>ENA-OOXA01001051-OOXA01001051.1-human-gut-metagenome-genome-assembly--contig:-NODE-1051-length-16736-cov-2.523710_pt1 | contig 16736 bp, 13 predicted proteins | sample MGYA00241581_ERZ501331 | MGnify/ENA primary metagenome ERZ501331 (study PRJEB25962, sample SAMEA2042982) | human gut metagenome | biome: human gut; feature: human-associated habitat; material: faeces...
GTATTGAAGCCAATAAACCTGATGTAGTATTGATGGATGTGCGTATGCCACAGATGGATGGAGTGGAATGTACGCGAATTATCAAACAAAAGTATCCGGAAATCAGTGTTATTATACTGACGACATTTGATGATGATGAATACATTTACGATGCGATCAAAAATGGAGCAAGCGGATATCTGTTAAAAGGATGTTCTTTTGATGAATTGTCCAAATCCATTTGCTCGGTATTGAATGGAGGAGCTATCTTTAATCCAAATGTAGCTAAAAAATTGACTTCTTTCTTTTCACAAATGGCAAATAATCCAGAACATCTGTTATGGGATAAAGATGGATTGCCAGATTTAAGCGAGAACGAATGGAAGATCATTGAACAAATTGGGCGCGGATTATCCAACAAGGAAATAGCTTCTTTGCTGCAGTTTAGCGAAGGTACGATACGTAATTATTTAAGCGTAATTCTAGATAAGCTAGGTCTTCGTGATCGCACTCAGCTGGCGATTTGGTATTTGAAGAAAGGACGAAAATGATGAGAAGATGGCAAATACGAACTATTTTTGCCTTGATAATACTTTGTCTGATCTTATCCTTGTTTTACGTGAATTCGAATAAAACATTAAAAATAGGTGTCATTACAGGAAGTAATTGGGATGTTCCAAGCCCAGATGCTTTAAAAATTGTGGATAATGCAATTGAACGGTTTGAAAAAGAACATGTCAATGTTCAGGTAGAGTATATTTCTGGGATTCGCAAAGAAGATTATTCAGAATGGTTGTCACAACAAGCCCTTTCGGGAGATGTGTGTGATGTCTTTATGGTGCTTTCTAATGATCTGGCAACTTTCGCAGATGTAGGAATCTTAGAAAATCTGAGTGGTTTTATCGAAAATGATCCAGATTTTGATGAATCAGCATATTTCTTTAGTTCTTATCAATCCGGACAAGTGAATCATGTTCAGTATGCTCTTCCTTACGAGAGTGTTCCTACACTGATGTATGTGAATCGGACTTTGTTGGAGAGTGAAGGTATTGAAGTGCCTAAAAAAGACTGGACGTGGGAAGATTTTTATGAGATATGTGCCAGAATGACCCAAGATACAAATGAAGACGGGATACTGGATCAATTTGGACAATTTGGTTATACTTGGCAAAATGCTATTTTTTCCAATGGGGCAAAAATATTTAATGACGAAGGGTCCAATGCTTTATTGGAGAATGATAGAGTATATGATGCAATCGAATTTATGAGAAGATTAGAAAAATTAAATCGAGGGCAGAGCGTGACAAGTGAGATGTTTGATAAAGGCCAGGTCGTATTTTGTCCGATGAGTTTTAGCGAATATCGTGCGTATAAACCTTATCCTTGGAGCGTAAAAAAATATTCCAGTTTTGAATGGGATTGTATTCCAATGCCTGCAGGACCGGATGGAAGCAATGTATCGCAGTTAGACACACTTTTAATTGGAATGTCAAAGAATTCCAAATACAAAGATCTTGCCTGGGAGTTTTTAAAAGAACTTTCCTTTAATGAAGAGACACAGAAAGATATTTTTAGATATTCACAAGGGGTTTCGGTACTAAATACAATTACAGACACAAAAATGATCATTGATTCTTTACAAGATGAAACACCTGGGGGCAGTGATTATGATTTAGGTTTTTTTAATTCTATGATGGAAAATGCAATCCCAGTCAAAGAATTTAATGGGTATGAGCAGGCAATGGCACTTATTGATGGAGAAATCAAATTATTGAGCATTAATGAAGATGACATTGAAGCAGCTATCGGTCGTGTTGAGGATCAAGTGGACGCTCTGTTGGAAAGTGTAAAATGACAAATGTAATTCGAAATCCAGTTACATTTGCAAGTTGAAAACAGTTTCACAAGAACCTATAATTACCTTAAGCGAAGAATATGTGATGCAAGCGCTAAACAACTTAAAAAATATAACCAAAATATGTGAATGTTGTGTGAAAAGCGCTTGCAATGTCATAACATTTCGTTTATACTCATAGTATAGTAAAAAACATAAAACGGAGGGAAAAATAATGAAATACGTTGTAATGGTAAGTCATGGCGAATTTGCACCAGGTTTGCATTCAGCAGTTAAGATGATGACAGGGGATCGTGAAGATGTTCTATCTACAAGTCTTAAATCAGATATGAGTGCAGATGAGTTTGCAGCAAATTTTGGAGAATTGGTTAAGGATTTTACAACTGATGATCAGGTTATCTTATTGGCAGATATCTTGAGTGGATCTCCATTTACAAATGCATTAAATGTATTAGATCAAAAAGGAATGCTGCCAAACACATTGATTATTGCCGGAATGAACATGCCTTTAGCAATTACTGCAGTGTTGATGAAAGATAATTTTGACAACGTTCAAGATTTAAAGGATACGTTGTTGAGCGAAGGACGTTCAGGATTGACTGACTTTGTCGTTGCTTCGGATGACGAAGACGAAGATTTATAATAGGCTAAAACGCAATCGCGTATAGGCATAAACAGATAATAAAAGGAGGACGTAGAAATGATTAGTTTCATTCGTGTGGATGACAGAATCATCCATGGACAGATCGTTACAAGATGGTCTAAAGAATTCCCTTGTGACGGGATCGTTGCGGTAAACGATAAAGCTGCAACTACTCCTGTATTAGCTCAATCATTTAAAGCTAGTACAGATAAGAAAGTCTTTGTTTGGACAAAAGAACACTGGAGAGAAAAAGCAGAGACAGTTAAAAATTCTAACAAGAAATATTTCTTAATTACTAAGAACCCTATCGATATGAAGGAAATCTTAGTAGATGATGGCTTTGTTCCTAATGATGTTAAACGTGTTGTTATTGGGCCATGTAATGATCGCCCAGGTGCAACTAAATTAGGAAATAACCAAAGTATTACTCAGGAAGAAGCCGACGCTTGCGAAGCAATGACAAAAGCAGGATATGAAGTATACTTCGCATTGTTAAAAGAAACAGCTATCGGTGACTGGAGCAAATTTAGATCTAAATTCGGTTACTAAGCAACCGGTCTAGATATACAAATTCATAATAATTTTTAGAAAAGGAGAGAGATGAATTATGAGTTTATTTCAAGCAATTTTGATTGGTATCATGAGTTGTACAGCAGCTTCTACAATCGCTTGTTTGGGAACAACTGTCGGTAACTACACATTGAACCGTCCGTTGGTTGCATCATTATTCGTTGGTCTTATCTTAGGCGACGTTCAAGGATGTATCTTAATTGGTATCCCAATGCAGGTTATGTGGATCGCTCTTGTTACACCTGGTGGTACAGTAGCATCTGACTTGCGTGCCGTAAGTTATATCGGTATTCCTTTGGCATATGTTGGTGCTAAAACAGCAGGTATGGATTTTGGTGGAGACGAAGCTTATGCATTAGCTTCAAGTATCTCAGCAATGACTGGTGTAATCGGTATCTCATTGTACTACGGAACAGCAATGATGAACTTGATTTGGCAGCACATTGGTTGGGCTCAGTTGGATAAAGGTAACTTAGATTGCTTAGGAAGAGTTGCAACTATTTATCCATTGATTTCACACTTTGTACTTTCTTTCTTGCCAGTTACATTACTTTGCTACTATGGATCAACTGCAGTAGAATCTTTGTTCGCTCAGTTGAATACAGATGTATGGTATGTAAAAGCTATGTTGGCAGTTGGTGCAGTACTTCCAGCTGTAGGTATCGCAATTCTGTTGAAATCAGTAGTTTCTAAACCAACAGATTTGATCTACTTCTTATTAGGTTTCGCTTTGGCAAAATCAATGGGATTAACATTGATCGCTGCTACAGTAGTTGGTGCTGTATTCGCGTTAATTAACTTTAATATGACTATGATGAAACTTTCTGGTGTGTCTGGTGGAGGCGCAGCTATCGATGATGATGAGGAGGATATTTAATTATGAAAAAGATTTCTAAAAAAACATTAAATTCTTCTTTCTGGCGTTGGTGGTATGGTAACCTGACTTGCTTCTCTCAGGAGCACATGCAGACATTTGGATACATGTGGTCAATGCTTCCTATTATCAAGGAATTGTATGATACACATGAAGAACAGTGCGAAAAAATGACTGCTTACTATCCATTCTTTAACACTGAACCTCAGATTGGTGCTATCGTTGTTGGTATCACTGCAGGTTTGGAAGAAGCTCGTGCAAATGGTGCTGAAGGTATCGATGATGAAATGATCAATGGTATCCGTGCTGGTTTGATGGGTCCATTGGCAGGTATCGGTGACTCTTTGATCGTAGGTACTTATATTCCTATCTTGTTAGGTATCGCATTAGGACTTGCAGAAGGTGGATCTGTTTTAGGACCATTATTCTATATCGTCGTATGGAATGTTACTTCTACTTGGTTCCAATATTTCGTTTATATGAAAGGTTATGAACTTGGTGGATCTGCAGTTGAATTGTTGGTTGGTGAGAAAGCTACAGCCTTCCGTGAATCTGTAATCGTTATGGGTCAGGTTATCGTAGGTGCTATGGCTGCTTCTTGGGTAAATATCAGTACTCCACTTCAGATTGCTACTGACTCTGAAGGTAACCCAGTAATGTTGATTGACAAATTGAATGGTGCTTTCCCTGGCGTATTAACTTGCTTGTTCGTATTATTCGCTTGGTGGTTAATGGCTAAAAAGAACATTACTCCAATCAAAGTATTGTTACTATTCGTTGTTATCGGATTCGTTGGTTCTGTAGTTGGCGTAATCGGATAATAAAAGTATTAGTTTATTAGGCGAAGGCTTTGCCTTCGCTTCTTTTTTAACTTAGAGGAGGAAATAGTATGAGTATGGTAAAAAATCACATGTCAAAAAAAGAAAGAAACGAATTAGCTAAGATCATCGAAAAAGAGAATGAATTGATATTACGTTTAGGAAGAATAATCAGAAATAGTGCGCTTATCTTTTTAGCCTGCGTCATCTTATGTATTTGGGGTTGGTCAGGAATGATTGATCCTATGCTTCCAAATATTAGTGAAGGGGTTCGTACAGTAGTGAAGTGGGTTGCCTTGATTGGTGCCATCATTTCTGGTGTATTTACCATTCTTGCTTTTTTATCACATAGAAATGGTAAAAAAAGTTTGTTGGCTAAAATTGATCGTTTTCAAGGAAAAGATTAATTTAACATAATTGATATGATTATCACAAAAATTCACATACTCAATCCATTATTATTTTAATATTTATTTGTATTATATAGCCGAGCCAAGGATAGAGGCTCACTTCATAATCAAATTCCCTTTCTCTAATTTTCTTTAGGCAACAAGATCTATGTAAGATAGATCTTGTTGTTTTTTTTGATAAGATTTCTTTTAGATTTATAAACTTCGTGATATTTATAAGTAATGATACTCAAATATAATAAATGCAATCAAATTTTCTTATTCAAAAAAATTAAACATCGATAATATTTTTGAACCAAAGCTTTCTTTTCTTTTTTTAGCAAATTCAAAAAATATTTCTTTTATTTTTCATGCAAAGCAAGATAATAAAAACATCTTAAATTGAATAGATAAAAGTTCATTAAGAAAGTGGAGGTTTTAAGAATGTTTGCTGATTATCATGTACATACTGCATTTAGTGATGATTCAATCTACCCTATGGAACAAGTGGTTCAAGATGCAATTTCAAAAAAAGATAGATGAAATTTGTTTTGCAGAACATGTCGATTATGGGATTAAGGTGGATTGGGATAGTGGAAAGGAAATTGTGTACCGAAATGGAGAACCTCGGTGGCAGGGTTTGCTTCTGTCACTTTTGGGATGAGCACTACTCCATGGTGCAGTTGACGGAAGACTGCAACGGAAAATACTCCACAGCCTACGTTCTGGATGCAGAAACCACCCCGGATATGCGTAAGGTGGCGGCATTGCAGGCACAGAAAGAACTTGCGGACTGTATGCAGGTGTGGGGCGTTTCGCTTCTGGATGCGCCTGTTCCTGAACAGATGAAGTACGATTCTCTTGCAGAAGCCGCTTCTCACCTCATGCAAGTTTTGAACGACCCAGAGCACATCACCGGGTAAAAAGCGTCCCGAAGGGATGCGCAGCCTGCATTGGAAAATGCAGATCAAAGGGGCTTGGGGCATTCCCCAACAAGCGTTTTGCAACGCAAAATAAGCAGATGTATATACGTCTGCACTGCTTGCCACAACAATGCGACCTGCGGAAGTTGTCGTAAAACTTTTTATTCGCATTGCAAACCGGGTGGCACTTTTGTATAATTGGTTCAATAAACACACGCATAAAATCGGAGAGGCTGTCCGATTAAAAATTCTAAAAATGCGCTATTGCAGGCCACTGGGAGGAATAGCATGAACAAGCAGCAACTCGCATCGAAAATCTGGGAATCTGCCAACAAGATGCGCTCTAAAATCGAAGCCAACGAGTACAAGGATTACATTCTGGGCTTCATGTTTTACAAATTTCTGTCGGACAAGGAAGTTAAATGGCTGAAGGAGAACGACTGGACAGACGAATATCTGCCGGATTTGACCGAAGACGATGCCGAAACGCTGGATACCGTTCGGAAGAATGTCGGCTATTTTATCGCTTATGACAATCTGTTCTCCACATGGATCAGTAAAGGCAGTGACTTCAAGGCCGATGATGTAACGGTAGCATTGCAGGCATTCAGCCGTTTGATTGACCCGCACCACAAAAAGGTGTTTGACGGTGTCTTTGCTACGCTGCAAACCGGCCTGTCCAAACTGGGTGAAAGCTCCGGTGCGCGGACAAAGGCCATTCGCGACCTGATCTATCTCATCAAAGATATTCCCATGGACGGCAAGCAGGATTATGATGTTCTCGGCTTTATCTACGAATATCTGATCAGCAACTTTGCAGCAAACGCAGGCAAGAAGGCCGGCGAGTTCTACACGCCGCACGAAGTTTCGCTGCTTATGTCTGAAATCGTGGCGTACCACCTGAAAGACCGGGAAGAGATCAAAATTTACGACCCCACCAGCGGTTCCGGCTCACTGCTGATCAACATTGGTCAGTGTGCCGCACGGTATATGGGCAATGGCAACAACATCAAATACTACGCACAGGAGTTGAAGGAAAACACCTACAACCTGACCCGCATGAACCTTGTCATGCGCGGCATTCTGCCCGACAACATTGTAACGCGCAACGGCGATACGCTGGAGGAAGATTGGCCGTACTTTGAAGAAAACGACCCGGTCAACACCTACGACCCGCTGTTTGTGGATGCGGTGGTATCAAATCCCCCATATTCGCAGGCGTGGAATCCGAACGACAAAGAGAACAACCCGCGCTTTTCGGATTACGGCCTTGCCCCCAAAGGCAAGGCAGACTACGCCTTTTTGCTGCACGACCTGTATCACATCCGCAATGACGGCATTGTGACCATCGTTCTGCCCCACGGTGTTCTATTCCGTGGCGGTGAAGAAGGTACAATTCGCAAAAATCTGATTGACCACAACAACATTGATGCAATCATTGGTCTGCCCGCCAATATTTTCTTCGGCACAGGCATTCCCACCATCATCATGGTGCTGCGGAAGAATAAACGGGATTCGGACGTTCTGATTATTGATGCGTCTAAGGGCTTTGAGAAGGACGGCAAAAACAACAAGCTGCGTGCCTGTGATATCAAACGCATTGTGGATGCTTACAAGGAACGCCCGGAGAAAATCGAAAAGTTCGCACGCAGAGTATCCCGTGCGGAGATCGTTCAGAACGATTACAACCTGAACATCCCCCGCTATGTGGACTCTTCCGAAAAGGCTGAGAGCTGGGACATTTACGCTTCGATGTTTGGCGGCATTCCCGAGGCCGAACTGCAAGACCTGTCTGCCTACTGGACAGCATTCCCGCACCTGAAAGCGGCTCTGTTCAGCCCGGACAACGAAGCCTATTGCCGTCTGAATGTGGCCAATTTGAAGAACGCTGTTCTGTCCCACCCGGATGTGGTGGCGTTCAAGAACGCTTTCCAGAATGCTTTCGGTGACTTTGATGCCTACTTGAAGTCCGCACTCATTGACGGCATGACGCAGCTGAATGCTGCCGGCGAGGAAGAACGCCTGAGCCGGGAGATCTTTGCACGGCTGGCAGGAATTCCACTGGTTGACCGCTATGCAGCATACCAGCTTTTGGACGACGACTGGAAGAAAATTGCCATCGACATTGAAATCATCCAGACCGAGGGTTTTGCCGCAACCAAGCAGGTAGACCCCAACATGGTGCTGAAAAAGGATGCCGAGGTACAGGACGGCTGGGTGGGTCATGTGCTGCCCTTTGAGCTGGTGCAGAGCGTTAAAATGCACGAGGAAGTAGCAGCACTGCGGGCAAAGGAAACCAGACTTTCCGAGATTGCCGGAGAATATGAAAGCCATCTGGACGAACTGAGCGAGGAGGACAAGGAGCAGAACTTTGTGAATGACGCAAAGGACGCCTTTGTTGCCGCTGAGGTCAAAAAAGCCATCAAGGCGCGGGAGGTAGAACCTGCCACCATGAGCATCCTGAAAGATGTGGACGCGCTGTTTGCCGAGGAAAAGACCCTGAAAAAGCAGGTCAAGGACGACAGCGCGGCACTCCGCCAGCGCACCAAGAGCGTGATCGAGCACCTGACCGATGAAGAAGTGCGTGACCTGCTGCATCGCAAGTGGATCCTGCCCCTGATGGAAAATCTGAACAGCCTGCCGGATGCCGTTCTGGACGATTTTGTAAAGCAGCTGGATGCCGTCTGCAAGAAATATGAAACCACCTTTGAGGACGTAGAGAGCCAGATCACCGATACCGAGCATGAATTGCTGGGGCTGCTGGACGATCTGCAGGGAAATGAATTTGACATGAAGGGCATTGCAGAACTCAAAAAGTTGCTGGGAGGTGAATGATTATGCAGGATAACGAGAAGAAACCTGCCCTCCGGTTTAAGGGTTTTACTGACCCTTGGGAACAGCGTAAGCTGGGGGATGCGTTTGAAAGAGTTGTACGAAAGAACACGAACAATGAATCTCGGCTACCGCTGACAATTTCGGCGCAGGATGGCTTAGTTGACCAAATCACATACTTCAACAATCGCGTTGCCAGCCGTGATGTGAGCAATTATTATCTGGTCTACAACGGTGAATTTGCTTATAACAAGAGTACTTCGGACGGATATCCATTTGGTGCTGTTAAACGGCTTGATTGGTATGAAAAAGGCGTTTTGTCGACGCTTTATATCGTGTTTGCACTAAAGCACCCCGAAAAAGATGACTCGGATTTTATGACAGTGTTTTATGATACTGATCGTTGGCATCGAGGTGTCGCCGAGCGCGCGGCAGAGGGCGCAAGAAATCACGGCTTGCTGAATATCTCGGCAGATGATTTCTTTGATATTGATACAACTATGCCAGAAGATAAGGCAGAGCAAGAAAAAATCGGTAGACTATTGAAGAAGCTTGACACCCTTATCACCCTTCATCAGCGTAAGTATGAGAAGCTAGTGAATATCAAAAAGTCCATGCTGGACAAGATGTTCCCCAAAAATGGGGCATCTGTGCCGGAAATTCGCTTCAAGGGTTTTACTGACCCTTGGGAACAGCGTAAGCTGAAAGAACTCTACTTTCAACTAACTGAGCGCAATACCGATTTGCTTCCGTACCAGAAGACACTTTCTGTTGCCACAATGTCTTTTAAGACGGATGGCAATGGTGCCGCAGATACTTCACTTGCAAACTATAAAAGATTAAGAACCGGAGATATTGCGTTCGAGGGCCACACGAGTAAGGAGTTTCGGTATGGCCGATTTGTACTAAATGATGTGGGCGATGGAATTATGTCACCAAGATTTAGTGCTTTGAGGCCGTTGCACGAGATGCCAATAAATTTTTGGAAATATTACATTCACTATGAACCAATCATGAGAAAAGTGCTTGTAAACTCGACAAAAGCGGGCACTATGATGAATGAATTGGTTATTAATGACTTCTTGCAAGGAAGCATTTTAGTGCCTAGCATGGCTGAACAGCAGGCAATAGGCCGTTTTTTCAAGCAACTCGACACCCTTATCACCCTTCATCAACGTAAGTTGGAAAAGCTGCAAAACATCAAGAAATCTTGTCTTGAAAAGATGTTTGTATAAAAACAAGTGGTGCAATTTGCCCGCAACCAGAAGATGGACGTACCGGCGTTTGTTGTTTGGCTAAGGAGCAACGCAATTTCTCTTGTCCGTTCAGAATATGCAAAACAGGCTGATGAATGAAAATCAAGGCAATGTCAAACGCTTGGAACTGCTGTGTTTTAAGACTATCGGGAGTCAAAAATCAAAATTTGAGCCGAATACGCAAAACCGAGAGTGAAATTTTCAGCGAACATTCGGTAGGCGGTGGAAAATAGCTGCTGAAAGTGTGTATTTACTCCTACTTGGGAACAGCGTAAGGTCGGAACGCTGATTGAAGATTATACTGAAAAAACTGTGACTCAGAATCAATATCCGGTTTTGACATCATCCCAGCAACAGGGAATTGTCCTTCAAGAAGATTATTTTGCAGATCGACAGGTAACAACGGATAATAATGTTGGCTACTATGTACTACCTAAGGGCTATTTTACTTATCGAAGCAGAAGCGATACGGATGTATTTGTTTTCAACCGAAATAACATCGTAGACAAGGGGATTATTAGCTATTACTATCCGGTTTTTGCTCCTAAATCTTGTGATTCAAACTTTCTTCTAAGGCGCTTGAATCACGGAATAAAAAAGCAGCTTTCAATGGCGGCAGAAGGTACCGGTCAAAAAGTTCTTGCACATGCAAAGTTCAAAAATATGGTGGTTGACGTTCCATCTCAATCCGAACAAGAAAAAATTGGAACAATTCTCGAAGAGTTGGATACCCTTATCACCCTTCATCAGCGTAAGCTGGAAAAGCTTGTACAAATTAGAAAAGCCTTCGCAGAGAGGTGCTTTTTGCAAAGTCGAAAGGAGTTCGTTATGGCGTTTACAAAAGAAGCCGATTTTGAAGAGGCAGTGGTAAAGCTCCTGATAGAACGCGGCTGGAAAGATGGTGTGCTGAAAAACTACACCGAACAGCAGCTGATCCAGAACTGGGCGAACATCCTTTTTGAAAACAACCGTGGCATTGACCGACTGAACGATTATCCACTGACGGATGGCGAGATGCAGCAGATCATGGAACAGGTCATGAACGCGAAAACGCCGATGAAGCTGAATAAATTTATCAACGGCAAAAGTGTGCTTATCAAGCGTGACAATCCTGACGATAAGCTGAATTTCGGCAAAGAAGTGTCCCTGAAAATCTATGACCGTCTGGAAATTGCAGCTGGACTTAGCCGCTACCAGATCGCAGAGCAGCCAAAGTTCCCCACCAAGTCCAAAATTTTGAATGACCGCCGCGGCGATTTGATGCTGCTCATCAATGGTATGCCGGTCATTCACATGGAACTGAAAAAGAGCGGTGTTTCCATCAAACAGGCTTGCAACCAGATTGAAAAATACGCGGCAGAGGGCATTTTTACGGGACTGTTCTCGCTGGTGCAGATTTTTGTGGCCATGAACCCGGAAGAAACGGTCTACTTTGCCAATCCCGGCCCGGAAGGACAATTCAACCCCAGCTACTATTTCCATTGGGCGGACTTCTACAACGAGCCGATGAACGACTGGAAAGACGTTACAACGGCACTTTTGTCTATCCCGATGGCGCATATGTTGGTGGGCTTTTATACCGTTGCCGATGGTTCCGATGGCATTTTGAAGGTGATGCGCAGCTATCAGTACTACGCTGCCAGCAAAATTTCGGATGCCGTTTCCAAGGCGAAATGGGAGAATGACCAGCAGCGCGGCGGCTACATCTGGCACACCACAGGTTCCGGCAAGACCATGACTTCTTTCAAGTCCGCTCAACTGATTGCATCTTCCAAGGATGCGGACAAAGTGATTTTTCTGATGGACCGAATCGAGTTGGGCACTCAGAGCCTGAAAGAATACCGCAACTTTGCAGAGGAAAACGAGGAGGTGCAGGCTACCGAGAACACGGATGTTCTTGTGGACAAGCTGAAAAGTACTTCGCCGTCCGATACGCTCATCGTGACTTCCATCCAGAAGATGAGCAACATCAAGGATGATGCACAAAACAAGCTGAACCCCAACGACATTGCGCTGATCAACGCAAAGCGGTTGGTTTTTATCGTGGACGAGTGCCACCGTTCCACCTTTGGCGATATGATGCAGACCATCAAGCATACATTCCCGAAAGCACTGTTCTTTGGTTTTACCGGTACGCCGATCCAAGGCGAAAACCAGAAGAAAATGAGCACCACCGCCACCGTTTTCGGCAACGAACTGCATCGGTACAGCATTGCAGACGGCATCCGGGATCACAACGTGCTGGGCTTTGACCCTTACAAGGTGCTGACCTTCAAGGACAGCGACTTGCGGAAAGCGGTCGCACTGGAAAAAGCAAAGGCATATTCTGTGGACGAAGCTCTGGCCGACCCACAGAAGAGCAAGGTGTTTTATAAGTATCTGAATCTGCCGATGGCAGGCGGAAAAGATGCGCTCGGTGAGGAGATAAAGGGCATCGAGGATTATATTCCCAACACCCAGTATGAGGGCGAAGAACACCAGAAAGCCGTGGTGGAGGACATTTGCGAGAACTGGCAGACCCAGAGCCGCAACAGCAAATTTCATGCCATTTTTGCAACCTCCAGCATCCCGGAAGCCATCCAATATTACAAGCGGTTCAGAGAAGCCGCACCATGGCTGAAAGTCACCGCACTATTTGACCCCAACATTGACAACAACGGCAAAGGCATCACCAAAGAAGAAGGGCTAAAAGAGATCGTAGAAGACTATAACGCCCGCTATGGACAGGACTTCAGCATTCCGACCTTTGCCAAGATGAAAAAGGACATTGCGGCACGGCTGGCGCACAAATTGCCCTACCAGCGCATCGAGCGCACCCCGGAAAAACAGCTTGATCTGCTGATCGTGGTGGATCAGATGCTGACAGGCTTTGACTCCAAGTGGATCAACACCCTGTATCTGGATAAAATGCTGCAATACGAAAATCTGATTCAGGCGTTCTCCCGCACCAACCGACTGTTTGGCGATGACAAACAGTTTGGCACCATCAAGTATTACCGCCGTCCGCACACGATGGAGAAAAACATCGCAGATGCGGTAAAAGAGTATTCCGGCGATAAACCGTTTGGCCTGTTTGTAGATAAGCTGGACAAGAACGTGGAAAAACTGAATGCCCTCTATGCGGAGATCAAAGATCTGTTTGTGTCGGCGGGCATTGAAGAGTTTTCGCAGATCCCTGCGGATATGGCAGAGCGCAAAAAGTTTGCCGACCTGTTCCAGTCCTTCAACGAAAATCTGGAAGCAGCCAAGGTACAGGGCTTCGAGTGGGATAAGCCCATTGTGATCATCAACGAGGATACAGATGAGAAAACGGAACTTCATGCGGACTTTGACGAGAGAACGTTCAAAGTGCTGGCACTCCGCTATAAAGAGCTGTTCACGCCGAATCCGGATGGCAGTGAAAATGACCCGGACGATGACGTTCCCTATGCGGTGAACAGCTATCTGACCACCATTGATACTGCTGACATCGACACGGATTACATGAACTCCCGCTTTGAAAAGTACCTGAAAATTTTCTATCAGGAGGGTGCAGAAGCGGAAGCCATCCATCAGGCCGAAACGGAGCTGCACAAGACCTTTGCCACCCTCTCGCAGGAAGAGCAGAAGTACGCTAATATTTTCCTGCACGACATTCAAAGCGGCGCAGTGGTTCCGCAGCCGGGAAAGACCTTGCGGGAGTACATTGCCGAGTACATCGCCCAAAAGCAGAACGACCAGATCCACAAAGTAGCTGAAGTTTTCGGCTTGGACGAAAAGAAGCTGCGGGCATTCATGCGTGCAAACATCACCGAAGCCAACATTAACGAGTTTGGCCGTTTTGATGACCTGAAAGCCACTGTGGATAAGGCAAAAGCAAAGGCATATTTTGAGGCAATTGAGGGGACAAAACTCATTCCTCCCAAAGTGCCTGTCAAGTATGATAAACTCTTGCGCGAGTTCATCGTAAGTGGCGGATTCGATTTGAAAATGCCAAAAGAATCATAAAATGGGTGCAAAATCACCCTGCTCACCAAGAGCCGAGGCGCGTCCTCGGCTCTTTTTTCGCGCCAAGATCCCAAAACACACCTACTTGGGAACAGCGTAAGCTGGAAGAATATCTCGAAGTTTCAAGTCAAAAGAACTTTGAAGGAATATATACCAAAGAAGATGTCTTGTCCGTTTCGGGCGATTTTGGAATTGTGAATCAGATTGAATTTCAGGGACGTTCATTTGCAGGAGCATCCGTTGCCAATTATGGTGTGGTTGAAACCGGCGATATTGTTTACACTAAATCACCCCTGAAATCTAATCCTTATGGCATCATTAAAGCTAATAAAGGAAAAAATGGCATCGTGTCAACGTTATATGCCGTTTACAAGCCAAAACAAAGTGTCAATCCAGAATTTGTCCAGATTTATTTTGAGCAGGATGCCAGAATGAATAATTATATGCACCCACTCGTCAACAAAGGTGCAAAAAACGACATGAAGGTATCCGCAGAAAATGCGCTCAAGGGACAAATCGTTTTTCCTGACATCAAGGAGCAAAGAACAATCTCTGAGTTTTTTCGCAATCTTGAAACCCTTATCACCCTTCATCAGCGTGAGCATATAAAACCGATTTTGGAGGTAAAACGTGTTAAACGAAATGAATGAAAACAACCTGTTCTGCGATTATTATGAGCAGTGGGTTGCCGTATACAAAGAGGGCGCAGTTCGCCCGGTTACATTGGATAAGTACAAAATGACCCTTTCTTGGGTGAAAAGGCTGGCACCTGATTTGAAGTTGTGCGAGGTTTCCAGAGTGACGTATCAGCAGCTTTTGAACGATTATGCCGTAGGCCATGAGCGTCAGACCACGATGGACTTCCACCATCAGCTGAAAGGGGCTATCATGGATGCCGTGGATGATGGACTGATCGTGAAAGACCCAACCCGAAAAGCAATCATCAAAGGCAAGCCCCCGGTGCCTAAAAAGGTGAAATACCTGAACCAGTTTGAACTGCATCTTTTGTTGAGCGACTTGGATCTACAGGGAAAACTCAACTGGGACTGGATGATTTTGCTGATTGCCAAAACCGGCATCCGCTTTTCCGAAGCATTGGCGATCACTCCTGCGGATTTTGATTTTGCCCATCAGATGCTGTCCATCAACAAAACGTGGGATTATAAAGGAAACGGCGGATTTCTGCCAACAAAAAATAAATCGTCTGTCCGTAAAATTCAAATTGACTGGCAGACGGTGATTCAGTTCGCAGCACTGGTAAAAGACGTTCCTGAAGATAAGCCGATTTTCGTGTTCAAGGAACATGCTTACAATTCCACCGTCAACGATGTTCTGGAACGGCACTGCAACCGGGCCAAGATCCCGGTTATCTCGGTACATGGTCTGCGGCATACCCACGCTTCGGTGCTTTTGTTTGCAGGGGTATCCATTGCAAGCGTAGCAAGGAGGCTGGGGCATTCCAGCATGACAACCACGCAGAAAACCTACCTGCACATCATTCAGGAACTGGAAAATCAGGACATTGATCTTGTAATGCGGTCACTCTCTGGATTAAGCTGATAAAATAATCAACCATCGCTCGCGCTGGTGAAGGATGATAAGAGAAAAGCCAAACCTCAAGCTGTACAGGATATACGGTGAGGTTTGGCTTTTTGGTATCAGCTGCTCTTTTGATTTTCGTTCATGATTTTTCTGGCTCGTCCGCGTGTGGTGTCCTCAAAGGTTTCATCCTCGCTGAATCGCAGCCAATAGGGGTCTTCCATCAGGCAGGCGTTGGTGCGCTTGACGATTTCCCAAGCGTTGTAGTCGGACAGCCCCATCAATTTCAAAATCTCTTTGCAATCCATCCGATTTTTCGGAAAGATTCGTTTCTTTGCCCAAACCACCACATCGACCAATGGAACTTCACGTTTGTCACCGATGAAAAGGTTCAGTGGGAGGCTGTACTGCGGCACGCCCTCATTTGCGCAAAGAGACTGCCCATCTTCGCTTAGGTGTGCAATTTCTTTTTCATCCATCATCAATTTCAGATAGGCCATTTTATCACCCCATGGCGGCTTTCAGGTAGTGCAGACGGTATTTCAGGTATTGACGGATCGCAGATGCTCTTTTTTCGCTCAACAATGCAAGAATAGGCGAGATGGACTGAATGATTTCACTATACAACTCGTCCAAGTCACGCGTTGGCAGCACAGGCTCATCGATCATCTTGATTTGCTGGGCATGGTGACTGCGGAACGGTTTGGCTTTGTCGAACTGATAACGGAGCTTCGTGTCAGTCAATTCTTCATCGGTTGCCCATGCAAGCAGACTTCCGCCGTTATCATAAAGCGGAGGAAGAACATGTTTATAGTGTCTGACAATGATGTCGATATTATTTTCGTGACGATCCTCATTCCCGATAAAGGCATCGAAGGCCAGCATCTGATAAAGCCACTTCTTACCATACAGTTCTATCGCATACTGGAACAATGCTTCCGGTGAGGATGCCTGACCGCTGGCAAGGAAATGGGCATCAGCCAAGTCGGCAAAATGATACAGCTGTTCATCGTCCGTTGTGAACTTGGGGCAGACGCTGACCACATCGCAGGAATAGGTCTGAATGTCGGG
>ENA-OOXA01001079-OOXA01001079.1-human-gut-metagenome-genome-assembly--contig:-NODE-1079-length-16410-cov-9.819749_pt1 | contig 16410 bp, 18 predicted proteins | sample MGYA00241581_ERZ501331 | MGnify/ENA primary metagenome ERZ501331 (study PRJEB25962, sample SAMEA2042982) | human gut metagenome | biome: human gut; feature: human-associated habitat; material: faeces...
ACTGTCCGTCCCACGCGGACATTTTTCCCAATTTGTCCGCGTACGGCGGACAGCACATTGCACAAAGAAAGCGGTGTCCGCGTGAGAAAGACACCGCTTTTGCAAACTATTTCATTGCATTTGTTTACTTTTTAATACTTTTCACAACACATATGCCCGAAATTTTTATGCATTTTTCCGACTTGACAAAAACGCTTTACCGGACTAAAGTGTTAGTCCCGTCTAATTGTCTATACAATTCCACAAATATTCACGTTTTCCACCCGAATCTCGCACAATTCTTCCGAAATACTTACTCATTTTGCCCGGAAAGTGGACAAAACCGCCCGTTTGTCCGCGGGTCGCGGACACTTCGGAAACGGGGACTCACTTTAGTCTGCTAAAGTGTCCGCGGGTGACGGACATTCTATGTCCGCGGGTGACGGACACTGAGCGGCCGCGCCTGCCCGTTCGGGGTCGTCCGCTCCGCGGGATGCCTTGCATATTATGTGTGTAATGATATTTTTTATAGAAAAATTTCTAGAAAAAGAATTGACATTTTCAAGAAAAGTGGTATTGTAATATCAGAAACAAGGAAAATCATAATACAAAAATGGAGGAATAACAATGACAGAGTTAGAAATGGAAGAAAATCTGAAAAAAAAGTGTAAACAAGCGTGGGATTTATATAACGCTTTTAAAAGTGTAAAAGGAGACGATGATATCATGACTCAAAAATTTCTAACAAAATGGGTAACTTATGAAGAATTATATAAAGAATTTTTTGGGGAAGAAGCACAATACTAAATTCTTTGCTGTCCTATCGGCAATACGGGGAGAAAGAGGGTATCATGAGAATTAATCTAAAAATGAATTATGAAGAATTTATTAAAATGAAGAATAACGTTGCTGAACTTCCTTTTTATGTGACAAGAAAAGTAGGAGCGGAGTTTAAAGTGTATGCGTATTCTCATTCATCAATGACAAATGGCTACATCCGTAAAAACGCAGTCTATTATCCACAACCATATAAAGGTCGTTTTGGCGTTGGATTTACTGTAAAATCCAACAATTCCGCAAGCACTCGTTATGCTTACATAACTTATTACATTGAAATCAAGCATTCCGTTATTTGTTCCGCAAACGATACTTGCACGTTGTGCCCTCTGTATACGTCAGAGGGAGCAAATGAAGATTGCTTGTATTAGGAGGTATCACGTGAGAGTAGAAGATTTTATAAAATTGTATTACGGCTGTGTTCGCATAGAAGTCGAAATTTACGCCATTGTTACGGTGTTTAATGAAAATCATCGCGTATTAGTTAGAAATTTTGATATTGATTGTACAAAAGTATATACTACAAAAAAAGAAAATTATTTGTCAGAAGAAATAATAGGTTTCGAGATTAGTTCTAATAAATTGCGAATCTTTATAAGGGGGTGCGAATAATGCCGAATTCAAAGGACTATAGCATATACCAGGAACTCGATCTCTCCCTCGACCAGATCAAACGCGAACTCCCGCGCGTTGCGCAGGCAGCAAATAGCCGCCTTGCCAAACTGGAAAAAATTCACGCGCGCGACCAGTGGGAGTACGGGCGCGTAAAAGAGTTTTTCGCGTCACAAGGGCGATCAAAAGATCGCTTTTTGAAAGGCGTAAAGCGGTCGGATGCATCCATTCGGCAAGAATGGGATACCATGATCGCTTTTCTGAATTCACCCGAAACAACGCTTGAGGGATATCGAATCGCAGAATTACAGAGACGCTTTGACAAGTCAAAGAATAAAATTGATGGAGAAGTAACAGAAGATAACTACAAAGACTTGTATCGTTTTCTTACCTCTAATATATACAAAAAGAATCTGAGAAAGCAGGTGGCATCCGAACAGATTATTGATGATTTTATTTCGAAATTACATGATAGCGGAATTGAATTCGAAGATATTCTGGAAGAGTATGAGGACTTTCTTGATGGATATATTACGGAGGAAGAACTTTTTAATAAGAATAGAACTAAATTAAAGTGAGATAATATCAATGTATCAATTAGATATCCCTGTTATCGTAAACGGAAACGAAAATGTTTCACGTGAAACAATTTATTCGGTCAATGATTTTCCGTTTTCGTCTTTCCAGACTTTGCGCGAATGCCGCAAACGTGGAAGAAAGAAAAACCCTATCGTTTATTATGATGCAGAAATGGCGTTTGATATCGAAACAACTACGTTAGAAAAACTTGATTATGAACGCTATAACAAAACAGGTGAAAAAGTAGTAAAAGGAACTGCCTTTCTGTATCAATGGCAGTTTTGTATCAAAGATACCGTGTGTTTTGGTCGCACATGGAACGAGTTTCTTTCATTCTGCGAAAAACTGCATTTGTATTTGAAAACATCTGATACGAAACGCGCTGTCGTCTACGTTCATAATCTTTCATATGAATTTCAATTCATGAAAGATTTCATAGAATTTGATGAAATCTTTGCGCGGGATGCACATAAAGTTATGAAATGTTATGCGTATAAATACGGGATTGAGTTTCGATGTTCGTATTTTTTAAGCAACATGAGTCTTTCAAAATTTTGTGAGAACAGTGCGGGCGTGACCCACTATAAATTGGTTGATACGTATGACTATAAAAAACTACGTACACCAAAAACACCTTTAACGGACGTTGAACAGGGATATTGCTACAATGACGTTCGCGGCTTGTGTGAATGCATCCGCGCCTTACGAAAAGAGGATAATTTAGCAGAAATCCCCCTTACCTCAACTGGCTACGTCCGCCGAGAATTCCGCCGTGCCATGCAGGCAGATAGCGGTTATTATCCGGGAGTATTTGCCGATCTGGCTTTGACGTTACCGCAGTACCAACTCTGCAAAGACGCGTTCCGCGGCGGCAACACGCACGCCAACCGCATCCACGCGGGACACACGATCACCGCGAAAAAAGGGGAAAACGCAATCATAATGGGAAGCATGGATATTTCCAGTAGCTACCCCGCGCAGATAGCAATGGGTTACTATCCCATGAGTGCGTTTCGGGCGGTTGAGATTACATCGCAAGAACAGTTTGACAATTTGTGTGCTACACGTTGCGTACTCATGAGAGTGCAATTTGACAATTTACACATAAAAGAAAACATTCCGGTTCCATACATCCCGCTTTCAAAGTGCCAGAAGCATGGAAAAGATTGTGTGATTGACAATGGACGCGTATTGTCGATTGATTGCTGTGAAATTGCAATGACGGAAATCGACTTAGCAATCATAAGAAACCAGTATGCTTACGACTTTTTTACCGTGTCGGAGTGCTACGTAGCCGCGCGCGGAAAGTTACCGGACAGTATGCGTAACACAATGATGTCGTTTTTTATCGCAAAAAGCAAGTTAAAAGGAAACCCCAACAAAACATATGAGTATATGAAATCTAAGAATAAATTGAATAGTACTTTTGGAATGTGCGTCACTGATCTTTTACAGGACGAATGGGTAATGAACCAAACCACGGGAGAATGGACGCGGGAAAAAGCGGACGCGGAAAAAGCACTGAACACGTATTATGAAAGTAAGAATAGCTTTTTGCATTATCAATGGGGCATCTACGTTACTGCTCACGCTAGAAAGCAGTTACAAGATATGCTCAATGTGGTTGCTATGGATGTTGTGTACTGCGATACCGACAGCATCAAATTCCTGCATCCGGATGTACACATTCCAGAATTTGAAGCCAAAAACAAAATACTGGAAAAACGTGCGATTGATAATGACATTCCTGCGTTTTGTGACGTTGGTGACAACCGTTACATTCTCGGCGTTTGGGATATGGATGACCTCTATATCCAGTTTAAGACCCTTGGCGCGAAAAAATACTGCGGCGTTGAATGGGACGAAAAAGCGGCGCAATCTGGCAAAGACCCCGTGCGTTTTACGTCTACGGTCGCTGGCATGAATAAGAAACTTGGAGCGGAAAACTTAAAGTGCTGTAATAATTTCCGTCTCTGCCGCCGGATGGAAAATGTCGGACGGACAATCAGTTGCTTTAACAACTCGAAACCCCATTACATCAAAGTCAACGGGGAAGAAATATTAACTGCAAGTAATATAGGAATCATTGATACCACTTATACCTTAGGCGTATCGAATGAATACTATGAAGTATTGGTAAACTCTCAAGACGGAGTGTTACCGGAATAGGAGACGATATGAGATATTTTGTGTTTTTTATGTTTCTCGTATTATTAACGATCTGGGCGTTACATGAGGAAGAACTCGACCTTTCCATCCTGCTTTTATTTTTGGATATTTTCTTTATTTTCTTATTTTAACTATTGACTTTTTTGGTAGGCAGTGCTAGTATAATACTTGCAAGAACAAATAGCCACATAACGAAAGGAGAAAAAATGGTTAGAACAAAAATCGAAACATTTATCTATTCTGTCATTGACAGAAACACAAAACAGGTGATCGGCTCTTTTGAGAATACAGAAGAACTGAAATCGCAGAAAGCAAAAACCGCCGCTGTTGCCGCCGCTGGTTTTCCGGAGGATTTCAACTGTGTATTAACCGATACCGTATCCGCCCGCTACGAGATGCCGGACGAACAGTTCTTTGCCGAAGCAAAAAGACTGGACTAAGCGCACAACCCGCGGTCTGGAAGAGGCCAGATAAGACAACGATCAAAGCAAAGCGCCGCGGTTCTGCATAACAAACAACTTAAAGTAAAAAGGAGAAAAAATCATGAGCAAAGCAAAAATGAAACTGAACAACGTAACTGTAAAATACGCAAAGGAAGAGGACGGCAAAAGCGTTCTTTCTGCTTCGATCACAGCAGACCAGCAGAAAACCATCTTCGAAAAAATTATCGAAGAGTTCGGTGACGATGCCGCCGCAGAAGCAAAGTGGATTCCTGCGAAAGAAACCGCCGAAGCTGGGATTTACGTGAAAGCTCAGACGAATTATAAAGTAGACTTTTATGAGGACGGAATTGAAAGCGACACAGTTTCCAGCGTTGACGAATTGGGCAAAGGAGCAGTTGTCGACCTCTTCATCTCGATCGGTGAAAGCAAATTCCGCCGCGACAAGGGATTTACGGCTTACCTTTCCGCAGTAAACGTTCACAAGTTCGGGGATACAGAAAAGTATAACCCGTTTGCTTAAATACATATGACGGCAATACGCGCTCCGACTGGCGGACGGCAACTTGAGTATTATAAGTTACCTGTAGTTGATTGTTACTATATCTTGTGTATTTGAAAAAAACTCCATACGTGTAAGAGAGCTACGTTTTCTAGCGTAGCTCTTTTGTTACTTAGCGAAGCTCTGCCTTTCACCGCCGTCCATCTGCAAGCAAAAGTGCGATTATCGTGCGATTAACGTGAGATTGCATGCGGAGAGACTGGCGGGGAACTGGCGGGACGCGGAGCGGGAAATGATAGAAAGGAGGTCGTGAAACAAAAATGTTTCACGTGAAACAATGATTTTTTGGAATGATATCAATTGGGAAAAACTTTTCGCTGATTATAATGTGAAATTTGAATCGGCAGACGATAAAGGCAATCCGATTCAGTACTACAATCCGATTCGGTTATTTACAGAGCCGGACGTGGACGGGGATTTCGCTGGCGTAGCAATTACGTGTTCCAACCGTAGTGCTGGAAAGACAAGTGCGTTTGCCGCGGTAAGCTGTATCTTGTGTAAAGAGTACGGATTGCAGACGGGATGGATTTTCCGGACGAAAGGGGAAATGACGGGAGCGGCAGCAATGTACGAAGATATGCTAAGAATGTATCCTAAATTAGGAAGTGTGATTACCTATAAAAATCTGGACAAAAACGGAAATGTTGTGCGGTATTTTCTGGACGGCGTGCCATTCGGCTGCGCGTTTAGTTTTGGAAGTAAGATGGACAGTGTAAAAAAATTGTCTCCGTATTTTCGGGATATCTACTTTTTGTTTTTTGACGAGTTCAGCATGGAAAGCGGACAATACGTAAAAGGGGAATCTGAAAAACTGCAATCGTTGTTATTGACGATCAGTCGTGGAAATGGAAGCCAGTCCCGATGGTTTAAACTGGTGATGGCATCCAATAATATTTCGTTGCTCAATCCCTATTTTGTATTTTTTGGTATCCATAAGAGATACCAGAAAGAAACAAAAATGCTGCATGGGAGCGGTTTTGTGTGTGAGTTTACGCACAATGACAGTGCCAGTAAAGCTATGTGGGAGAATACTGCTTTGAAAGCGTTCCGCGGCGGTCACTATATGCAAAGCATGAGTGTTGGAGATCAGATGTTGATTGATGATGCCGTGTTTGTACAAAAGCCGACCGGACGGTCGCGGTATCTGTTCACCATCGAACATAGTGGAAAAAGTTATGGAGTGTATGAGTATTACGAAGAGGGGTACATCTATATTACGCATAACTATAACCCGTCTTGTAATTTTGTCGCGGTTTTTCGGGACGGAGATCACACACAAAACACGGTTATGTTGGAACACTATGATTATTTGTTTGAAAATCTGGTTGACGCATATCGCAAAGCATATCTGCGCTTTGACGATCTGGACAGCAAAAATATGGCGGTTGAGTTGCTGGGGATTGATCTTTATAAATAGTTTGTGCGGAACGGACAATGTACTTGACAGACGGACAAAAAAGAGATATCATGAAAATACGGGGAAACCTTTTTAAAGGGGTTGCCACGGTTGAGTAAACCGCCCTGTCCTTGGCAGGTCAAAAGGTTTCCTTGTTTTAAAAGGACAGGAAGAAAGGAGCAAAGATGGCAAGTATTGTTTTTAATATGATTGTCGGAATGATGAAAGAAGAAAAAGCTTATCTTGCTTATACGGTACGCTATAAAGGGGACGAAAAAGACACGTTGATCTTTGTCCCACATGAAAATTACGAATCTCATATTAGGTATTTATGGGATTTCTTTTTTATGGATGGTAACGCGTATAACAGTAAATCGCCAGTTCGATTCATTCATAATTTTATTATGTGTGATAAATTAAGTGAAATTGAGGACTGGCTAAAATGGCAGGATAAGGAGGTAGAAACATGGATGTAACTATGGTAACGCAGTTAGTTGGAAGTCTCGGTTTTCCAATTGTTTGTTGCGGCGCACTTTTCTGGTATCTGGTGAAAGAAAAAGACGCACACAAGGAAGAGATGGAAGAACTGCGGAAAAGCGTAGAAGCGAACACAACCGCTATTAACTCGTTGTGCCAGCACTTAGGAGGAAAAAGCAATGAGTAAAATCGAAAAAACAGTTGCCTGGGCGGAACAAATTGCCGCCGATGATCGGCACGGGTACTCACAGGTACACCGGAACAGTCCCGATTATGATTGTTCGTCATTCGTGGGAACGGCACTTGCAAATGCTGGTTTTCCGATCAGCATTTACAGCACAACTAGAAATCTAGGTGAACAGTTGGAAAACGCTGGTTTTGTGAAATGCGGTAAACCGTGGAAACGCGGTGATATCCACCTTGCGGCTGGTCATCATGTAACGATGTCGGTTGACGCGAACCGCATCGTCCACGCCAGCCAGTCGGAAAACGGCGGGATTGATGGTCAGACGGGAGATCAGACCGGAAAAGAAATCTGTGTACGGTCTTATTACGATCTTCCGTATGAAAATACCGTTCACTATCGGTATGCAGGAGCCGTCGACGAAAAGCCGCATAACGTCATTGAAAGTTGCGTCAAGACAGAATCCGCGCGTAGTTTTGACCGGAAAATTGCAGGAGCGTATCATACCAATGATCGCTATAATCTGCGTGTTGGCGCAGGAATGAATAAAACTGTCATCTTGACGTTGCCAACCGGAACCAGTGTTAGAAACTACGGGTATTATACCGGAGAATGGTATCTGGTGAAAGCCGTAGTAAATGGCATCGTCTATACTGGTTACGTAGCAAAAGAGGGTTTAACCCGTGGCTGATCTGACGCTTGCTTACAATACCTGTATCGAGATTTGTAACAATCCAAACGTTGGATATTCCCAAACGTATCGTGAGGGTCAGACCGTAGGAGGTATTACCTACTATGATTGCTCCTCTCTCATGAGTTACTGTTGTACGGTCGGCGGGTTTTTAGCATCTAACCCGTGGTTTACGACTCGTAGCATGGACGGATATTTGATCGGTGCTGGATTCCAAAAAGGTACAGCCAATCAGCCATGGAAAAAAGGTGATATCTTATGGAGGAGCGGGCACACCGAAATGGTTTATAATCCCGCTGACGGTGGCGGGTATACGATGGGAGCGCACACCGATAGTTACCCGCTGGAAAGACAGGTATCCATTAATACGTTTGTGTCTCCCTATAGCGCGTGGACGTATCTTTATCGGTATCCGGTTGAGGTAGAAAGCGGTATCAGCCAGTATGTGATTGCCGCTATCTGTGGCAATTTCTGGCAGGAGTCAACCGTAAACCCCGGGTTGTGGCAAGGTACAATTATCGGCTCGCCCGGCTATGGATTGGGTCAGTGGACAGATAATTCCTCTACCGACCGCCGGACGCGGTTGTTCCAATGGTTAGATTCCAACGGGTACAGCCGGGAAGATGGTAACGCGCAGTTAGAATATCTGATTTATGAGAATGTCTGGTATTCGGTCGGAGCCGCTAGTGCTTACGAAAATCTACAAGCGTTTTTGCACAGTGACAGCACCGATCTGAACGCACTGACTTCCGCCTATATGAAAGGATGGGAGGGAATTAGTGACGATGGAACACTTGCGTTCCGGCAGGAAAAAGCACATGCGTGTTTCAATTTTATTTCGGAACACGCGAAAGATTCTGCAATTACCGGATGGATTGTTGGGAATCGGTATTTATCTGATTCCGAACGTTTGAACAACGCGGTTATGGTATTTCGGTATTTGTCCACTGGGCAACCCGAGCCACCCGAGCCGCCACACCCAATGAAACCAAAACGGCATAAAATGCCGATCTGGTTATATCCCAATTTAAGAAGGAGGTTTTAACATGACACTTGAAGAGTATTGGTCGGAAATCGTAGCCGATATCGGAAACATCGAAACACACGGTGACGCAATCGCCGTCATAAGCGAAAAAATCAAAACAGAAGATACCGACATTGGAGCACTGATGTCCGAACGTGACGCACTGGTTGCGGAACGGGACGAACTGAAAGGAAAGTATGATGCCGCCGTTGCTGAAATCAAAAGCCGCTGGTCTGATCTTTCCCACGGCGGAAGTATCACAAAAGTAACCGAGTTTGGCGGAAAAGTGCCGGAAGCAGAAGACACCGCAACAAGTATCAATGATCTTGATATGTCTCAGCTCATCATGAGCGGAAAAGGAGAGTAACAATGGCAAAACTTGACATGACAAATATTAACATGCTGAACGCCGTTCGGCAGACGATGAGTGTTGATTACCGTGACAGAGTTCCTGTGGCAACGCGAGAAAATATTGCCGATATTGCGAAAACATTAACCGACCCTTACAACCCAATGGCGCGGAACGAATTGGTTCCGGCACTTGTAAATTTGATTGCCAGTCAATCGATCAGCACGGAAGCGTTTAGAAATCCTCTGCGTGTGCTGAACAGTAACGCCATGCCGTATGGAAACGGAGAACAGGAAGTTTATGTAAACTTTGCACAGGGTTACGCGCACGATGCCAATATCAGCATCGAAGATGCGACCGCCATTTATGACAGCTACATTATGGCGTTGTATCATGTAATCAATTTTAATAACGATTATCCGGTAACGATCTGGTTTGAGGATATGCGCGGCGCGTTTCTCGATGATTACGGTTTGCGCAATCTCGTGCAGGCAAAAGTTGAGAGTGTCGTTTCCGCTTGTAACTGGGATGAGTTTACGACCGCGAAAGACCTAATTGCGTCTGCAAAACGTGCTGGACAGATTTACCCGGTTCATGTAGATGCTGTTACAGATCAGGCATCTGCAAATGCACTTGCAAAACAGATTCAGAGTTACATCGACAAGATTCAGTTCCCGAACCCTCTGTATAATTTCGCTGGCGCGACATCGGCTGCAAAAGAAGGTACCATTCTTCTGTTTGTCGACCCCGATACCAAAGCCGCGATGAACGTTGACAGCTATGCAAGTGCATACAATCTCGACCGGATGATTCCGAAAGCACAGCAGGTGTTAATTGATAACTTTAACGATGCTGAGGGTATCGTGGCTGTACTGGTTGACAAGCGGTTTTTCAAAATCCGTGAACAGTACCGCATGATGGTACAGGATAACGTTAATCGCGGACTGCGTTGGAACAATACGTATACAGTAAAAGAGATGTTCTCTTATTCCCTGTTTTATCCGATCATCGTCTTTACGACCGAGACCGTTCTTGTTTCTTCCATTACCGCAAGTGACGTAGGATCGGTGAAAATCGGAACAGATGTGGACTTCGGCGGAAGTTTTTCGGTTACCTTTAAGGGCGTAGCTGATAAAGCAATTGACGTAAAAGTAGAGGGTAATTCTTCCTTTGATACGTTTGTTATTCCGGGAACAACCATTCTTAGAATCGCAAAAGACGAAAAGAATCTGAAGCCGAAAGTAAACAAAACAGAAAGTGTGCGGGTTGTGATTACAAGCCGATTCGATTCTTCCAAAACGGCAACCATTTACTTTACGACAGATTAAGTAAGAGGGAGGAAACATGGATAATTTCATTCCGATGCCGCCGCAGGAAAATGTGGCGGCGGTTTCCCCGCAGACGGAGGTAATTTTAGCAAGTGGGATTGAATGGGGAAATGATTATGAACACGTAAGATACTACGAAAACGGAAAAGCAGGTTGTCTGGCGCACGTAAGAGAAAAAGCAATCCATACTTTTAAGCAGTCCGCGCCCGTGAGATGGGGAGAACTGACTTATAAGGGAAAAGGGAATGAGAGTGATTTTCTGAAATGCAATTATATTGCTTTTCAGAACAAACCCTATACGGAAGAATGGTATTTCGGTTTTGTGACGCGCGTAGAATGGTTGAGTGACGGAAGTTTTAAGATTTATTTTGAGCCAGATCGTTTCCAGAATAGTTTCTACGATGTGGTGTTACAGCCATGTTATGTAGAGAGGGAACATGTAGCAAAAGCAGACGATAAAGTCGGCGCGAATTTAGTACCAGAAAATCTGGAAACAGGGGATTATATTGTAAATACGTCTGCTGGCATGGGTTTTGGTTTTATGAACTATTGTCTTGTTGCAAGTGCAGATGAGAACGGTGTTGCGCTTGAGCCGGAACTAAATCAAAAAATCATGTCGGGATTGACTTATTTTAACACAGTTGATTTTAATGCCATGAAACAGAAAATACAAGCCTATGCGACAAGCGGAAATGCAGACGCTATTGTAGCTATTTTCCAGGCTCCGCAGTTATGTTTTGAAAATTCCCCGCAAGAATTTCCAATGCATTTTCCAGAAACACTTGCAGGATATGCACCAAAAAATAAAAAATTATTTCAATATCCATTTTCTTATCTTCTGGTAGATGCACACGACGGCAGTCAATATATGTATAGACTTGAATACTTTAAAGACAATAAAATTTCTTTTTATGGGCAAGGGGTAAAGTTAAATATTCCGTCCATTTATATTAGTCCAAAAAATTACAAAAATGAACCTACTACTAACACGCCGTATGGTTTTGTGTACAGTAATTTCCCGTCGTGTGCATGGACAAATGACGCGTACCAAGCATGGCTCGCGCAGTCTCAGCCTATATGGGACTACCAGACAAAACAGCAATATATTGATACCGGAAAAAGTGTTATTTCAACCATTGCAAATGTCTTGAGTGGTAATTTTGGAAAAGCAGTTGAAAGCAGTATCGGACAGACCGTAAGCAATTTTATGTTTGGCGAAAATATTTCGGCGCAGATGGAACAGCACGATTTAATACCGCCTACAGCAAAAGGAAGTGCTACCGGAAGTTATGTGCAGACTGCACTTTTTAGCAATACAATTGCGTTAAAGACTATGTGTGTAACGCCGGAAATGGCGAAAGTAATAGACGATTATTTCACTATGTATGGCTATGCGACACATAGAATCAAAGTGCCGAATATAACAGGGCGGTCAAGTTGGAATTTTGTGAAAACGGTAAATTGCGGATTGCACGGAGCGTGTGTCACCGATGATATTAACTTTTTGCAGGCAATGTTTAACCGAGGCGTTACGTTCTGGCACACGGACGATGTTGGAAACTATGGTCTTTCCAATGTTTAAGGAGGTGATACCATGTACAATAACCCGTATCGGGTGAGCAACAAAGAAGTTTGGGGATGCTGGGAAAACAACCCGAATACGTCACCGGAAGAAAAGATGTATTTTCGACACTTTTTTGACAAGTTCGTCAATCTGGCGTTGTCGCGGTATGAATATGACGGTTTACCAGATGAGATTCCGCAGCGGATGCTCAACTCCTATCTATTATGGCAGGGAATGTGCCTGTTCAAAAAAGAGCCAATCACCGGACTGTATGGTGTTTTCGGCGTGAATCTGGTAGGTGAGCCTGATATTTATGGTATCCCGACCGATTGGATTGCGTACGCCATGAATGGACAGTATTATGAACAGACCGACAAGGAAGAAAGCGCGTTGATTTTCGCAAGACCTTTTGCTGTACCGGAAATTCTCAGTATTATTCTTCATTCGCAGAGTCTAGCAGAGAAAAAAGCGTCGACAAGGGTAAACGTCATTCAGCAGAGAACGCCAGTTGTTATCAGCGGGGATTCTACGCAGAAGTTATCCATTGACAACTTTATTCAAAAGTGGGTAAAAAATATTCCTTTCATCAAAGCAAAAAACGATCTGCGAAAACAGATTCAGATTGATACGATTGATTTAAAAGTACAGCCAATCTTTAACGAACTTGATACAGCCGCACAGAGAGAAGTAGCAGAATGTCTAGCTGATCTCGGTATCGAAGCAAGCGGCGTAGAAAAACCGGAACGGCTGGTTTCCGCGGAAACGAGTTACAACGATGGAGAGATCGAGTTGACAAGAAACGGAAATCTGGCTACCATTCAGAGGGGACTTGATGCGATCAATAAAATGTATGGATTGAATATCCATGTACGTTTTAATTCTAAGATGGTAACACCGATTAACCGACCGGATGTTTTCGACACTACAAATGCCGAAAACGACACACAAGAAAACAACGGAAACGACACACCGGAAAGTGAGGTGGAATGATGTTTCTTAGCTATAACTACGAAACGAAAATACTAACGAATACCATTGAACAGTTGGTTATTTCCGATCATGTAATTTCCCCACTTGAAAATCAGACCATTGATAATATGATCGAAGCCGCCGTTCCTTTAATCTTCAATTTTGACTTTCCGTTTTATGTCGATGCATCCGCTCCCGAATATGCAACCGCAAAACTTACGTTCGAAAAAACATTCTGTTTACAGTACTTTCGGGAACAGATCGGGTTAGAAACTATCGGAGAATTTCAGTATCATCTAAAAAAGATTCTTACGGTCAATATGCCGTACTATGAACAGTTGTACCGGAGTATTACTTTTGAGTATAACCCGCTGATTACTCATAAGAGTACGCGGAAAGTACAGAGTACAAAAGACGATACGCGAACAGGTGTGATCGCGGGAGACAGCACAGCGAAAAACACAACGACAGCCGATACAAACAACGACACACAGAACATTCATTCAGACAACCCGCAGATTAATTTTGCTGGGACGAATTACGCGTCTACCATGGATCGGGGACAGAATACGATTCATAATAGCGCGGTGAGCAATGGAGAGAATACCACAAAAACGAACAGTAATGACACATATCATGCAGATAATAATGATACGATTGAAGATGAGGGCTTTGACGGTAGTTACTCATTAGAAGTACAGAGATTCCGCGATACCATCCTGAATCTTAACAAGCGTATCTGTGATGATTGTAAAGAATTGTTTTATCAATTTTATTAAGGAGGGATATCAATGGCAGATAAACCAACGATTCCAGATTTTCCTACATTGCCAGATTTCGGTCAGATGATTACGCAAGCTTGTGAGGTTGTCGCAAGTGTACGTGGGATTCCATATGATTTCAAAGGAACGTTGAGTCTAGAAAACAAATTTGTTGTGCTGTTTAAAACAGTCAAAGAGATGTTTGACGCGCAGGACGAACTTGTAAAAAGTTATAAAGCGTTATATGATTTTGTAAATCAGTTTTTTGCTAATCTCGGTTTACAGGCGGAAGTCAACAAGAAAATCGAAGAAATGAAAAACAGCGGAGAACTTCTGAATTTGTTGAAACCAACGGTAAACAACGAAACAACAGCATGGCTGACAGCTAATATCACAAATCCATCCAATCCACCGATTGATAAATCGTTGACTGTAGAAAATGCCGCCGCGGATGCAAAAGTGACGGGTGATAAAATTAATTCACTAAAGGAAGATTTATGTAATGCTTATAAAGGCGGTAGATTATTAAACGTGCGAGAGATAGTTTCATCCGAGTCTTTTAACGATTTTGAAAATATAGGAAGCACACCAGTGCCAGAAAACAAATATTCATATGAATTGAGCGGAAATTCTATCGCGTGGACTGAAAGTGATTCATATTTGACATATTCATTCGAAAAAGGAGATAAGGGTATTGTCAATTTTGGAAACATAAGCGATATATCAGAATTTATGTTCTTAGTCATTTTTGAATATGTCGGAATTACCTGTTCTGTCTTAAAAAAAGACAGCAATTTATTTAAAGATAGCAACAAACCAACGGATTATTTAACACTTAATGGAACAAGATACAGATATATTTCAAATGGCGTTTTAGAATTTGAAGTAACCGATGAAAACTGTAAACTTCATGTTACAATAAAAAAAGTTAATATCTTTGATGGAACTGGGTATGTTATTGGTGAAGAAAAAAAGATATATCCAAAATGGCTAATGAGAAGTAAAGATAGAATTTTCATCGCTTCTAATGAAGCTTCAGAAGAAGAAAAAACATATGCTGATTATGTGTGTGACGGTGTTAACGATGAAGTAGAGATTCAAAAAGCTATTGATTATTTAAACAAAGTAGGTGGAGGCTGTATAAAATTATCAGCTGGAAGATTCTTTCTACAGAATTTTACGTTATGTGAAGATGGTGTATATAGATGCCTAACTATTCCACAATCAAACGTAACTATTGAAATTGAGGGTGTAGGTTTCGGATACTGGGAAAAAACAGGAAGCTACGATAAAATAGTAGGAACAATACTGTATCTTTCAACTATTGCACATAATCAAATTACAAATGACCGGAAATACGAAATTATATCTGCACCTAATGTAGAATATTCAAGACTAGGACTAAGACTAAAAAAGATAGGAATTAGAATTCCAAACAATCAAAAACCAATTATTTGCATAAACCTATTCAATGTCGGTAGGCCGTATTTAGAATCTGTAATGCTTCATGGTTATGGGTTGGACATTGGCGGAATACCGCCAAAAGCGGTAGACGGATGTATTGGAATTAGAATGACTAACGGTTGGAATTACGGCACAGAATGCATGTATAAAATGTGTGGCGCTAATGGATTTTATGAAGCGTTCCAAGTTGGCGGTGAACACGTAATTATGTTAGATTGCTCAGGAATATTTAATGTGTATTCATACACGTTCGGAAATTATGAATGGACTTATGGTGCGTTCTTGCATCCAATTACAATGATAAATTGCTGTGATGAACGTGGTGTAAATATGCCTTTATTCGTTAAAGCCGGTGTTAAATATGATGGTGTATATACCAAAGGAAAACAAAATATTAATATTATAGATTTTAACTGTGAACGTGGTGTAACAGAAAATATCCCTGGCGGTGTTGAAGGTGATGATGCTATAGTTATGGATGATGAATGTTTCGCCGGGACAATAACGTATACTAAGAAAATAGGTGTAAATGCAATCGGAAGTGATAGCACATTTTTCCAAAAAGGAGGTAAGAATTTTAAAATCAGAAATGTTGCACAGCCGTTATATGGAACAACAGAAGTCAGAAATTCTTTAGGTGCTAATAATGGGCAAGAGTTTTTTGATACAGATTTAGGAAAAATGATGTACTTTTTCGAGGGGAGATGGATGTAACATAAATTTTTAATGTTGTTAACTAAAGCAGACTTTAATTAACTAAGTAACAAAAGTTACACATATATTTACTTCTTCCATTGTCCGTCACCCGGAGGGCACACGAAGCGCTACAGCCTCCGGCGGTCATCGGCGGACAACCGCACGATCACAAGCGATAACTAACATTACACATATGATATGACTAGCAGTCCGCGGAGCGGACGACCCCGAACGGGCAGGCGCGGACGACCCGTGTCCGTCACCCGCGGACACTTTAGCAGACTAAAGTGAGTTGCCGTTTCCGAAGTGTCCGCGACCCGCGGACAAAC
>ENA-OOXA01001082-OOXA01001082.1-human-gut-metagenome-genome-assembly--contig:-NODE-1082-length-16354-cov-4.918707_pt1 | contig 16354 bp, 18 predicted proteins | sample MGYA00241581_ERZ501331 | MGnify/ENA primary metagenome ERZ501331 (study PRJEB25962, sample SAMEA2042982) | human gut metagenome | biome: human gut; feature: human-associated habitat; material: faeces...
CCCCGGAAGCATCCTCGCCCTCTCAGGCCGCCTAACGGCGTCCAGCTCCCCCAAAGGGGGAGCTCTTGGCAAAGGCGGAAAGTCTCCGCGTAACGCCTGATGGCTCCCCTTGCGGCAGCAGGGCGTAAAGATTCCAAACTGGAAACTTCGCGGACTGCCAAGGCCTCTCACTTTGGGAGAGGTGGCATCGCGAAGCGATGACGGAGAGGGCAAGCCCGGCAAAGGGAACCCTGCGCCTTTGTTTAGCGCAGCGTAAGATAAGGCTGGGCGAGCGCGCTGACAGCAAGACTTGGGCGTTGGTTCCCAGCAAGCTGAGCCAAACGCCCCCTAAACAAAAATAATTCTTAAGAGAGAACGGAATGCGTTGCAGAAAAATTTCTGTAATCCTCCGTTCTTTCTTGCTTTTTTTGTGATTTGATAGTAGAATAAGGTGTAAAACTATCTGCGGCATTCAGCGGTGGGCAGTTTTACACGCCACTTTGTTGACAGCGGACGCAGCTCCGCTTTGAATATTACGCGGCTCTCGGCAGCGAGGGCTTCGTATAGCTGCACAACTTTTTTCATTTCAATTAAAGGAGTGCGCAAATTATGAAAGGCATTATTCTCGCCGGCGGCGCCGGCACCCGGCTTTACCCGCTGACCATGGTCACCAGCAAACAGCTGCTGCCGGTCTACGACAAGCCGATGATCTACTATCCTCTGTCCACCCTCATGCTGGCGGGCATTCAGGACATCCTGATTATTTCGACCCCCACCGACACGCCCCGTTTCGAGGCGCTGCTGGGCGATGGCAGCCAGTACGGCATCCATCTGCAATATAAGGTCCAGCCCTCTCCGGACGGTCTGGCACAGGCATTCATCCTCGGCGAGGAGTTCATCGGCGACGACTGCTGTGCGATGATCCTCGGCGATAACATCTTCTACGGCAACGGCTTCTCCAAGATCCTGAAGAACGCCGCCGCCAACGCCGAGAACAAGGGCCGCTGCACCGTCTTCGGTTACTATGTCTCGGACCCGGAGCGCTTCGGCATCGTCGAGTTCGACCAGAACGGCAAGGTGCTCAGCGTGGAAGAGAAGCCGGAGCACCCGAAGAGCAACTACGCCATCACCGGCCTGTACTTCTACAACAAGGAAGTCGTCAAGATGGCCAAGGAAGTGAAGCCTTCCGCCCGCGGCGAGCTGGAGATCACCACCCTGAACGACATGTACCTGAAGAAGGACGAGCTGGATGTTCAGCTGCTGGGCCGCGGCTTTGCATGGCTGGATACCGGCACCATGGACAGCCTCGTGGAGGCCGCCGACTTCGTCCGCATGATCGAGAAGCGTCAGGGCATCAAGATCAGCGCCCCGGAAGAGATCGCCTTCAAGTATGGCTGGATCGACCGCGACACCCTGCTGGAAAGCGCAGAGCGCTACGGCAAGAGCCCCTACGGCCAGCACCTGAAGAATGTGGCCGACGGCAAACTGAGATACTAAGAGGAAATGCACATGAAAATCATCGTTACCGGCTGCAAGGGCCAGCTGGGCACCGAGATCATCAAGCAGCTCCGCGAGGGCCGCAGTGAGATCGGCCCCATCCCCGAAAAGCTGCAAAGCGCCACCGTCATCCCGGTGGACCTGCCTGAACTGGACATCTCCAACTACAAGATGGTGGACGACTTCATCCGCCGCCAGCGCCCGGATGTCATCATCAACTGCGCCGCCTACACCAATGTGGACGGCTGCGAGGTGAACCACGACGCGGCCTTCAAGGCCAACGCCCTCGGCCCCCGCAACCTCGCGCAGGCTGCCACCAAGACCGGGGCCCGTCTGGTCCATGTCTCCACCGACTACGTTTTCTCCGGCCGCGAGAACGGCGGCATCGCGCAGGACGAGGCCACCCTCCCCGGCCCCATCAGCGCCTACGGCTCCACCAAGCTCATGGGCGAGAAGTACGTCGAGCAGTTCTGCCACCGCCACTTCATCGTGCGCACCGCGTGGCTCTACAGCTACTACGGCAAGAATTTCGTCAAGACCATCGTGAACGCAGGCAAGAAGTTCGGCAAGCTGGAGGTCGTCAACGACCAGTGCGGCAACCCGACCAACGCCGTCGATCTGGCCCACGAAATTCTGCAGCTCTGCGTGACCCACGAATACGGCCTCTACCACTGCACCGGCGAGGGCATCTGCTCTTGGTATGATTTCGCCTCCGAGATCATCCGTCTGTCCGGCGTGGACGCCGCCGTAGCCCCCTGCACCAGCGAGGAGTATAAGGCCAAGCACCCCGAAAGCGCCGACCGTCCCAAGTGGAGCGCCCTCGATAACCGGATGCTCCGCTGCACCGTCGGCAATGAAGTGCGGGACTGGAAAGCCGCCCTCGCCTGCTTCTTCGAGCACTGGGATGGGGAAAATGGGATGAAGTAAACGGGCAAGCCCGCTGGCGGGGCAGCAGTTTCCTAGTTTAGCAGCATCTCGCAGTGGTGCGAGGTCCAGCTCGCGAAAAACAACAACATTCAACTTTGAGGAAAAATCAAATTATGAAAAAATATCTGATCACCGGCTGTGCCGGCTTTATTGGTTCGAACTTTGTTCACTATATGCTCAAGAAGTACCCGGAGATCCTGCTGGTCAACCTCGATAAGCTGACCTACGCGGGCAATCTGGAGAACCTGAAGGACGTCGAGGGCGACCCCCGCCACGTCTTCGTGCAGGGCGACATCTGCGACAAGGAGCTGGTCGAGAGCCTGTTCGCAAAGTACGATTTCGATTACGTCATCAACTTTGCCGCGGAGAGCCACGTGGACCGCTCCATCAAGAACCCGGAGATCTTCGTCCAGAGCAACGTCATGGGCACCGTGAACCTGCTGCAGCGCACCAAGGAAGCTTGGTATGACGCCGAGGCAAAGACTTGGAAGGAAGGCAAGAAGTACCTGCAAGTCTCCACCGACGAGGTCTACGGCGCTCTGGGTGCCGAGGGCTTCTTCATGGAGACCACCCCGCTGTGCCCCCACAGCCCCTACTCCTCCTCCAAGGCCAGCGCCGATATGTTCGTCATGGCCTTCCATGACACCTACGGGATGCCCATCAACATCACCCGCTGCTCCAACAACTACGGCCCCTACCAGTTCCCGGAGAAGCTGATCCCCCTGATGATCAACAACGTCAAGCACCACAAGCAGCTGCCCGTCTACGGCGACGGAATGCAGATCCGCGACTGGCTGTACGTTGAGGATCACTGCAAGGCCATCGACATGGTCTGCAACGGCGGCAAGATCGGCGAGGTCTACAACGTCGGCGGCCACAACGAGCGCCCCAACATCTTCATCGTCAAGACCATCATCGAGCAGCTCCACGACCGCCTGAAGGATGACGGCATCAGCGAGGACCTCATCAAGCACGTCGCCGACCGTCTGGGCCACGACCGCCGCTACGGCATCGACCCCACCAAGATCAAGAACGACCTCGGCTGGTACCCGGAGACCCCCTTCGAGAAGGGCATCGTCTTGACGATCGACTGGTATCTCGACCACGAGGAGTGGATGGAGCACATCACCAGCGGCAACTATCAGAAGTACTACGAGGAAATGTACAAGAATAAGTAAGCTTGTGCCCGCCCTCAGCGCATAAACCAAAAGGAGCACTCCCCTGCATCGTGCAGGGGAGTGCTCCTTTGTTTCTATCCGGTGCCTCTTAACCGAGGCTCACGCCCATGCGTCTTGCGACGGTGAGCAGCTCGCAGCCTTCGGGGACATTGCGGGTCTTGCCAGCGATGTCCTCCAAGCGGTTGGCGGTGACGTGTCCGTTGAGCAGGGCCACGGTGACCCCGTAGCGCTCGATCTCCACGAGCTTAGCGGCGTAGCTGCCGAACTGGGTGGCCAGCACGCGGTCATACGCGCTGGGGCTGCCGCCACGCTGCATGTGGCCGGGGATGCAGACGCGAGTCTCCATTCCGGTCTTCTTCTGGACGGCGGCGGCGATGCGGTTGGTGGCGGTGGTGTAGCCCGCCTCGGCGCGCTTGGCGGTCCACTCCTTCCGCTTCATCTTGGCCTCTTCTTCGTTCATGGCGCCCTCGGCCACCGCGATGATGGAGAAGTTGGAGCCCTTCTTGGCGCGGCGCTCTACGGCGTCGCAGACGCGGTCGATGTCGTAGGGCATTTCGGGCAGCAGGATGATATCCGCGCCGCCCGCGATGCCGGAGTAGAGGGTCAGCCAGCCAGCCTTGTTGCCCATGATCTCGATGCACATCACGCGGCTGTGGCTGCCTGCAGTGGTATGGATGCGGTCGATAACGTCGGTGGCGATGTCCACAGCGGTGTGGAAGCCGAAGGTGACGTCGGTGCCGTAGATGTCGTTGTCGATGGTCTTGGGCAGACCGATGATGTTCAGCCCCTCCTGCGAGAGGAGGTTGGCGGTCTTGTGGGTGCCGTTGCCGCCGAGGCAGAGCAGACAATCAAGCTTTGCGTCCTTATAGGTCTTCTTCATGGCCGCGACCTTGTCGATCTTGTCCTCTTCGACCACCCGCATCAGCTTGAAGGGGGTGCGCTTGGTGCCCAGAATGGTGCCGCCCAGCGTCAGGATGCCCCGGAAGTCGTCCTCGTTCATCTCTTTGTAGTCGCCGGTGATGAGGCCGTGGTAGCCGTTCAGGATGCCCACGATCTCCACATTGTCGCCCATTCGGGCATACAGCGCCTTGGCCACGCCGCGGATCGTGGCGTTCAGGCCGGGGCAGTCGCCGCCGGAGGTCAGGATGCCAACACGTTTTTTCATCTTGCAAAATCCCTCTTTCCTCTGATCTTCCCGCATTGCGGGAGCAGGTTGTTACTATTAGAGTATTCCCAAAGGGGGCCGGTGTCAAGAGCGGGGGAGAAAAACTGTTCAAATCTCGGCTCCGATAAACAAAAAGGGGGGCTGTTGCACGGACTTCTAGCCTTGGGTAACTTTCATTTTCCAGTCTCCTCACACTGTTGCTGCCCCATTGCCGTAGTCGCACCTTCTGCCACGCCCTCTGTGCTCTCCGGCATGAACAAAATTCAACGCTGGTCGCAGAGCAAACCGCTATATCTAGTATTTATCACTTTTTCGTGTTAATATATATATAGTGTTTTGAGAGAAAGAAAGGGGTGATATCAGGAATAAACATCCGTTTGGACACGAGGAAGGTTGCTCTCCTCTCCCCGGCTCCGTCAATTCAGGCGCGAGGAAATAGGTGCGGTCAGGCATAAACATCCTTTCAGACACGAGGCAATCTTCTCAGAAAAAAAGTAGCCCAACGGGTTGTATTTCCGTTGATTCCGAGCCATCTTTTCTTGCCTCCTGTTTGTGCTTTTCTATATATTGGCTCCTTGAGTTCCCTATGTCAACTTTTATTGTACAACACCACTGTGAGCCTTTTTATTTGACTCGTCCCTTTCTCTGTTGTCACTCTGCCTGTATCTCTTCCACCAGCGGCAGATAGTCGGCACAGTATTTCCGGTACAGAGGCTGTACAAGTTGCCGGAAGTTCTGCATTTCTTCTTCGGGCAGCGGCAGTTCGATGCAGCCGCCTGCAAGGGCTGCTTTGCGGGCGGCGGTTTCCTCCTGTGCCCAGAGCTGGCGCTCATACTGCGCCGATGCACGGGCGCACGCTTGCAGGGTCTGCCGGTATTCCTCCGGCAGTGCATCCCATGTGCGGCCGGAAGCCAGCTGCACCTCCGGTACGCGGCTGTGCTCATCGGCCATGTAGTACCGTGCCACCTTGTAGTGCTCCATGGAATAGTAGGCCGGCCAGTTGTTTTCGGCGGCATCGATCTGCCCGGTCTCAAGCGCCGAGTAGACGTCGCTGTACGCCGTGGTCTCCGGCACTGCACCCAGCAGGCGGATCATGTCGATCACGATCTGCGAATCCTGCACGCGGATGGTCTTGCCCTGTAAATCGTTCAGGCTGCGCACCGGCTGACGGGCATAAAACGAGCGGGCACCCGCGTCGTACCAACTCAGGCCCACGCGCCCCTGTGCAGTAAAGTCCTGCAAAAACTCTGCCCCGATGCTGCCGTCCAGCACACGCCACATGTGGTCGGCATCCCGGTAGAGATACGGCAGCAGCAGCACGTTGAGCCGGGGCAGATCGTCGGTGGCCACCGAGAGCGACACACGGGCAAAATCTACGCCGCCAATGGCAAGCTGCTCCCACACCTGCTGCTCTGAGCCGTACTCGCCGTTCGCTTTGACCTGAATGACCACCTTGCCCCCGGTCTGCTGCTGCACAAGGTCCGCAAAATACTGCGCGCCCTGCGTGGTGGGGTATCCGGCGGGCTGGTTGTCGGCATAGGTCAGCACATAGTCCGGTGTAGTCTGTGGCTTTGCGGCACAGCCTGCCAGCTGCAAGGCTGCAAAACCAAGCCCGGCTAAAAAAGTCCGTCTGCGCATGGTATCTCCCTCCCTTTGCAGATAGTATAGCGCACAAGGCTGCCTTTGTGCAAGAGACAGAAAAAGGCGGTGCCCGCCGCAAAGCAGGTACCGCCTTTTTTAGGAGAAGAAGGGAATGTCTCCGTTACATCAGGCCCATTGCCTGCGGCAATGCGGTAGACACTGCCGGGATAAAGGTGACCAGCAGCAGACCGCCGATGATGGCCACATAGTACATAAGCATGTACGGCATGACCTTGGAAAGCGAGGTACGGCCCACCTTGATGCCAACAAACAGGGCGTTGCCCACAGGCGGGGTGATGTTGCCGATGCACAGGTTATACACGAGGATCAGACCGAACTGGATGGTGCTCATGCCAAAGCTCTGGCAGATGGGCAGGAACAGCGGGGTGAAGATGAGGATGGCCGGGGTCACATCCATAAAGGTGCCGGACACCAGCAGGATCACGTTCATGATGAGCAGGATGATGTACTTATTGCTGGTCAGGCTCAGCAGGGCTGCTGCCACCGCATCCGGGATCTGCAAAAAGGCCATGACCCAGCCCAGAATGTTGGAAACACCCACAAGGAACACCACCATGCCGGACATCTTGGCAGAGTCCACGATGATCTTCCACAGGCTCTTCAGGTTGATGGAGCGGTAGCAGAAGGCAAGCACCAGTGCATAGACAACGGCAATGGCAGAGCCTTCGGTGGCAGAGAACACACCGCCGATGATGCCGCCGATGACCACGATGATCAGGGACAGCGAAGGCAGGGCGCGCAGGGTGCAGACGCCGAGATTTTTCCAGTCAAACTTGCCGGGGGTGCCTTTATAGCCCAGCTTGACCGCCAGCAGCACGCCCACCACGCAGCAGCACAGCGCCCAGATGATGCCGGGAATGTAACCGGCCATGAACAGCGCAGCCACAGAGGTGCCGCCGGACGCCAGCGAGTAGGTGATCAGGGCGTTGGACGGCGGGATCAGCAAACCGGAGCAGGAGGAAGCAGCATTGGTGGCAGCGGTCACGGCGGGGTCGTAGCCCTGCTCGTCGGCACCGTCGCGGATCATGGAGCCAACAGCAGCCGCAGCGGATGCAGAGCCGGAGATGGCACCGAACAGGGCGTTGGTGCCGATGTTGGTCACCAGCAGTGCGCCGGGCATCTTGCCCAGAATGGCCATGACGAAATCCACCAGACGCTTGGCGATGCCGCCCTGATTCATGATGTTGCCGGCCAGAATAAAGAACGGGATGGCGGTCAGACTGAACTTGCTCATGCCCACAAAGGTGCGCTGGGCAGCGGTCAGCACGGCAACATTCAAATCAATGGAAGAAAGAATGGCAGTCAGAGAAGAGACTGCAATGGCGTACGAGATGGGCACGCCGAGGAACAGCAGCACCAGCAGCACTGCCAGAATTACGAGTAACGCTTGAATTGCCACAGCTTAGTCCTCCTTATTTTCCTTGTCGGCATCGGCAGCCATTTCGGCTTCCACCTTTGCAAAGTCTGCATCCTCCGGGGTATCCAGACAGATGGAGCCGTTGGCGATACCGATAATGTTCAGCACGGAATACACCAGAATGATCACGCCGCAGATGGGCATGACCCAGTAGAACACGCCCACGGCAACGCCCAGCGAGGAGGTCTGCTGTCCCATAGCCAGCTGGGACACCTGAAAACCGCCGAACACCAGAATGGTCGCAGAGAAGATGAAGGCGATGACCTCGGCAAAGATGTGGAACGCCTTGCGCATGGTGGGGTTGAACCGGTCCACCAGCACGGGAATGTTCATGTGGCCGCGCTCGCCGGAGACGATGGTGGCACCCAGCATGGTGCTCCAGCCGAACAGATAACCCACCAGTTCCTCCGACCATGTGGAAGGAGAGTTGAAGATATAACGTACGATGACCTGATAGGTGGTCAGCACCACCATGACCGTCATACTCAGACCTGCCAGCAGGTTGAGCACCTTGTTCAGGGTATTTCTCAGTTTTTCCATGATGCTCCTCCTCAGTCCGCAGTATGGGCAGCGTTGTGCTGCTGGATCAGGTCATAAATGGGCTGCAACTCCGGGTTTGCTGCCAGCACGGAATCGTGCAGGGGGGCCATAGCCTCCTGAAACGGTGCAGTGTCCGGGTAAATAAAGTTGACATGCTGCTCATTCTCGGCCTTATCTTTCGCCTCAGCCACAGCATCCTCCCAAGCATCCTGCTCGGTGCGCTTCACAATCTGGAAACCCTCTTCAAAGATCGCGCGCTCCTCGTCGCTGAGTTCGTTCAGGAAGGCGTAGTTTGCCACCAGCAGATCCGGCACCATCTGGTGCATATCGTAGGAGTAATACTTGCAGATATCGCCGTGACCGTTATCGGTCAGAGCCAGTTCGTTGTTCTCGGCACCGTCCAGAATACCGGCCTGCAGCGCGGTGTACACATCGCCGAAGCCCATGGGCGTAGCGGTGCCGCCCAGCAGACGCATCATTTCCACATTGGTGGGCGACTGCTGCACGCGGATCTTCAGACCCTTCAGGTCGGAGGGCTGGTTGATGGGGGTCTTGATGGTGTAGAAGTTGCGGGTGCCGGCATCCAGCCATGCCACCGTTTCCAGACCGGCCTTGGACGTGGTCTTGAAAATGGGGTCCGTCACCTCAGGGTCGTCCATGGCCTCGTGGTAGGCTTCTACGCTGGAGAACAGGTAAGGCAGGTTGAAGATTTGGTATTTGGCACTGAAGGTCTCCATGATGGCAGTGGACGCCACCACAAAGTCGATGGCACCGGTCTGGGTCAGCTGCACCATTTCGGTCTGGGAGCCCAGCAACTCGCTGGGGTACACCTCCACACGGTACTTGTCGCCCAGCTTCTCGTTGATGTAGTTGGCAAAGGCTTCCAGTCCCAGATGATCCGGGTGGGTCTGGGACTGCACATGGCCGATGCGCACGATCTTGCGGTCGTCACCGGAGCCGGCACCGCAGCCGGTAAGCATCATGCTGCTGGTCAGTGCCGCTGCGCCCATCAGCGACAGAAACGTTCTTCTCTTCATGAATGGCATCCTCTCTTTTCGCGTTTTTTCTATGATTATATTTTAACAACTCGTTCATTTTTGCGAAACCGGATTATTTTGTGAAACGCAGTACGATTTTGTCTTTGTTGTATCCAAGTACAATTTTTGTGTTTTTTGGACGAAAAAAACTGGCAAAAACAAAAAAGCACCCGTTCCTCTCCTGCTGACAGGCAGGAAAGAACGAGTGCTTTTTTTGGATTCGATTTATCCTTGTGCCGCTTTTTCCGCTGCGGCTACGCGGTATTCCGAAGGGGTCTGGCCGGTCAGGCGCTTGAACACCCTTGTAAAATAGTTGGCGTCGCTGTAACCCACAGCAGCACCGATGTCCTTCAGGCTCAAGCGGGGGTCCAAAATCAGCTGGCGCGCCTTGTTCACCCGGTATTCGTTCAGGTAGGCCGAAAAGTTTACCTTAAAGCACTGCTTGAACAGCTTGCAGAAGTAGGCATCCGAGTAGCGCAGCGCGGCGGCAGCATCCTGCATGGAGATATCCTCCCGATAGTGGGCGTCGATGAAGCGGCTGATCTCGGCACGGATGATGGCGGTACGCATATCCTCGTCCTCTTCCCGGCGGACAGGCTGTTCAGGCGCAGGGGGCTGTGCCGGGCGGGCAGGCAGCGGCACCGACACCTGCCGGATGGCATCCTCCACCGCGAATACCAGTTCCTGCTCGTTGTAAGGCTTGAGCAGATAGTCCATCGCCCGTACAGAGATTGCTTGCCGTGCATAGTCGAACTTATCAAAGCCGGTCAGGAACAGGATGGCGCAATTTCTGTCTGTTTCTCGGATCTTGCGCGCCACCTCCAGCCCGGTGAGACCCGGCATTTCAATGTCCAGCACAGCCACCTGCGGCGCTTCGCGGGCAAAAATTTCCAGAGCCTCTCTGCCGTTTTTTGCTTCATACAGGCAGATCAGATCTCCCAGATACTTCTGCAAAGTCCGGCACAGCACCTTGCGCTCGATCAATTCATCCTCTGCCACCAGCAATTTGCACTTCACGAAAGCGTCTCCTCCTTTTCTTCCGGCTGCTGCGTTTGCGGTAGTTCAAACCGCACCACAGTACCGCAGTCTGCGCGGCTGTATATCTGCATTTTTCCGCCCGGATACAGCATCCCGATACGGCGGGAAATGTTTCCAAGACCAATGCTGCGTCCGGTCTGCTCGCTCTGGGCAATTTTAGTTTGCACAGCGTCCAGTTCCTCTTTGTTCATTCCCTTGCCGTTGTCCGCAACCGTGAGCACCAGCACCTTGCCCTGCATCCATGCCCGCAGCAGGATGCGTCCGCCTTCCTCGCGGGACTTGAGCCCGTGCGAGTAAGCGTTTTCCACCACCGGCTGCAGCATAAAGGACGGAACCAAAACCGCCGTAGGCTGCACCCGGATGCTTTTTTCAACGGTGATGCGTCCATCGAACCGCATCTGCTGCAAATAAATGTAATCCTCCAGCCCGTCCAGTTCCTCCTCCAGCGTGATCTGCTGGCGCTTAGTGCGCAGATTGTGCCGGAACAAATTGCCCAGATGCACGATCATCTGGTCGGTGGTGGAAGCATCCTCCAGCCGCGCCATGCAGGAGATCATGTTCAGGGTGTTGAACAAAAAATGCGGATTCACCTGACTTTTCAGCACCTCCAGCCGGGTGTGCTCCAGATCCTTTTCCAGTGCAAGGTTCCGCACCTCTTCCCGGTGCAAGGCCTGTTGCGTGGTCAGTTGCTGCGCCATGGCGTGCTTCATCTGGTTAAAGGTTCCCGTCAGCCGCCCCACTTCGTCGTTGCTTTTTACCGGAAGATCCGGGCTTGAAAGATCCCCCTCGGCAATGCTGCGGGAGGCCTGTGCCAACCGCAGCAGCGGACGCACCACCGCGCGGCTCAGCACCCGGATGAGCAGCAGCATCAGCGCGGCTGCCGTCAGGAACAGCCCCAGATACAGCCACGGCAGATGCCGGATGCGGGTCGCTGTGCTGCTGTAAAGGGTATTTTCCTGCTCCAGCGTGGCCTGTGTCAGCCGCAGCGCATACTCGGCAAGGTAGTCTTGCAGCGCCATCACATGATACATCTGTTCAATGTAGGTATCTGCCGAGGGGGAAAGCTGCAAAAAGGCATCCCGCTCCTGCCGATAGCCCGCATACCCTTGCAAAAGGTTCCATGTACGGGCATAGCGCTCTTCACCGATGCGGACGTAATCGAAGGGCAGGGCCGCAAGGCTCTGCTCGGAAGCGGTACAGGCGGCGGTATAGGCCTGTTCGGTTTCAGAAGTAGGCTGGCGCACATAGCGTGCAAAGGCCTGTGTTTCGTCCTTGAGGGCGTTTTGCACCGTATAGCAGACGGCGTTGTCGGCCAGCAGCATATCAAAGGAGCGTACCGTCCACTGACCTGCCATGGTAGCAATGCCAGTGGAAAGCATGGTGACCAGCAAAATCGCGGCAAGCCATGCCGTGACCTTGCGGCGCAGGGATATACCACCCTGCGCGGTTTTGTTCCGTGCCATACGCTTTCCCTCCTGCCTTTGCAGCACCCGGTCTTTTTTATAAGTATAATGATCTCCCGGAAAAAGTGCAACTGCAAAAAGCACCGGTTTCCGCAAAGAAACCGGTGCTTACAGGCAGCGTGCCAAGCTGTCAGCGGGTCAACAACTGAAAATGATTCCGCTTGGTGACCAACAACCCTTCCTTTTGCAGCTTGGAAAGCTCTGCCGACATGGCAGCACGCTCCACACAGAGAAAATCCGCCAACTGCTGACGGTCAAAGGGAATGTCAAAGGAGAGGGAGGACTGCCGGATGGACTCGGCGGACAGGTAGGACAGCAGCTTTTCGCGGGTGGTCCGTTTGCTGACATGGGTGATCTTATCGTTAAAAAGCAGGATTTTGTTTGCCAGAACACTGACCAGATTGCGGATGAGTTTCTGGTGGTGGTCGCAGATGCAGGGTAGTGCGGTTAGGTGACTCAAGAGAAAGAAAAAAGAGACCTCATCTCGTCAAAAATCAAATTTCAAAATCATTAAAGGAGCTATTCAAATGAAACGAAATCAGAATTTCGACCATAATCACTCTCAAAAACTGCTTTCCTTCCGCTACAACATAGACACCAACCGAGTGGAAGCCCGGTTCACGGATGGCTCTGCCGTCGCCAACAGGATGCCCAACTGCCTCAGAACATCCTCAACCCGCTACTTTACAGTGGGGTTGACACGGAGGATTGAGTGTCATCGTTTTTTCATGGCTACCGCCGAAAATCATTGTAACGTATTTTGTGTTACAAATTGGTCAAGCGAATGATTATGATTAAAATTCTCTTACTCGCACAATAAGTCATTTGATAAACTGGTTAAAATGCCAAATAATTTCAAATCATAGTCCAACACACAACAAATGTGGTATAATAACAATATATTTAATGCTTTAACTGTGTTTGCAAAAAGGAAAAGAAGATAAGTATGGAGATTACATGGTTGAAAAATGAAGATAATGCCATTCAATACGTCTATGCCTCTGCTGTTCCCCAAAAAATACCATTAGACATTTTTAAAGAAATTGTTCAGAGCAGTAAAGAAAACTGTCTACCTGAATTTTATGTGATATCTGAACAGGGAAAGTATATCGGATATATTTTATTATTGGCCGATAAAAAAGAAGACATCCCTAAACCTTTTACATTTCTTGCATGTCATAATGGCGATACTCTGCCAAAAGAAACTCACAAAAAAATATTGGAATTTATCGGCAAACGGTGTCGTGTAAACAACTGGAATAAACTCGCTTGGTTGGCCGAACAAGAAATCCAGCAATTGTGATATCATCGTTTTTTAAGCTATCTCTCTATAAAAACTCCTTAAAGACATAAAGGCAAACTTGAATAAATAAATTTATCTAAAAGCCCCACCTACAATAGATATTCCAAATCGAAGAATCTACTGCAGGTGGGGCTTGTTCTATGTGATAAGCTATTTTGTAAAAATCAAATACGTAGATTATATGGCAGAATCATTTGGTGACACTGAAAGCTAATGTTGCGCCATCAACGACACTATACATATCGCCGTTAGCCGCAGTAGCAATTCCAGTAAACTCAACCTCCCATTTTCCTTTAGAGAGTCCATATTTTACATCTTCCGTACCGATTGTGCCGTATGCAGAAATGGCATGATCAAAGGTTCCAAAGGGTGTACCAAGTTTATTGAAATGCAGGTTACCTTCAAAGGAAACAATTACTGCACCCGGAACGGTAATCGTCCATTGGATATACCCTTCAGACAGATAATCAAGTGTACATGAACCAGCATCGCCCCAGAAGGTTTCGCGAGAAATTGGGACAAGTTTGAATGTTGCAGAGTTTACAGTTGTTCCTTTATCAATTTCGATACTAGATTTTTTGGAAGAAAGTGCTACAACGCCTGGTTCAACTGCAACAGCAGCAGGCATCAAAACTGTGTTGAAAACAACCAACGCAGCACTCGTTCCAGCCATTTTAAGGAATTCATTTCGGGTCATCTTTTTCATGTCGATTTGCTCCTTATATTTTATTGACTGTTACAAGTCACCCAGCTACAATTTGGATTCTTTTTCGCTTAATTCTGCACTGGAATCACCTCTTACAAAATTTTAGTATATTGGCATCATCGTGATCAAAAGCAATATCACTAACAGCCACCTCATCACACTATAAAGCCGCAAATTTTCAACTCAGGTGTATGCTCATCGGCAAATAAATGTGAACCATACGAATGCCGCTGTTAAACAACCTGCCAAAACCACTAAAATACAACTTGCCAACTTTGGCTCAATAGCAACTTTTTGATTTTCGCACAGCGCAAATTTCTGAAGTTCCTGAAATGTTGTTTGATTGACATTGCCGTGTATTGCTTTCCATGCAACGAAATGATTTGTAATCAGAAGATAATCTGAAACGATTCCTACAAAAACAATGGCAAAAAATGCTGCGGAAAAGAACCACATTCCATCGCATTGATTCACCGTCAGGATATCCTGAAGGCTTGCTGGCTTCAATGCCCATAAAGCCACAACATATAGCAATACTTCGCAGAAATCTCTTTGGAGTGGCCCTTTTTGCTTAAAGAATCCCATTACATGTTCTCCCTGTTCTTTGAAGTCACTATCAGCCACCAATGGCCTGATAATAATCCGTTTTAGACCGAATCAAAGAGCCATTTGACTTATATTCCTTGACAGTTTGATGATAGCAATGTGTATAGTAGCTATTGTCATAGGAAAATAGGACTTCATACGTAATAGAAGATATTGTCACTTTATAGCAGTCCGAGGACATACTCTGAAGCATCTGATCGAAAATAAACGATGCTGTAGAAGAAATAACTGCTGCTGGTGTGCTTCCCCATGCAGTTGCTAAAATACTGGCTACATCAGATGCTTTTTTGCATTTACGCAAATCACTAGCATAAACCGTATCGGTTGCACTTGTGCCAACATAGCGGTGCTTGAACTGCGACCCTGTCACATCGCTTCCAGTGAGTGCAGGAATTTGTGCCAGCTGTCCGTTTTTGTAATTTTGCTGATCTTGATAAATTTCATAGAACAAGCTATAGTCACTTCTTGCAGTTGATGTTGTTGATTCACCAGATGCACCTACAACAACAATGTCCATCACATCATTAGGATGCACCGTACGCGTAATTCGTGTGATACCTCCATCACGAATTGTAAGCTGTTCAACAACATCTTTTCCATTCATCGAGTACGAAACAGAATAATTTGATCCTGTCAAAAGAGATTCGCTATTGCCATGATTTGTTGAATCTGCAAAGGCAATGGGCATAATGGAAGCAACACAAAGCAGCACCGCTAACACGCAGGAAATATAACGCAAATATGTTTTTGTTTTCATTTTGTTTTTTCCTTTCATGCATTCCTATAGAACAACGGACTCTCATCTGTGCATCGGAAACACCTCCGAAGTACATTGATTATCGATGCTCTCACTTTTTCAAGAGATATTTTCCAAATGCAAGGACGCCTAGAATATAGAAAAGCTGACGAACAATCAACATAATGAATGAAAGCAGCTCCAACATAATCGAACAGTTCCTTTTAGAAAATTATCAAGAAATATATCCCGTAAGAGTATCGCTATCTTACCTTTCATATGAATTTCAGTCATGCTCAAGCGATTCCGGGACATCCGGCTGATATGCCGTAAAGCCACAGGTGCTGTTCACGCTCAAGACTGCGAGAGCCATTGCCATAATGCAAGTGACCTTGCTCAAGAGCAACATAATCTTTTTCATTTCTGTTACCTCCGTTTGATATTTTTTAGAGCATTCATCTTCTGAAAACACATGAACGCCCTCGTACCTTAGGATATCTTCGCTTGTTTCTGAAAAAACGGAATGATTGCAAAAATCACTAAAACCCATTTTGAAATGTAGTATACCGTTATACTGCGGGTGTCCGGAAGCACATTGAAAATGGCAAACAGGAAATCTATTGACGAAAGAACAGATGCGACCATCTTATAGCTTAACCGCTTCTTTTTGCCTAAAGGCTTATTCGTTGCTTCTATCGGAGAGAAAAAGATAGCGATGCCCATAAGAGCTGCTGTTGTCAGGATACGAAAAAGGTGATTGGCTGCAATTACTTTACTCAGCAAAATGCAGATAAGTGCCAGTCCGGTAAATGCCAGATAGCATCTGGTGTGCGACGTTGCATGATATCCACCAATGTAGATTCTCTGCGGGATAAACCCAATCAAAAATGAAAGTGAGTATCGAACATCACCACACACGGCAGAGACGAGGATGACAAGCAAAACACTTACAACAGACGATATGAGCAACTCGTACCCATAGACATACGCATCCGCTTTTGATTCGTCTACCACTTTTTGTTCGCAGAAAAGACGGACTAATTTCTGAGACAGCGTGCGTTCCCACATTGCAGTTGCGCCACCTTATCTTCTGATTTTTG
>ENA-OOXA01001083-OOXA01001083.1-human-gut-metagenome-genome-assembly--contig:-NODE-1083-length-16336-cov-15.795836_pt1 | contig 16336 bp, 8 predicted proteins | sample MGYA00241581_ERZ501331 | MGnify/ENA primary metagenome ERZ501331 (study PRJEB25962, sample SAMEA2042982) | human gut metagenome | biome: human gut; feature: human-associated habitat; material: faeces...
GAGAAATGGCAAAAAAGAATGGAATGGACAAAGGTGATAACCTGGCATTTCATCTAATCCAGTCCTTCAAACCTGGAGAAGTTGATGCCGAAACTGCCCATCGCTTAGGTCAGCAATTTGTAGACGAAGTACTGAAAGGAAAATATGAATACGTGATCAGCACCCATGTTGATAAAAATCACATTCACAATCACATCATCTTCAACGCTGCAAGCTTTGTTGATCATCACAAGTATGTTTCCAATAAGCGGAGCTACCATAAGCTCTGCAGAATCAGTAATCGTATCTGCCATGAAAATGGACTTGCCACCAGTATGCCGACCGGAGAAAAAGGCAAAAGCTATAAAGAGAACATGGAATATCATCGTGGCACCAGTTGGAAAGCCAAACTACGTGTCGCAGTTGATAAGGCAATCTGGACTTCCATCAACTATGAGGAATTTCTGCAAAAGATGCAATTAGCAGGATATGAAGTTCGACAGGGAAAACATCTATCCTTCCGTGCACCAGAACAGAAAAACTTCACTTATATGAAATCTCTTGGAAGTTACTATAGCGAAGAAAATGTCCGTATCCGTCTGGCTAAAAACCGTGGCAAAGTGAAAACTCCAAAGCATTTGTCCAGAGAAGCTCGCCTATATATCAATATCACCACTTATGTTACGACCGGCAATCGAGAAGGATTTGAACGTTGGGCAAAGCTCAATAACCTGAAAGAGGCGGCTCGCACCTTTAACTATCTTTCCGAAAATAATCTACTGAATTATGAGGATTTCCAACAGCATGTTTCTGATGTTGATGCTTCTGTTAAAGCGGCTGAGCAGAGAATAGTACAAATCACCAGTGAGCTGAGTACACAGAAAGTCATTCAGAAACACTGCGATTCTTACCGGCTATGCCGTAAAGTGATTGAAGATTGCAAATCTGCAAAAAATCTAAAAGCTTACCGTACCAAGCATCAGGCAGAATACCAGCTCCACGATTCACTAAAAAAAGAGCTGCAGGATCTCGGTATTACCAAAATCCCGAGCTCTAATAAAATTCAGAAGCGGATTGAACATCTTGAATCTGAACAAGCTGCTACTGTCCGAGAAAAACAGGAATTGCAGAAAAAACAGAAAACACTAGATATCATCCAGCAGAATTTCACAGTACTGCTCAATGCTCCTCATATATCAAACAACGATATCAATCGTACCGTTGCACCACCACTTCAACACTAATATCAGAAACGTTTTAAACCGTATAACACAAGAAAACTGATTCCACCGCAATGGATCAGTTTTCTTTAAATAATGGCTACTTCATTTTTCTCTTTTTATATAATCCTACAATCAAACCAAGACTAACAATCGCTATTAAAAACCATGCAACTATATTTGTTGTATCTCCGGTTTTTACCGTATTTATTATTTTCTGAATAGTATTTGGCTTATCTGGTTTTGAAGGTGTCGGATCCTTTGGCTTATCTGGATTGCTCGGTGGTGTTTCTGATGAAACCCATTCAGCTTTTGGCTCTATCGTTACATTATATTCTACATTCCCATTGATTTCAGATGGAATATTAACAAGGAATGGAGCGGATTCAAATTTATCTGTACCACTTTCTACATTTCCAATCTGTGCAAGCAGATAAATTCCTTCATCCAATTCTCCAAAACTCGTGCGTCCTGAAGTATCTATTTCTTGCATTAAGCCGGAAATATTATTTTCCTTTGCAAATGCAAACAATTGTTTTGCTTGTTTTTCTCTTGCTTCTGCACTGGTATCTTGTAATGATATGTCTGAATCTTTAAAACCATCTTCCCAGACCAGCTCATCATTTTTCATATATTGAATTGGAAATATCGAGAACTTTGCTCCGGAAAGAATCACTTCTTTATCCGAACTATTTCTCCCCTTATAAATAATTTGAATGCTTCCTGTTCTGCTTCCTGCTTCTGCATGGATTGTTGAAATATCTATAAAACTACCGATAAGAAAAAGCATAACGAATAAAATAATGTGAATACTTCTTATCTTCTTTCTCACTTTACTTTCCTCCTTTTTCTATCTCGTATACTATAAATTATCTTTTATAACAATTCCAATATTTTTAATATTATGAATCTCATCTTTGCCTCTCCAAAAGATTCTTAAAAATTCTACATTACTTCAAGAACTCGAATTGCTATCAATCCAATTCGAACACTAAGCACTTCTGCTGGATTATTAAAATCTATATTCGTTATTTCTATTATTTTCTGCAAACGATATGAAGCAGTTCGATAATGAATAAACATTAATTCAGAAGTCTTTTTTAAGCTTTGGCTGACATTCAGATAACATTCCAATGTATCAACCAGCTCTCCATTTTTCTGAATATCGTACTGGCGAAGTTTATTCAATGACTCCGGTATAAACGCTTGCAACTGATTTATATCTTTCATCTTTTCCAGTACCTGATAAAAGAATCCTATCTTTGTACTATCTATAACTGACTTATAGATTACTACAACAACCAACGACTTCAAAGGAAACTGCATGTAATGACACCAATGAAATATCATGAGCAATATACAAAAGCAGCATAAAATATCGCCAGCCATAGCATGGCTGACGATACAAAAATTTATTATTTTTTATTGTCCTCTTGACGGGGAGCATACCATTATTATAGTGGTTTATTTTTTTTATTCCAATGCAACAAACATGTAAAATGTCTGATGTATTTTTGCAAGTTTTGTTCCATAGCAGTGTTTATCTTATTTTCCGTCTTCTTCTGAAAAACAGAATCATGATAATACTTATGGCAAATAGTAACCATACATGCCTGCTTGTTTCCAGACGAACCCCTGTTTCCGGTATTAATTGTGTGTTTTCGTTTGTGATTTTTAACTCAATCACGTCTCCTCGTGCAGCCTCAATCCGCTGTTTCATGACAGCTGTATTTCCATTCGATGTTGCCTGCACTGGATTTGAATACTTATCATTCTCTTCTTTTTTAGAAATCGAAACAGCGTATTTTGATGTATCAACAGTTTCTGTTATTATGATATCCGAAGATATATCTACATTTTTTAATGTAACTTTATCTCCATGTTTCAAAGAAGTTCTAATTGTCTTGCTACGCAGCTTTTGACCATCTTCCCAATAGAGAATTTCCATATCAAATGGCTTCTTGCGGTTTCCAAGTGGACCAGTGACTTCCTTTGTAATCTCAACCGTCACCCCGCCTTTTTGCGGATGATTGACGATATGTCTGTCCGAAACAGTTCTCCAGGTATTTGTCATCGGTGATTTCTCATATAGGAATAAAATATCGGATTCTACATCGACCATATATAAATTAAAATTATCCTGATACTGTGTTTTGGTTTTATCTGCTTTGTCCTTTTTGTTTGGAGTAACAGATTCTACCATCCAGTATCGTCCGTTCTCAAAGTCCTCCGGTAATTGAAGCATTCCATTTTCATCTGTTTCTAAGGAACGATACGTCGTACACGTTTTTCCATCCTTTTTCAGAACGATATCGTCCTTGCTCTGTGTATTGTCATAATCTACTGTATATCCTGTATCATCCGCATATTCTTTCGTAACATCATCATACGGTACTTTGTAGAACAGAAAACCTGCACCAGCAAGTCGGTTTCTTGGAAGATCATCCGTCTTTAAGAAACTTCGTTCAGCAAGATTGAAATGCAGATTCTGCACTTCCAGTTCCATCTTGGAAACATCCTTGAACTCATTCTCATCCTTCGGGAATATTTGTTGTCCATTTGAATCGAAATACTGAATCTCTGGATAAATAACTTCATAATATAGGAAACCATCCCCGTAGTCCGAAGAATAATGTGTCTTTCCTATCTCGATTTCTTCCACCTTATATTCCACCGGATTTCTGTCCTGGAATAGTGGAACATTGTCGACTGTGTGTTCCCATCCGTTCTCTTCATTCAGCAAGAATTCCTGTCCTGTAGAAATTCCATTCTGATACAATCTGATTTTCACCTGTTTTTCCGTCAGTGCATCATTTGGATTTTCCCATGTCTTTTTGATATGCAGAGTGCCTGTTTTAGCAAAATTTCGGATATTAAGGCTGGTATCTCCTCGCTGAAGCAGAACAGATTTTCCGTCTATCTTACCATCAACTGGTGCCTTAACAGCCTCCTGATTTTCGTTAGCCTCCCTATCCACCAGTTTTGCATCAGTGATTTTGAATGCTCCATTGGCAATCTCAACTGTGATCTGTATATCTCCTGTGTCTACATATCCCGTCGGTAAGTTTGTCTCTCGCAACAAATACGTCTCAGTTGCTGTTCTGTTCTGTTTGTTTTCATCTTGTAACGGAATGTGAAGTTGTGCGATTCCGTATTTATCAGTTGTTACCGTTTCCTCCTCAACACCGTTCTTACTGACAGCAAAATTGATCTTCTCCATTCCCCGTCCGGTAGACTCATCAAATTTGTTCAGTGTGAGTATTCCCTCTTTCTGATAACGGTTCTCCAATTCAATAGTAAGAGTCTCACCACCGCGTCCAATTCCACGTCCTGTGAATTGAATTCCACTTTCTGGATATGCTTCCCATGAATTTACATTATCTCCTTGTTCATGAGAATTGCGAACATTGTACCAACCTGAAAATTTCACATTCGAATCTTTTGGCTTATAGTTGTACTCTTTTAATGTGTATTTCCAGAATGAGTCCGCCTTAACGATCCACGTACAGCTTGTATGTGTATCATCTGTCCATGTACCTACAACTTCTATTGGAGCATCCTCCGCTTGCGGAGCTTCTGCATCCGGTTTCTGGCTATCTTCTGAAGGAAGCACAAGTTTCATATGCTCATGAAATGCAGGTGGCTGAGGTTTTCCATCTAAAAGCTTTTCATCCATATCTACCTGGATATAATAATCTTTCTTGACTTTCTCTATTGCTTCCGGCATTCCGACAAAATCTTTCTTTACTGTCAGGTAACCATTTTTTGCTACAATACGTCCGTCAATATGCCACCCATCGGACATTTCACTTTTGAAAGAATACCAATAAATGGTGAAGAATTCGGTATCTAATTTCGATGGCGGAATCTCCCTGTCTCCGATACGAATCATACGTCCGCTTTCACGAATTGTCTGGAATACCTCTTCATCGGAAGGAATTCTATCTATCTTGTAGATATAGTCTCCATTTCCAATATATCCCTCATCTGGTTTAGTTCCCTGCAAAAGTTCTTGCACTCTCTTATTTCCATCCGCATACTGTTCCCACGTAGATGGATTCTTATTTCCAAGAACTGGAACATCATGCAATATACTTGCCTTCACATTACAGTTTGCCACGGCAACCGCACTTGTATAATCGTCTACATTCGTGGTTGGTAATGCTACCGAACCATCTTCCGGCATCGCTGACTTACAGATATAAAACTGTACCTGTTTTCGATTTTGGTTACTCACCTTACGCCACGCTGCATAGAGGGTGATTGGCTGTCTTGCATTATTATTTATAAGATCAGAAATAGAATCCCCTGCACCGCATTCCTGCCACTTTCCGTCTTTGTTTCTGTAATCCCAATGATCGAATTCATACTGTTCCAACTCTTTGCTGTCATTATCTTCATGATCATAAACCAGAGGATATGGTGACTTAACGTTATGTTTTCCAGCTTCTATTTCATTCTCATAATCATCTGTATGTCTTGTCTTATTCTCAACCTGAGGGGTCAACTTAGCTTCCTTAGGAAGTTTCTTCATATAACGAGTTGTATTATAGATAACCCTGACTGCCCCAGACTCCAGCGGTTTGTCTGCGATCACCTCATAAGATGAGTTAACATTCGGAATTTCAAATTTTACCTTATCATCTCCGGACGGTTCCGGAAGAACCTCATTTTCGTCCCTGTCATTAGATGTACAACTCCAGACAATCTCCTTGCCATAATACTCACCTTCTAAACTTGCCCTCTTTGGTACTTCCACAGTATATGCTTCCCCATGGCCTACATACTGTCTCTTAATCGCCTCTCTTTTGGTCAGGTTCAGTGGATCCAACACTTCAATCAGATGAAAACTTCCCTCTACACTGAAATGTCTTCCTGCCAGCCCAACCTGAGAAGAAAGTCCTGTCAAACGATCAAAATAATTTTCGATTCTGTCTGGATTCAGTGGGTTTGGCTGTGAGAAATAATAGACAGATACATCTTTCCCGTTTTTCAGGACAGGAATATACCATGTACCATCGTTGTCCTTATAAGGGTGCTGTACAAACACACGGCTGTCTGTCGCATAACCAAACAGAATCTTCTCTTTCTGATCTGCACCGGGCTCCAGCTTGCTCGGAGTGAAACCAAACTCACTGTAAATTTTAGAAATCGTATCATCTGGTTTAGCTCGCAAATAATAACGACTGGCTCGGCCACTGTTTGCTTTGATTATGTAATGCTGCTCAGCATTGAGGTTCTTTATCAGCTTATAATGTCCATCGATAAATACATAAAAACTGATATTTGCTTCTTTTGTTGCTGCCGGTTTTTCTGTATTATCAGGAACAATCACATATGGACGTACTGCATCATCTGGCTTAATAGTAAAGCTCATGGTATGCTCTTCTTCATTTTTACTCCATGTAACTGCTGAAAGAGTACCATCTTCCTCTCTGCATTCCCAGTTTATATCCTGCGTTTGTTCTTCTACACGCGGCTTTGTACTAACTGTTCTTGTAAGTGTTGACTTTCTTGCAACAAAATCAATTGCCGGAAGATCACGCAAAGCTGTTTGGCTGTAAACCTGTCCATCGTCATCCTGTACTGTCACACTGTAAAAACCGTTATATCTATCATCGTCGTGTTCGAGTAAGGTCTTTGCACTCATTGTGGCAATATTCTGTCCGTCTGGCAGGTAATACACATCCATCGGCTCTCCGGACTTTCCTATATAAATACATTCATGACCTTCTATCGTGTATTTCCCTGCATTATGGATTGTATCGTAATCTCTCTTGGAATAATAAAAACGCTCTTTTGCTCCATTTTGAATAGAACCATCGTAATGAAATTTTTCAAAATGCTTTTTTAACTCATCATTAGAAATATAATAATAAACTGTTCCCGGCTTTGTTGTAGTATCTTTTATAACAGGAATTTCTTCGTTTAGAACATTATATCTCTCATTATTTACAAAAGTATAGAATTTAATGTTCAAGGTTGCTGGTGCAAAAGTGCTGCATGCAACCGTATATGGTTGCTCTATCTTCCCAATAGAAAAGGTTAGTTTATCGCCCTGTTTCACCGGAAAAATTGTTTCATTTTCATCCTCACTGGCACAAAGCCAGTCGCTTTCCTTCGTATCTCCTGGATCAACGGAAATTGTGACCGCAGAATCTTTCTTATAGTAACTCACAGTTCGATTTCCATCCGGATTGATCACTGTAACCGAATAGAAACTGTTCTTATTCTGCTTCATCTGGTCTGAATAATTATCCGGAATTTTTTCGCCATCAGATGCTCCTTTTGGCATATAATAAACGTCTGTTGGTACAGTTGCTTCCTGCTTGTCCAGGTTATAAGATACATATTGCTGTCCTTTATAAGTTACCACTGTCGCCTGTGCTAATGTCTTCTCACCACGGACTGTATATGGAAAATAATTTCCGGACTGTGTTTCCTCTGCATTCAAGCCGAACTCTCTATAAATCTCAGCAAGATCACTGACAGATAAATAGCATCTGCCCTGACGGTTCCATTTATACACCTTTTTCAGTGAATCAGCCGGCAGCTTTCGAACCTCATTGTCTGCATATATATAAAACTGAATATCAAAGGATGTCTGGTCCGCTCTCTGGATCACATAAGACTGTGTGATTTTTCCAATTGCGAATCTCGTCTGGTTCCCCGATTCCCGTATACCATCTATCACCTTATCGTCTGTTCCCATACAGGTCCATTCGATCTGGTCTGTCTGGTCTGGCAATTGTGGATTAAAGTCAGCCACAGCTTCTTCCACTACAGTTCCTGTTAATGCATAACGAATCCGATCCTGCCCTTCTCCCTTTACCTCTACGGAATAAAACGAGTTGTCCTTTTTTACAGAATCTTTTAAATTAAATGCACCGCCTGTTCCATTTGGAAGGTAGTAAACATCTATCGCTTCCCCTTGTTTATTCTGTCCATAATTGTAAGAAACATATGTCTTTCCGGATTCTGTGTCTGTATAAACTTTTCCGTATTCTATCCCGCTTTTTCCCCGGTATGCAGATACAAACTTATTATTTGCATCCGGATTCTGATTCTCACCATTTTTCACAAATCCAAATTCTTCATATATCAGGAGCAGGTCCTCAATGGAAACACCATAGTAGGTAGTTCTTCCGTCTTTCCATGTTGCAATGCCGGTAATGTCATTATGCTGAAGCTTTACCTTGTTTCCATCAATAATGACATAGAAATCAATATCAAATTCGGAAGACTTCTCCGATGTTTCTGTTTCTGATTCTTTAGTTTCTGTAGTATCTGTTTCTTGCTCCAGGTCTTCTGTCCCCGATGTTTCTGACTCTTTTTCCTTTTCTTTCAATGCATAAGTCATAATCAGTTTTTGTCCATCTGTAAACTTATTGGCATTGATATTATCGGAACTCCAATAAACCGTATCTTTATATACTCCTATAAAGGAACAGTCTGCATCATTTACTTTTGCACTCTTAAATTCATAATCTTTGTCAGAAATATTTAACTCTGAATGATCTGATATTTTTCCAAGCTCAATGGTCTCTGGTGCTCCTTCAATCGCATTGCCGGATTCATCTACATATTCCACCAATTTTGTGGTCGGTACCTGACCATTTGAAGTTGCTTCCTGTATTTCTTTCTCCAGCTTCTCCACTTCTATGCTATCCGGAATCTGTTTCTCAGTTTCTGCCGATGTCTCAGTTTCTGTTTCTGATGTAAATTGCTCCGAAGTTTGCTCGGTTTCTGTCTGTTGTGCATCTGTCTCACTTGTAAATGCTTCTGTATCTTGTGTTTCTTCCTGCTCTGTAACCACTGATGTTTCATCTTCTGATGCACTTACGGTTTCCAGATTCATAAAACAAATAGAAAAGATTAGAAGCCAGGAACATGCTATTTTCAAATATGTTTTCCAATTCTTATGCCTCATTTTTCGCATCTCCCTTCCTGTTCTTCTGCTTCTCCATGAGTAATCCGCAAAGGCAGATAACTGAGCCAAAGAATAAGAACAAATAGCCTGCAACCGGACTATCATCGCCTGTCTTTACCGGCGAACCATTATGAATAATATCCTTTGATCTTGGGGAAGATGGAACCGGGTTTTGATTTTTACCAGTTTGACCGGTATACGAGTTTTTGAATGAAACCTTCGATACTTTATCTCCATTTTCATTTTTGACCACTGTTACCGCCATCAGTTCATTATTGGAATCAAAGAATCCTTCAATCGTTACATCATAGGTTTTTGAATCATATGTATAATTTTCTTTATTCTCTGTTGCCTGGTACAGCTTGTAATGATATTCTCCTGCCTGTCCGACATTCATAATCAGCTCTGTAGAAGAATTACCACTCATATTCCAGGTAAATGTTCTTCTATTGCTTCCCTCCGGCATTGGATTTTGTATCTGATCTGCTATTAAAACATAAGAGCCTGTTTTGTCAGCATCTGCAGAATTGTTTACTTCAAATATCTGTTCCACTGGTATTTTCACTGTTGTGTTTCTGTCAGCTGCCAGTACTGGTCTTTGAACACCCAGAAAGAATATCATGGACAGGAATATAACCATGGCTATTTTTGTCAAACGTGTTGTTCTCATGCTTCTCCCTCTCCTTCTTTCTTCTTGTTTCTTTTCTTTTCTATCTGTCTTGCTATCAGAATCAGTACAAGGACAATCAGGATAAACCATACAATAACTGGCACTTTTCCTACTGCATTTTTCAGTTCATCAATTCCTGTACCTACGTTTTTGGCTTTTTCTTTTTCCGGATATATCTGATCTGTTAAGCGTCCCACCAGGATATTTCTTCCATTTGTCATATCCGATGTACAGGTGGTCAGCAAAACCAGATGATCATCTTCCGTTATATTCATATCTCTTTTATATAAAACATTGTTCTCGATTTCCTGCAGATACTCCTGTTTCGCTTCTGGTGTGTCCAGACACACATTGAAAATCGTTTCATTATAGGCATCTACCTGCATCAATGCATAGAATTCGATTCCATGGTCTTTTCCGTCAAAGAACAGATTTCCATATGGATGTTCGTTGAAATACTGTTCTTTTGTAAATTCACCGATATCTCCAAACATCATGTGTTTTTCCATATGGTGGCCATATATAATATTATCAAAATCCGAAAAATCCGGCTTATTTGCACAATGTAAAAAGATTGCTCCGCTTAAGGAATAGTTTCCTTCCGCATCTGTATTCATATAAGTATCATCATTGTCCGTCTGCACCAATGGATAATTGATATTTGTGTCATTCACTCGTATCCATCCAATCACATCCGGATTGATTTTCTGTAATTCTTCAAAAGATTTCGTATTCTTTTCAGTAGGAATATATGCTTCATAATTTTTTGCATCTGCAGTCTGATATACCTGATGGGAATCCCACAGCATATAACCGGAGAGAAACATAGCTGCAAGAATCAGTGATAATGCTATAAAATTTACAATATGGTCTAATCCTCTGATAATTCCTTTCAGCACTTTCTTCATCCGAAGCATATGTACAAGTTCCTTTCACCATTTCTGTTTCTTTTATATTTATCAAAACTGGTTCATCTGACCAATTTGCTCGCAAAATTAGCAAAAAGGGATGCGGCGGAGCAACGCCGCACACATCCCCTTTCCTGGTTGCTATATTTTATTATTTCTGTAATCTTCTGCGTTTGAATCCTACAAAAGCGATCAGTGCTACACCGCAAAGTGCAATCATCAGAACGTATGGAAGAGTGTTCATGATGATACCAGTTACAGGTACATCGTTGTATGTATTGGTTACATCAACGGTATTCTGTTTCTGACCTAATTTCTGACTATTTACTGCTGTAAGTTCTCTGTTGTATGATGTTTCAGCAACAGGAGTCAGCTTAGTACCATTGATAGTGATTTCAGCACTACCTTTATAGTTTTTAGCTGCAGACTCTTTTACAGTAATTGTTGTTCCTACTGGAACACCAGTGAACTTCATGTTTTCATTTGCTTTCAACTTGAATGTGTATGTTCCGCCCTCAACAGATGTAACAGTATCTCCATTAGCAGCCTTGATTCCGCCAAGTGTGTTTGCATCTGTTCCATCCGGGAATGCAAATGTTGCTGTGAAAGCGAACTCATCGTCAGGAGTTGTTGTTGTACCATTTGCATTAACAATCTTTTTAGACACATTCAAAGAGCCAAACTTATTATAAGTCGGATCTGTAGGATCTGTACCTGTACCAGCTTCCTGTACATAAGTGTTAGTAAAGTTGAAAGTATTAGTATCGGTATTTCCAATATCTACTTTACCAGTTTCTGTCTGACCTGCATCATCTTTCACTTTATTTACAACGATATTAGAAATTTCTGTACCAGTTGCACCATCTGTAACATATACATCCATTGTATACTCAGCCCCTGACATGATCATTTTTTCATGATCACCGTTGACTACTGCTGGATCTGCTGTCTGTATCTCTTTTACAGTATACTCATACTTTCCTGCTTCTGGATATGTCGGAAATGTAATCTTACCTCTCCTAGAAGTTTTTCCTGTTTCAGTATCGGTAAATGATATCTCCGGCATAGTAACCGCTGCATCTGTTGTAATTATACCAGTTCCTGTCTTGACCTGCTCTGCTGTAAAGCTAAACTTCTCAGCCTTTCCGGCCTCTGTATTGTAGGTCTTAGTAATCCATGCCTCCGTTGTCTTGCCCGGATCTGCCGCAAATGTTGGCATTGCCATTCCCATCGTCATGGCACCAGCAGCAACAACTGCGAGCACTTTTTTGAACATTTTGTTCATGCTCATAATGATTCCTCCCTTGTAAATAATATTGTTTGTTTTTATTTGATTAACGGAGGAGGGAATTAGAGTCCTCTGGTCCGAATAACCGCAATCGCTTTTCCTTTGACGTCTTTAATATTAATACAGCCATAGATTCTGCTGTCTGACGCTTCCGGTCTGTTATCACCCAGTACAAATATCTGACCTTCACCAACAGTGATTGGAAAGTCAACTCCATTTTGAAACTGTGTGGTGTCAAAATAAATATCCTGTGAAATCTGCGTAGCACCGTTAATCATCAAACCGTCTTTTGTTATATCTACGGTATCACCTGCGACTGCTACGACCCTGCCTGTGGTTGTTCTGCCATCTTTCTTAAATACTGCAATATCACCGGACACAAAACGCTTGTCCAGTCGATAATACATGACCAGATCACCATCTTTTATTGCTGGTTTCATAGATACGTCATTGATTCTCGCCATCCCGTACATAAATGTAAAAACAAGGATGACTGCCAAAATGATAAGAACAATCTTCAATAACAGTTGAAAGATATCTTCTCCCAGTGTCGTTTCCTGTCTGGGAAGCTGTTTCTCATTATTCTGTTCTTTCTCAACCTGTTTCTTTTTCATGTTTCATTCCTGCTTCATATCAACTTAGATAATCAAGGTATTCTTTTATGTACCGGTTAAAGTATAGCACTTATTTTTTGCAAAAATAATACAGAGAATAGGAAGATATTTTCACGTTTTGCTACAAAAAATTTGTAGTTATCGGTTTTTCGCAAAAAAAGAAACCATACCATAGAGATATAGTTTCTCTTTGAATTACAGTGTTTCTGCCATTTTGAATAAAACGATTCCATTTCTAACAGCCAGCATCTCAGCAGAATTCTTGAAATCAATGCCGGAAATATCTTTTATTTTTTTCAATCGTCCTGAAAGAGTACGATAATTTACATAGAGTTTTTCAGCTGCTTTATTCGCACTCTTATCACAGTCCAGATACGCCTGCAACGTTTCAATCAGTTCTCCATCATGTTCTTTATCATACCAATATAATTTCACAAGTGACTCTGGCACATATTCCATCAGTTCATCACGATTTTTGATTTTTTCAAAAATCTGGAAAAAACCGAGCTTAGAAAAATCGGCTACCGATATATTCTTATCACCATAGAGATATCTGAGCATATCCATATAGTCTATGATTTTCTTTGAATCCTTAAAAGATTTTTTCAAATCTCCATATCCATTAACAATACTTCCAATGCCAATCTGAAAATCCGTTGTCTTATTTCTGTGAAAAATCTGCTTCTGTACTGTCTGATATAATTTTTCCATTTCTTCCCGGAACCCTGCTTGTGTTTCCCCAGGCTTAATTTCATGAATACACACAATCTGATTCAGATTCCGGTAAATATGTTCATCCGGAAGTAATCTCTGAATCTCGCCTTCTATCACTCCGATTTCTTCTAATTCTTCTTTTGTATAATAATCTTCGCTATTGCTTGAAATCGTATGAAAACTTACCACACAATATTGAGCTGTATCTTTCAATTTTAGCATTCCTGCAGCTTTACTCAATTCATCGCCCGTTAATAAACCATTAAGCAAGCTATATTCAATATCTCGTTGATATTTTTTTTCTATCTCATTTTTAGCATATGTTTCCATAAAACTATACTGTAAAGTAATAACAGCATTTTCCAATGCCATATAGTCCAGTATTGTTAATGGCATATTCACTTCCGTGACTACCAAATAAATTTCTGTTCGGCCTAACACATGTATTTTTGTAATATATTGCGTATGCTCTTTTCTCTGTTTTTTGTATTCAAATCTGGTAACAATATCCGGTTTATATTTCTCAACATTTTTCTCAAATACAAAATCAGACAGATCCTGCGTTGTGGACGCACAGCAAGTTAAGTTACTATAATATAACGCTACCGGATTGCCAATCATGGAAGACAATAGAAACAAAATATTTTTAGTTGGATCTTCAAAATCCTCTCCATCCAATAACATGTTAGAAATATTGTCGTGTGTCAATTTGAAATAAATCAACCGTGCGATATTTTCATCATAGATCTGCAGAATAACATATTTTATGATACCCCAATAATACTCATCTTCCGAAATTTCTATCACTGGAATATTACGTTCCGAACAAAACTTTAATAAAATATCATAATAATTGACTTTCTGTACCATGTCCGGATGCTGCTTTATAATAAATCCACTGACCTGTTTCTTCTCCAGTTCATTCAAATGTTTCCGAAACTCTCTGTCCGTTTCTCCGAAATATACTTTCATATTTGTAAGAAGAAGCTCTCCTCCAGTCAGATATCTTTCCATATCTTCTATGTCGATAATTCGTATACCTTTAATTTCCTGATTCAGATTTTCTTTACATGTCACTAATCTCATATCAGGAAATTGTTTCGATTCTAATAATTGTTTTACCGTATAAGCCATTCAGCACCTCGTCAAATTCGTCTTTTGTTGTCTACATTGGTTGTACCAGCATCTGATGTTGTGTTTTCAAAAGTGGCATAAGTACACAGTATAATTATACCCCCCCCCGAAATTTTCTGTCAATTTCTTCATGCGTATAAAATGCATATTTTATATAGATTCAAATAAAAAAGACAGCTCGCATCTTTGTCGAACTGTCCATTACTTCTTCAGGCTGCGGATAAAAGTCATAAAAATTTCTCTTTCCTTCTCATCCAAGCCATCCCAAATCTCAAGTATTTCTTTTTGCTCTTTTGTCAGATCCAATCTGTTTTCATCATCTGAAAAAAATTGTGCGATTGTAATTTCAAAAGCATCACATATTTTTTCCAGATTAGCCATCGTCGGCATACTCTTCTGATTCAGCATATTTCCAAGAGCCGTCTGCGTTATTCCTGTAAGCTGAGCTAACCTATATTTTGTATATCCTCGCTTCCGGCATAGTTCCGCAATTCTTAACGGAATATACTCTTCCACACACAAGTATATACACCTCTCTTCTAGTCTATGATACCAATATTGTACCTGTTGACCAGAAGATTTATTAGACATTTATTTATTGATTATTTACTCTTGTGTACAAGACTATTCATGTAAAAAAATATAGCTGGACAGTCCACGATATTCAGTTGTTGTATATATTTATGATACTTTCTACGAGGAAATCTGTCAAATACATGTTGTTAAAAAATGATATTATAACTCAAAAAATCCTGATAGATAACTTTATCTATGCAGTTACCTATCAGGATGGGAATTTTATCTTACACCACGATCAGCTCCTCTCTCCGGCTTATCTTTTCCCTGCTTTTCTTGAATTTTCCTCTTATTGATTTCCAGTCTTTCATGAATGGAAGGCTTCTTTGCTTTCGCAGCCACATTTTTATCTTCTGTCCGCACAATCGAAGCCTCTTTCCCGGCAGTCCTCGTATTTTTCACTTTCGTCTCTGCGGTTGCTCTTTCCCTTCCTGTCAAACCGCCCTGTTTTTCTGCGATCTGTTGTTCTCTCCGCTCTTGTACACCTTTTTCTTCCAGACTGCAAAAACTCTGCAGATACGGCAATACATGATCCTGCATATCCGTCAGTTCTTCCAAATACTTCTGAAATTCTTCATTTCCTTTATTTTTCATAAATGAGAGCCAGCTTTCATCTGTCAGTTTCATTTCATTCTGTAGCTTCAGCTGGCTAAGGATGCCGCCATTTCCTGTTCCAATATCAATTTTACTTTTAAACTGCCGCAACATCTTATCGTCTTTTTCCGCATAATATACGGTAAAAAACATCTGGGCTGTCATAGTAGGCTCATTAGTCCTCGGATTACGGTCTGCATACCATTCTTTATCCTGTTTGGCAACAAGGGCATCCAAATCTGAGAATTTCTGACAGCGTAGTTCTATCAGTTCGCGCTCTTCACAGTAATTCACATACACCATCGGCTCTGTTTCTTCGGATATATCCGGTTCATAGAATTTTAACCGTTCTATCAACACTCCGGCTCGTACAGACTGCTCACACTCTTCCTCCACAATGTCTTTCAGATAGGAAATATAAGAACCAATATTTCCGCTTTGCAGATCCAGTATGACTTCCTGCACGGTGTCCTGCCCCGGTTCTATATGATCCCGATACTCATACGGATCAAATGCTTCTGCAATCTCATCCAGTGCCTCTGCCAGCTGTTCTGTAGTCATCTTCTCTGGATACATTGCTTCTCGAACATCCCGCATCGGTACGTACTTATAGTCCGGCAATGCTTCATGAATTTTCTCAATCCCTTCCCGTACCAGTGCAAGTTCTCCATAAAATCGAACATCGTCCATCAGATTTCCAAGTACTGTA
>ENA-OOXA01001102-OOXA01001102.1-human-gut-metagenome-genome-assembly--contig:-NODE-1102-length-16193-cov-12.533709_pt1 | contig 16193 bp, 11 predicted proteins | sample MGYA00241581_ERZ501331 | MGnify/ENA primary metagenome ERZ501331 (study PRJEB25962, sample SAMEA2042982) | human gut metagenome | biome: human gut; feature: human-associated habitat; material: faeces...
TGAACTCCCTTCAGCAGGAATGGGACAAACGGAGTGAAACCACTACCGAAAAAAGATTGGCATTGGTCGGACAGGTACTGTTCGTCTCCCTGCTCATCGCCACATTCTTCATCTATCTGGAACTGTTCCGCAGTGATTACTACCAAAACCGCAGAAGCTGGTACCTGCTGTTCAGCCTCATCATCTTTTTCAGCGTGATAAGCTCCATTACAGTGGAACATCTTCTGACCAGTGTCTATGTCATTCCCTTTGCCATGGGACCTATCATCATACGTATTTTCCTTGATTCGCGAACGGCCTTCATGGCACACATCATCCTGGTTCTGCTATGCTCCATCTCCCTGCGCACACCGCATGAATTCATTCTGTTGCAGTCCATGGCAGGCATGGTAGGAATCTATAGTCTGAGAGAACTTTCACAACGCTCCCAATTGCTGCGGAGCGCTTTGCTAGTCACGTGTACGTATGCCATCCTGTACTTGTCGCTCGATCTGATGCACGCCAATGACGTCAGTCAGCTAAGCACGCACATCTATATCAATTTCATCATCAACGGCATCCTGCTGCTGTTCACCTATCCGTTGCTGTTCATCCTGGAAAAGACTTTCGGATTCACGTCCAATGTAACCCTTGTAGAGTTATCCAACATCAATACCAAACTGATGCGTGAAATGTCTGAAATTGCTCCGGGAACCTTCCAGCATTCACTACAGCTGGCTAACCTGACAGCCGCTGCCGCCAACCGTATCGGCGCCAACAGCCAGCTGGTACGTACCGGGGCCATGTATCATGACATCGGCAAGATGCTGAATCCGGCTTTCTTTACCGAGAACCAGACTGGAGTGAACCCTCACGACCAACTGAGTTACAAACAAAGTGCCCAGGTAGTCATCAGCCACATCACCGACGGTCTCCGTTTGGCCGATAAATACGATTTGCCACAAGTTATCAAAGATTTTATCCGCACTCATCACGGAGCCGGTGTAACCAAATATTTCTATATCTCCTATCAGAATGAGCACCCAGATGAAGAAGTAGACAAGAGCTTCTTCCAGTACCCGGGTCCGAATCCGTTCACCAAAGAACAAGCCATTCTGATGATGGCAGATGCAGTAGAAGCAGCCTCCCGAAGTTTACCGGAATATACAGAAGAAAGCATTTCCAACCTGGTAGACCGGATTATCGATTCACAGGTACAGGACGGATGCTTCAAGGAATGCCCGATAACTTTCAAGGACATCGCGACCGTCAAATCAGTATTCAAGGAGAAATTGAAAACGATGTATCACACCCGCATCAGTTATCCGGAACTGAAAAAATAACCATAATCTCATACTGTCTCCGCCTGCAGACAGGAAATCTTCTCAAACGGAGACAGTACATCTATTCTTATAACTCTGTCCGCAGAGTTTCCAACAGACCAGCGCAGGCATCTTCCAGGATATCCAGAACATGCTCGAAACCTTGCGCTCCGCCATAATAAGGGTCCGGCACATAATCTACCGTGTTCGTCCGGCAAAAATCTGTCATCCGATGGATTTTCTGTTCCGAAGCGATATCCGGCGCCTTCTCTTTCAATGCGTCAATATTCCGGTCATCCATACCTAATATCCAATCGAATTCCTCGAAATCGCTGGTCCGCACCGGACGCGAACGATGAGTCAGGTTATAACCACGACGGAGGGCATGCGCCCGCATCCGCTCATCAGGCAGTTCTCCTTGGTGGTAAGACAGGATACCTGCCGAATCAACCTCCAGTTCCTGTTCAAGCCCGGCTTTCCGAATATAGGTACGCATAATTTCTTCTGCCGAAGAAGAACGGCAGATATTCCCCAGACAGACAAAAAGTATCTTTTTCATATTCAGTTCTTGTTTTGTTATAAATTGTACGGCTATACCGGATTCATTCCTTATCATTCATCGGAATACCCAGGTATTGTTTGAACTGTCTCACATCCGTATTCATAATCAGTGCCTCCGGGAATTCCGTTTCACCCACCAGCTCCAAAGCCCGGTCATATACGGCGATATCAAAAGAGATATGCGCATCACTTCCCAGAATGACGGGGACTTCATATTGTTTACACAACCGCAGAATCTCCAGATTATTGGGTCGTGCCGTCGGTTTGTTACGGACCGGATTCAAGGAACTGTTATTGATTTCCAACAGTGTATGATGTTCTTTTGCAGCCAGGACTATCGGTTCGAAATTCAGTTCGGCCGTCCCGTCACCGGGATGACTGATGATGTGGATGTATGGATTGGAAATGGCCTGCACCATTCCGTGCGTATTCTCCTCCATCGTGCCCCAGTGATAGCAGAGCGAATGGATACCGGCAATGCGCAGGTCCAGCCGCTGCAGATAATACTCATCCAAATCCAGATTTCCTTCTCCGTCCAAAATATTGATTTCAGCTCCCAGCAGCAGTTCGATACCGTACATCCGGCGGGGAACCACATGCAGATTCCGGAAATAAATGGGGTCACAGGTCCCCGGAATTCCCGGAGAATGTTCCGTGATACCCAGCACTTCCAACCCTTTGTCGGCAGCAGCCCGGGCCATTTCCTGTAACGTACTGAATGCATGCCCGCTAGCTAACGTATGGGTATGCACATCCAAGGCTATCTTCATAATTTTGCTATTTTTATAGTCAGTTTATCGGTTTATCACATCGGATCGACATCATAATATACCACCAACGAGCGGAACCGTTCGTCTTCCACCAGTGCATGCTGTAGCTGCAACAGATAGCTACGCACTTTAGTCATGGAAGTTCCTTGGGCTATCTTCACCACTATTTTTTTGATGAACAACTGCTGTATTCGCCCTACAGGAGGTTTATCTGGGCCTAATATCCACTCTCCCATTCCGCTGCGCAGCCAGCCGGCCAGTACCGAAGCAGCCTGGTCCACCACCTCTTCTTTCCGGTGTTTCAAGTAGACATACACCAGCCGGTCGAACGGTGGATAGTTGAACAACCGGCGTTCCTCCAACTGTTCGGTATACATCTGTCGGTAATCGTTGGTCACGACCTGATGAATCAACGGCAGGTCAGGCGACTTTGTCTGGAGAATGACCAGTCCCTGCCGGTTCTTCCGTCCGGCACGCCCGGCCACTTGCGCCATCAGCTGGAATGCCCGTTCGTATGAGCGGAAGTCCGGATAATTCAACAGCGAATCGGCATTCAGGATACCCACTACACTCACACGGTCGAAATCCAGTCCTTTCGACACCATCTGCGTACCTATCAGCACATCGGTCCTGCCTGCCTGAAAATCCGCGATAATGGTCTCGTAAGCTGTCCGCGTACGGGTCGTATCCAAATCCATCCGGGCTACCCGGACTTCTGGAAAAATACGCTTCACATCATCTTCCACCTTTTCTGTTCCGAACCCCCTGTCCTTCAACTCCACTCCTCCACAAGCCGGACACGACCGCGGTACCTGATAAGTGTATCCACAATAATGGCAAGTCAGTTGGTTCAACCCCTTATGGTAAGTCAAGCTCACATCGCAGTTCTTGCAACGAGGCACCCAACCGCAGGTATGGCATTCTATCATCGGAGCAAATCCCCGTCGGTTCTGAAAAAGGATGACCTGCTCTTTCCGTTCCAAAGCCTCCCGCATCTGCTGCAACAGCATCGGCGAGAAAGGACCCGTCATCCGCTTTTTACGGGCCAGTTCCTTAATGTCCACCACTTCGATACGGGGCAGACATATCTGACGGTGGCGCTCTGTCAGCTCCACCAACCCGTATTTCCCTTGAAGGGCATTATAATAAGTTTCAATACTTGGAGTGGCCGTTCCCAACAGGGTTTTCGCCCCGAACAGGGAGGCCAGTACGATGGCGGCATTCCGCGCATGATAGCGCGGAGCAGGATCCTGTTGTTTATAGGTTTGTTCGTGTTCCTCATCCACGATGACCAGCCCTAATCGCCGGAAAGGCAGGAATACAGATGAACGGACACCGAGAATCACATCATAATCATGTTCGGACAACTGTTTCCGCCAGATTTCCACCCGTTCCGCATCCGGGAACTTGGAATGATAGATACCTAATTTATCCCCGAATACCCGTTTCAGCCGTTCGGTAATCTGAGTTGTCAGAGCGATTTCAGGCAACAGATACAGGACCTGCTTCCCTACACTCAGCACCTGTTGAATCAAATGGATATAGATTTCTGTCTTTCCGCTGGCTGTTACTCCATGCAGCAGGCAGACGTTTTTACGATGAAAAGTGGTCAGAATCTGCCGATAGGCCCTCTCTTGTGCGTCACTTAAGGTATGCATTTCCTGTAAAGGCAGACAGCCGCCGGCCAACCGGCCTATTTCTTCGTGATAGACCTCAAACACCTGCTTCTCCACCAGTCCGTTCAATACTGCGGCCGACGCGCCGGAAGCGGCCAGCAACTGCTTACGTGTCACTTCCTTCGGTAAAGTAGCAGCAGACGACCAAGCTGCCAATTCCAGGTATTTCATCAATACGGCCAACTGTTTCGGGGCACGGGCCAACAAATCGAACTGTTGTCTGAGTGCCTCTTCGGAACGCATCGGTTCCTTCAGACGGACACGGGTTTCCATCTTTGGCTTGTAGCTACGCTTCAGTTCTTCCTTTACACAGATGGCTCCTTTCTCCAACAAACTCTGGATGACAGGCAGCAACTGACGGGTACCACAGTTTTTCTCCAATTGGGTAATGCACTGTTCAGTATCCCGGCTCAACAAATCCAGCACCCGCTGTTCCCTTTCTGTCAAGGAAGTCTCCGCCTCAAAGTCCGGATTATATACCACCAGCGTTTCACTTTCCAGCTTCATTCCCGAGGGTAAAGCCGCTTTGTATACATCACCCAGCGTACAAAGGTAATAGTCGGACAGCCATTGCCAGAACTTATACTGTCTTTCCAGTAAGACAGGCCGTTCATCCAACAATTCAGATACGTCTTTGGTATCATACGCCTCCGGAGCTTCCTCATGTATCCGTGTCACCAATCCCGTATAATATTTCTTCCGACCGAACGGAACGACCACCCGGCATCCGACTAGGACCCGGCCGACCATCTCATCCGGCAATGAATAAGTATATTGTCCGGCAATGGGTAAAGGTACGATGACATCTACATAACACTTCATGCTGCAAAGGTACAAAATAGGAGCCATCACCGGTGGAAACGGATATGATTTTTATAAAGTAAAGATACATTTGCCCCATAAAGGCATGAAACTATTTTTTAGTACCAGATGCAATTCTCTCTTTCTGCTTCCAGGCAACAGGCCTCAACCCCAAACTGGCGGCCAGTTCCGGTTCATGCTTGCGTAAATAACTCCGGAACACCTCCGGATGATGACCGAATTCTCTAGCCACATACGAAACCGGACGCGGGTGCTGCCGCAGACTCTCGATAGCCTCAGCATATTTGGCCGCCACTGTCTTCATACGCTGACGCGAACGGGCAATGTTCAGTTCCGCATCCTCGGCTGCAACGATACCCGAACGCTCCAGGACCAGCGCACGGTGCCATTTGTGCAAATAGAACCGGAATCCTTCTGCCGGTACCCCCGTCCGCCGTACGATTTCCTTCATCGTAAGAGCTGTATCACGGAACATGGCCAACGCTTCAGCATATTTCTGTACTGTAGCAGGTAAAGGTTCATACTTCCGGCCATTTCCCAACAACGCTCCCCGCTTCTTCTTGCCGGCCAACTTGGCCTGCCGGCGGGTTTCCTTCTTCTCCTTCAGCAAAGGCTGGTGGTAGAAACGCAGGTGTTGCAAAAAACCGCCTTCTGATACCTTGCATTGTTCCGCCACAGCTTTCACACTCATATCCGTAGTACGATACAGTTCCACCGCCGCGGCATACTGTTCCCGACAGTCAGGACGCACTCCCCGCCGGATATTATCACTGATACCCAATCTGATGCGGTACTCCTCCCGACGTTTCAGCACTTCGGAATAATGCACCCGCATGAAATTGGCCAAAGCCGTAGCGTTCACCCCGAACTTCCGGGCTACCTGCGATACGTTCAGGTCGATGTACCGGATAGAGTCACACGCCTGTACCGCCTCTTTATACTTCCGGTGTGCCAGACAGCTCTGCCCGTCCGCCGTATAGAAAGGAACCTCCTGCGCATCCTTCCCTTCTGTCTCTATACCGTACCTGCGAAGCATCAGTTCCCGCCAATAGCGGCGCAGATAAGCCCGCAGCGCATGTTCACTCTCCCCGCATTCCGCAGCAATGCTACGGATGGAAGTATTCGTATCGGCATAGAGAGCCACCGCCGTTTCGTACCGGCGGTGCAGGGCATACCGCTGACGGATACGGGAACGTTCCTTGGCAGAAAGTTGGGTAAGGTCTTCTATCGACAAACGAGGTTCTTGCATAAGTTCAGAAATATCAGGTTCCTGTTTTTTAAAGCGCTAGCGTTGCACGTATCTTTTCATAGGCCGCATCTTTCAGCAGCACCGTCTTCTGTCCGTCCAGCAGGTAGAGCGACGGCATCGCTTTCAGGTCATACAGCGCTCCCGTCTTCACTGCTTCATGGTCAATACCCACTGTCCAGCCCTTGGGCAAGTCAGGCAAGGCTTTTCGCCACGCCTCGTCGTTGCCTTCGGTATAGACGGCCAGCACGCTCAGCTTGCCGGTCCGTACCGCTTCGGCAAGTGTCGCATCGGCAGCCATCTGGAGCAGCACTTCGTGACACGACTCGCATTCCGGATCGTAGAACATCAGCAGCAGGCGGTCACCCTTCACCTGTGTAGCTGCCAGCGTGCGGCGTGTGCCGTCGGGCAGATAATAGGTAAAGTCTGTAGCCCGATTGCCCGGATTGTTTCGCTTCACCAGCTTCAGCTTGAACTGATAAGAAGAACGCATCGCGTCCGTCTGCGGCAGCATGCCGAGAAGTGTTTCCAGATACATTCCGTAGAGCCCTTCGTTGTAGAAAGGCGAATTGGGATTAAAGAGATAATCGTCCGCCGTTTGGGTCAAAACCTGCCGTGCATGTTCTTTCCCGACAAACCCTGCGCACCAGTTCGCCAGACTCTCGCGCGTCAGTTCCTCCGGTGTGGTGCCGTCCGCCAACAGGGCGATGAAGTTTACAAAGCCCTGCTCCGTCACGTCGCGGTTGTTCACCAGCGTGGTGTCGGCATAGTCGAACTGCTCCCAGTAGTGGGTGAGCAGCCAGACTTTGCGGGCTTCGGGTTCCGTCAGGGTGGCGGGGATTTCGGGGAAAGGGAATGCCTTCATCTGAATCTGTACTGTATCCGTCTGACCAACAGAAGACATTCCTTGTTTAGCTTGACATGAAAATACCAACAACACCAAACAAACTATAAACCAGTCCTTAATCATATGATTCATCGTACATCTCTTACACAACGGGTTCCACCAACTTTTCCTGTAGCACTACCATTGTCATTGGGATCCGTATCCAATATAAAAGTACCTTCGGTTCCATCATATAAAAATCCCGGTCGATTACCAGCTGAATATATACCTGTTCCATTCATACTGAAAGCTGTATTTGTAATGGTTCTCGTACCACTCATTTCACTTTTCAAAGTTGGAATGGTAAGCATGATACCTACTTCCCGTTGATTTGGAAGACGATATCCAGCTGGACATGGGCTTTCACTACGTCCCCAAGTAGGATACAATTTATTATGAATTGCGTTCCATGATAAATTTATATCCCGTTCCCTATTATCTTTATAAAAACTTTGAGAGGTATATACTTGAAACTTAGTATAAGGTCTGTTCAACACATCCCTTTCATTATGCTCATCCAGATTATTGCCTCCATCATAAGCGGTACGTTTGGCAGCATACCCTAATCGCGACATATCTACAACTCTACTAGTTTCATCCCAACTAATATAATCGTCAGGAGTTTTATCAGATTCATCCAAACGTATACCCAAATTACGCACACATCGATAAGCATATTTGTCTCCCGTAGGATTAAAAACAACACCACCAGACGTTTTTCCGCTAGAGTAATTAAAATCTCCTATAGAACCACCTTCTTCTGCCCACATAACAGTAGGGTTCTCGGATTTAGCAGTATTATCCCAATAGGTACTACTAGCCAAGTGATAACGCTTGCCATACTGTTCTTGCGGATAAGTACGTGCACTCTCATTAATAGCCGCATCTCCCGTCCATAAATCACTCAACTGGTCTATAGCGGCCAAATACCAACGTACTTCACGACCATCAACCACATTATCGCCGTTTACATCCCGATTACGTAACATACAAGCATGCCAAATGGTATTATAATCAATACTATTTGAACCTCCCGAAGAATTTAATCCATATCGGCTACTCGTAGAAATGATATCCGTCCAATTCTTCTGAACATCAACTACAAAATTCATTTGGTTTTGTCTTCCATTATCTGGAGTATTTGTATAAGGCTCCCTATCCTTATGGGGATGATCAAAAGACGCATTTAACTCATCTGTTTCCATTACAGATTCCGTTCCCCATGCTGTCGTAACATCCGAATCTACATCATACAGCGTGTAAATAGGATGTTGCTTGAAAGAAAGTACACTTCGAATTACCGAAGATGCACCGTCATCACTTTTAACCCCTTCTCCCCGACATATATGTAACAATCGGTCGCGCCCATTAACCACTTTTTTCCATAACAACAACCCTGCGTCAGTAGGATTGGTAGGCGTACCACCTCCTACACTACTCGGATCTACTGGATCTGTTACATATACGAATTCATCAATAAAGGCCGTGACGGCAACCGCTTTTTTACCATTTACGTCTACAAACATTTCATGGGTAGGATTAGTATTTGCGACATCCGTTAAATAGTTCAACAACTGTTCTATATCACGAAGAACAATCTCACCATTATTCGCACTAGGAATTTGATAACCAGTCCACGCAGGATTTACATACGTTCCTGTTTCAGTCGGTGTACTTCCATTATATCCATCATAGGCAAAATCTCCAGGATATTTAACATAATGATCTTTGTCTGCACCATATTCCCAATTCACAGCAAAAGTAATCCATTTATAATCATGAGGCATATTTCCATTAGGCCCTGTAATACGCATGGCATTCTCAAAAGGCGTACTTACAGCCCATGTCAAACGTCCATCGGGTGTCTGATCTTTCAAGTCGTCAAGATACAGATAAAACAGATAACGGTCAAAATGTGAATCCAGTTCCAACACTTCCCCACCGGCAATCACCACATCCCCCTCTGCTCCGGGACGTGTTTCCTTATCATCCTCTACTTCTACAATAATAGAATTGATATCGGTGATTGTCACATTATACGTATAATGCGTATTACGTTCTGTATCATAGTTATTTACTGTCGTTACATTATTCACATCACTAACGCCACCTGTATTTCCCAAATGAATCGTATAAGTTACGTCTGCGCTGATGAACTCCGTATTACCACTATCATCCGTCTTTTGATAAGACAATTGTCCCTTTATTTCCACATAGGTTCCATTTTGAGGAGCAAAAACAAAAGTCCGTTCACTTAAATCATCACTTTTTGTTCTTTTCTCACGCATGGAAAAGAGAGTAGCATCTACATTTTTATTATAGGCTTTTTTTGACTCTTCTGTAATTTCAGCAGTAGGGTTCAGCCGATTTTCCTGTACATAAAAATCAAATGTACTTGTCACTTCTGCACCATTATTCGCCACATCAAAACTCAACGCACTGGGCAAATCGTTATATTCACCCGGTGCATCATTCTCCTGTTCAAAAAGATAAGAAGAGCGGGAGATGTTGAATACTCTATAATTTTTTGGTACAAAAGAAAAATTATCATAACAATTAACATTCCTAGCAGTTACATTAAACGTAATACGGGCATCCGTACGCTTAAAATACAATTTTCCAGATAATGTATTGGTACCAGCCTCTACATTATAAGTAAATTTGTCTACTGTCCCATCATGATCAGTATCATCCCCCAATTGCCCAGTCATCACAAAATAAGTGCGCTGTATATTAGCAGCCTGCGACAAAGTAAAAGCCAACTCCAACAAATCATCCTTATTTGAAACAACATCAAGTGCTTGTTTCTCCAATCCAGAATAACCAACATTAGCTACTGCATAGAAAGTTTTATCATTCCCCGAATGGATAGCAAAATTCTTTATTGTACCGGTAGTAGGCCTATCGCCTTCCGCATTCTTTTCATTTGTCTTTTCCCAATCTAAATCGCCATCCTGATAAAACTGGCTATTATCTAAGGTACCATCCCCATTAAATGCAAAAACATAGATATTCAACACCTTGTTTTCCGCATTCACACTGGCAGCCGCCCGCGTCTGAACAACAACGGTTTTCTCTACTTGAAAACTCAAGTCAACAGTCATCGGAATGCCTTCTTCAACCCTTGGTTCATCTGTTCCATCAATAAAGGTATTGTCTACGCACGCACCAAGCAGGCATACTACAATACAAAAAAATGCAATCTTGATTATATTCTTTATCATACCACATCCTCCTACATTTTAATCAAACTCTGGGATATTCACTTCTACATTTGTCCAATCCAACACTTCATAGTCAAATTGAGCTGTTGAATTTTGCTTCAAATGAATAGTAATGCGCAACTCTTTGCCCCGAGGCAAATCTTTAACAGTACTCATATCAACAGGAGGTTGATTATCATTATTCCAAGTAGCATTAAAAACATACCCATCCGTGGGTGCTTTATTTTCATAGACATACGCTGTTTGTGAAAACATAGCCGAGGATTCATCTCCATTTAATTTCATTTCATTCATCTCAACATCTTTATTTCCTTCAGGTAAAGTAGTATTTTTAGAAGGTGGGAATAAACCGGTCTCTTGTGCTTGAATATCTGCTTTTGAAATAGAAATACCACTTAAAGTTTGTTCTGTATCAGTTTCATTTACAACAATCAGTTGCACCTTAGCCACCACAAACTCCAACTGCATTGTTTCCTTTTGAATACCACTGCCTTCTTGCGGTATCTTAACTATAATTGACTGCTTAGCAGTTTGAGGAATCAACTTAGAAGAAGTTGACAGGGTTATATTCTCTGGCAGTTGATCTAAACTGGTAATCTGAGTTGGCCAATCAGCAATCCCTTCCTCATTCGCAATCGCATAAAAATCAAAAGTTCTATCTTCCTCATCTTCCGTCACCAATTCGCTAAACGTAACCGTTTTATACCTTTGGCCATTTGCATACTGAGCAAAATCATCTTCCGTATAATATTCATTATACAATATCTTACTGTCTTTCGCTACAATCACCCGTAGCGTCTTCATCCGTTCATTATCAGCCAATTCGTTACCTGCAATAGTTTCATCGCTTAATGCTCTTGTCGTAAACGTCACCTGTACCGTTGCCTTCTCTTTCGCAGCGTAATCATCCTTGATGCAAGACACGGGAAGCAGGGCCAGCAGCAGAAGCAATCCGGCCAGTTGTACACTGTATTTCTTTGTCAGTTTCTTCATAATTCTATTCCTCCCTTCTACATTATTGCCAGTCTGGAATGACGTCTTCCACGTACCATTCCGGCAGCTTGATGGTTACACCCGTTTCTATAAATTCTATTCGGATGGGCAAATAGGCTTCCTGTTTGGTCACATCAATGTACTCCTTGTAGCGGTTCAGGTAGTTGAAAATGCTTCCACGAACCAGTTCCCGACCGTCGGAAGTACACAGCACCAACTCGTGTGCGCAATAGTCCGAATGGAGTTCACCGTTGCAATCCATACGGAACAGGGCAAGGTCGCTGGTGTGATAGATGCCAGTCTCCGAATCGTAGAACAGCTCGGGATAACAGGTGCCTTTTTCGTCCAGATTGATTTCTTTGTTAAAAGAAGTCTGTGCGTTGGAGTTTTCGATACGCACATTCAGGGGCATTTCGCCGCGCGTCGCAGGAGCCGGCCAGCCCACAATTTCGATGTCCACATCTACGTGCGAGCTGTAGAGCGTCACCGTATCGCGGTACATCACATAGTTTCCATCGGGCATCACGAATTCCTGCTGCCCCATGTAGTTGTCGTCATGACTGGTTACCGGATCGGGAACTCCCCAATTCGGATTTTGAATATAGATTTCGTCAAAACTGGTCGATGACTCCAGATTGACAACTTGCGTATGGTCGTACGCATTGCCCACGGCTACTACCTTGTAACGTTTGCCTGGGGTCAGCTTGAAAGAAGGTACGGCTGAGAAGTTTTTCAGCTGGTCCTGGTTGTATGTACCCACTCCAAGTATATGTCCACCCTCGTCGAATACATAGAGTTGCACTTTATCCATGTATTGGTAGAGCACATCCTTGTCTCCATCTGCCAAATACTGGAAATAGATAGTCACATTATGACAATCTTCCAGCTCATCTTTGATACAACTGGTCACCAGGACAGGAACCAGCAGCAACATCCATACTATGTTCTTCCAATGTTTCATTGCAATAGTTTTTAGGATTGCCCTTAGAGGGCGGTTGTTAAGTTTCAGTTTTTTAAGGTGATAACACTCACGTTTCACCTTTTCTTACAGGACTTGCTCCTGTGAACAGTTTTATCAACCGGGCGGCAGGTAAGGCCAACCGCCCGGTTGGATATTAATTAGATGTAATCTGTAAAGATAAGAAAATTATTGTTCAACCCAATCAGCCTTAATATCAGTAACAGACCATGTTGCCTCTTCTACAATAACTTCAACACCATACAAAGTTTCGCCACCTTCATTCGGACCTATATATTTATCATCCAACTCTACATTAGTAATACGATAGATCGTGCCCGGAGTAAATTCTGTAATCGGCTTACCATCAGTAGTCTTATAGCTTTTTACAATTGCATAACGAGGTGCCGTTACAGGATCATCAGCAGAAGAAGCAGTAGCACTATTGAAATATATCTTTAATTCAGGCAATTCTTTACCTGTTCCTGCAAAGAAATTATAAGCAAAAGCTTTACCAGCTTCTGTTGGGAATGCAGTACCATCCTTAAAATTCACACCACTACCAAATTCACCTACTATGTCATACAAAATAGGGAAATTATCTTGATCTTTTACAGATGATTCATTCCAAGAATAAGTATCCGTAGCCGTAGCAGCATTCTTCGTTGCATAAATGTTATTCAAGTATACGCCGTTGATTGTTAATGTTGCAAACTTACAGCTTGCATCTTCATCAACATGTTTTACTCCCTGCAATTCAAGACGTGCAACCGGAATCTGCAAATCCAATTTCTTTGTATATCTTTGATAAACCTTTCCATCTTCCGTATTTTCCATTTCACCATTAATATCTGCAACAGACAATGTGGCTTCCGCATAAGCAGGAATAGATTGCGGTTCATTCTGTAATCTAGTATCTGTAATAGCAATGTCTTCATCATCGTACACCGCCTTTCCATCATTACAATATGCAACAACTTTGGTCGGATTTTGTACATTGAAAATTTGTGCTGTATAAGTTGTAGTAGCATCTTCATCAGGATTGTTGCGATTTATTACCGCTGATCCCAATTCTATTCCTTCAGCATTGTAAACTTTCACAGTGATATCACCTCCAACAATAACACTAGTACCCGTTGTAGCTGTTTGAACAGATCTAGTTGCAGGACTTTGGATGGTTACTTCTACCATTCCAGTACCTTCAATATTACTGTTCCCTACCTCTTCTTCATTGTTACATGCCGCAAAAGCCAAACCGGCCAATCCGAGCATAAAAAACTTGTTCATTCTCATAATCACAAATTTTGGTTAATAAATATCTATTGTTTGATCTGTCTGATTTCTCAAACTTATTCGCTGAACAGTGCTTTGGCTTCCTGCAGCTGTTTCAGGTTACCGGAAGCATCGCTGTAGCCGGCTTTGACCGCCCGGGCAAAAGTCTCCTCCGCCTTGTCGGCCTGTCCGCTCTTATAGTAGGCCACACCCAGCAGATTGAGCGAAGCTCCGTCCGTTGCACCCTTCTTCAGCAGGGCGATGGCTTCGTCGTAGTGTGCCGTTTCGACTGCAGCCAAGGCAGCGTTGTTGCGGGCAGCAAAGTTGTCGGGATAGGTACGCACCGCCACATCCAAGGTCTTACGATAGCCATCGGAGTTGCGTCCGTAGCTGTCGGCCACGCGCTGTATCTCTGCCACACTGAGCAGGTCGGGACGGGTCTTCAGCACTTCTTTGGCTTCTTCGAGCGTGAAGTTGCGCACGTTGTACTCGATACGGTATTCGTTGCGACGCAACGGGGCATAAAGCTCGTCGATCAGGTAACGGTAGTCGTCGGACGAAAGCTGCTGACGGATTTTCCACTCGCAGGCATCAATGTTATCATTACATTGGGCAATGGCCTCCTGTACCTTCGCACGGGCCGGCCAACCCTCGGCTTGCGCTACCTGCGCCACAAAACCGTCCCAGTCTTCACCCTTCCAGGACACGTGCCACAGTTCCTTTTTAAGTTCGGGATTCTGTTTCTGCACGTAAGCGACAAATGTCTCTGCACGCTGCTGGGAGAGGCGTAAGTTGTAGGCTGCCGTGCCTTCGGGAGAGGCATAACCGGTGACGTAGATGCCTGTCACGGTCAGGTTCAGATTCCGCTTCACAGTTTCGAGCGAATGCTGTACACTGTCCAGCTCGGCACGGTTCTTACGGAAGTTCGGCAACACGTTGTAGCCGTTTACAGGGTATTCCAGACGGGCCATCTTTACCTCTGAACGCCGTTTCACTTCTTCCTCTTCAGGCTGTACAAACGGAGAAACCACGAGCACCGGATCCTGATAAGGCAAGATGCCGCCTGCGGCCAACACCTCATCGCCTTCGGAGCACTCGGCACAGCCCGTGACGTAGCCGCGCAGCTCCAGGCGTCCGTTCACCATCCACCGGTTGAAAGGTACCTCGGTAGTATAATCTACCGTCTGCGGCTTTCCATTCTGACGCTTTATGCGCACAAGGCCCTCTTCTTCTGATATAATGCCTAAAGCGATCTTACGTTCAGTCACCTTATTGCGAACTTTGCCTTCCAGCACCACCGGCTTCAGCTCCATCTGCTGACTACCATCGGCCGATACCAAAACCGGCACCAGCCGTAAGGTCTGCTGACGGTTCAGTTCCACAGCGTCCAACCGGATGTCGGCACTCACCCGAACACTACGCCCGACCTTCTCCACCTTACTATTTTCCAGCGTCAGGCTTTCCAGGTAATGCGTCTGCCCCAGAACAGCCATCGGACATGCCGCCAACATCCATGCAAAGAATATCATCATCTTTTTCATATTCTTCCTCCTCCCCTTATTTAATAATGTATATCAGAGAAACGGCAGCCTTGGTGACACCCAGGTAGTTCTTTTTGCCGCTATCTTTCCATTCACCGCATTCAGGGCACTCGTACTTGTCGTAATGAGCGCGTATATAGCCGACGCCGATGGCAGCCTCGATGCTCCAACGTTTACCCAACAGCCACTGGTAACCATAGACCAGACCGGCGCCAGCATACCAACCTTCGTAGCGGTAGTTTTCCAGATTCTTCCAGAGTCCGAACGGCATCTTGATACCGCCCCAGTTGTACTGTCCGCCCAACAGATGAGCACCTACAAAATGTCCGTTAAACCGTTCGCACAGCCAATAACGGGCCTCCGGTTGCGCCAGCCAGTGTTTCCATTTCTTGTTTTCACTGAAGGTCCAACCGTTATAATTGGCCGATAAATCCAACGTCCATTTGGGTGACAAACCGATTTCTGTTCCTAAATTGATGGTAGACGAAGCATCATAAAGCAGGTTGGTCTTGACTGCTATATTCTGTGCCGATAAAGAAACACCTACCAACAGAAAAAGTACGCAAATGATCTTTCTCATGTCCCGTATGTTTTAGTAAGAATGTATATTTTTCAATCTGTATGCTGTATTTTTCCCCACTTCCATTACTTTGTAGGTAACGGAAAAGACAGACTAAACTATTCAGACATAAGGAAAAAAAGGACAAGAAAGCGCTTCTGCCTTGAATCGGCAGACTAATCCATGCTCCTTTATTCACACTGGCAGGAAGGAACAGCATAAACATCTGTTCACATTTCGGTTGTCGGTAGGATAACTGTTTGATTTTGAAAATGTATTATTAGACAAACTTCTCTATTTTTTGATAATTTTTTCTTTAAAGTTATTGAATAATTAACTTAAGTTTCGCAAGTAAAGTGTAGCTCCTCAGGCGGCTGGTGTCAG
>ENA-OOXA01001119-OOXA01001119.1-human-gut-metagenome-genome-assembly--contig:-NODE-1119-length-16032-cov-2.836265_pt1 | contig 16032 bp, 21 predicted proteins | sample MGYA00241581_ERZ501331 | MGnify/ENA primary metagenome ERZ501331 (study PRJEB25962, sample SAMEA2042982) | human gut metagenome | biome: human gut; feature: human-associated habitat; material: faeces...
TATCCCCCTACGGGTGGTCTGAGAGCAGACCACCCGCACTTTTTAACTAAACCTAACCATTAAAAAAAGGAGCACTGAATATGCTGAAAATCACTGCCATTGGCAATCTGACCCACGATGTGGAACTGAAGATGAACGAGGCCACCGGCAAACCCTACGCTATCCTGCGCATCGCCTCGGATCGCCGCTATAAGGATAAGGACGGCAACAAGCTCACCGATTTTATCTCCATCAAGGTGCGCGGCCCTCTGGCGGAGCGCTGTGCGGCGTTTGCGTGGAAGGGCTGCAAGCTGGCAGCCACCGGCGATTTCGAGACCATCACCTTTGCGGACGATCCCCAGCGCCAGCCCGGTTTCCTCATCAAAGCCAGCGATGTGGAATTCCTGTCTCCCCGCAAGGCGGAGGACGCGGCACAGGCGGTGGAGGATATGTCCGCCAGTGAGGACGCCGCCTGATGAAAAATACCGGGATCACATACACCAGCGCAGAGTGCAGTCCTGTGATCCTGCCGGAGATGGCCGAACTGCTCCCGCCTTTGAGCGCGGAGCAGTCTGCCGCTCTGGAAGAGGATCTGCTGCGAAACGGCTGTTACTCCCCTATCATCGTCAATGAGGACATGGTGATCGTGGACGGGCATAACCGTCAGGCACTGTGCGAAAAGCATGGCCTGCCCTATACGATGGCGGTATTCTCCTTCGAGGATCTGCTGGAAGCCAAGCAGTGGGCGCTGGATACCCAGAAAGGTCGTCGCAATCTGGAAAAGTGGGAGCTGGGCAAGATCGCACTGAAGCTGAAGCCGGAGATCGAGGCGAAAGCCAGGGCAAACCAAGGGACACGCACAGACCTTTCGGCAACATTGCCGGAAAGTTCCGATACTGTGGACACCCGCAAGGAGCTGGCAGAAGCAGTCGGTCTGGGTGAGCGCACCATGGGCAAGGTCATGCAGATCGATGAGAATGCCCCGGAGGTTATCAAGGAGGCTCTGGATAAGAAGGAACTTTCCATCAACAAGGGTTATGACCTGACCCGGCAGCTTCAGGACCTGCCGGAAGAGCAGCGGGAGCAGGCGGCCGCCGAAGCGCTGGAATACGAAAAAGCGAAAAAAGAACTGAAAAAGCAGGATGCCGAGATCGACCGGAAAGGAAAGATCGCGGCGCTTTTCTGCAAAGCGTATGAAAAAGCCGTCCTGCTGACGCCGTCCGAGGAAAATATCCGCTGCTGGACGGACGGGACGCGGATGACCCCGGAGGAAATGCAGGATACCGTGAAGGAATCCCGCGAGCTGGCGGAGGTGTTCCGGACGATTGCGGATATCATCGAGCAGAAGATCCTGCCCGCAGATTGGAGGTGTGCCGATGCAGAAAGTGAAGAAAACGATGCCCAGTCGGACGGGAATCCCGCCTGACGCGCAGGCGGAGATTTTGCAAAAGCTGTCTGCCGAGACGAAGATCACTTCCTGTGAGATCGCGGAGATCTTGAAAAAGCATGATGTCTGCGGAGATATGGATGCGCTCCAGGACGCCTACCGGAAACGGCTGGGACAGCGGCTCCTGTCCGGCATCCGGGACGAGAACGGCAAGCGGGAAATCCTCTCCACCAGCGGCGGCGAGTATGTCATCGTAGACTGCTGCAATGACCCGCAGAAGCTGAAAGCCATCCAGCGCCGCATTCAGGCGCAGATGAATGGGCTGGATGTGTCTGCCGGGAAGGTGCATGGGCGCGTTCACTTTTTAGAGCGTTTTATGGGCTGGGTAAGAAAGGAGCGGTCAGATGGAGCAGCATGAGGAAATGCTGTCCCCGGAGGAACAGTACGCGCAGCTTGCGCCGACGCTGGACGCAGACGGTTTCTCGCTGTATGCCGCCGCGGAAGAAATCACCGGGCTCAAGGTCTATGAAGAATTTCCCTATGAGGATAACCATGGAATGTTTGAGATGGCAGACGGACACACGCTGCTGCGGTATTTGGAAGCGGCATACTTTGGGACCGTTACCTGGGAGATCGTCCCCGGCACGCCCTATGAGCGGGCGATTCTCGGTGAAGTGGATAAGACCACACCGGAGTATCGCGCATTTTATCAAAAGATCTGCGCGGGTGCGGCAGCGCACATCAAAAAACGTATTGGGAAGGAGACACAGAATGTGAAGGAACCGATCTCAGAGATCAACAAAGAATCCTTCTGGGACCTGATCCATGAGGCAAAAAACGCCTGCGGGCAGGATATGGACGCTATGCTGGCCTATCTGAAAGACCGGCTGGTTTCTATGGGCCCCACGCAGGCACAGAATTTCCACGACATCATCCACGCCTATGAAGATCTCGCGGACAAGTTCGGCTTGTGGGACGCGGCAGGGATCATGAAAGAATACGGCTGCAGCGATGACGGTTTTATCGACTTCCGCGCCTGGCTCATCGCACAGGGGCGTGAGGTCTATTTTGCCGCGTTGGCAGACCCGGACAGCCTTGCGGATGTCATTCCCTACGGCGATTGCTGCTTTGAGCAGTTGAGCTATGTCGGGGACTATGCCTACGAGCAGCTCACCGGGAAAAGCGCCTATGATCAGACAGATTGGAGCGCATATGAAGCGCTTTTGATGAAGCTGGAACAAGATATCGTCTATAAGGACGGCATCGAGTTTCCCAGAGAGGGTGCGGATCTGAAGAAATATCTGCCCCGGCTCTGCGCGAAGCATCCGGAGTGGGACGGTCAAACGCGCTGGAATCTGCAGCTGAAGGAGATTCGGGATCTGATCCATGCCGGAAAGGACTATGACCGGCGCCAGACATCAAATAAGAAGAAACGCAGCCGTGGAGGTGAGGCAAGATGAGCGAGTCCATGATTGTTGGTGTTGACCACGGCTATGCCGCTATGAAAACAGCCCATTTCTCTTTTCCATCTGGTCTGGTGGCGTATGAGCATGAGCCATATACGCTGAAGGATGTACTGGAATACGGCGGAAAATTCTATGTGGTGGGCAGCGGGCGTCAGGCGCTTCAGAAGAACAAAACGCAGACAGAGGACTACTACCTCCTTACGCTGGCAGCCATCGCAAAGGAGCTCTCCTTCCGTCATGCGGAGCCTGCGGCAGAGATCCATCTGGCGGCCGGACTGCCCCTCACCAGCTTTGGACGGGAGAAAAACGCATTCCGGGACTATCTGCTCCGGGATGGGAAAACGGTAAATTTCCGCTATGAAGGACAGGACTACTCCATCGCCATCCGCAAGGTGTCCCTGTTCCCGCAGGGCTATGCCGCAGTCTTGACCCAGAGCATCCTGCTGGATGAGCCTTCTGTGATCGTGGCGGATATTGGCGGATGGACCGTGGATCTGATGCGATTGGACAACCGTATTCCCAATGCATCGACCTGCCGCAGTCTGGAACTCGGTATGATCCGCTGTCTGGATGAGATCGGTGAGCAGATCCGCCGCACGCTGAGCCTGTCTATGACGGCGGCACAGATGGAAAGCGTGCTGCGCGGCGATGCTGTCCATATCAACGAGGATGCCAGAAAAATTATTGACCGGCAGGCAGACGCCTATGTCCATCGCCTGCTCTCCGCCATTACGGAGAGCGGACTGGATACCCGCGCCATGCCTGCTGTTTTTCTGGGCGGCGGCGCGGCGCTGCTGAAGCGGAATGTATCCGCCGCAGACGGCCTTTGCCGCCCAGTCATCCTTGACGATGTATCCCTCAACGCCAAAGGCTATGAGCGGCTGGCAGAGCGGCTCACAAAGAACGATGAGCAGTAACAAAAAGCGGATCAATCTGTCCTTTTCCATGTCCTCACCCATCCAGCGCAGGGCGTGGAAGAAGCTGACGGAGATCCCCGCAGGACAGCGTACCGCTGCGGTCTGCCGCATGGTCTGTGAGTATAAAGGGCAGCAGGAACTGCTGGACGCCGTTCGCCAGACCATCCGGCAGGAACTGCGGGGAGTGCAGCTCACCAAAGAAGAAGCGCAGGATAGCGGCAGAGCCGGGGATGTAGATGAAAGCGTCCTCGGCTTTTTGCTTGCCCTGCAGGAAGGAGATGAGATGACCTGATCCGATATTTTGATATGTTCGCCGGCATCGGCGGCTTCCGCACGGGATTGACCCGCGCGGGCGGTTTCTGGTGTGTAGGACACTGCGAGATCGACAAATACGCCAATGCCAGCTATGAGGCCATTTATGAGCCGGGAAAGGAGGAACGATATTATCACGATGCCACAAAAATCGACCCCGCAGACCTGCCGGACTTCGACCTCCTGTGTGGAGGATTCCCTTGTCAGACATTTTCAATCGCTGGCAGAAGAAAGGGCTTTGACGACACCCGCGGCACTCTCTTCTTTGAAATTGCCCGATTGGCTCAATCCAAACGACCTTCGTATCTTCTGCTCGAAAACGTTCCGGGACTGCTGTCGCATGACAAAGGCCGGACGTTTTCTGTCATCCTCGCCACGCTTAATGACCTGGGGTACCGCGTGGAATGGATGGTGCTTAACAGCAAACATTTTGGAGTCCCGCAATCCAGAAGGCGGCTGTTCCTTATCTGCTATCTTGATCCCCGATGCGCCGGAAAAATATTTCCTGTCTTCGGCACAGGTGGAAAAGCTCTTATACAAGTCCTCGGAGGCTCGCAAGGCTCCCGTGTCTACGACGCAGACGGAATAGCCTGCACGCAGACTGCCGGCGCTGGAGGTGTGGGCGGCAAAACAGGATTGTATATCATTCCGCAGGACAGACCCTTTGTGGATCTATGTGCCGGGGAGGCGAGACAAACGGAGGCTGCCCGCTGCCTCACTGCCCGTTATGGACAGACAACGCTGTCCAATCATAGAGCAGAACGTTCCGGCGTTCTGCTCATCAAGGAAGCCACGAAAAAAGGCTATAAAGAGGCGAATCCCGGTGACAGCGTCGATCTCGGCTTTTCCGGGAGCAATACCCGCCGTGGTCGTGTGGGACAGGATATCGCCCATACATTGGAGACGAGCTGCATCCAGGGCATCGTGGAACGTGGCGGACGCATCCGGCGTCTGATGCCGCGGGAGTGTCTGCGGCTGCAGGGCTTCGATGAGTGGCAGATTGACCGCATCCTCGCCATCCAGTCTGATGCACAGGCGTATAAGCAGGCGGGCAACAGCGTCACCGCCAATGTCATTGAAGCCATCGGGCGCCGCATCCGGGAGGTGGATGCGGAACTGAAAGCCGGTGCTGCCGCATGATCGGGCTGAAGGACCAGTGCTTCGGCGTGGAAGTTGAAATGACCGGCATCACCCGTGAGCAGGCGGCAACAGCGCTGGCCGCGTATTTTGCAACGGACGCCCGCTATGTGGGCGGCGCTTACGATAAATGGTGTGTGACGGATCGGGACGGCAAAGAGTGGACGGTCATGAGTGACTCCAGCATCCACGGGGAGCAGAAGATCGGCAGCGGCTATCGTGCAACGGGTGACTACAGATACCGCGTGGAGATGGTAACGCCAAAGCTCACCTATGCGGAACTGCCCAAGCTGCAGGAGTGTGTCCGGCAGGTACGCCACGCAGGAGCCAAGGCCAACAGCTCCTGCGGCATCCATGTCCATGTGGACGCAGCCAATCATAACCGGCAGAGTCTGAAAAACCTCATCGGCATCATGTACTCCAAGGAGGATATCCTGTTCAAAGCGCTGCAGGTCAATGAAAGCCGGGCGTCCCGCTGGTGTCAGAAGGTGCGGGAACCCATGCTGAAGCAGGCACGCAGGCTCTCGTCGGATGAGACAAGGGATCTGACGCAGCTGGAGAATATCTGGTATGAGGGAGATAACGGCAGCGCAGACCATTATAACTGGACCCGCTATTACGCACTGAATCTGCATTCGGTCTTTTACCGGGGGACGGTGGAATGGCGCTGTTTCAATTCCACACTCCATGCGGGAAAAGTTGCCGCCTATGTGAATCTGTGCCTTGCCATCTCCGCCCAGGCTATCGCCCAGCGCAGCACGGTCATGCGCAAGACCCACAGTGACAATGAACTGTTCACCTTCCGGGTCTGGTTGGTGCGGCTGGGGCTCAACGGCGAGGAATTCAAGCATACCCGTGACCACCTGTTGGCAAATCTGGACGGTGATCGGGCGTGGCGTTTCGATAAGGACAGCTATGCAGTCAACAAAAAGAAGAAAAAATCCAGAGAAATGGAGAGGTGAAGCCTTTGAAGATTCAAATTGAAGATACTGTGTACGAAGGGACCGCAGCCGGGATCATGGAACAACTTCGGGATCTCAGCTTTGATCCCACAGAGTTCCCGGATGTGGAGACCTACATCTGGTTTGTACAGAATAATGTCATCCGCACCGCGGGAATGGACTGTCCGCTGCCGGATGGCGATGCGGAGACACAGGCGGCAGCCCTGCTCCGTCATCTGGAACGCTTTGGCGCTCTGACGATGCTGGAGGTGTGACGTGGAGGAAAACCTGTATTTTGCCTACGGCAGCAACCTTGATCTGGAGCAGATGGCGCAGCGCTGTCCGGACGCCGAGATCGTGGGGCCGGTCAGGTTGGAAAACTACGAACTGCGCTTCCGCGGCAGCGGCTTCGCTACCGTTGCACCGAAAAAAGGCAGTATTGTCCACGGACTGGTGTGGAAGATCACGCCAAACTGCGAACAATCTTTGGACCGCTATGAGGGGTATCCCCGCCACTACACGAAAGAAACCGTGACTGTTAAAGACGCGGCTGGCGCTGAGCTCCCAGTCATGGTCTATATCATGGCAGAGCCGTATTGCCGCCAGCCTGCACTGCCGTCCCCATATTATTACCGCGTGATCCAGCGAGGCTTTGAAGCCAACGGCCTGCCGGTGGAGTCATTACAGGCTGCGTGGGACAGGACCGTTGACGAGGTGTTCTCCGGAAAGCTGGATAAGCCGAGGAATAAGAAATCGGAACGACGCAAAGAGCTGGAACGGTAATGGCTCTGCCGCAGCAGAAAGAAATAGCCTGTTTGCAATTTCCGCCGCGTGTGTTACAATATCCCCTGTTTGTGAAAGGGGTGCGGATATGTTTTACACGATGGAGGAAGCCGCTGTCCTCGGCGGTTTTCTGGAACTGTATCTGGACCGGGATAGCGTGGACCCGGCCGTGCGGGAACGGCACCGGAAATTCCGGCAGGGACTGATGCGCGGCGCTCTGGAACGGGCCGATTATGAATGGGCGGCTGCGACGCTGGGATTCCTGCGTCCCCAATGGTGGCCGGAGCATGAAGATCATCGGGCGTTGGAGAATGCCCTGCTGAAGACCCGGACGCTGGCATCCAAAAAAGAATAAGAATCACCATTTGCGGCAACGGCAGAGGAATCTGTCGCTGCCGCTTTTCTTTTGAAGAAGGAGGAACCCATATCAGCACAGAAAAAATGAAAGTCCTTGTGGTGCGCCCCATGGAAATGCCTGAAGTGCAGGAGATCGACCACACCCTTTCTGCCATGCAGGAACTGGTAGGCGGCACCATTCAGGCAGTTTACCCCTTCGATGACCCGGTGGCGCTCGTCTGTAATGCGTAGTTTTTTGTAATGTGTAGCAAATTTGATATCTCCTTATAAGCGCTTGATTTACAATGTTTTTCTGTTTACGGATAAAAAATAACTCTCCATAATATTGGTACAGCGTAAGCTGAATCATAAAATGGAGGTCATATGGTGTTTGAGACGAAACCCGTCCGTATTACGGAATTGGCAAAAGAAACCGAACAATATCTCTTGCAGAAAGGATGCAAAAAAAGCACACTGGGTGTTTACAAGGCGACATGGCACAAATTCATGGCATTTTCGAGTTCGGATGTTTATTCGCGTACAGCCGCAGAAGATTTTCTAAAACTCTATTTTGGTGTTGATGTACACTCGGCAATCCAGAAACTGGATTCGCGGATGCGCCATGCTTTAAGGCACATGAATGCTTTGGAAGACTATCTAAATACCGGTGCTGTTCCGCGAAAAAGGATGCGCGGACATTATTCAACTGTGCCCGGACTGTATGAAATGTTTTTCGGTGATTATCTTAGGTTTTGTGCGCAGCAGTATTACTCCGATTCGTGGTTTAGCACTACTCGAAGTGCCCTACGCCTCTTTTTGCTGGCAGTAAATAGACATGGAATACGCAACACTACAGAGATTAATCAAGAAACCATTGGACTTTATTCTGATCTTCTTTTCGGCAACAATGAACTTTGCCAAAACACAAAAAGACATCATTCAAAGTGCGTATCCATATATCTTCGATGGCTGTTTGAACATGGAAAGATTTCCGAAAATTTTTCATGTCTGCTTCCAGATATAAAAAGAACCCCTTCACCATTACCCGATGTATGGGAAGAGGCGGATGTCCAAAAGCTGCTCGATGTTATTGATACAGCCAGCCCCATTGGAAAAAGAAACTATGCGATCTTTTTGCTGCTCGCCAGAACCGGGTTGAGGATAAGTGATGTCATCTTACTACGCTTTGAAAATATAGATTGGCGAAAGAATTGTATCAGAATTACTCAGTACAAAACCGGAAAGCCTTTAAGCATACCGCTTAGTGCAGAAATTGGAGAAGCTATTATTGCATATCTGAAATATGGCAGGCCGTCATCTGAAGAAAGTGCTATTTTTCTTAGTCACAACGCCCCCTTCCAGCCACTTAATCATCATAACAATTTCAACTCGGAAATCAGGAAATATATGCGCTTGGCAGGGATAGATTTTACTGCCAAGCGCCATTCCGGTGTTCACACATTGAGATCCTCTTTTGCGACAAACATACTGAAACAGGGCGCCTCATTGGACAATATATCTCAAATTCTGGGACACAGCGATGTAAATGTCGCAACAAGCTATCTGAGAGTTGATCTTGAGCATTTGCGCATTTGTGCATTGGAATTGGGGGTGGTGAAATGAGAGATCCGAAATTCAATAGCGCATTTGCCACTATGATGTATGCATTTTGGAAAAAACGGGAGCAGGAAGGCTACAACAACAAAAACCAAATATACTATCTTGAAGAGTTTGACCGGTTGATCATGCAATCCAAGTTTGGCAGCACAATTATCAATTCAGAGTTGATAAAACTGTGGGATTCATATAAGCCGTACCTCTCTAACAGGACGAAAATTTCGCGTCACAATATTATCCGATCATTTTGCGAATATCTATATGCGCACGATCACTGTTCGTTTGTTCCAGATCGAAGTAAGGTAAAAAACACCTCGACTTTCTTTCCGTACATTTTTACTGAAGAAGAAATATCTCGTTTGATTGGTGCAGCGGATAATCTTCCTCAGCGAAAAAATGCGCCGTACAGAGAGATTGTATTACCGGCAATATACCGCGTTTTGTATTGCTGCGGGTTGCGTGTAAATGAGGCATTACGGCTTAAAATAACAGATTGCAATTTCAAAGAAGGCACCTTGTTCATTAGAAACGGAAAAGGCGGCAAGGATAGAATCGTTCCAATGCACCCTACACTGACCGCATATTTGAGCGATTACTGTTCTAAACTGCCGGACAATGCTGAATGGCTGTTCCCGTCTTCGAAGGGACATTATTCACAGAGCACAGTATATGAAAACTTCAGAGAAATGCTTGTCCTGTGTAAGATACCACATACTGGAAAAGGACCGCGCGTCCATGATTTTCGCCATACTTTCTGCGTCCACACTCTTGAAAAGCAGCTGGCAGCAGGGCATGAACCTATGCAGATCATGCCGAGAATGGCCGCATACCTTGGACACAAAAGTTACCGAGAAACGAGTTGGTATATCCATCTTACGATTGTTTCTTTCCCGGAACTGTCTGCAAAGCTCAGTGCTGTCTTCAGTGGAATAATCCCGGTTGTGGAGGGCTCAAAAGATGAAGAAAACCGACTTTTCTAAAGCAGTAACCTCTTATTTAGCAGAATATTTGCCCCAGACCTGCGGATTCAGTAACAATACAATCAATTCGTACCGTGATGCATTCAAATTACTGTTGCTGTTTTTACAAGAAGAAAAAGGAATTGAAGCTCATAAAATTGAATTGAAGATGATAGGAAGGCAGATAGTATCTGAGTTTTTAGATTGGCTTGAGAATACCAGAAACGCCTCTGTGTCCACACGAAACCAACGCTTAGCAGCACTGAAAGCTTTCTCAAAATATGCTCAATACAGGTATCCTGATACCATTACAAACTGTGTGGACATCATTACAATGCGCCCCAAGAAACAGGAAAAACCACTTGTGGCATATTTATCCGAGGAGGAATTATCTGTTCTTTTGAAACAGCCAAATCCGATGATTCTGCATGAGCTGCGTGACCTTGCATTGATGTCTCTCTTGTATGATACCGGTGCAAGGGTTCAAGAACTTGTGGATCTCACATTGGGAGACATTCGCCTGACTCACCCCGCAATGGTGATTCTGACCGGCAAAGGTCAAAAAAGTAGACAGATACCGTTGATGAAAGAAACTTGCCGTTTGATGGACAGATATATTTCTCGCTTTCATCCTCCGAAGGCTCCAAAAGAAACCCCGCTTTTTTACAACAGGGACAAGAAGCCTTTGACTCGTTATGGCGTAACCTATATTTTGAAAAAATATGCCAAAAAGGCGGATGCAGCACTTAATTCAAAAATTATCTCTCCACATGTTCTGAGACATACGAAAGCAATGCATTTACTGCGAGCTGGAGTGAATATGATATATATTCGCGATTTTCTTGGTCATGTGGAGATTACTACAACGGAGGTGTATGCAAGAATTGACGCAGAAATGAAACGAAAAGTATTTGAGGAAACAGTACCCAATTATATTCCAGAGACTGTTATGCCTTGGGAGGAGGATGAAGACCTATTAGAATGGCTAACACATTTCGGGAAAAAGGATTTCTGATTCCGATTATGTGTAGTTATTTGAGCCAGAGTGCTGCTTGTTTCATGCACTCTGGCTTTTTGCTACACATAATAAGCAACTATGCATTTCAGATCTTATGTGGTTCACCACATAACGTCTGCAATGACGAGGGCAAGCTGCTGGGCCTGCCGTGGAACCGCACCCTGACCGATGATCACGGTGTGCCGTATGACATTGTCTGCGGCACATTTTTTGTTGCCGGTCTTAAAGAGGATGATTTTACCTCGCTGACGGAGCAGCAGATTGAAAAGTACAAGGACAAATACAGCAACGAAATGATCCTCTCTGTTCCGAAACAGCCGGAGGCACATAAGAAACCAATGAAAAAGGAGAAACATGAATTTGAAAGATAACTGCATTTTGACTGCTGAGTCAGTCACCGAGGGACATCCCGACAAGCTCTGCGACACCATCGCGGACGCGGTGGTAGATGCCTGTCTTACGCAGGACGCCGCTGCCCGCGTTGCCTGCGAGGTCATGGTCACAGCCGGAAAGATCATCGCTGCAGGCGAGATCACGGCAGCCAAGATTCCGGATATCCCTGCCATTATTTGCAGGACGGTGCGGGAAGCCGGATACGGCGGCAGCGACTATGAGGTGGAGGTCATCACCCATGAGCAGAGTCCCGACATTACGGAAGCTGTGTGTGGCGGCACGGAGACCGGTGCAGGAGATCAGGGAATCCTGTACGGCTTTGCCTGCGATGAAACAAAGGAGCTGCTGCCTCTGCCTGTGGTGCTGGCCCATCGACTGACCCGCCTGTTGACCGATACCCGCAGGCAGGGCATCATCTCCGGCCTGCGTCCGGACGGCAAGGCGCAGGTGTCTGTGGAATACCGCTCTGGAGTCCCGTACCGCGTTGCCGCGGTGGTGGTATCCTGCCAGCATGAGGAGGAGCTGCCCCTGCCAGAACTGCGCCGAGACATTCTGCTCCATGTGATCCGACCCGCCATGCAGGAACTTCCGCTGGACGAACATACCGAAGTGCTGGTCAATCCATCCGGTCGATTTGTCCAGGGCGGTTTTGAAGCGGACACCGGACTCACCGGACGCAAGCTGATGGTGGACACCTACGGCGGCCTCGCCCCTCATGGCGGCGGCGCGCTGTCCGGCAAGGATGGAACGAAGGTGGACCGCAGCGGCGCGTACATGGCCCGTTACATTGCCAAGAATATCGTAGCGGCAGGACTGGCCAAGCGCTGCACCATCAGCCTTGCCTATGCCATCGGCAAGGCACAGCCTGTGGCGGTGACGGTGGATACGGAGCATACCGGCATCTATTCCGATGACGTGCTGGAGCAGGCTGTCCGCACGGTATTCAACCTGACGCCGGACGGCATGATCGGAACGCTGGGACTGGATCAGCCTATGTTCCAAAAGTTCTGCAATTACGGTCACTTCACCCATGCGGACGCGCCCTGGGAGCGCACGGACATGACAGAGGTGCTGGAATGTGCCTGTCGTGCCAAGGACATGGGCGTATCGCACCGATAACAGAAAAGGCCCGCGAGAGATCGTCTCTCGCGGGCGTGTTATCACTGCACGGAATCCTTGAACGCCTTGCCGGGCTTGAAAGCCGGCGCCTTGGAAGCGGGGATTTCAATGGTGGCTCCAGTGGCCGGATTCTTGCCGGTGCGGGCGGCGCGCTCCTTCACCTCGAAGGTGCCAAAGCCCAGCAGCTGTACCTTGTCACCGGACTTCAACGCAGTCTGCAGCGTGTCGACAAACGCATTCAGAGCGGTGTCACAGTCCTTCTTGGTCAGGCCGCTGGCTTCCGCCATAGCGGTGATCAGTTCTGTTTTATTCATCGTATTTCGTCTCCTTCATATCTAAAATGACTGGAAATGATATGCGCTATTATAGCAGACTCCCCACCTGCTGACAATACCGCCAGCAAAAACAGAATCAGAGAGGATGATCATGATTTCAAAAGAAAAGAAGAACACCCTGCATATTGCGTCCTGCTCCTTCGGCAAAGACAGCCTTGCCACGATCCTGCTGGCGCTGGAGCACGGGGAACCGCTGGATGAAGCGGTCTACTGTGAGGTGATGTTCGATAAAAGGACCTCCGGCGAGGTGCCGGAGCATCGGGCATTCATCTATGAGACTGCGCTCCCCAGACTGGAACGGTTGGGCATCCCGGTCCGTGTGCTGCGTTCAGATAAGACCTATCTGGATTTGTTTGCAGGAACAGTTACTCGCGGTCCGAAAAAGGGACTTCGGCGCGGATTCCCTCTGTGCGGGCATTGCTACGTTCAGCGGGACTGCAAACTCCGTCCCATCCGCCGGTATAACAGGACTCTGACGCCGGATACTGTGCAGTATGTGGGCATCGCCAGCGATGAGCCGGTGCGCTTGCACCGCTTGCAGGGAGATCAGGTGTCCCTGCTGGAAAAATATCACTACACCGAAGAGGATGCAAAGCAGCTCTGCCAAACGGCTGCTTTCACCTGCCTATGCGTTCACAGACCGTGGCGGCTGCTGGTTCTGCCCGAATGCCAAGCGGAAGGAACTGCGGCACCTTTATGACCACCATCCGGAGCTGTGGGCAAGAATGCTGGAGCTGCAGGCCATGCCGGGAAAGGTGTCCGAGAAATTCAACCGCACGGAGCGCTTTTCCGACATCGATGCGGCATTCCGAAAAGAAGATGCCCTGTGCCAAAAAGCGGCATAAAAAAGGAAAAGGAGATGAGAACCATCAGCAATCAAAAATATGAGATCACAGACATGGCCCATGAGGAATATCCGTTCCTGCACCGCATCCGCGCGCTGCGGGACATCTGCGGTGAGATTTGCGCAGGCGACATAGGTGGCTTCGTGGAAAGCGAAAGCAACCTGTCCGCGGAGCCGGGAGACTGCGCGTGGATCTTTGATGACGCCATTGCAGCGGGTGACGCCTATGTGGATCGGGACGCCTGTCTGCGGGGCGACGCCATTGCCTGCGGCAGCGCCTATGTTTCCAAAGGCAGCGTGATGAGCGGCCACAGCCACGCCGAGGACAACGCCTATCTCCGCGGGGTCTCCATGACCGGAAAAGCACTGGCTTCCGGAAACGCGCAAATCATTCACGATCCCCATACGATGGGGACTCCCATCCTGTCCGGCAACTGCAAGGTGTATGGCACAGTGCAGGGGGATATCCGCATCACCGGTTCTGCCGTGATCCTGCCCTGCGAGGAAGTCCGCAACGATACAAGGGATACCTTTGTCCTGAGCGGCAAGAGCCGCAGCGTGATCCGCGGCATCGGGCGTGAGACCTTGAAACCTCTGCAAAAAGAAGTAAGTCCCATGAAAACAAAAACGCCAAAGAAACGAGGTGTGGAGCGATGACCGTATATGAGCAGGAGCTGCGAAAGCTGTTTGAACACAGCGATCTCGTGGATCGGCCTCAATTCTCCGGGCGTGTGTGCGTGGGAGATCTCGGAAAGGACCTGCGTGTACGGGCGGAGTTTCTCTCTACCCATATCTCCAGCCAATATGACGCCATCCGCCTCACGGTACTCAACCGCACGGAGGGCGTGGTGGACCGGACGCTGCTGCGCTTTCAGGATGTCTGGGGTAAAAAGCAGGTGCCGAACAATCCCAACTTCCGCAGCGGCGTCATTCCCCACCTGTGGGATGACTACGGAAAAGTGGAATGGTACGCCTATCACCCCACTGCCGCGGACTATGCCGCTCTGCGGGATGCCGTCGGACAGTATCTGTCCGCATTCCGGGAGCGCACGCCGGAGCTGGAACGGAGCGGCCCCAAGCTGGTCTATATCTGTGCTCCGCTGCGGGGCGATGTGACAAACAATGTGGAGTTTGCGCGGCAGAAAGCGCAGGAGGTGTTTGTGGAGGGAAATATCCCTATCTGTCCGCATCTGCTGTTCCCGCCTGTCGCAGATCCCGACGATCCCGCCCAGGATGAAAAAGCCAGGGCGATGGGACTGCGCCTGCTGGAATCCTGCCAGCAGATGAATGTGTACGGTCCGGTCTGGACGGATGGGATGTGGCAGGAGATCTATAAAGCCGGTGAGCTGGGTATTCCCGTGTTGACGGATCAGAAAACCATTGGACGGACGCCGCCTGCACGGCATCCCAAAAGAAAGGAGAGATAAATGCCAATTGAGAGGATCACCGCGGACGATCTGCGGGATATGGAGCATCAGGAGGGACTGGTGCTCCAGGGCTGCGGCGGTGAGGCGCAGGAGTGGCTGGATGGCATCAACGACCTGCTGACGCAGGACGGCATCCTGCAGAATGGCAACCGCTTTGAGACGGTCAAGGTTTTTCAGCACGATGGACTCACTAATCTGCTGTTCCTCTTCGGGGACATTCAGGTGGACATGGGGAAACTGGCGATGTGGCGTTTGCAGACCCACGGCGCATTCGGCGGCACATGGCTGTCCGACTATGTTCCCAACAGGCTGGGCGGATTTCGCTTCGCCCGGCAGGAGAACCCCCGCCCTCTCTGCCCTCTGCTGGGGCAGGACGGCAACATCTTCCATCTGATGGGTATTGCCGCCAGAGTTCTTCGGCAGAATGGCATGGCGGCAGAAGCAAAGGAAATGCAGAACCGCATCATGGGCGGAGCGTGCCACAGCTACGAGGAAGCACTGGGAATCATCAGCGAATATGTGGAAACGGAGCTGTCTCCGCCCCGCGAAAATCGAACGAAAAAGAAGGAGAAGCATGAGCATGAGCGATAATCAGAAATGGAGCATCCTCCAAGGTGATGCCCTGAAGGTGCTGGGGACCTTTGCCCCCAACACCTTTGACGCTGTCATCACCGATCCGCCCTATGCGTCCGGTGGGCGCACCCAGGCGGAAAAAAACAAATCCACCGCCCGGAAGTATTCCAGCATGGGCGAGAACGCACCGCCCCCTTTCGATGGGGACGCCAAGGACCAGCGCTCCTGGACCCGCTGGGCGGCAGAGTGGCTGTATGAGGCAAGAAAGGTATGCAAGAGCGGCGCGCCGGTTTGTATGTTCATTGACTGGCGGCAGCTCCCGGCAGCCACCGACGCCCTGCAGTGGGCTGGCTGGATCTGGCGGGGCACCGCTGTCTGGGATAAGGGCAACAGCCGCCCGCAGAAGGGGCGCTTCCGCCAGCAGGCGGAATATATCGTCTGGGGCTCCAACGGCGATATGCCTATCAGCCGCCCGGTCCCGTGTCTGCC
>ENA-OOXA01001142-OOXA01001142.1-human-gut-metagenome-genome-assembly--contig:-NODE-1142-length-15813-cov-3.900432_pt1 | contig 15813 bp, 10 predicted proteins | sample MGYA00241581_ERZ501331 | MGnify/ENA primary metagenome ERZ501331 (study PRJEB25962, sample SAMEA2042982) | human gut metagenome | biome: human gut; feature: human-associated habitat; material: faeces...
CGCTAAGTGGAATGAGCGGACGCAAGCGCGGAAAAGGCGCAAGCAGATGGCGCAGGTGAATTTGGAAATAGTATCAAACACCGGGCTGATTCGGCACTACATTGCCCCCAAACTCGGCGAACTGCGGTTGAAGGAAATTACGCCGCGGGTGCTGGAAATGTTCTATCAGGGACTGCTGAAAACGCCCGCGATGCCCTTGATGACGGACAAGAAGTATCGCCAAACTGGGAAGTTTGTGCAGCCGCCGACGATTCGCAAAATCCACAATCTTCTGCACAGCGCTTTCAGGCAAGCGCAAAAATGGGAGCTCCTCGAAAAGAACCCTGCCGAGTTTGCAACCCTCCCGAAATACGAAATGAAGGAGCGCGACATCTGGGATTCTCAGACGCTGTTCCACGCGATTGACTGCTGTGAAGATGAGCGACTGAAACTGTGCCTGAATCTGGCGTTTTCCTGCTCTTTGCGCATTGGTGAACTGCTCGGACTGACGTGGGACTGCGTGGACATTTCGGAAGAGAGCATTGCGGCGGGAAAAGCTCACATTGTCGTCAACAAGCAGCTCCAGCGCGTCAACAAGCGCAGCATGGAGGCTACCGACAGTAAGGACGTGCTGACCACATTCCCCGAAATCGGCTTGCAGAACAAAACCGTGCTGATTCTGAAAAAGCCGAAAACGCGGGCCAGCATCCGCAAAATTTTTCTGCCCAAGACGGTTGCTGAAAACCTGACGAAGTGGAAAATGGAGCAGGATTTGCTAATTGAGCAGTTGGGTGCAGAGTACCACGACTACAACCTCGTCATCGCGGGAAGCCGTGGTCAGTCGGTGGAATCGAACATCATCCGCAAGAGTATGCGGCAGCTGATTGAGGCAAACGAGCTTCCGCAAGTCTGCTTTCATAGTCTGCGGCATTCCAGCATCACCTACAAACTCAAGCTGAATGGCGGCGATATTAAGGCGGTGCAAGGGGATTCTGGTCACGCACAGGCGACAATGGTAACGGATCAGTATTCGCACATTCTGGACGAAAGTCGAAGAAACAATGCGCAGCTGTTTGAGCAGGCGTTTTATGGCGGAAATGGCGTGTAAATCGTGCCGGAACCGCAGGATAAAGCCGTGGAAGAGCAAGTACAGCAGGCTGGGCTTAATTCAGAAGTGCTGCTCAAAATTTTCAGCAATCCGGATATGGTCGCTATGCTGAAAATGCTCGCCAAGACGCTGGGATAATCACGAACACCACAATATCCTCGAAAGCTCTGCGGAAATCTCCCGCGGAGTTTTTTGCTGCCATTAAAAGCGGCAGGCGGTTTGCATGCCAGCACACGGCTGCTTCTTTGTCTAACCGCACCCAACATAGCGAAACAGGGCATGAGAAGAATTGATAATTCGATGCACAGGAAGTCAAGACGATTACTAAAAAATATTGTTATTTTATCTATTGAAAATCCACAAAGTCATACAGATAATTCCAGAAAATACGGAGCGCAGAAAATTGCTGACACGCTGTGCACGCGAATGTTAGGCAAATCGCCCGTTTGCCAGAACAGCGGTGTTGGCAAAAAAGGCGAAATGTTGGAAAACTGCCAACAGCGCCAGCAGCGGAGCAAAACATAGATTTCCAATAGAAGGCAAAAAATTCTTTCCAGCCGATGTCCTTCGCGCGTTTGCCAACACGCACGCGAGAACGTCAACCAGAAAGATTTATTTATTTGGTAATGAGCCCAGTGGGAGTCGAACCCACGACCGACTGCTTAGGAGAGCGAAAAAACGTTCGCCTTTGAGTGCCTCCGAGTGCCTTCAAATGCCCAAATATCAACGTTTTCCACCATTTTCGGATGTTCGCATTTCCTCCAAAAACCGCCTGTTTTACCCTGTTCGTGTTAGCAGAGTGTTAGCAGCTTCTAATTTTGGCGGTAGGCCATTTTCCCACGACGTCCGCTTTTGTTAGCATGTTTGTGCAGTATTTAATGACATATTGTTTATCATTAGTAAACTCATGCTACGAAACCCTTGCACTGATGCATTTTTGAAGATAACAATTATTACGGATTTTCAGTGCCATTTTTGAGCTTGAAAGGTTTCTCCAGAAAACACCCGAAAATACCAGATTGTACATGCGAAATGAGTCTTGTGTTATTATCTTATGGAAAAAATAAACCGTGCTCCCTAGTAGGAAGAGCACGGTATTTGAAGGCTTATATGCACGTCATTTCTGTCAGAAGAAATGTAGCTCCCGATGATAAAATCGCTGCATGTTGCCACATTGACATTGTATCCAGGCTTGAGCTGCCCGTTTCTCATGTAGTCCTCTTTCATGTGCATAAAGGTTGCGTCATGGTCCGTTTTGCTGAAGCTATTCCGATTTCCGCAGATGTGAATATCATTTGTGTATTGCTTGAGTTTGGCAAGAGATTGATCTCCCCATTCGCTCAGTCTCTGCAGCCGCGTTTTTCTTTTGCCTTTTCCTGAAACAAGCTCGATTCCATCCGCTTTGATTCGCGCATGGATTCTTTTCCAAAGCTTCTTCAATTGTCGGACAGCAATCTTTTCCGGAACATGAAAGCGGATACCTACCTCTTTCAGCTTTGCAGGCAGCTCATCATGAATTTTCTTCAGCAGCTTTTCTGTCTTTTGGGCCGTTGCTTTCTTCCAGACAAAGCTGTACTTGTTCGCATTTGCTTCAATCTTTGTGCCATCTATGAAAGCCGCTTCAAGGCTGAGCAGTCCTCTTTCGTGCAGCAAAACAACAAGCTGACACAGAATATCCTGCCCGGCTTCCTGTGTTAGAATATTCTTTCTGAATCGGTTGATGGTGTTGTGATCCGGCGCACGCTGCCCCTCAAGCAAATAGATGAAGTGCAGGTTTTCTCGGCAGCATGCTTCAAGCGCACGGCTGGATATCTGCTTGCGCATATACCCATACACCATGATTTTCAGCAGAATCTTCGGTGAATACTCGATTCTCCCAAGTCGGGAGTACGCCGCATACAGTTTGCTGTAATCCATCCTTTCCATGACGGCGTTGAGCAGTCTCACCGGTGCATTCTTCTCAATGTTTACTTCGCAGTCCAGCGGCATGACCAGTTGAAATCCATTCGTCATTGCTGTATAATCTGTCTGCGGCATGTTTCTTTTCATGGTAGTTACATTCTACCGCAGGCATTCGGATTTTCATAGTCCGAATGCTTTTTTTGTACCAAAAAGGAGTTGCCTCTTTTTAGTGAGACAACCCCTTTTTTCTTTGGCACTTCACGGAAAGCTGAGGAAGCTGCAAAACAAGAGCTTGCAGCGCTCGTCGCGTTTGCGGATGCGATGAACCCTCTTCCTTGGCGAAGTGATGCGCGTCCCATGCTCTCCTGCGCCATCTGCTTGCGTCTTTTCGTCGGGAAACCGTATGCTCCGACGTGAAAAAAATGCGCCCCCTGATGGGAAACTGGCTTGCTTTTTCCAGTGTCCGCTTCAGGAGGCGCAGGGGAGGGGGTGAAGGCAGGGGATTCGGCGTTAGTGCCGGGAAGCAATGAAGATAACAGCAAAGATGAAAATCAACAGACCGAGCGCAATGTAATTGAGCGTATCGACCGATAGGTTCACCTTGTCGTACATATCAGTGATCCAATTGCGGCCACGGCGCGGCGCTTTGGGGTCTGACGATTCCGTCTGCTGCTCGCTTGTCGATTGCGGCTGTTTCTTGTTTTCCTCCATTGTTTTCGCTCCTCCTTCCATAACGATAGAGCAAGAGGCTCCGTGCATGAAGTACAGAGCCTCTGCGAAGCATGTTTGAAAGCTGATGGCACAAGGGACTCTGCCCCATTGCACCGTGAAACCGTTACTTTCTGGTCATGTACTTGCGCATATCCAGAATAACAGCGAACAGGATAACCGCGCCCTTTACGATGTAGGTAACGTTGCCGGAGATGCCCAGGAAGGTCATGCCGGCGATAATCAGCTGCATCATGAACACGCCAAGGACAACGCCGGAGATTCTGCCGGTGCCGCCGACGAACGATACGCCGCCGATAACGGCTGCGGAAATGGCGTCGGCTTCGTAGTTCAGACCCAGCGTCGCAGTGGAGGAACCCATACGGGCAGCTTCGATGAAGCCAGTATAGCCGTACAGAGCGCCAGCGACCATGAAAACGCCGATGATGGTCATCATAACGTTCACGCCGGAAACGCGGGCTGCTTCCTCGTTAGAACCGACGGCAAACATGTTTTTGCCGAAAGCGGTCTTGTTCCAGACGACCCACATCAGCGCGGTCACGATCAGCGCCAGCAGCACATACATGGGAACCACGGTGAAGATGGCAGTGCCGTTGGGGCGAACGCCGGTTTGAATTTGGAACAGGGGCTTGGTGACGAAGCTGGTGGTGTAGCTGGAGTCGAAGGAACCGACCTGCACCGAGTTGGAAACCGTCAGGTAGATACCGTAGACGATCATCTGCATGGCCAACGTGATGATGTAGGGGTGAACCTTGAATTTCGCCATGACGAAGCCGTTGATCAGACCAACACATGCGCCGATGAGCATAACGAGCAGCAGCACCAGCACGATGTTGGCAGGGGCTCCGCCTGCCAGCACGCGATTGGCAACGTCCGCACGCTGGAGCAGGATGGCCGCCACGAAAGCGGTCAAGCCAGCCACGCGGCCGCCGGTCAAGTCCGTACCGGCCAGAATGATACAGCCGGCAACGCCCAGCGCCATCGGCAGACGGGCGGCGGTCAGGGAGATGATGTTGATGAGGGAAGCGGGCTTGAGGAAGGCGTCACGCTGCGTCTGGACATACAGCGCCAGCAGCACGATGACCGCCTTTTGCTCATACCAGGCGATGTTGTAGACGATGGGCAGGTCGTTGATATCCTCAGGACGCTCTTCACGGAGAGATTCGGCTTTTTTGCCTTTGTTGCAACATTCGACATGTTCAGGCAACCTCCTTACAAGTTCTTTGCAGCCAGTTCGAGTATCTTTTCCTGATCGACCTTACCGTCGCCTGTCGGGACGTATTCGCCGGCAATCTGACCGGCGCTCATCACGAGAATACGGTTGCAAGTGCCCAGGAGTTCAGGCATTTCGGAAGAGACCATGATGATGCTCTTGCCCTGCTTGGCGAGGGACTGAATCAGCTCATAGATCTCGTACTTGGCGCCCACGTCGATACCGCGGGTCGGGTCATCCAGCAGCAGAACGTCAGGATTGGTCAGCATCCAGCGACCGAAAATGACCTTCTGCTGATTGCCGCCGGACAGATTCTTAATCTGCTGACGCTGACTGGGCGTTTTGATGTGCATCGCTTCAATCATGCGATCCGTATCCCGAGCCATTTTTGCGTCGCTGAGCAGCGGGAATTTCCCCAGCTTGTAGTTCTTCAGGTTGGCGATGACGGTGTTTGCGCGGATGTCAAGGATGCCGAAAATGCCAGTTGCGCGGCGTTCCTCGGTGACCAGCGCAAAGCCCTGCTTGATGGCGCTGTTGGGTGACAAGTTGGAAATTTCCTCGCCCACCTGCGTGCCATTGATGTCGTGTACTTCCATGCTGTAGTCTTCAGGCGTACCGCCCTGCGCGGCGCGGAAGCCGAAGTTGAACTTCTTGATGGTGCCGCTTTGACGGGTGCGATAGCCGAAAAGGGTTTCCAGCAGCTCGGTACGGCCGGAGCCATCCAAACCCGCTACGCCCAGGATCTCGCCCTTGTGGAGCGTGAAGCTGGCGTCGCGCAGCTGATTGTATTTGGCGGTCAAGCCCTCCACCACGATCATCGGATCGTCGTGGACGATGTTATCCTTGGGCGGATAGGCTGCGCTCAGCTCGCGACCGCACATGTTCCGAATGACCTCTGCGCGGAAGGAATCGTCGTCCGTGCCGTATTCGGTCTTGTGGCGGGTGGTAATCCAGCGTCCGTCGCGCATAACGGTCACGTCGTCGGCAATGCGCCAGATTTCCTTCATCTTGTGGGAGATATAAACGATGCCTACGCCGCGTGCCTTGAGCATATTGATGATGGAGAAGAGCACCTCAACCTCCGCCTCGGTCAGGGAAGAGGTCGGCTCGTCCAGCACAATAATCTTGGAGTTGAAGGAAACAGCTTTTGCAATTTCCACCATCTGACGGCGCGAAACGGGCATGGTGGACATGATGGTACGCGGGTTGATGTTGATGCCGAATTTCTCAAAATTCAGATCCTTAAAGACCTCCATGGTCATGTCGTATTCGGCCTTGTCGGAAACGAAGGGCATCTTAGCGCCGCCGAGCTTGATTCGCGGATAGCGCCCGAGCCAAATGTTGTCCATCACGCTACGCTTCAGCGCCTGATTCAGCTCCTGATGCACCATGGCGACGCCGTTGTCCAGCGCATCGCGGGAAGACTTGAAGTTAACCTCTTTGCCGTCGAACCAGATTGTGCCCGCATCCTTGCTGTAAATGCCGAAAAGGCACTTCATCAGCGTGGATTTACCGGCGCCGTTTTCGCCCATGAGTGCATGGACGGTACCGGGACGGACGGTCAGCTGTGCATCGTCAAGCGCTTTGACGCCGGGGAAGGACTTGCAGATGCCTTCCATGCGCAGCAAAACATCGTCTTTTTGCATGTTTGTCTTTTCCTTTCCTGGAATTCAACGAGAACAAACGATTGTAAAGCGGCGGATGATACCGTGGGTACCGACCTGCCGGAGAGCAAGTCGAATGCTGCTTGCCATATGTTGGTCAGCAGTGAAAGACGGAGAGAACCATTCGGTTCTCTCCGCCCGAAGTGCTCAGGGAAGAATTACTCGCCAGTGTACACAGCGTAGGGAATCTGCACGAACCAGTTGTCAACGATAACGTAGTTCTCGTTCAGACCCTCGAACTTGTTTTCCTTGCCGGCAATCAGGTTCGCGGTGATGGTCGCAACAGCGTCCGCCATACCAACGTTGTCCTGCTTGATGGTGCCGACCATGTAGCCGTTGTTGATCAGATCCTTCGCAACGTCGGTCGCGTCCACGCCGAACACGGGGATCGCGGTGGTGCCTTCGCCGTGGTTGTAGCCAGCGTTCTGCAGAGCCATCACAGCGCCATACGCCATGTCGTCGTTGTTGCAGATAACCAGCTCGACCATGTTGCCGTTGCCTTCGTTGTACATGGACAGGACGGTCTGCATCTGCTCAGAGGAGAAAACGTTGGACCAGCTGCCGTTGGGGTCAACGAGGTATTTGTTGGCGTTGGAGGCGTCGTAGAACTCAATCTCCGGCTTGCCCGCGGCAACCAGCGCCTTGTTGGCGTATTCCACAGCCAGCGCGGTACGAGCGATAGCTTCCTGGTTAGCTTCGTCGCCCTTGAACATGATGTAGGAAATCTTGCCGTCGCCGTTGAGGTCGATGTCGTTGTAATGCTCAACCAGATACTGACCAATCAGCTCGCCCTGCATACGGCCGGCATCTTCAAAGTTGGTGCCGACGAACGCGGAAGCGGGGTTGCTCAGAAACAGGTTGGCGGCTTCTTCGTTGCTGGTAGAGACAGGACGGTTGAACCAAACGGTGGGGATGCCCGCAGCCTGAATCTGGTTCATGATGGTCTGCGCCGTGCTGATGGCGCCGGACTCAACGAGGTTCACCACAACAGCTTCGCAGTCGTTGTTCATCAGAGCCGTGCTGATGAAGTCGGACTGTACCTGCTGGTTGCCGTTGGCGTCGGAGCCGTTGATCGTCAGGTTCAGCTTGGCGAAATCAGCTTCCATTTCGGAACGCACGGAGGAAAGGTACACGTCGCCGTAGGTGTACCAGGACACATACGTATCGGCCAGCGCACTGACGCACGCAAAGCACATCATGACAGACAGCAGCAGAGCAACGAGTTTCTTCATTACAGAAGCACCTCTTTCTTTGTTTTTGCGATTTCTCGCATGTCTCTTTTTTTGCTCGGTATCGACAGAATCGAACAAACATGCAAAATCCGGTCGAATACTGACCAATTGAGCTAACTGCATTATATCATCGTTTCTGTCCGTTGTCAACACAATTTGTCGTAATTTTACGTGACTTTCACACAAAAATATTCACGTAAACAAATACGACGTGAACGCCCTATATTGACAAATTCTTGTCCATATGGTATAGTTGAATCAGAAACAAAATACTTACTGATTAGTAGTGTCGTTTGTTTTGCCTACTGTTGGAGGCGCTCGTATGGCGCTCCCTTTATTTGTGTTGCCTGTAATGAATGGAAGGCACTACCGCACAATTCGTCGGCAGCGTTGGCGATGTCTTTTCCGCCATCTGCGGCATGCAAATTTCTCGATTTACATCCAGTAAACCTTCGGAATTTGCATTTGCATCTGACGAAAAATCCATTCGTCATCCAACCACCTCATTTGTGCGGTGTTACCTTAGTAAAAGAAGGGGGAGACAGCCGAAACTGTCCCCCCTTTTTTGAACGTTTTGGAATTATTCCAGTTCAGCCAGATAGTCCTTAATCGGCAGGTCGCCGGGCTTGCCGGTTTCCGGCGCGGTCAGACCAGCCTGAATGGTTTCGGAGCTGGTAGCGTCGATGGGCGCAACGGCTTCAGAGAAGGTGATTTCGTCCAGGTAGATGACGCACTTGGCGAACGCGCGGATGTGCAGGGCGTTGGTCATGCCCGGGAAGCCGGACGCTTCGAGGTCGATGACGAGATCCTGCCATTCGGTGGTGATGACCGGGTGCGTGCCGTCCGCCAGCACAAGGTCAGAGAAGCGCGCCGCGTAGAACTTGGCGTCTTCCGGATGCCAGTCCATGATGAGCTTGTTCTCTTCGCCGCCTTCCGCGCCCTTGATGCGGATGGTCAGATACTTGCAGTAGGAAACGCCGTCCAGACCCCACATGTCAACGGCTTCGCCCCAGTTCGCCATCCAGTCGGCGGCATGGGCGTAGTAGTCGTCTTCGCTGTCGTAGTCTTCCGGATCATACGCCTTGGGGCGCATGTCGAGCTTCAACGCGCCGTCCTCATTCTTTGCGCGCAGGTTCGCCCAGTTGTCCCACCAGAGGTGCACGCCGTTGGGCGCAAGCTCAGGCTTGGCATTCGGGTCACGGTCGTCAAAGTTGTCCCACAGGTAGGTTTCGCCTTCAGCGAACGCAACGGCTGCCATCGCGAACACCATCGTCAGGGAAAGCAGGAAAGCAAGGAACTTCTTCATGGGGATACCTCCTTTATGATGTTGACGGGTGGATAGGTTTAACGCTCAACCTATCGTTGACATGATTATAACATACCATTTGCCACATGTCAAGAGGGGAGAAGAGGCTTTTTCTGAAAATTTTTATCTTCGGGCACATTGCACATTTCCAAATTTCCTGCTATAATCATGGCATGGGTTTAACGCTTAACTAAATGCGGACAATTTCCACACGCTGGAAACGCCGCGGCGAACAAGGAGGACATGAACGATGAAGAGAACCACCCCCATCCTGATGCTTGTGCTGATGCTTCTGCTGACCGCGTGGATGATGCCCGCGACTGCCGAAGAGAATCCGACGCTGCTGACCCTCTACGAAGGCCCGAAGACGATGACGACCTCCGCGACGGCGAAAGTTACCGCGAACGGCAACGACCTGTTCGTCTATGACGTGATGGTCAACCACGAACACATCTGGAACGCCAACACCCAGCCGACGACCACGCCTATGACCTATTTCGACTTCGAGGGCAAAGTGCGCATCGAGGTTGAAATGCCCGGTCTGCCGGACAAAGTGGAGAGCGCCGCCGTCATTCCGCAGGCGTGGGGGATTACGCCCGAAGTCAAGGACGGCAAAGTTTCTTTCATGATTACGGAGCCGGGGCAGTACACCGTTGTCTTCAACGATAACGTCAACAAGGCGCTGCACATTTTCGCCAATCCGCTGGAAACGGACGTCCCTGATCCCGATGACCCGAATGTCTACTATATTCCCTCCGGCGAGTGGGTCATGGACGCTATCGCGCTGGAAGACGGGCAGACGCTCTATATCTCCGGCGGCGCGGTGCTGCATTCCATCATCTCCGTCAATAACGCCAAGAACGTCCGCATCTGCGGGCGCGGCATCATTGACGGCAGCGACTACGACGCGTGGAATCAGCCCGGCTCGTATGCGCGCGTCCCGATTGATCTCAATCACGCAAAGGATGTCACCATCGACGGCATTATCGTCGCCAATTCCAACTGCTGGAATGTCAATTCTTACTCCTCCAAGCATGTGGAAATCAACAACGTCAAGGTCATTTCCGGCCGTCAAAATGGCGATGGCTTCACCTTCCAGTCCTGCACCGACCACACCGTGACGAACAGCTTCGCCCGCACATGGGACGACAGCCTCGTCATCAAGAACTACTCCGGCTCCACCAAGGGCATCACCTTCCGCAACATGCAGGTATGGACGGACCTCGCCCAGTCCATGGAAATCGGCTACGAAACCGACAAGGGCTGGACGCTTGACCCTGAAATCAGCGATGTGCTGTTTGAGAACATCACCGTGCTGTACAACTTCCACAAGCCCGTTATCAGCATCCATAACAGCGACGATGCGTATGTGCACGCCATCGTCTACCGCAATATCGTCGTCGAAAACGCCTTCATGCAGGGCGATAACGGCAATAATAAGGAATTGATTGAGATGACGCTGCAAAATTCGGCGTGGTCGACGGTCAAGGATGAGTTTGGGTCGATTGATGATGTGCTGATTGATGGCCTGACGGTGCTGCGGACGCTGGATGGGAAAGTGCCGGCATCGAGATTGTCGGGGTATGGGGAGGATAATCGGATTACGAATGTGACCTTGCGGAATGTGACGATTCTGGGGGAGAAGATGACGAATTTGAAGCAGATGAAGCTGCGGTATGATGATTATTGTGAGGGGATAGTGGTGGAGTAAACCGTTTCCCCAATAAACACGCGGAAGAAGTAAGGGAGAGAGCTCAACTCAATCGCGCGAAGGGGTCAAGGGGGGATCCCCCTTGCGGAGTCCAGAGGCAGCGCCTCTGGTAGGGTTTGGGGCAACGCCCCAACAGTTTGTCGTGCAACCAGTAATGGAAAAGCACGCAATTCTGCCACACGAGCGCTGAACAGCGAAGCGCTTTCAGCGCAGCGGTTGTAATTTTGCGCGTCCTCAGACGCGCCCCCAACTTGCTCTTTCGCCCACTTGCACATTGTCGCGCCAAATGGGCGCGACCGACCACCCGCATCACCACACCCACCATCATTATAGAAAGGAAATTTCGCTTATGAAAATGCGTTCTGTCGTATCCGCCATGCTCGCCCTGTCGCTGGCGTGCCTGCCCCTTCTGACGCAGGCGGAAGAAGAAATTCCCACCATCGTGACCGTTGTCCCCGCGCCCGACCAGACCAAGGCGGAGCGCCCGGCGTGCTTCCCTGACCCTGCTGACCAGTACATCGCCCTCCCCGAAACGGAGAATTTCGCGCTCAATAAGGAAGTCATTTCCGGCGCGCATACCGACGTGTACGTCAGCCGAAACGTCAACGACGGCAAAACCGATACCTACTGGGAAAGCAAAGGATTCCCGGCGGAAATGCTCATCGTGCTGGGCGAAACGCATACCATCTCGACCGTCGCGGTCTGCCTGAATCCATCCGCCATCTGGGAGGCGCGCATTCAGGAAATCACCGTTCTGGTCAGCCAGGACGGCGAGAATTTTACCGAAGCCGCACCCGCCACGCAGTACCAATTCGACCCTGCGACGGGCAATCGCATCCGCATTGATTTCGATAGTGTGGAAGCCAGTTTTGTCAAGGTTGTGTTCACAATGAATTCCGCCTCCCGCACCGACGGCGCGCAGGCAGCGGAAATCTGCGTTTACTGATAGGAGAAAATCACGATGCAATATCAAGGCATTATCTTCGATTTGGATGGCGTTCTCTGCTCGACCGACGAGTACCACTACCGCGCGTGGAAGGCGCTCGCGGATCGGCTCGGCATCCCCTTTGACCGCGAACGCAACGGCCTTTTGCGCGGGGTCAGCCGCATGGACAGCTTGAACATCATCCTCGAAAAAAGCGACAAGGCGTACTCGCAGGAAGAGAAAAACGCGATGGCGGAGGAGAAAAACACGCGCTATCGGCAGTTGCTGAACCAAATGTCGCCCGCTGATTTGTCCGGCGACGTGAAGCGCACGCTGGATACCCTGCGCGCACGCGGCTTGAAGCTGGCGATTGGCTCGTCGAGCAAGAACACGCCGTTCATTCTGGAGCGGATGGGGCTGGATGGCTTTTTCGACGCGGTGGCGGATGGAAACTGCATCACGCACTCGAAGCCGAACCCGGAGGTGTTTTTGAAGGCAGCGGAGATGCTGGGCTTGAAGCCGGAGCAGTGCGTGGTGGTGGAGGATGCCCATGCAGGGGTGGAAGCTGCCAAAGCGGGCGGGTTTGCCTGCGCCGCCATGGGGGACGCTAAGGAGGATGCGCGCGCAACGTATCATCTGGGGAAATTGTCGGACTTGCTGGAGTATGTAGGATAAAAAAGCAATTAGGCAGGAGACGACTTCAGCCGACTTCGCTTTCCCCAAGGGGGAAGGTGCCGGCCGCAGTCGGCGGATGAGGTCGTTCCCACGAAGCAAATTGCGCAGAACCGAAATTTCCGCACCCCAAAACCTGCAATCCGTAGCAGGAAAAGCGCAGTGCAGCCGCGAATTTCCCTCCATGAATACCGCATGGAGGGAAGTTTTGAACATGAGGAGGAATAAACGGATGAATACGGTGATTGAGCGAACGGGCTTTGACCCGGCACAGGATGCGGATAACGGCAACCGCTTCCTGACGGGCAATGGGTATATGGGCGTTCGCGGGACGATTGGCGAAGCGGGCGTACAGCAGATGACCGCCGTCAACCTCGCGGGCATCCACCACCAAAAGGGGCAAGGCTGGGAAGAGCCGCTGAATGCCCCGAATCCGCTGTATGTCGCCGTGAAAGGCGTGTCGCTGCCGGAAAATGCCGATCGGCTTACGTCGCACCGCCTCGCGCTCGATATTGCCGACGGCGTGTTCACCCGCGAAAGCACGTTCAAGGCGGATGCTGGCGAAATCACCATCCGGCAGGAACGGTTCTGCGCGATGGAGCGGGTGCATTTGCTCGCACAGCGCGTGACCATCACGGCGACACATGACAGCGTCGTCACCATTGCGTTCGGCGTGGACGAAAACGTCTGGGACATCCACGGCCCGCATTATGAGACGCTGACGCTGACAGAATCGGACGGCGTCGTCGCCCTGACCGGCGAAACGGATGACCATCAGCGCGTCTGCACGGCGCTTCGGTGCAGCTGCACGGACGGCGAAATCACGCACGGCGGCGTTCGGACGGCGCAAATCGCGCTTCGGGCAGGTCAGCCGTGGCAGCTGGATGAGGTCGCCGCGGTGTACACCACCAGCGACGGCGACGAACCGGAAGCATCCGCCATTGAAGCGGCAGAAAATGCCCCAGCGTATGATGCTTTGCGCGAAGAACAGCGGACGGCGTGGGCGGCGCTCTGGCAGAAAGCGCGGGTGACGATTGAAGGCGACGAGCGCGCGGAGTTTGCGGTCAATTACTCGATGTACCACTTGATGAGCATCGCGCCGCGGCATCGGGCGGCGCTGTCGGTGGCGGCGCGCGGGCTGTCCGGGCAGACGTATAAGGGCGCGATTTTCTGGGATACGGAGATGTTCATGCTGGATTTCTATCTGGCGTGTATGCCGGAGGTGGCGCGGCACTGCCTGGAATACCGCGTGCAGACGCTGCCGGGCGCGCTGGACAAGGCGAAATCCTACGGCTATGCGGGCGCGTTCTATGCGTGGGAGAGCGTCGAGGGCGGCAAGGATGCCTGCACGGACTACAACGTTACCGACGTGTTCACGGGCCGACCGATGCGCACGTTCTTCCGCGATACGCAGGTGCACATCAGCGCTGCCGTCGTGTATGGGCTGCGGAAATATACGCAGTACACGGGGGATGATTCGCTGCTGCAAAGCGGCGGCGCGCGCGTCGTGCTGGAATGCGCAAGGTTCTATATGAGCCTGATTTCCAAGCGCATCCTCAGCGATACCTATGATTTGCTGGATGTGATGGGCCCGGACGAGTACCACGAGCATGTGAAGAACAACGCCTACACCAACGAAATGGCGCGGATGACGCTGAATTACGCGGTGGAGGTCTGCCGGAAGTACCTGCCGGAGACGGACACAGCGGAACTGATGCACTTTGCGGATGCCGCGAAGCACTTGAAGCATCAAACGCCTGACCCGAAAACCGGGCTGATTGAGCAGTTCGACGGTTACTTCAAGCTGGAAAACGTACTCGTGCCGGAGGTGCGCAGCCGCCTGATTGACCCGCGCGAATACTGGGGCGGCGCGTATGGCGTGGCGGCGCAGACGCAGGTCATCAAGCAGGCGGACGTGATTGCCCTGCTGTACATGCTGGGGCAGTACCCGGCGGGCATCATCGCCGCGAATTATGATTACTATGAGCCGCGAACCGAGCATGGCAGCAGTCTGTCTGCGTGCATGTATGCCCTGTGCGCGTGCGCAATCGGGCGTCCGGCGGCAGCGTATCCGCTGTTCCTGAAATCCGCCGAGGCGGATATTGTCGGCGGCGGCAAGCAGTGGGCGGGGCTGGTGTACATTGGCGGCACGCACCCGGCGGCAGCGGGCGGCGCGTATATGGTGCTGCTCTATGGCTTCTTGGGTCTGCGCTTCGAGGACGGCAAGCCGACGCTGCATCCGCGCCTGCCGGCGGGATGGAAGAAGGTGCAGATGCAAGTGCATTGGCAGGGCAAAGACTGGCTGCTGACGGCGGAAGAAGGGCAGCAGGCATGACAATCGCCCACTATCATCTGCCCGGTCTGTTCGAGTTTTACGAACTGTATTGCCGATTTTTTCCGCTCTACCGAAACCATCCGGAATATTTCTATGATTGGTGCGACATCGGCTCGATTTACGGCGCACCGGCGGATTGCCTGTGGGGCGGCGGGCGCGTCGGGTCGGGGGAGGCGAGCGCGCGGGATGTGCTGGCGCTGATGCGTGATTACGGCATTTCGCCGCGCCTGACATTTAGCAACTCCCTCCTGCGCGCGGAGCATCTGCGTGATGCGCGCTGCAATGCGCTCTGCCAGATGCTGAACGACGGCGGGAATGGCGGCGTGATTCTCCATTCGGATTTGCTTCTGCGCTATTTGCAGAAAACGTATCCGAACTTGTATTTCGTGTCCTCAACGACGAAGGTGCTGACATCGTTTCCCGACTTGCAGACGGAACTGAAACGAGCGGAATTCCGCTATGTCGTGCCGGATTTCCGCCTGAATCACGCGCTGGAGAAGCTGAATGCCCTGCCGCAGGGTCAAAAGGACAAGGTGGAGTTCCTCTGCAATGAGTGCTGCTATTTCGGCTGCCGCGACCGCCGCGCGTGCTACGAAGCCGTCAGCCGGAAGAACCTCGGCGAGGGCGGCGACGAGCACCGCTGCCACGCACCGGACGCGCAGGGCGGCTACCGCTTCTCCAAGGCGATGGAGAATCCGGGCTTTATCGGGGTGGAGGATATTCAGCGGACGTACCTGCCGATGGGCTTTGAGAACTTCAAGATTGAGGGGCGCGAGTTAGGCAGCGCGCTGGTGCTGGAATTCCTGCTGTATTACCTGACGAAGCCGGAATGCCAGCTGAAAGTGCGGGAGGAAATCTATCTGGATAACATGCTGGACTTGTTCTGATTGCAATCAAAAACAGCCTGCGGAATTCGTCCACAGGCTGTTTTTATCCTTTTTTCGGATTTTGCTGCGCGAACTATTGGGTTCTTCACGGAAACTGGGGGGAAGAGCAGCTTGGGGGCGCGTCTGCGGACGCGCAAAGTTACTGGCAGG
>ENA-OOXA01001151-OOXA01001151.1-human-gut-metagenome-genome-assembly--contig:-NODE-1151-length-15756-cov-1.848099_pt1 | contig 15756 bp, 10 predicted proteins | sample MGYA00241581_ERZ501331 | MGnify/ENA primary metagenome ERZ501331 (study PRJEB25962, sample SAMEA2042982) | human gut metagenome | biome: human gut; feature: human-associated habitat; material: faeces...
CGATCCGCATCTTGAAAGAGCTGGTCAATACAGGACCTGACATTATTCTTCATGGAGACTCAGACACCTTAGCAGATTGGTGCTCGGCAAATAAAGTCAAGCCACAATTGCTGATCGCGACCGACCTGATCGAACATGTTTACGACCTGTCGGCTTTTTTCGCCAATTTGGTTGCCATCGACAACAAGATGCAAATGTTGTTTACAACGGCCTCTACACCTTTTAACCCGTATGTGAAAAGAAGGCTGCATCGGCTTATGACCATTTGGGAAAAGGAATATTATGCTTTACGTCTGCATTATATCCAACTGCACTTTCCGGCCCTTTCCCCTGCCGAAGCGAAAGAAGCTGCACGAAAGACGCGCGGACTTACCTTCCCACATATCCACAAGGCTGTCAAGACCGGTTCCTATCCTCTATTGAAAGATGCTTTCAACACCTGCGATCCACGAAACGGGAATTGGACAGAACGCATCTTACCCATCGAAACATATCGCTCGCTGGCAAAACCTTTCGGTTATCAAGTCCGGATAGGAAAAGGTTTCTACAACACGGATCGCTCCAACCCGATCTCCACATTCATTTGCTTAGGTATCAACGGTCTGATCAGGATCAGCGGAAAAGCTGGTTTCCTATTTGCCCCGTTCATAACCCTGCACCTACAGAGCGATAACAAAGGACGATAAGTTACAATAACCAAAGCTATGGGTTACGACGCTTAAAGCTATGCATTAGCCATCGTAAAGCTATGGGTTATGTCTCCTAATCCGCAACAGACCGGAAGAGTAGTTGCACATACTCCTTTTCCCAATCGGCAGGTTTCAGGATTGTTCCATTCCATAAAAGCAGGTCTATATCGATCGGAATCTTCCCTTTCTGCTTACTGTCCGACATGCGTCCCAATCGTTTTTCCATCGCCTTCACAGCCCGCCTCACCTCTTCCAGCGAAGCATTCGTCCCGGCAACAGCCACTTGGTTCAAGAATAAGCCGGAATCGGATAAACCTATCGGCTCCGTATAAATCGCTTCAGAGAACCGGATCGATCCGAAATAAGCACGCAACAGACTGACCGCCGACTTTAGATTCGCCTCGCAATCCGTATTGGACCCCAAACATAATATAACATTGTTCCACATAGTCATATTTTAAAGCCTTTACGGAGACAAAACTAACAAAAAAATACCTACAATACGGTATTGACCATATTACCATTTCATGCTACCTTTGCGCAAGATTTTAAAAAGATGAGACTATCAGAACTTCGTACAGGCGAAAAAGGGGTTATAGTAAAGGTAATGGGACGCGGAGCATTCCGCAAGCGCATTATCGAAATGGGGTTTATCAGAGGAAAAGAGGTTGATGTCATCCAGAACGCACCGCTTAAAGATCCTATACACTACCGTGTAATGGGTTACGACGTTTCATTAAGACGAAACGATGCGCAAATGATAGAAGTCGTCAGTGTGGCTGAATTCATAGAAGCCAGTACCGGAAAACAGGAAAACCGCCCGGTGGATTCTTATATCCAAACATCTGGCAAGAGTTTACAGGCTATGGCCATGCACAAAGGTAAAACCATCAATGTCGCATTAGTCGGAAATCCCAATTGCGGTAAAACATCTTTATTCAATTTCGCATCCGGTGCACACGAGCATGTCGGTAACTACAGCGGCGTGACAGTCGACGCCAAAGCCGGGACATTCCATCAGAATGGCTATACCTTCAAAATCGTAGACTTGCCGGGGACCTATTCCCTATCGGCTTACACCCCTGAAGAACTCTATGTTCGCAAGCATCTGAATGAAGAACAGCCAGACATCGTAATCAATGTAGTCGATGCATCCAACTTGGAACGCAATCTGTATCTGACCTGCCAACTGATCGATATGGACGTACGTATGGTTATCGCCCTCAACATGTACGACGAACTGGAACGACACGGAAATAAGTTCGACCATAACTCTCTCTCAAGGATGATCGGTACGCCGATTGTTCCGACCATCAGTAAGACCGGCTTCGGTATCGAAGAACTTTTCAACCGCGTCATAAAGGTCTACGAAGAAGAAGATCCCGTACTCCGCCATATCCATATCAATTATGGTGATGTATTGGAAAAGGCCATTTATCCAGTAAGGCATGCTTTGAAACTGAACGGAAATGTATCCAAAAGCCTTTCCAAGCGCTACCTTGCCATCAAGTTGCTAGAAGGCGATCCGGAAGTGGAATCATTCGTCAAGTCAATGCCTGGTTCCGAAACAGTCATCCACGAACGCGACCGCAATGTCGCTCAAATCGAAACCCTTCTGAAAGAAGATTGTGAGACAGCCTTCACCAATGCCCGCTATGGTTTTATTTCCGGTGCACTGCGTGAGACCTACGAGCAAAACAAAATAAAAGAAGCGACAAGCACCCAGATCATCGATCTGTTCGTAACCCATAAAGTGTTGGGGTTCCCGATCTTCATCCTTTTCATGTGGATCATGTTCGAAGCCACTTTCCGCTTGGGAGAATACCCGATGGAATGGATCGAATCGTTTGTTGGCTGGATCGGAGAGTTCGTACGTGGAAACATGAGCGAAGGCCCGTTGAAGGATTTACTGGTCGATGGCATTATAGGAGGCGTGGGAGGCGTTATCGTATTCCTGCCCAACATATTGATACTGTATGCCTTCATTTCTTTTATGGAAGATTCCGGCTACATGGCGCGCGCCGCTTTCATCATGGACAAGATCATGCATAAGATGGGGCTACACGGCAAATCGTTTATCCCGCTTGTGATGGGCTTCGGGTGCAACGTGCCGGCTATCATGGCATCTCGTACGATCGAAAGCCGTAACAGCCGGATGATCACCATGCTGGTAAACCCGTTAATGAGCTGTAGTGCCCGCCTTCCGGTGTATGTCCTGCTGACAGGTGCTTTCTTCCCCCAGACGGCCGGAACGGTCATGCTGATCCTCTATGCTTCGGGTATTCTGCTTGCCGTCTTAATGGCACGTCTGTTCAAGCGCTTCCTTTTTAAGGACGAAGATGTACCTTTCGTGATGGAACTTCCTCCTTACCGCATGCCGACAGGTAAATCAATTATGATTCATATGTGGGAAAAAGCCAAGCAATATCTGCACAAGATGGGGGGGGTCATCTTGATCGCTTCTATCATCATCTGGTTCTTGGGATATTTTCCTCGTCATTCGGAAAACGGAGATGTTTTTGAGAAGCAGATCGCCGAAGTGGAACAGTCCGACACGAACCCGGAAGACAAAGCGGAAACCATCGCTGAACTAGAACGCCTGAAATCGATGGACCATCAGCAGAAATCCTACATCGGCCGTATCGGCCAAGCCATACAACCGATACTCCATCCACTGGGTTTCGACTGGAAGATGAGTGTCAGCCTATTGACCGGTATGGCCGCCAAAGAAGTCGTCGTCAGCACACTGAGTGTCTTATATACAGGAGAGTCGGATGATAGCCAGGTCTTGACCGAACGATTAAAACAGGATAAAAATGCCGAGGGAGAATTGGTCTTTACACCTTTGGTCGCACTGAGTTTCATGCTCTTTGTCCTGATCTATTTCCCTTGTATCGCTACAATATCGGCCATTGTCCACGAATCCGGCTCCTGGAAATGGGGTATATTTGTAATTGTTTATACTTGCGTACTTGCGTGGTTCGTCTCATGCGTAGTCTATCAGACAGGGCACTTCTTTATGAACCTGTTTAATTAATACACCTTCTTTATGTGGCAGGAAATAGCAGTTTTCATCATCGGCCTTATCGTTATTTTCTATATCGGAAAGAAAATATATAAGTTCTTTACACATCCCACCGGAACAGACAATCCTTGTCAAGGATGTCCGGGATGTGCATTAAAGAACAAAATCCGAAACAACTGTATCTGACTTCTCTACCCAAAAACAAGAGATTCGAGGAAGTATATTATTTTGCTATTTTATACAGATAAAGTAGTACTCAAAGATTTACACTATCTTTGCAACCGACTAAACAATAGAAAAATGCATAAGAAAATTTATTTATCAGTTATTTTAGGAATTCTGTTCTTTGTCTCGTGTAAAGACAAAAAACAATATTACGAAGAAAGTGGTACCGTGTTTCATACCCTATATACGATCAAATATGAAGCGCCCCATATTTTAACGGATAAAATCGATGCCGAGTTGCAAAAGTTCAACCTGTCCTTGAATCCCTTCAACCCAAATTCGATCATCGCAAAAGTGAATAATAACGAAGCGGTGGAAGTAGACGAATGGTTCACGGAGGTATTTAACAAGTCGATGGAAGTTTCCCGCAATTCAGATGGTGTTTTCGATATCACCTGTGCCCCTCTGGTTAATCTTTGGGGGTTCGGTTTCAATAAAAAGGACAGTGTGACACCTGCTATGATCGACAGCCTCAAAACTTTTGTAGGCTACCGAAAAGTACATCTGGAAGGCAAAAAGGTCGTGAAAGACGATCCCCGTCTGCTATTGAACTGCTCCGCCATAGCCAAAGGATATTCCTGTGACGTGATCGCCCGCCTGCTTGAAAAAGAAGGAGTGGAAAACTATATGATTTTGATTGGAGGCGAAGTGGTAGTAAAGGGTGTCAATCAGAATGGCGTATGCTGGCGTACCGGTATCAATCTCCCGGAAGACGATCCGGACGGCATCAAAAATAATTATGACGAAATCGTCCAACTATGTAAAAAAGGCGCGATTGCCACTTCAGGCAATTATCGCAACTTTTATATCAAAGACGGTAAAAAATATGCCCATACAATCGATCCACGTACCGGTTATCCAGCCGAACAAAGCGTGTTGAGCGCAACAATCGTTGCTAATGACTGTATGACTGCCGATGCTTACGCCACTGCATTTATGGCAATGGGCTTGGAAAAAGCCCGGCAAATGGCAGATTCCTTACCTGAGATCGAATACTATGTGATATACGCTGACGAAAATGGGAAGCATCAGATTGAATACTCAAAAGGGATGCTTCAGTATCTGCCTAAACGGAAACAATGATAAGTTCGGATAATTCCTGATTGATTAAATATGACAAGAAACGTCCTGAACCAGCTTGAATGTAAAATAGGAAAAGCGGGCGAAATTTTATGTAATACGGATGACACCGGCAATGTCTTATTGTTTGTCTCTTCCGGAAAACTGGTCATCTATAATCAAAACCAGACGCCGGTTGCCGATGTGGACGAAGGACATTTTGTATTACTGCCTGCCGAAAAATCATTTATTGCGATAGCCATCACATCGACACGACTCATACTCATGCATGCCGGTCCGCTTTCCGAAATGATAACAGACGATCCGGAATGGAATCCGGATCGTCCTGTCATACTCCCTATCTGTCCATCTTTAGCTAAAACCCTATACATAATCGAATATTATCAAAATGAAAAGCGAAGCGAACTGAACTAACGAAGCATAGCTTTTATCAACTCGTTATTTTCCTGATGCAAACTGAAACGTACCTTGTGATCGTCGCCATACTGCCAATCCATTATCGGAACATTGTTTACTAGCACTTCCGACGGGCGCTGCGGAGCGTCGATCTCCAATTCGTATGTCCGTGCTTTGCACATGCCGTTATACGATCCTTCCACTGGGAAAACAGTAAACTCTACTATCCGCTCGCTCTGCTTACATTCAAAACGGGTTGTAGCAATCGCTCCATTTTCATAATCATATGTTTTACCATCATCTTCATACATCGTATAGGAAGAGACATCTTTGGGAAATACTTTCACCATCAAAGTATCCAACGGTTCCTCCCCAATGAATTGCATATCTTTTTGGAACGGTATGATCGCCCCTTCACGTACGAACAGCAACCCTGCACGGTTATCAGGTATTGCATGCTTGATTTCCCTACCGCCAGCCAATTTTTCACCTGTCCAAAAGTCAAACCAGTTCCCTTTCGGCAAGTAGATCGAATCACTGAAGATACCGACCAGAAAACTTTGGCCAAACATATACTGATAGACCATATCATCCGTCTTACGGTCATCAGGAAACATCAAAGGCATGGAGCGTACAATCGGCATACCGGTCTGTGCCCCTTCCAATGCTGCCGAATAAATATAGGGCATCAACGCATAACGCAACTTCACATAATCCCGGTACATTTTCTTTTCTTTCTCTGGGAAATAGAATGGTTGATGCAACGAATACCAACTATTGATCTGCACCCATGGCAAGAAGAGGCCGAAATGAAGACTCTGCAGTTCCTCGTCCTTATTGACATTCATCACGTCGCAAGAAGTATTGAGAAAACCGCTCATACCCAAGTTCAACTGGTCGAACAGAGCCGTACGCCCTCCCCCGTTATCACCGCTGGTGGAAGCGCTCCAATGCTGCGTTCCCTACCGCCCGGCAGTAGAATGATGCCAAGAACGGAGTCCAGTGTGTTCACGCATCATCTTATACATCTGCTTCGGCAAAAGAATCTGGTTCAAGTTATGCATCTCTTTATCGGTGTGTCCGTTATAATACTTGAAATTCGGATGTTCGTCTATCGTACGTGCCGGGTCCATCTTGAAACCGTCTACACCATTATCCACAAAGTTCTTCAAATGATCCATCCAGTGCTCCTGCCCGGAAAGAGGCTTCCCCATCAAACGTATTTCCCCTCCGAGTGGAGGCTGAAAACCACAAAGCGTACGAAGCAGCGTCGATTTACCGGCACCGTTCAGTCCCAACAAACAAGTCACCTCGCCCGAAACGAGTTGCAGGTTCAAATCCTCATGGACCACTTTCCGCTTACCGCCTTTCAGCAGGTAACCGATACAAAGTCCTTTTGTTTCTATTGCAGCTACTTTTGTCATATATCGGTCAGTCAAAGTATTGGATGTTTTTCCGGTTCACAATTACATAAATGATGACAGGCGCGCCGAGCATCGGAGTCACGGCATTCAGCGGCAATATGTTATGCGTACCCGGCAATACCATCAACAGATTACAAAGCAACGCGATGCAAGAACCGGTCAGCAACGTTACAGGAACCAGCATCTTATGATTGGATGAGCCCAACATCAAACGTGCGACATGCGGGACCGCCAGCCCGATAAAGGAGATCGGCCCGCAAAAGGCAGTCGTAGTCGCAGTAAGCAATCCCGTACACAACAGGATCAGAATACGCGTCCGCCTGATCTTGATTCCTAAATTGGCAGCATACATTTCTCCTAAGAGCAATGCATTCAGAGGTTTGATCAAAAGAATGGCCAATAGCAATCCTATACAGGTAAAACCGGCAAAATAAGGCAGCTGTTGCAAGGAAACCCCGGAGAAGTTCCCCAATCCCCACATCACAAATGCATGCACCTTGTCAGTCGATGCATAATAATTCAGAACCGAAATCAATGATGAAGCGAGATAACCGATCATAATACCGATAATCAACAACATGACGTTATTCTTCACCTTCGCCGAGAAATAAATAATCAATCCCAAAATACAGGCCGCACCACTAAATGCGGCCATGATAACCGCCAGATAACCGCTGATCGGCAAATCGGTCACCATACTCAACGAACCGCCGAAATAGAGCATGATCGCAGCGACTCCCAGATTGGCCCCGTCACTGATTCCCAATATGGAAGGACCGGCAAGCGGATTCCTGAACAATGTCTGTAGCAACAATCCACTAACAGCCAGCGAAGCACCTGCTAACAAAGCCGTTACAGCCTGGGGAAAACGGCTCTGCAACACAATATTCTGCCATGCAAGTCGCTCCGTTCCCTCTCCCAGCAATATATTCACCACACTTTCAACGGGTATCGAGACAGCGCCATAAACCAGTCCGCCGGCAAACAACAGCAACAGGAGAACTAACAAAAACGGATAAAAAATGAAGACTTGCTTTTTCATGCCTGCAAAGATAATGCTTTTGGAAAAATTTTTTACCTTAGCCCCTTAAACAACAGAACTGCTAATGTTATATACTATAATACTATGAGAAGAATCATCATATCACTCATACTGCTTGTAGGATTTTGTTCCGGCACATACCCGATATATTTCAAGCATATAGGCATGCAGGAAGGCCTGTCACAACTTTCCGTCATGGCCATCTACCAGGATAATTTGGGTAGAATGTGGTTCGGGACGGAAGAGGGAATCAGCATATACGACGGCGTACAGACCAAAGTATACAAACCATCTGAATTTCATCGCCAAAACGCCAATCCGATAGGTAACCAGACGCACTTCATTGCCGGCGACAAAGATGGAAATGTTTTCTTCGACTCCGATCAATCCTTGATCCGCTATGACATCCAGACACAGAAATTCTCATGCCTACAGAAATCAAACGTATATACCGTCGCTTCTATCAAAGGAACAATATGGGTAGGAATAGCTGACTCCATACTCACCTGGAATCCGGATAAAAACGATTTCGATTTCGTCACGAGGCTGGAAAACCGGAACCAGCGTGCGACCTGTTTGTTGGAAGATTCCGGCGGCCGGTACTGGATCGGCACTACAGACGGACTCTTCAGGATGAATGACGACAAATCCCTGACCTGTATGATCATGGGAGAAGACATTTACGACCTATATGAAGACTCCAAATATAATCTTTGGATATCCATTCGCATGAATGGCATGTACAAAAGGGACGTGCACGGCAATTTCACCCGTTACCGCTACGATCCTTCCAACCCCAACAACATATCGAGCAACCAGGTCCGGGATTTCGTGGAAGACAACTTCGGAAACATCTGGTTCGGCACTTTCACCGGGCTAAACAAATATAATCCGACCAGCAATCAGTTCGAAGTTTATGCCCGCAACCCTCTGCCCGGCAGCATGACCCATTCATCCGTATTCCCCGTTTACAAAGACAGACAAGGCACGATCTGGTTGGGGACCTATTACGGCGGTGTCAATTATTTCAACCCGGAGACAGATATTTTCACGGTTTATGCAGCTAACAACAGCCGGAACGATTGCCTGAATTATCCTTTCGTCGGTAATATGGTGGAAGATAAAGACAATAATATCTGGATCTGTACCGAAGGAGGTGGGTTGAACTTTTTCGACCGGAAAACGAAGAAATTCACCTACTTCATGGCCGATGAGAATCGTAACTCCATTGCTCATAACAACCTGAAGGCAATAGCCTACAGCCCTGAACGCAACAAACTGTATATTGGAACACATACCGGAGGACTATCCATCTACGACATCAAAAACAAACGGTTCAAAAATCCCTATTTCGAAGATCCGTCTTATGCCGTAATAGCAGGCGACCGCATCAACCAGATGAGAATCTACAATGACGAATTGATTTGTACCGGACCGAAAGGAATCTTCAAAATGAATCTATATACAGAAAAAGTATCTCCATTGTTCAAAAGCGGTAAGTATTACGGGAACACCTGCTTCCTAATTGACTCGAAAGGGTACATTTGGCTGGCCTACGGCAAAGGTGTCTGGAAGATCAACCTCGAAAATGAAGAAGACAAGGTACAATACCGTTCTGGTGAAAACGGATTGGGAACATTTCCCATATCTCAAATAATCGAAGACAAAGAGGGACGGATCTTCCTCGGAACCCGTGGTTCCGGCCTGTTCCACTATGACGAGAAGAACAAACGGTTTATCGGATATACAACCGAAAATAGCTTCATCGCCAGTGACTACTGCTATGAACTCACCTTGTCGCCCCTGGACCAATTAGTGATAACAGGCGACAAAGGAATTACCTTTTTCGATCCGGATCAAAACCTGTTCAAGGTCGTGGAACTGGGGACGGCCCTGCCTCTGACAGGCATAAACATCGGTTGCGGAATCCTGGTCTGCAAAAACGGAGAAATATTCGTCGGCAGCAGCAATGGCATGGCGACATTCTTTGAACAGCAGTTGTTCAACTCCGCCAAAGACTACCAACTATATTTTTCCGACCTGTTCATTAACAACGAACAAGTTTCTCCCGGCGACCACAACAAGGTGCTGGCCACCGCTCTACCTTTCACTCGAGAAATAGAGCTGGCCTATAATCAAAATAATCTGATTTTCACTTTTACATCGAACAACTATGTCAATACGCTGAAAAAGGCGTCTTACGAATACATGTTGGAAGGTTTCGACAAGAAATGGATACCCAGCAAAGACAACAATATTTTCTATACGAACTTGAACCCCGGAAAGTACACGCTCATCGTCCGGGAAATACAATACGACCCGAATCAGGAACAACCGCGTACCATCAAGATGGACATTCATATCCATTCTCCCTGGTATGCATCCAACTTAGCTTATTTCCTCTACTTCATCTTGATCATTAGTATACTGTACAGCATTTACCGTTTCAAGAAATCACAATACATGTTGCAAACTTCACTGGAAATGGAACGGAAGGAAAAAGAAGCGATCGAAGAGTTGAATCAGGCAAAACTACAGTTCTTCTCCAACATCTCGCATGAGTTCAGGACACCGTTGACACTGATTATCTCCCAGATAGAACTCTTATTACAAAGCAGTTCATTGTCACCTTCCGTATACAACAAACTGCTGAAAGTATATAAAAACACCTATCATATGCGGAACTTGATCAGTGAGTTATTGGATTTCCGTAAACTGGAACAGGGACATATGAAGCTGAAAGTGTACGAGCAAGACATCGTCCCGTTCCTGAAAGAGATTTACCTGTCTTTTTATGAATATGCGTCCAGCCGTTCCATCACATACAATTTCACGGCTCCGCAAGAGAATGTTTTGTGTTATTTCGACCCGAAGCAAATGCAAAAAGTCTTCTATAACCTGCTATCCAATGCTTTCAAGTACACCAAACCGAATGCAGCCATTGAAATGATTTTGGAAAACAAAGAAAATGAAGTTACCATTAAAGTTATCGACAACGGTATCGGTATCAGCAAAGAAGATATAGACAAAATATTCGACCGATTCTATCAGGCTGAAAACGGTATCTCGAATATCACCAAGACTCCCAGCACGGGGATCGGACTTTCATTGACCAAAAGCATAATCGAATTGCACCACGGAACGATACAAGTGGAAAGTACACCGGGCTACGGTAGTATTTTCATTGTCCATCTCCAGAAAGGCTGCACGCTTTTTACCGAGGAAGAACTGGCACAAAAGCAGCAAGAAAAGCAAACGGAAAGCCTGATTCCCGACACGGTCGCCTTTTCCGATCACATGGAAAAGTTTTCCGATACGGAACAAAAAGAGCTATTGATCGAAGGAGACGATTCCCCTCATACGATCCTACTGGTCGAAGACAACGAAGAATTACTCCAGATACTCAACTCCCTGTTCTCACCGACCTACCGCGTCCTGCTGGCACGAAACGGCAAAGAAGGATTGGAAAAGGCACGCGCAGAACGACCGGACATCATCGTTAGCGATGTCATGATGCCGGAAATGTCCGGAACAGAGATGTGCTTGAAGATCAAAAATGATTTTGATGTATGCCACATCCCGGTCGTACTGCTTACGGCACTCACTTCCGCCGAGCAAAATATCGAAGGCTTACAACGAGGCGCCGACGACTATATAAATAAACCATTCAATGCAAAGGTACTACTGGCGCGTTGCAATAACCTGGTCCGTAACCGTATTATCCTGCAAAAGAAATTCAGCCAGCAGAAAGATTTCGATGCACAATCGCTGGCAAGCAACCCGATAGACCAAAAGTTCTTGGACACGGTCAACTCGATCATTGAAAAGAATCTTGATAATATCGACTTCGACATGAATATGATGGCTCGCGAGTTGGGACTCAGTCGAAGTTCATTGTATGCCAAATTCAAGGCACTGACAGGTATGACACCCAATGACTTTGTCCTCAACTGCAAACTGAAGCGGGCCGCAATCATGTTGACGGAAAACCCCGATCTACAGATCGCCGACATCTCCGACCGGCTGGGCTTCGGTTCTCCGCGTTATTTCACCCGCTGTTTCAAAGCCCAGTTTGAAATTACCCCGGCTGAATACAGAAAGAAAACGGTCATTTAAACACCTGGATCATCGGACGTCCGATCCAAACCTGCGGCTGTTTCAACCCGAAGATATAAGCGATTGTCGAAGCACAGTCGAACTGCATCATGCTTTCCTGGAATTCATATCCTTTCTTGATTCCCTTGCCGGCAATAATAAAGGCAGTCTCCATTTCTTCCATGGTCTTGCCGCCATGCCCTTTCTTGATACCACCATGATCGGCTGTGACGATAAAGATAGTCTCATCCAACATACCTGCATCCTTAACCGCCTGAATGATTTGGCCGATATAGCCGTCGAGCTCTTTCAGCTTTTCATAGTAGGCAGGTGTGTCATGACCTTCAGCATGACCGACATGATCGGGTTCGTCGAAAACGATATTGACCAATGCCGGACGTGCACGCTTGATATATTCAACCGCACATTTGGCAGTGGCCGGATTCTGCGGCTTTTCCGTAATATTTTTATCATAACTCAAAGCTAACGTATCGACAACGTAACGGATTCCCGCCCATTCACAGATACAGCCGATTTCAGCTTTCGGATCAGACTCGCGAAGCAAGCTGAACACAGTCGGGAAAATACCGTGCTTATTCACTACACGGGAAGGCAGTTCCGGAGTTTGCGATCCCCATTCCGTGTAACCATGAAGTTCCGGTCCCGCCCCCATATACATGGAAGCCCAGTTTACGGCACTGGAAGACGGAAGTACAGAGCGTTTTTTCAACGTATAAGATCCTTCTTCCATCAACTTCTTCACATTCGGCATTTCGGCCTTGTTCACACTATAAGCGCCCCAGCCGTCCAGACCGATCAAAACTACATGTTTGGCTTTCCACTTGGCAGCCATCGAAGCATCGGCAAACAACATCAGAAATACCAATGCGAAAATCAACTTTCCTGTTTTCATGCTATCTTAAATTAAATATATCAATCCTTCCTATAATATCGTACCTGCCCCACTTTCATCTCCACCGGCAAAGCCAAAGAATCGACTTCGCCAATACAAGCTCCACCCAACAACATATCGATCAGCAAATAATAGGGTTTATCGAACGGAAACTCTCCTTGCCGGTCCCGATACGTGCGGATAAGCAAAGTTATGAATATTATATAAAAAAGAAAAATGATAAGGGAAATAGATTAAGCATAATGCATCCTCATTAATTAAAGACCTTTCTCGATATCCCGTTTACGTTTTAATGCTTCCAGATAATAGTAATCGGCATAGTTCAATGGGACGTCTATTTCCGAATTGTGAGGAATGCTGCCAACAGAATGCATCAGCAGGAAGTTTCCATTCGTGCCCAATGCAGCCCGATAGGCCGGAGAAGAAAGTGAAACCATGATACTGTCGGCATACATTTTATAGCCGGCTGCATCCGGAACATCCATCGTACTGATCTCATAAAGCGCGGAAGCGATACAGGAAGCCGTCGATACATCGCGTGGTTCGTTCGGGATATTCGGAGCCGACATATCCCAGTAAGGAATCAGATCTTCCGGCATATTCTCCAGATTCTTCATCATATTGAAAGTTTTCAAGGCCTGATCCAGATATTTACGGTCCTTGGTTTCACGATAGCATACCGCATAACCGTAGATAGCCCATGCCTGCCCGCGACTCCAGATAGATTCGTCGGCATATCCTTGTGCCGTCTGGCGATGGCGCACTTTACCATCCTTGATACTGTAGTCAATCACATGGTAACAACTTCCATCCGGGCGAAAATGTTCCTCCATGGTACGATCGGCATGCGACACCGCAATCTTATAGAAAGAAGAGTCGCCGGACAGACGCGTCGCTTCGAACATCAGTTCCAGATTCATCATGTTGTCAATGATAACCGGACATTCCCAACCCCGTTCGGACTGCCATCCACGTTCCACATCCCACGACTGGATAATCCCTGCCACCGGACGGAAGCGGGTGGACAAGGAACGGGCAGCCTCAACAATCACCTCCTTATATTCTGGATCGCCCGTCAGACGCAAACCGTTCCCAAAACTGCAATAGATCATAAAACCGACATCATGGTTCCACTTGATGTTTTTGGCATCTTTCACCGCTTCCGTATATTTTTGTGCAAGAGGCAACAGGCTCTTATCTCCTGTCAACTCATACAAATACCAAACCGAACCGGGGAAAAAACCACTGCGCCAATCCGCCAAGTTACAATAATAAACAGAACCGTCCGGGTTCAGCGTAGTCGGATTCATAAACTTACCGCTCGCCTCGATCAGTTCAATCTCTTTTCCTATCTGTTTACGGGCAAACTCTACGTTCTCTTCAACAAACCCGTCTCCTGTCCCCCCGCAGGAAATCAACGCAACACTGAGTGCCATGCCCATTAAATACTTCACTTTTACCATATTTATTATTATTTATTTTTAATGTAACTACTCTTCTATTCTCCCGATAGGAGAACTTTAATCACTTGTACAGGCTCACCTGATACCGATGCCGATAGAATCGTATATCCCTCTATCGGCTTCTCTGCTTCCGTTCCTCTTTTTGCCGCCCTTGCCGTAAAAAAGGCATCGACAGGCGAAACAATCTTCAAGGAAAAAGATTTACCGTCTTTCTTGAGAACGGCAGTATTTCCTTTGCATTCGACGTTTGCCGAAGTTATTACGGACCATTGTACCGACTGAGACGGGTTCTGTAACCCTATGCTGTCCGTAACCAGTATACGGACATCGTCGAGCATACGGAATGTCCGATAGACAAAACGACTTTGTCCGGCATAAGTCGTGCTCATATCCATTGTGACAAAAGGTTGGGCAGCCTTGTTATCCAGTCGATCAATCTCGCCTGTCCCGGCCGAGTTTTGCAGTCTATGGTCAATCGATAGCGTATTGTGGCTGAAGTTCGAGTTCCTGAAATATGTCCAGCGTTGCCCGTCCGGCTTGTAATCCCAGAACCCGGGCAGGCCATAGTTATCGCTCCCCAAATCGTCCGTCCACCTTATCCCGTTCGTCTCAATAATAAAGGTTCCGATATCCAGCTGCTGGTGCGCCATATCCGGATCTCCAGTTTTAGCAATCAGATAGAGGCTATTAGGAATATTCCGATTTCCGTTGAACACGATAATATCATTGATACCTTCGTACACCTTCAATTTCGGTAAGGCATCAGCAGGAGAAGAGGCCGTATCGTACCAAGGAATGGACAGAAAATAGAATCTGAAATAATTCCCGCTCTGTACCGTCTTTGACAAGATATCCCGATAAAATGCCGCTACTTCCGGCTGGTTGAAAGCCCGACTGAAATAAAAGTAAATAGGTTCTGCCGCAGGAGCCGTACTGCCGGAATTGGCAAAATTAAATATCTTGCCAGAAGGGCTTGTACTATGCATATAATACAGGACGCTTTTGTCCACTCCCACCATTTCCGAAATCCCGAAGTCCTCTCCAAGATTATCATTCAGCGCTTTCAGCAAAAGAGATAGGTACATGTTCGTATATCCCCAATAAGCGGGTCCCTCATAGCAAACACCGTCCGGTGCAAAATGCTTTAGGCAATTCGGGATATACCTGACCGCTTCACCAATGATATGTTTAGCCAATTCCGGATAATGCTCTTCAATGGCCAAAGCGCCCAATACCATTCCGGTATTGCATACTACATTCCAATTCGTTTCACGTTTCGCCCAAGAATCCGCATTTCCGGTTTTATATTCCTCAACGACAAGATCCAATGCCTTTGTTTTAATCGAATGAACAACCAGCTGTCTGGTCGAAGGGGCCAATACATCATACAGCCAGTCGTAACCA
>ENA-OOXA01001158-OOXA01001158.1-human-gut-metagenome-genome-assembly--contig:-NODE-1158-length-15698-cov-1.270345_pt1 | contig 15698 bp, 21 predicted proteins | sample MGYA00241581_ERZ501331 | MGnify/ENA primary metagenome ERZ501331 (study PRJEB25962, sample SAMEA2042982) | human gut metagenome | biome: human gut; feature: human-associated habitat; material: faeces...
ACCTGAAGGACGCCAAGGCTGACAACGACGAGTCCGGCGCTGCCGGCGTCGGCGCTGCCCCTAACGGCGGCGAGGAAGGCAGCGAAAACGACGACAAGGCAAAGGTGGACGCCATCGTCGGCCTCTACAACTCCACCAAGTCTCAGAACGGAGGTAAGAAGTAATGAGCAAGAGACTGGACGAAAACCTCGGCAGCGTCGGCTATGACGGCCTGATCGTTGCCAACGAGCCCGTCGCTGACGTGCTCACCGTGACCATCCGCAAGGAGGCCACCGCCGCGGCCACCTATAAGCGCGGCACCGTGCTGGCCCTGTCTGCCGGCACCGCCGACGCCGGCAAGCTGGTGATCCTCGGCTCCACCGCGACCACCAACGAAACCCTGACCGCCAACTGCATCCTCGCCGAGGACGTGGAAGTCGGCACCACCGCGGACGTGACCGTGCTGGCCTACCGCACCGGCCACTTTGCCCGCAACAAGCTGGCCGTCGCAAGCGGCTACACTCTGAAGGCGACCGACGAGGAGGAGCTGCGCAAGGCCGGCATCCTGCTCTCCGACGCCATCGAATACTAAGAGAAGGAGGACAACAAAATGCCTTTTAACTTCTACGACACCCACACGCTGCTCATGGCCGTGCAGCAGCTCACCCCTGCTGCGACCTTCCTGCGTGACCGCTACTTCCCCACCAACGACGCGAGCGACATCTTCGCCACCGACGACGTGCTCGTCGAGTTCCGTGACGGCAGCAAGAAGCTGGCGCCCTTCGTGGCCCCTCGCAAGGGCGGCGTCACCGTCCTGCGCGCCGGCTACAATATGGAACGCTACACCCCGCCCTTCGTGGCTCCCCGTCGCGTCCTGACCCTCGACGAGCTGCGCAAGCGTGGCTTCGGCGAGGCTCTCTACTCTCAACTCACCCCTGAGCAGCGCCAGCAGACCCTCATCCTGCGCGACGCTGACGAGCTGGGCGAGCTCATCACCAACCGCGAAGAAGCGATGGCCGCCGAGACCATGCTGACCAATGGCTGCGTGATGAAGCACATCGCCGACGACGTCGACAAGGCCGACGAGATGGAGATCCGTTTCTACTCCGAGGCCAGCAACCCCGCGACCTACACCCCGACGGCCAAGTGGGACGCCACCGGCGGCAAGATCCTGAAGGATCTGGAGGCCATGATCCGTATGCTGACCAAGCGCGGCCTCCGCGCTTCTGATCTGGTCTGCTCCCCGGACGTGGCTGACACCATCATCAACGACGCAGCCGTGCAGAAGCTCCTCGACAACCGCCGCATCGAGATCGGCAACGTGGAGCCTGAGTTGCTGCCTGACGGCGCCGCCATCGTGGCCCGCCTGAACGTCCTCGGCCGCATCATCAGCGTCATCTCCTACGACCTGACCTACACCGACGACGAGGGCAAGGACAAGCTCTACATCCCGTCCGGCAAGTGCGTCCTCACCGCTCCCGGCGCTGGCCGCACCGCCTACGGCGCCGTCTCTCAGGTCGAGCAGAGCGACGGCGAGTTCCACACCTACGCCGGCCGCCGCGTGCCGAAGTATGTGAGCAGCGCCGAAGGCAACAGCCGCACGCTGACCATCTCCAGCCGCCCGCTGATGATCCCCAACAACAAGAACCCGTTCATCGTTGCGGACGTCCTGACGGACTGAGCGCAGCAGAAAGGAGCAGAGCATGATCCAGATCATCAAGGGCACCTTCGGCTACTATAACGGCCGCAAGGTGATCCCCATCACTGAAGCAGACGGCCCTCAGAAGTTCGACGACGAGCTGGAGGCCCGTCTGGTGAAGGAAGGCGTCGCCAAGTACATCGGCGAGCCGGGCGAGACTGCCGAGCAGCCCGCACCCGCTCCCGGTGACGACGCCGACGAGCCTGCCAGCACCAACACCGCGGCCGACGAGGCCCCTGAGTACAACGAGGACATGAAGCTCGGCGAGCTGAAGGAAGTGGCCGCGCGCTATGGCGTGGACGCCTCTGCCATGCGCAAGAAGGCCGACGTCATCGCTGCCATCGAGGCCGCCAAGGCCGAGCAGCCTGATGACGGCGCCGACGACGAGGAGCCCCCTCAGATCGGCGCCGCCGATCCTGTCTGATGACCTTCAGTTTCAAGGCGATGGTCGAGGCTGACCGTCGGCGCACGTTTCTCAATCTCGACGAGTTCGGTGAGAAGCACACCGTCGAAGGCAGAGCCATCGCCGCCGTGCTGGACGACAACGCCCTGAAGGAACGCCAAGGGGGGCAAGAGCTGAGCGTCGCGGAGTCCTCTCTGCTGCTTTACGCGGCGGTCGAGGATCTGCCCGCTCGGCGCCCGGCGGGCGAAGGGCTCGACGGCCGCGAGTACATCGTCAACGACTGGAGCGAGGACATAGGGATCGCCACCGTGGCCCTCGGTCAGACTGTCACCATGTAGGAGGTGCCCCATGTCCATCGTCAACAGCATCGAAACCGTCCGGGACTGGCTGACCGCCGAGGTCTGCCCTCTGGTCAAGCTGAAGCTCCCCGACGACAACGCAACGGACGCCTCCTACCCATACAAGCTGGTAAACCCGGCCGCGTTCTCGCTTTTCGTACCATCGAAGGACAGGACACCCCCGAACATCGCCGCGCCGATCCCGTCGGTCTGCGTGCAGATCGTTCAGGGCGACGACAACCTGCTCCAGAGTGCCCGAGACATCAAGATCCGGCTCTGCTTCTCAGCGTGGGATCCCGGCTACCACGGGCCCGACATCTTCAAGCCGAAGGGCGACGGCAGCGGCACCTACATCCAGCAATACAACGAGGCGGCGGCCTCCTACTTCGTGAAGAACGGAGAGGGCTGGCGTGACGCATGGAATTTTGTGGACACAGCTCTCCGGCTGATTGAAAACGCCGAGTACCTCGGCGACCTCCGCGTCATCAAGGAGAAGGGCATCACCTTCGGCCCCGTCACGGAGCAAGACGCCGTCCCCGACTTCTACCCGTACTGGTTTGCATGGGCTGAGTTCTCCGTCGAGGAGACACTGACCCGCAACCCGAAAAGCTACCAACACCTGCTTTAAGGGCAGCCGCTCGGCTGCTCTAATTTCATGCAAAGGAGGATAAGCAGATGGCAAACGAATACCTCTACGGCGCCTACGGCCACATCGGCGAGACCGTGGCACAGAGCGCCGTGCAGGCGGGCACCACGCCGGTCTATATCGGCACGGCACCCGTCAACCTCGTGCGCGGCTTCGGCGAGGCCGGCATCATCAACGCGCCGATCAAGATCACCAGTCTGGTCGACGCTCAGAAGAAGATCGGCTACTCGTCCGACTGGGGCACCTTTACCCTGTGCGAGGCCGTGTACGCGCATTTCAACAACACCCTCGGGAACATCGGCCCGATCTACGTCATCAATGTGCTCGACCCCTCCGCGGGCAAGCACCGCAAGGAGGCGGCCACCACCAAGGCCCTCACCTTCACCGGCGGCCGCGCCGAGTTCGCCAGCGACAAGATCATCCTCGACACCCTGACCATCGCAAAGAATGACAGCGGCAACTACGTCGAGGGCACCGACTACGCTGTGGACTATAACTTCACCAAGGGCACGGTCATCATCACCAGCCTGAAGGACGACGCGCAGCTCGCCGGCAGCCTGACGGCCAGCTTCAGTGAGGTGGACGACTCTGAGATCGCAGACAGCGACATCATCGGCGGCGTCACCTCCTCCGGCGAGTACAGCGGCCTGAGCGCGATCGCGCTGCTCTATCCCGAGCAGTTCGCGGTCTGCAATCTGATCGCAGCCCCCGGCTGGAGTCACAGCCCTGCCGTCTACAACGCCATGCTGACGACCTGCAAGAAGATCAACGGCCACTGGGACGCCTTCGTCGTGGCCGACCTGCCCCTCGTGGACAGCACCGCGCAGGCGGTCGACACGATCACCAAGGCGATCGCATGGAAGAAGGCCAACGCCTTCACCGGCGAGCGTTCTAAGGTCTACTGGCCGCAGGCTGTGGACAACCTCGGCAACGTGTTCCACCTGAGCACGCTGGCCGTGGTCGAGCTCATGCGCGCCGACTTCAGCCACAACAGCGTCCCGATGGAGACCTGCGGCAACAAGGCGATCCCCGTCATCAAGCAGTATTTCGGCGCCAACGCGAAAAACCGCGGCTTCGACCAGCAGAGCGGCAAGGAGCTGACGCAGAACGGCATCAGCACCGCCGTGGCATGGGGAGGCGAGTGGGTACTGTGGGGCGACCATACGGCCGCCTACACATACGGTGCAGACGTGGATCCTCGCGCGATCTTTGACGTCTCCATGCGTATGCTCATGCACATCACCAATAGTTTTCAGCGCGAGTGGAGCCCTGAGATCGACAGCCCTATGACCCGCGCGCTGAAGGATCGCATCATCAACCGCGAGCAGGAGAAGCTCGACGGCTATGTGAGCATGGGCGCCCTGCTGGGCGAGCCCGTGATCCTGTTCCTCGAGAGCGAGAACAGCACCACGGACGTGATGAATGGCGACTTCCGCTGGGACATCGCCGTCACCCCGACCCCGCCCCTCAAGTCTGCGAGCGTCTACGTCGCCTACACCGACGCGGGCTTCTCTGTCTACTACGAAGGAGGTGACGAGTAATGGCAAACCTGTGGCTCGACCTGAAGGGCCCCATCCTCGCCGACACCGTCTACATCGGCGGCACTCTCGTCGCCAAAGACGTGACCATCGCGCTGCCGGCTGTCACTCCCGTGACCGCTGACTTCAAGGCTATGGGAACCTACACCGCCCCCATCCTCGGCCAGATCGAGGCTATGGAGGCATCCATCACCAAGATCGGCATCGACCTCGGCCTGCGGAACATGATGAAACTCGAGAGCAAGACCATCGAGATCCGCTGGGCTCAGGACGTCAAGCAGGCCGACGGCTCCACCAAGACCGAAGGCTGCAAGGCGTTCCTCCGCTGCGTTTCTAAGGGGATCCCGGGCCTCTCCGTGGATCCCGGCAACACCAGCGAGAACGAGGCCACGTTTGCCGTGAGCCGCTACCAGCTCTACGTCGGCGGCGCTGAATACTGGCTGATCGACCAGCTCAACACGATCCTGCGCGTCGGCGGCGTCGACTACGCCAAGGACATCCGCAGCCTGCTGTAACCTGAAGGGCGCCGCGCCTATGCGGCGCCCTCTGTTTATCGAAAGGAGACGTACCCAATGAAGAACACCATCAAGCTCGACAACCCTGTGCAGATCAACGGCAAGAGCTACAACGAGCTGACCTATGACATCAGCGAGATCACCGCACAGGCGTTTGCTGAAGCTGACGCCAGAAAGCTGAGCGCCAGCGGCTCCCGGAACTGTCCGGCCTGAAGCTGTTTCCGCAGACAAGCGAGACCGATGAAGGCGCGGCCTACATCGAGTACTACTCCTATGAGCCTGTCGGCTTCGCTGCCATCATCGCGGTCAACCCTGAGATCGACATCTCCGACCTCGAGCGCGTCCGCGGCTACGACGTTATGAAGATTATGAGGATCGGCCGGGATTTTATTTCCGGGAAGTCGGAGGAACCCTACACCCCCGACAGCTCCGACGCGCAATCCGAGACTACGCCCGAGCCTTCCACACATCAACGCGAGACCTCGGAGAGCGAAGGCTGACCGACTTCCTGACCGAATACGGGGAGGCCGTCGAGGAGGCCAAGCGGCTCCAAGCGAGCCGGCCGACTCGTGCGGCCAGCTTTAAGAAACCACGCATCAGAAGGAGGTGACGCACATGGCAAACGGAAAAACGATGCAGGCGGTCGTCAATCTGGCCGGCAGCATCGACCCATCACTCGGCAAAGCCATCGAACAGGCTCAGAAGAAAATCAGCGGCCTGAACGTGAAGGCGCTGGCCGTTGGTGCAGCCGTGGGCGGCATCGCTGTGGCGACAGGCAAGGCAGTCATCGAGGCTGGAAAGTACATGAAGGATCTCGGCGCGTCCTTCGATGACGCTGCTGATGCTATCCGCATCGGAACCGGCGCAACCGGCGACGCACTGGACGGGCTTCTGGATGACTTCGACGCCGTCTACAAGAGCGTCCCGACCACGATGGAGGACGCCAGCAAGGCGATCGCAGACTACAACACCCGCCTCGGCCTCACCGGCCCGCAACTTCAGGAGATCTCCAAGCAAGCCATCCAAGTGAGCGATATGCTCGGGGACGACCTCGGCAGCGTGATCGAGGAGTCGAGCCAAGCCTTCCAACAGTGGAGCATCGACGCCGACGACATGGGCGGCGCTATGGACTACATCTTTAAGGTCAGCCAGAGCACAGGCATGGGCTTCACAGATCTGATGGCAGATATGCAGAAGTTCGGCCCACAGCTTCAGGAGATGGGCTACTCCTTCGAGACGGCGAGTGCCCTAATGGGCCAGCTCGACAAGGCCGGCGTAAACACCGACGAAGTGCTCGGCGCTATGAAAAAGAGCGTCGCCACACTCGCCAAGGAGGGCATCAGCGCCAGCGACGGGCTCGCCATGTACTACGAAAAGATCAAAAACGCCGGGACGGCCGCAGAGGCCGCCAGCATCGCGTCGGAGATCTTCGGCACAAGGGCAGGCTCCACGATGGCCGCAGCAATCCGAGACGGCTCTCTGGCCGTCGCAGACCTGACGGCTGAGCTGCAAGAAAACGGCGAGACAATCGCCGGCGCAGCTGATGACACCTACGACTTCGCCGAGCGGCTTCAGGTTATGAAGCAGGGGCTCGAAGTGGCCCTCAAGCCTATGGCGAACACTGTGTTCGACGGGCTCAACAAGTTCATGCCGACCCTGCAAAAGCTGATGGAGCAGATCACTCCGGCCATCTCCAAGGCGGTCGAGGCTGCGGCTCCGTTTGTCGACGAGTTCCTGACCGGCGCGGCCGACGCCCTCGAGGACGTTCTGCCCCTGATCTCTCAGCTCGCGGCCGACCTTCTGCCCGTTCTGACGCAGCTAATGAGCACTCTGCTCCCGCCACTTCTCAACCTCGTGCAGACGCTCCTCCCGCCACTCATGCAGATCGTCTCCGCTATCCTGCCGCCTATTGCCAGCCTGCTCGCCACCGTGCTCCCGATCATCACGCAGATCGTCAGCGCCGTGCTGCCTGTGCTGGTGAGCATCATCTCGAGCCTGCTGCCGGTCATCACCCCGCTGCTGGAAGTGGCTCTGCAAATCGTCAACAGCGTCATCATGCCGCTGCTTGATCCCCTGATGCAGCTCGTTCAGGCGCTACTCCCCCCGATCCTGAGCCTGATCGGCGCCATCACCCCACTGCTGACTCCGCTGCTGTCTATTCTGGAACCCATCGCCAGCGTGCTCGGCACGATTGTCGGCTGGGTATCGAAGATCGTCAGCTTCGGCTCCGGCGTCATCTCCAAGATCGCCGGCCTGTTCGGAGGTGGAGGCGGCAGCGCGTCTGTCTCTGGCTATGCGACCGGCGGCTTCACAAGAGGGCCGTCCATCGCCGGCGAGGATCCACGCTACCCGACCGAGGCGGTCATCAGTTTCAACCCTGCATACCGTTCGCAAACCCTGTCCTACTGGGCAGAGGCGGGCCGGATGCTCGGGGCATCTGACGGCGAAAGCGACTACGAGCTGCTCAGCGGCGGCTCCGGCACTGCTGTGGTCTACGATCTGAGTGGCCTGTCCTTCTCTCCGCAGATCAAGGTCGAGGGCGACACTGACGAGGACGCACTGATCCGAAAGCTCCGCGACCTCGAGCCGGAGTTCATCGACTTCATTCTCGAGGCACTCAGCAGAAGGGAGGGCGGCGCTTATGTCACAGCAGACAGTCGGCTTTATTGATTATGTGGCACAGGGCGGCGACACGTTCGACAGCATCGCGCTCGTCGCCTACAACGAGGAGCGCATGGCAAGCACCATCATCGCAGCCAACCCCGACCTCAGCGACGTGCTGATCTTCGAGGGCGGCGAGTCCGTGCGGATCCCGATCGTCGAGACCGTGGAAACGCCGGAGACCCTGCCGCCGTGGAGGAGGTGACGCCGTGAAGATCCTATACGAAGGCGTCGACATCTACCCGGACATCAGCGTCCACCGCTGCTATCACGATATGTACGCCGAAAAGCAGAGCGACGAGCTGCTGCTCAAGCTCAACGACACCCGCGAGCTGTGGGACTCGTGGAACCCCAAGAAGGGCGACACCATCGCCATCGAGGACGGCGCTGCCAAGACGGGCAAAATGTTCGTCGAGAGCGTCGTCCCCGAGTCCGGCATCATCACCCTGCGGGCCTATTCCATCCCGCAGTCTGCGAAGGATAAGCGGAGCAAATCGTGGGAAAAGGTCAAGTTCCTGCAACTGGCTCAGGAGATCGCCGGCCGCCACAGCCTGACGCTCGAGACATACGGGATCACCGACCAGACCTACGACTACGTCGAGCAGAACAACCTCGCAGACTTCGCATTTTTTCAAAACCGCTGCACCCTCGAGGGCGCGGCGTTTCTGGTGTATGACGGCAAGCTGGTCGTCTACGACGAGGCGCACATGGAAAGCCAGCAGCCCGTCGACACCATCACCATCACCCCGGCCAATGACTTCGAGTACCGCGACGAGGGCACCAACGCCTACGGCTCGGCCGAAGCCGTCAACGGCGGCCTGACCGGCACCTTCGCAGCCCCGAACGGCGGCGACAAGGTGCTGCGCCGGATCCTACCCTTCCGCATGACTGACCAGAGCGAGGCCGACCGCTTCGCCAAGGGCCTCCTCCGGGACGCCAACAAAAACGCGACCGTCGGCACCCTCTGGACGGGCTCGCTGCTGCGAGACTATGCGGCGGGATCTGTGGTCACGCTGGCGACCGAGGGCGTTAAGTCGTGGGACGGCACAGCCTTCATCAGCCGGATCCGGCACGACTACGTCAAGACGCGGAGCAAGCTATACCTCCGCAAGCCACTGGAGGGATATTGATGAACAGCAACAACCAAATGATCCAGAAGGGCAAGATCTCCAGCGTGGAGGGAAAGGCCGACAGGAACGGCGACAAAACCACGGCCAGAGTGCTCCCGAGCACAGCCGACAGCATGGTCACGCGACCGCTGACGATCCCGTGGTATCTGCGCGGGGAAATGGGAAACCTGACCCCCGGCACAGAAGTCGCCTACGCCATGTTCGAGGACGGCACTGGCATCATCCTCTCCCGCATGGACGGAGAGTGGGACGGTATCGTCCCGGGCGACATCACCGTCAAGAAGGGCGCGCTCACGATGCAGGACAAGGGCATCAGCGTCCCGTCGGCAGACGTGACCGCCACGGGCATCAGCCTGACCGGCCACACCCACACCGACAGCATGGGAGGCAGCACTTCTGGCCCGCAGTAAGGAGGGATAGACATGGCCGTCATGGCATCATGGAACGGCAAGACGTGGGGCGTCTCCAGCCAGAGGATCGCCGCCCTGAATGGCGTCTCTCACAGCGTCGAGCTCGACACGGAAAACAGCGACGACAAAGCCGGATCCCCGGCGACCAAGACCAAGGCGCTCAAGCTGCAAAGCATGAGCTTCGACTTCGATCTGGCCGCCGCGGTCGGCTGCGACGTGCGCAGCGAGTACGAGTCGTGGACGGCGCTGGTCGGGCAGTATGCCCCCTTCTATCTGGCCGGCCGGCGCTTCGGCCCGGCCAACCTTCAGCTCACAGGCGTGAGCCTATCAGACACCAAACTGGACAACCTCGGCAGGATCCTGACCGGCAAGATCACGATCAAGCTGACAGAGTACGCCGAGGAGGCCAGCAGCAAAAAGGCCAGTTCTGGAAAATCCAGCAGCAGCGGCAAGAGCGGCAGCAGCTCCAAGTCGGCGGCGGGCATCGCCACCTACAAGGAGCTCGGCATCAGCTCCTCGGCTGTGAACGTCGGAGCCTCCAGCAGCGCCAAAGCATCCAAAAAGCCAACCAATGCGCAGCTCAAGTAAAGCGAGGTGATCCCAATGAAAGCATCTGGCAACGGAGCGCCCGAGATCTGTGTGCAGAACCTCCTCAAGACCATCCGCGGGGAGGTGCCCTACGAGCGCATCAAGGGGATCGACCGCACGCTGATCGACAAGCCGAGTGAAACCGCTGCGACCGATCTGGCCGCCGACGTGGAGTTCGTTGTGGAAACCTACGAGCCCCGCGTGCAGCTCAGTGACTCCGACCTGAAGGCCCTGACCGCTCAGACCGGCAACTTCGAGCTGCGGGCCAGCATCGAGAACATCACATGAAGGAGGTGAACAGCGTGAGCGACGCGACAAACACCTACGGCGAGGACATCAAACTCACCACGACAGACGCGAGCACCCTATACAAGACCATCATCACCGAGCTCGAAAAGGGCGCCGGCGAGCCGCTCTACCCGGGCGACGAGCGCCGGATCTTCGGCGAGGCTCTCGTGCCCGTGTTCGTTGCCCTCTACAACAGCCTCAACGACGTCGGCCGGCAGACGCTCCTCCGCTAGGCGAGGGGCGAGGTGCTGGACGCCATCGGCGAGCGACAGGACGTAAAACGACTGGAAGGCACACCGGCCAAGACGACCATGCGCTTCTCTGTCTCCACGCCGCAGGAGAGAAACATCATCATTCCGAAGTGGACGAAGGTGACGCCGGACAGCGAAAACTATTTTGCGACCGACGAGATCGCTGTGCTGCAAGCTGGCGCCTACTCTGTGGAGGTGCCTACCTCGGCCGTGAGCAACGGCACGAAGTTCAACGGCTACGCAGCCGGCACGATCGCCACCCTCGTCGACCTGATCCCCTACATCGAGTCCGTCACCAATCTGACCGAAACGGCCGGAGGCGATGACGGCGAGCCCTACACCACCGAGGGCGACAACCGCCTCCGCGAGCGGATCCGTCTGGCACCCGCCAAGAGATCCACCGCAGGCCCTGAACAGGCTTACATCTACTGGGTAATGACGGCCGACAGCTCCATCGTGGACGCAAAGGCCGTCAGCGAGAAGGAAACAGTCAGCGAGACCCTCGCGGTCTACGACGGCAAAGCCTTCAAGGGCGGCGGCACACTTCTGACCGACACCCTCGTCGTGAAGGCCCACGGGCAGAGCGCGGCGGCGGTCAAGGACACGGACTACACCGTCGACTACACCGACGGCCTGCTGACCATCACGCTCAAGGGCAGCCTCTCGGCCGCCGAGAGCGTCGACATCATCATCACCCGCACGCTGGAGGGCTGCGTCAAGATCGTGCCCCTGCTGGAAGGCGGCGGGATCCCCGACGCTGCCATGCTGACGAAGGTGCTGGACGTGGTCAACGCCAAGGACATCCGGCCGCTCACTGACAAGGTGAGTGCCGTGCCCCCGGAGGTCGAGACCTACGACATCGAGATCGTGTACTACACCACGCCGAAGAACGAGGCCGAGGTGATCGCCAACGTCGAAGGCACCGGCGGCGCGATCGACCGCTACAACGAGTGGCAAGTCGCAGCCCTCGGCCGCGACATCAACCCCGACCAGCTCCGCAAGCGGATCCTCTCGCCTTCGTGGGGCGAGAACCTGACCGGCGCCTTCCGCGTGGACGTCGTCAAGCCGACCTACAAGGCCCTCGACGACACGCAAGTCGCCAAGTTCAGCGGCCACCTGACTGTCAGCCACAAAGTCGAGAGTGAGGTGGTGTAAATGCGGCTCAATGAGACCGAGATGGTCAAGCTGCTGCCTGCGTGGATGCAGGAGGACGGCAGCGACAAGGGCCTCGCCACCGGCTGCGACATCATCAGCCGCGACGCCTATGCGCGCCTGAAACTCCTGAGCAGGTGGGACAAGATCGACCAGCTCAACGACGCAGAGCTCGACGAAATGGCGTGGGAGCTGAACATCCAGTGGTATGACAGCACCGCGCCCATCGCAGTCAAGCGGGCCGTCATCCGCAGCAGCGACCGCGTCTACGCGAAACTCGGCACCCCCTACGCCGTGGAGCAGATCGTGGCCGACTACTTCGGCACCGGCGAGGTCAGGGAGTGGTATCAGTACGGCGGGCAGCCGCATCACTTCAAGGTGCTGAGCGACAACCCGAGCCTCGTCAACAGCAACCTCGACCTGTTCCTGAAGCTGCTGCGGACGGTCAAGCGCCGCAGCTCGTGGCTCGACGCGATCCTGATCTGCCTGACCGGCGAAATGTTCCTCTATTCCGGCATGGCCGTCAGGGATCACACCAAAGAGGTGCACGTCATGGGCAGCGACGAGATCCACATCTACCACGCGGCCGTCGTCCACGACAACAACCGCGAGACCGTCAGCATCGGCACCGACGCGGCGGTCATCTCAGACTAAGGAAAGGAGATAGACATGGCTGCATTTATCAACAACGACATCACCACCGCCGGCCTGATCGTTCTGGCAAAGGGCGTGGCCGGCCAGAAGATCAACTACACCAAGATCGTCCTCGGCGATGGCTACCTCGAGGAGGGCCAGACGCCCCGCACCCTCACCGGCGTGGTCAGCCCGAAGGCGACAGTCGACATCACGAAGCTGAAGATCAACGGCGACGGCACCGTGGCCGTCGGCGGCATCTTCACCAACGGCGACGAGACCGATGGCTTCTACTACCGCGAGCTCGGCCTTTATGCCGAAGATCCCGATCCCGAGGTCGGCGAGGTGCTGTACTGCTACGGCAACTGCGGCGATCTGGCCGAGTGGATCCCGCCCTCCGGCGGCGCCACCATCGTCGAGAAAACCATCGACATCGTCACCGCGATCGGCACGGCCACCAACGTGACCGCCTACATCCCCGCCGACGCCTACGCCACCAAAGAGGACTACGAGACCTACAAGGCCATCGCCCTCGGCGCGAAGGCTACGGCCGAGGAGGCTCTGGCACTCGCCCGGCAGGCCATCGCAATCGCGCAGGCTGCCGAGGCATCGGCCAACGACCTGAGCAACGCGGTCGGCCAGAACACCAGCAAGATCGCAACGCTGTGGGACGCCGTTTTCAGCGACATCACAAGCAACCCGTTCCAGATCACATTCGCAGACTTAACAGGCATCACGCTGAAGTCTGGCGTCTGGAACGCTTCACTTCAAAGGCTCGAGTGCTGATGGGAAACTGCTACAACTACACCCCGATCCCGCCAGCCGAAGCCTCCTGCATCATCGCGCACCTGTTCGTCGAGCTGGCCCTGCCCTGCTCCTGCTGCAAGCGGGAGGACGACGTCATCGTCATTCAGGGCAAGACCTACGACGGCAGCAGCGCCCGCGTCACAATTAAAGGCGAGGAGGTGAGATACTACGGCAAGCAACGGACACTCGCGGCCATACGAGCGGGCCAATGTAGGCCGCCCGCCCTTCGGCCGTGACAAACTGCCCGAGATGCAGGTCATCACGGACGCCAAGGAGCTCGAGAAACACACCTACATCAAGACCAGAAACCCGGCCGTTTTCCCGAAGAAGGAGCGGCTCGGTCTGGCGCAGAGGATGATGAACGAGGCCAGCGACCTCGTCGCCGATCTGATGGAGGCCAACGATCTGCTCCTGACGGATCCCGAGGAGCGTGAGCTCAGGTATCGCGCGCAGCGGTCGGCGCTTCGCAACTGCCGAAAGCTGATCCACCACATCGAGCTCGCGCATGAGATCCTCAGCGGCTTCAGCGATGACGCCTTTGCATACTGGGCGAAGATGGCGGCCGGCGTGAAGAACCAGACCGCCAAATGGTACAAAACCGATAAAGAGAGGGCCGCCAAGCTGGACGCGCAGAAGCGTCACCAGTGAGGTGGCCCTCGGGGTATGCCTTGTTTTTTCGTGCCGGCTCGGCCAACAACGCCCGCAACGTCAACACCGATGGCACTCTGAACAGGAACAACGCCTACAACGGCAACAACGGCCTGCGCCCCGCTTCGATGGATCGCCCGACTTATTAACCGCCCGGAGACGGACGGCGAACACTGTGCCCCATCATCCAAGGAAGGCATATCCCTCCCGCAGCCGCGGCCGTCTGACCGGCCCGGTCATGGGTAAACACAAGACCGCCGATGCCCCCGGCGGCGCACGCAAAGCGTGGCCGGAGCTATACACGGCGGGGAGACTTTTCAATGGAGAATATCGTAAACAGCACCATCGCGCTCTACAAAGCATACCGCAAAACCCGCTGCGGAAAGCGCGACAACCCGACCGCCATGCGCTACCGCATGGAGGCCATCGAGCGCACCGTCGCCCTCTCTGAGAGACTCCAGCGGCGCGACTATTCCTTCGGGCCCTACTACCCCTTCAAGGTGTACGAGCCCAAGGAGCGGCTCGTCCTCGCCATCGACTTCGAGGGCAAAGTCGTCCAGCACTCGCTCTGCGACAACGTCCTCGAGCCGGCGTTCTCCCGGCGCTTCATCCGGGACAACTACGCCGGCCAGATCGGCAAAGGCACCCACGACGGCCTCGACCGTCTGGCTGCGGCTATGCGCCACTATTTCTTCAGCCGAAAGGCAGCAGACGAAGCAGCCCGCAAGGCTGCCGGCCTGCCGCCCCGGCCGATGAACGAGTGGGACTACGCCGACGGCTGGGTACTGAAGGGCGATTTTTCAAAGTTCTTTTACACCCTGCTCCATTCCTACTGTTACGAAACGGCCCGCCGGGCCCTGAAGTGGCTGAAGGATCCCGAGCTGATCGACTTCGCTGAGTGGCTGCTGTGGCTCATAATCGACAGCACGCCAGACCCCGGCATCCCGATCGGCAACCAGTCGAGCCAACTGCTCGCGCTGCTCTATCTGGACGCCTTCGACCACTGGCTGAGGGATGACCGCGGCCTCGTATATGGCAGGTACATGGACGACTTCTACATCATCCACAGCGACAAGCTGCTGCTCCGGCAGATACTCAAGGAGATCGAGGCGTACATCAAGCCGCTCGGCCTTCGACTGAACGGCAAGACGCAGATCCTCCCGCTGAAGAACGGCATCGACTTCCTCGGTTTTCACACCTACCTCACGCAGACCGGCAAGGTCGTGAGGAAAGTGCGAGCCAAGAGCATCGACAACATGAAGCGCAAGATCCGCAAGTTCCGCGGGCTGGTGGACTCCGGCAAGATGACACTCGACAGCGTCGTGCAATCCTACGCGAGCTGGACGGGCCACATCTCACACGGCAACACCTACCACCTGCGGCAGAACATGGACGCCTATTTCTTCAGCTATTTCCCGGAGCTCAAACCATCACCGAAAGGAGACACAACTCATGGCCCAAAAACTGAGCAACCTCGCAAACAAGTCGAAGGTCAAGTTCGGCAGCCTGTACGGCAGCCCGATCGTCTGGATCGTGGCCGATAAGAACCACGCAGGCTACCCCTCCAACAGCGTCACGCTCGTGACCAACCAGATCATCAAGATGCTGTGCTTCGACGCAACAGAACCGAGTAACGGCAACAGCGACCGCCGCGGCTACGGCAACAACCGCTACATCTACTCGAACCTGCGCCAGTGGCTCAACAGCCCCGCGGCTGCCGGCCAGTGGTACACCGCACAGCACTCCGCAGACCAGACGCCGGACTCCTCCCACGTCTGGAACGGCGTCAACCCGTACAGTGGCCTCGCCGGTTTTCTGAACGCCTTCACCGCCAACGAGCGGGCGGCTCTGCTGAACACCACCATCACGGTCGGCAAGAGCTCCACAGACGGCGGCGGGACGGAGACCTGCACGGACAAGATCTTCCCCCTGTCCTGCACTGAGGTCGGCCTGAGCGGCGACCACGTCTGCGGCAGCAAGCTGGCGATCTTCAGCGACAACAACAGCCGCAT
>ENA-OOXA01001164-OOXA01001164.1-human-gut-metagenome-genome-assembly--contig:-NODE-1164-length-15664-cov-2.018067_pt1 | contig 15664 bp, 19 predicted proteins | sample MGYA00241581_ERZ501331 | MGnify/ENA primary metagenome ERZ501331 (study PRJEB25962, sample SAMEA2042982) | human gut metagenome | biome: human gut; feature: human-associated habitat; material: faeces...
CTCCAGCCATATATCCTCTCTTTACATGCAAAAACTGCATTACTCTTTAATTAACTTGCCTAATACACCATTAACAAAAGCTGCTGTGCTGTCAGCCGAGCCATACTTCTTGGCAAGCTCAACAGCTTCATTGAGTGCTACATTAGTAGGAATATCCTCATCATAAAGCATCTCATACACAGCAAGTCTCATAATAGAAAGCTCTGTCTTTCCTAGACGGCTTGTTGGCCATCCCTCAGATACAGAATCGATTTTCTCATCAAGCTCAGGTATAAGCTCTGCTATTGCTAATGTCTTATCCTTGATGTAATTATATTCTTCTTCCTTAAGATGTGAAGCATCTACCATATCTGCATCTGCAAAATACAGATTAATCTGCTCTTCATACTCATCTTTGTTATCGATAAAAGGAGCTCTGAATAATAACTTAAAAATATGCTCCCTCATTGTAGATCTTGTCATCTTTTAACTCCTGAATTTAATTTTCTACATTAACACTGGCAACCTTAATGTTGACCTCTGTAACTGAAAGTCCTGTCATTGTCTCTATTGCAGACTTAACCTTATCCTGAACCTTAGCTGAAACAGCTGGTATCTGTGTTCCATACTTAAGATTAAGTGTTATATCTACAAGGACACTTGACTCTTCAACTGTTACCTTAACACCCTTAGAAAGATTCTTCATTCCAAGCTTGCTTACGATTTCACTAGTGATATTACCGCCAAGGCTGTCAACACCTTCAACCTCTGTAGCAGCAAGACCAGCAATAATAGCTACAACTTCATCAGCCACCTTAACTTCGCCAATATTAACATTCTCATGTATAGAATAAGTTGTACCTCTATCTTCAAACTCTTTTGTCATAACCGTCCTCCATATATTCATATTTAACTCAAAGTTAAAAAGATTATAACATAAACACTAATTATTGCAAATATTTATTGTTATCTTATCCGCAGCAAAACCAGTTTTTCTTTTAATAATATCTTCAATCTGAGCTTTATCTGTATCTGAAAGCTCTGATACATTAATAACAGCATCCACATTGGTATCAGATACAGTAACTACTGAAGAATCAAAACCCTTAGCTGACAGTAATAATTCTATAGCTGTCTCTTTATCTGCACTGTCTTCAAGCTTCGCAAGCTCGTCAACAGCTGATTTCTTTGCATCCTCTGTCATATTGGTGTCATTGACGATACTCTGAAGATTCTCAAGGCTTGAAGCCCTGATCTGTTCCCTGTTTAATCTGGCAGCGGCTACTGCCTCCGACTTTATTCCTGCTGATGTAAGTATAACAGTTCCCGGCTCATCTGTAAAATCTGTGTCAGCAGCCTCAGCCTCATTACTATCTGTTGACACATTGTCAGCTACAACCGCAGCTGCCTTTTCTTTATCTTTAACTTTAATTATATTATCAAGGTCACCCGCATAATTAATATACCCGGCAGCAGCTATCATTATAGCAAGTGCCGTAATTATAATATGATTCTTTTTTACTCTTTTCAAAACTGCCTCCAAAAAAATTATTCCGACATTTTCATCACTTTAATTTTATGTACAGGAACACCTAAAAGGCCATTTATCGCATCTGTGATATAAGCAACCAGATTTTTATCATCACCTCCCTCACACACTACTAATACACCTGTAACCTCTTTTGTATCATTTGTTTTTACCAAGACCTTTACTTTGCCTACTCCATCTGTATTTTCAAGCATCTGCTGTAGTTCTTCGCCAAGATTTTTCTCATAATCTTCTGACCCTGTGGATATAACCGGACCTGTTGTATAACTTTTTGCAGATGAACTTTTAGTTGGCATTGCAATCACCATCATAAGTATCCCTGCCAGTATTACTATAAATATTTTGTCTTTCCTTGTTTTATTCAGTAATCCTGTAAAAAATGCTTCATTTTTACCACCATTATCCACTTTCGCCTGCCTCCCTGATATCTATCTGTTCTACAGATATTTCATACCTGCCAGCTATATCTGTTCTTAATCTGTCAATATTATCATTGCCTGCAATATTGTTTTCTTTAACATATACATTTATCATACTGACCGCCGTCATGTCTGATGTGAAGCTGCATTTTACAGAAACAGTTTCCAGACCGTAAGAAGCTGCAGTGCTATTGATATCTTCACTTATAATTTTTTCAGCCATTTTCTTGTCTGAAGTATTATATAAAGCCTGTGAGACATTATCGTTCTCCTTAGAATATGTTTTAAATCCATTACTTATACCATCCGTAATCTCACTTATATCTGCATTCTTAATATTAAGCAGCGGAATTATTATCGCCATTACAAGTATCAGTTTCATTACAAATGCTATGAATTCCTTATACTTTGGTGGCACAAGCTTTAATGCAATCTCTCCTGTAATTTCAAGAATAAATATTGTTTTAAACCAGTTAATAATACCTGTCATTGCACATTACCACATTTAAACATATAGATTAATATTAGTTGCAAAGCATATAATTGCCATTGTTAGGCACATAAGAACAACTGTGACAGCAATCATATATATCATATTTTCAAGACTTCCTGACAGAACAAGAACAGCTTTGACTATACGGCTGTCTGCCACAGGTTCTAATACTGCTCCAAGAATCTGATATAACAATGCCATGACAACAAGCTTAAGAAGAGGAATTCCTATTATTACAGCCATAACAATAACCGCAGCCACACCAATAGAATTCTTGACAAGCACAGCAGACCCTGCAATTGTCTTAGATACAGTCTGTGCACTGTTTCCAATGCCAGGAATCATAGAAACAGCTTTGAATAAAACGGACATTTTAAGTGAATCGCTTAATGGAAGTATCAGACTTTTTATTCCGTTAAGTCCCAGAAAAAACATAAGCATTCCTTTTACTGACAATTTTATAATCTTTGTTATAAGCTGGCACATTTTGTTAAACTTATCTTTTTCACTGAATGTATCAAACATGCCTAATATCATATATACATAATTGCATCTCATAAGAACATTTTTCACAAGGACATTAACTATGTACATAAGAAAAAGAATTATCTCATAATATGCTGCAGCACTTGATGCCCCACACGAATATGCAACTGCCGGAAAAAACACCGGGCAGAGTGCCTTATATATATCAACCGACATCTGAACACATTCATAGCCTGTCCTTGCTGCATTAATAAACACCGCAACTATCAGCGTCATAAGAATGAATGATATAAAAAGCATCGCTGAATCAGATGCATTTTTATCAAGCACAGTAAGAAACATTGCGCATATAGATAAAAGTAATATCTGTATCAGAACTGTTCTGTTAGAAATAATTGCCTCGGTAACTGTTTCGGTAAAGTTAAAGCCTATATCCGTATCCGAACTGGCAACCGACCTGACAAGTTCTTTAAAAGATGTACCCTGCCAGCCATAATCATCAAGCGTACTGTCTATCCCACTGTAATCTGCTTCATCTATCAGCGAATCATAATTAAATGTATTATCATCCTGTGCATATATATATGTTTTCTGTATGATGAGCGCCGCCAGAAACGCTATCATAAAGGCAATTATTTTCTTAGTCAGACAATCCCCTCTGAAACCATTTCAAAAAGAGTTACTATAACCGGTATGCATAAACCCGCAACAGAAATCCTGGCGTATATTTCCATAGCTGACGCAAGTGCTGCAAATCCATTTTCTTTACATATATTTGATGATATTTCTGTTACATACGATATACCTATAACTTTGACTATCAGCTTTATATATTCCTGATTAATACCGGCAGTAAACATATTGATTCTTGTGTACACGGATATAAGCCCGTTAAATACAAGCATTGCTGTTCCTACACACAGAACAACTGACACAAAAGTCCCCATTGAAGAGCCTGTACTTTTCAAAACCAGAGCAAGAATCACACCTGTAACTGCACACACCGAAAGCGACAACACATTAATATGTACCACCCCCTATCACAATTCAAAAAGCTTTTTCATGGTAGTAAACAATTCAAGTATATAAGGTAATATCCAGTATATGACAATAAGAAGCCCTGCCAGTGCAGTAAGCGCTGCCTGGTCATCTCTTCCATTATGCTTTAATATCTGGTTAAGTATTGAAACAACTATGCCTACCGCCGCAATCTTGAATATTATGCTTACCTCCATACTTCACCTCCGATTCATATAAGTACAATCACAAGTATAAGTCCTGCTGATATTCCTGTAACGATATAAGCCTTCATCTTTCCTGCTGCATTAGTCTTAACCACATCAAGTTCCTCATTAAGTTCACACACAACAGATTGTATGTGTTTTAACTGACTGTCCTTGTCAATAAATGTGCTTATAGAGCCTGCCTCTTTTATAATCTCCAGCTGTCTTTTGCCAAGTATTTCTGCAAATGCTTTATCAGCAGCCTCATTCCATATCAATGCAAATGTGTCAATGTCCGATTTATTCAATGCTTCATATATGTATCCGGTGAAATTCCTGACATATGAACACATGTCAAAATCTCCAAGGCGTTCAAATATCTGCGTCATATCTATAAGTGAATATCCAATATGATTATTCATAACGGAAAGCATTCTTACCATGTCTTTTAATATTATTATCCTGTTCTTTAATCTCTGGCTGTATGAAAGACCATACATAAAACAGCCTGAAAGTATTAATATCCCGCCTATATATCCAGACATTTTCCTGCCTCCCCACATTTTTCCAATATTACAGCTCTCTTAAATCCATTTTTTCCGAAAAGACCTGCAAGTCTTTCATCTGTATCATATATACCGCTTCCATGTGCAGTTCCTATTACAGCGCAGCCACTTTTAATGCAGTATTTTACAGCTTTAATATCATCTTCCCCACCAATCTCATCCATTGCTACAACCTGAGGACTAAGCGAGCGAACAGCCATATATACTCCCGTAAGTTTATTACAACCATCTAAAACATCTGTCCTGCAGCCAATATCATTACATGGAACTCCGTTTACACATGCCGCTATTTCACATCGTTCGTCAATTAAAACCACATTTTTTCTATATATATCAGATAACTGTCTTATAATGTCTCTAAGCAGTGTTGTTTTTCCAAAGCCCGGCGGTGATATTATAATAGTATGCTTTAACCCGTCTTTTAAAAGCTCATCCATTATATTATCAGCGCAGCCCTTCATCTGTTTAGCAATTCTTATACACATGAATGTCACATGTAAGAAATTCTTTACCTTACCATTCTCCCATATAACCTGTCCGCCAAGTCCTATTCTGTGTCCGCCTTTGATTGTCAGAAATCCATTTGCCATGCAGGATTCATATGCATAAGATGAATAATTAGTTGCTATTGACAGTATCCTTGTTATCATATGTTCATCTACAGGAACCGCACCTCTATGTTCACCATTATCACATATGGCAGCAGGCAGTCTTCCTGTACGCAGACGGATTTCCCTGACATGCTGAAATCCTGCATATATTCCAATATCTTTAATTAATTCATCCGGAAGAATTTTATAGAGTGATTCGTCATACAAAAAAAGCCCCTTCACTATTGTTTTTCACAATATATGAAAGGGCTGTCCGTTTTATTCTACTGACTTTAAAGATTCGACCATAGGAAGCTTCTTTAACTTTCCATACATGGCCAGATTAACTACAACTGAGAAAATCAGTGTGATAAGATATGAATATATATATGTTGTCGGTTTAATAGCATATCCAAACATTATTGCATCCATCTCAACAGTAAGCATTATGTATATGTGAAGAAGTCTTCCTAATAATAGTCCGAACACACCACCGATTAATGTAAGGAATATATTCTCACGGTACACATACATGCCTACCTCCGGGTCAAAGAAACCAAGTACCTTAATAGTTGCAATTTCTCTTCTTCTCTCTGATATATTAACATTTGTAAGATTATATAACACAACGAATGCAAGCAGCCCCGCTGATATTATAAGTACCCATGTTACCAGGTCAAGTGACTGTATCATATTTTCAAATCGTGTAACATTAGCATTAAGGAAACTCACACCCTTAATATAATCTCTTGTAAGATATTCATCGCCCATATAACTTTCAGTTTCGCTTACATCTCCGTTAATCTTTATAAGCACCCTGTTGTTATCAGGAACATTTCCAAAAAGTTCATTATAATATTCTGTACTTATATATACATAATGATTAACATACATTTCTGTAATACCTGATACAACAGCCTCTGTCTGCTTTCCAGCGGATGATGTTACTGTAATCTTATCACCTTTCTTTACCCCTAAATCTTTTGATAACTTTTCAGTGATAACAACGCCTGAATCCCCAAGAGCCACATCATTATGTTTTCTTCTAGTTCTTAATGTCACATAATCTTTAAATGCATTCTTATCATCAACTATGACATATTCTGCTGTCTGTGTATCTTCACTGCTCTTAACATCATCAGAATAACCACAGTTTAATAGAAAATCATCAATGTGTACGTCCGCTGACATGTCACTTTCAAGTGTATCCATATCCTCCTGTGTAATCCCATCTGTAAATGTGGCAACACTGTCATAATGTATAAGTTCACCGTACTGGTTATGAATAAGACATTCTATACTGTTCTTAATACCAAAGCCTGCTGTCATAAGTGCCGTACAGCCTGCAATCCCTACAACAGTCATAAGAAATCTCTTCTTATACAGGAACAGATTACGCATAGTAACCTTCATTGTGAATGACATGTGTTTCCATATAAGTGTAATATGCTCAAGAAGGATTTTCTTACCGCTCTTAGGTGCTTTCGGACGCATAAGCTCTGATGGAACCTCTTCTAACTCACTGTAGCATGAAAAAAGAGCTGCTATAACTGTTACTAAAACCATGGTTGTAATGGCTATAATTGAAAGAAATATGTGGCTGTCGTACACTATTGGCGGAAGCTGGTATATTATATTCCAAGAATTATATATTACAAGCGGAAACAGTTTAAGACCTATGATACAGCCTGCTATTCCTCCAGTAACCGAAGCAATTAATGCATATGCTATATATTTGAATGCAATCACCTTTTTGCTGTATCCTAGTGCTTTATATGTTCCTATAAGTCCCCTTTCTTCTGCTACCATTCTTGTCATTGTTGTAAGACAGACAAGGGCAGATACAACTATAAAGAATATTGGAAATACCGTGGCAATGGCTTTCATCCTGTCTGCACTGGATTCATAATCTTTAAAAGAATACTGTTCCTGTCTTGTAAGCTCATACCATTTCCAGTCATCGCTGTCACCATATTTAGATTCAAAATCTTCCTTAGCCTGCGTCTCAATGCTATTAAAATCATAATCAGCAAGTGCTTTCTCATATGCCGGCTGGATATATGGCTCAATAATAGCTGAAACATCCATTCCTACAAAATAATTACTGTACTGTTCTGTAAGTGATTCTACAACATGGTCGTATATAGCCGCTTTGGCAGCCTCTTTTGCCTCATTTACTGAATCTTCATATACATCCTGTATGTCATCTTTTCTTACATTAATTCTGCTCTGTGAAATATTATCTATTCTGTCAGCCGTTTCTTTAACGAGATCTTTATATTCAGTTCCATATGTATCCAATTCCTTTGCTCCATCAACTGTCGCAAATACTTCATTGAAATAATCGGACATGAATTCATCTTCCGTAATATACATAAGATAATTAATCCTGCCGCTTCCAACATTAGTAGTTCCAAGGTCATAAGAAACATAATATGGTGTATATACTGTTCCTACAACCGTATACTCTGAATCTTTAAGACTGTCATTAATATCATCCTGTGTTCCGGATGAAAGCTTGATTGTATCTCCTATAGAAAAATTATCCTTGGTATCTTCATATCTTACAACACATTCACCGCTATTTTCAGGAAGCCGTCCTTCCTTGATTCGTAACTGGTTAATGTAATTCTCATTATTCCTGTCTGTATTATCAGGTACTGACATTATATGTACAGCGGTCTCTATGCTGTCTTTCCTGATAACTGCATCCTGTGAATATGCAGGATACACTCCCTTAACACCATCAACTGCTCTTATAGCTTTAATATCATCTTCATTAAAACCTATTGATGATAAAAGTCTTAAATCACTCATATTATAATCATCATAATAGTGATCCGTTGAATTCTTCATATCATTAGAAGATGCTGTTACTCCTGCAAAAAATGCTACTCCAATAGCAACAATTGCAAATATAGCTATAAATCTTCCAAATGTTCTCTTAATCTCACGAAAGAGATCTTTCCACACTGATTTTCCCATATTGTACAAGCCTCCATAGTATTACCAGTCTATCGCGTCTACTGAAACAGGATTGTCATTAATAACAACACTGTCAACGATACCATTCTTTATCTTAATAACTTTATCTCCCATTGCTGAAATTGCCTGATTATGTGTTATAACAACAACAGTAATTCCATTCTTCCTACACATATCACTTAAAAGCTTAAGAATGGTTTTTCCTGTATTAATATCAAGCGCTCCTGTAGGTTCATCGCATAAAAGCATCTTAGGATTCTTTGCAAGTGCTCTTGCAATGGCAACTCTCTGCTGTTCACCACCTGATAACTGTGACGGAAAATTTCCTATTCTGTCAGATAATCCCACAGCTTCTATTGTCTTAACAATATCAAGAGGCTCTTTACATATCTGCGTTGCCAGTTCAACATTTTCTTTGACAGTAAGATTCTGTACAAGATTATAGAACTGGAATACGAATCCGATATCATATCTTCTGTATGCTGTAAGCTGTCTCGAACTATACTTGTCAATTCTTTTACCATCAACAGTTATTTCCCCGGTAGTACATGTATCCATTCCTCCAAGAATGTTAAGAATAGTACTCTTTCCTGCACCACTAGGTCCTAATACAACAGCAAATTCGCCTTTATCAATCTTAAAATCCACTCCATTCAATGCTCTTATCTTTACATCACCCATTTTGTATATTTTCTTTACATTTTTAAATTCTATATATGCCATAGTTTCTCCTTTTTTATTCCAGACAGTATTAAATCACATATTAATCTATATATAATAATACCTTATAGCACTCATAAATTCAAATCATTTTAATATAATCATAGAAAGACATTTTATTAAATTTCTATGAAATCATTTAAGAATTTTTCAATTATTATACTCGTATTATCGCTGTTGGTTTGTTGCATATTCTGTCCTGTAACAACTCAGGCAGCAGGACTATATTCAAAATACTCTGTTCTTATTGATTCTGATTCATGCAGGATACTTTCTGGCAGCAATGAAACAACGGCTGTAAGCATGGCAAGCACAACTAAAATTATGACTCTTATTATTGCTTTGGAAAACTGTGACAAGAATTTTGTCGTAACAACTTCCGCCTACGCAGCTTCCATGCCTGATGTACAGCTTAACGCCGTAACTGGTGAGCAATTCATAATTAACGACCTATACTACTCACTTATGCTTGAATCACATAATGATTCCGCTGTAATAATTGCTGAAAATGCTGCTTATTACTTACTATGTAAAAATCCTTCTTTAAGGTCTGAAACTCCGTTTATCAATAATTATAATTACGATTCCTCATTTCTTTCTGAGATTAACCATGAACAAAGTGAAATACTTGTTCATATATTTACCGGCCTTATGAATGAAAAAGCGGATGATATTCTCTTATCAGACACATATTACATAACACCTAATGGTCTTGATGCCGAGGATAACTATAGTTTTCATCATACAACAGCATATGACCTTGCAAAAACCATGGCATATTGTATTAATAATGAGGATTTTTTATATATAACACAGACTGTTTCTAAAACAATTTCAGACACAACAGGCAGATACCATTACCAGCTAAATAACAAAAACAGGCTTTTAAATCCTGATGAAGGAATTATCTCTGGAAAAACAGGTTTCACTAACAAAGCCGGATACTGCTATGTATGTGCATACAAAGACAAAAACCGGACACTGTGCATCGCCCTGCTTGCATGTGGCTGGCCACCAAATAAGAATTATAAATGGAGTGATGCCCGTTATCTTATAGCCCTTGGAAAACAATACAGCCGACAGAAATATTTTAATAATGAATACACATTTTACATTCCTGTATCCAAAGGAAAAAATAGTTTCTGTGAACTTATACCTGACTGTTCAATTGAATTTCTTGCCTGTGAAGATGATTCAGTAACTATACAGGCAGATATTCCTGAAATGCTTTCTGCACCTGTCAATTCAGCACAAATTTATGGAACAATTAATATATATGTAAACAATGAACCAATCCGCAGCATCAGTCTTAAAGCAAAGCAGAGTATTCCCAAAAAAGTTCATGCACTCGACATAATCCGTAAAATATTTTAATAAACATTTTAATCATTCTGATTTATTCTAATTAATTATAAAAAAAGAATGACATAAAAATAATTGTGTTATATAATATGAACGTTGATTTTAAACTAGTTATATAATATGGAGACAACAACAATGAATAAAGTATATAAAGTATTCCCCGGCGGCAAATTCAAAGTTCTTACTTTCAGTTATGACGATGGTAAAATTGAGGACAGACGTCTTGTAAAGCTTTTTAACAAGTTTAATCTTAAAGCAACCTTTAACCTTAATACAGGTATTATTGACCCTGCCATAAGAATTCCTCAGGAGGAATGGCCTGAGCTTTATAAAGGACATGATATTGCTGTCCATACATTTACACATCCTACAATGATCAGACTTAACGATTATAATGCCCTTAGAGAAATTCTCGATGATAAGGATAATCTTGAAAAAATATTTAAACGTCCTATATATGGTCTTGCATATCCTAATGGTTCTTACGATAACCGTATAGTTGATATTGCTAAATCAGTTGGCATCAAATATGCAAGAGTTACTAATGATAAATACGCTGCCACTAAAGCTGCAGAAGCCTATGCTGCTAATGCCGATGGTCCTATGCTTATAGGAGATGAGAATGGTTTTTCTATGCCTGAAGACTATATGTGCTGGGTTCCAACCTGTCATCACAATCATAATCTTATTGATTTTGGCAAGAAGTTCATGGCACTTACTAAAAAACAGTATCTTTACATGATGTATGTCTGGGGACACAGCTTTGAATTTGAAAGAAACAATAATTGGGAAATCATTGAGGAATTCTGTGAAATGATTGCTAACCGTGATGATATCTGGTATGCAACCAATTCTGATATTGTTGAATACAACGAATTGTTTGACAGACTTGAGTTCTTTGCTGATAACGAATATGTTCATAACCCTTCTGTTAAGTCAGTATGGCTTGCAGTAAATAATAGTACTATTGTTGAAGTAAAAGGCGGCGAAACAGTTAAATTATAATAACGCATTATTAAAGGCGGCTTACCATTACAGGTTTGCCGCCCTCTTTTTATTCATGCTTAAGATTCTTAAATGCATTTCTTAATGTAATTGGATTACCATATCTTAATGTTCCCATTCTGTATATCTTAGAGCCTAATATTCCAACTGCTATTGTGCTTACAATAAGAATAACAAACGATACAGCTATCTCAGCAAAACTCACATTTCCAAGTGCTACTCTTGCAAACATCGCACTGTATGAGCTTATCGGCAGGAATGAAAGAACCTTCATAAGAATTCCATCTACATTATTAAACTGGGATAATCCTATAAAATATACAATCATAATAACAAACTGTACACTTCCGGCACTTTTGTTAATATCCTCTGTCTTAGACACAAGCGCTCCCATTGCACCATATATGAATACATAGAACAGCAGCCCTCCAAGTCCAAAGAACGCAAATGTTATAAGCACATCTGAAGGAATATTAAATATTTTATCAAATAATCCACCCCATGAGTCTCTGTTAATCTTATAGCTTCCAAGTATTACTGCAAATATAATTCCAACCTGTAAAAGTGCTGCAGATGTACCTGCCAGTACCTTTCCAAAGAAAAGGCTGTTAGTATCAGCACTGGTTACAAGAAGTTCAATTGTTCTGTTTGATTTCTCCTGTGTTACAGAAGTTGCTACCATTACTCCATACAGAATGATAACCATGAACACAATAATTATAAGTGCATAACAATACCAGTAATTACTCATCATGTCTTTTCCAAGTACAGTTGTCTCGGAATTGATAACCGGATTAAAAGCATTTTCAATCTCTGCCATATCCAGATTATTCTCCTTACAATAGTTATACTGGCTTAGCAGCTGCATTGCATATGTAAATCTCTGCGTCATATCATCAAACATATCACTATTATTAACGACATATTCAAAATCTGTTGCATTCTTTACAACAAAACCAGCAATGACATTTTCATCATTTTCAATCTTATCTACAAGTGCATCTCTTGACGAAACATTTTCAATCTTCACATCATTTAATACACCTTCTACAATTCCTGTTCCCGCAAATATGTCTTTTTCATCACAGATTATGATAACATCAGTAATCTCCGTATTATCAGCGGTATCATCAGTATCATCTTTATTTATTCCAAGAATTCCTGACATATCAAATACACTTGGAAGAAACAGTATCACTGCAGCAAGAACAGCTATAACAATTGTAGAAATCATAAAGCTTTTATTCTTGATATAATTCATAATCTCATACTGGAATATTACTCCGAACTTCTTCATTATCTGTCACCCCCTACAGCTTTTACAAATATATCATTAAGCGATGGTCTGTAGCTGTCAAATGATGCTATCTCTATATCAGCATTCATAATTTCTTTAATAAGTGCATTTCCAGAAAGCTCTTGAATATTCTTTACTATAACACCATCTTTATGTATTCCTGTTACAGATAATGTATCTTCGCAGCTAGTCTTTAACTTTTCTGCCAGTTCTTCTGCTCCCATTCCAACAGCCGATATTATAAGCTGATTCTTTCCATATTCAGCCTTAATATCTGCAATATCACCTGATAATGCAATCTCACCGTTATTAATTATTGCTATATCCTCACAGAACTCCTCCACATAGCTCATCTGATGGCTTGAGAATATAACTATTCTTCCTTCTTCTATCAATTCTGTTACAACATCCTGTAATATCTTAGAATTAACCGGGTCAAGTCCACTGAATGGCTCATCTAATATAACAATCTCAGGCTCACAGACAAGTGTTGATGCAAGCTGGACCTTCTGCTGATTACCTTTGCTGAGTGTCTCTAACTTCACATCTGTATACTGTGATACCTGCAGTCTTTTAAGCCATTTATCAGTATTCTTCTTAGCTTCAGCCTTAGATAAGCCTCTTAACCTGCCAAGATACACAAGCTGTTCTGATACTTTTTTCTTAGGATATAATCCTCTCTCTTCCGGCAGATATCCTATCAGATGCTCCTTTGGATTAAATTTTTTACCATCAAGAAATATTTCTCCTGAATTGGCATGAAATACATCCATAATAATTCTTATAGTTGTTGTCTTACCTGCACCATTACGTCCAAGAAGACCTAATGCCTTGCCGCCTTCCACATCAAATGAAATGCCGTGAAGGACTTCTTTCTCACCAAATGACTTGGTAAGATTTTTCACTTCAAGTTTCATTAAATTAATCTCCTCTCATATATTGTGAAATCTTTGATAATTGTATCACATGTATAGAAATTTTGATAGTCAAATTTATATACATTTTAATTGTTTATATGCATATTAGATGTTTAACATACCGGCTGATAATGTTATACTTGATTCACTAATTCTAGAAAGGAATATTTTAAAATGAAGAAAAAACATTTATTATTAAGCATAATCCTATTATGTATTTTATTCAGCCTGACTGCATGTGGCAGACAGAATTCTGGTAATTCATCAACTTCCGATGGAAACACTCAGTTATCCGGCAAGCACCATGTTGCCATTGAAGTAAACAATTATGGAACGATTGAGGTAGAACTTGATGCAGATACTGCCCCAATTACTGTTACTAATTTTATTAATCTTGCCAATTCATGATTTTATAACGGTCTGACTTTTCATCGCGTAATTGATGGATTTATGATTCAGGGTGGAGACCCTAATGGTGACGGAACTGGTGGCTCTTCTGAGAAAATCAAGGGTGAATTCAAGTCAAATGGCGTCCAAAATAATATAAGCCATATAAGAGGCACTATATCTATGGCACGCTCTTCTGCTAATAATTCTGCAAGTTCTCAGTTTTTCATTATGCAAAAGGACACTCCAAGCCTTGACGGACAATACGCAGCTTTCGGAACTGTCACGAGCGGCATGGACATTGTCGATAAGATATGTAAAGACTGCACTGATACTAATCAGAATGGTGTGATTACAGATAAGAGTAAACAGCCTGTGATTAGTACTATAAGGGTTGTGGATTAACGAATAACCGCACCGTCTTACGACGGTGCGGTTATTATATTAAAACATATTCTATTTATCAAAATCATAACTATTCTCATATATATCTAAAACCTGAGTCACAAAAGCAGCCTGATTCTTGCTTTCTTCTGTGCCAGTATTAACCTGCCAGCCATATGTCATATAATCATAAAAATTTCTTGGAGTGATTGGTCCAAGCTTGTATTCATCCCTAATCAGATTAATACCATCTGAATAATCCCTTACTAACGCCTCAAATGCTTTCTGAGGGTCTTTAAATACCGCTTTTCCATTTTCATCTGCCCCAATTGCAAATTCTTCTCCATGATCAAGAAAATCCTGTACTTTTACATTGCCATGCTCTCTGCCAGCCACATACTCCTGCACATATGGATGTGCAACCTTTGGCGGCTTTGTCTTACAACCTGCCATAGAAGCAAAACACATCAATGTAAACCCAATTAAAAATACTTTTTTCATAGTACCCCTCCATTCACAAGTCAGGTTATGGTTGTATCTACATATTTAATATAACATACGTATCTATATCTTGACAATATATTATTATTTTTTTCAATACTTTTTAATATTTCACATTCAGTCTGTGACTGTAGCCTTCCATTCTCTTTGCAAATACATCAAGCTGTCCTTTATATTTACCATACGCTTTCTCATCAATCAAAGACTCATTATGATACCGTTCAACTAGCTCTGATGAGTCTTTGAAAGCCTTAATTGCTAAATCCTTGTAATTATTCTCAAGATTAATCTGGATTTCATTGAGTGATGTTTCTATCTCTTTCTTGGTTGTGTTCTTCTTAAATATTGACATGTGCATATCCCCCCTTTTACTTGATTTTATCATTAATTGGCATAATTACAAGTTTTGTTTTATAAGGGTTTCAGGTTGTTTATCAGGTGGATTACTAAATATGTTGTTTATAAATAATTTAAGCATGTTCTACACATATAAATGAATCTTTTCCTATAAATTATATTTTTTAATATACTTTATAGGTGTTTTTTGACGGATTTAGGGTGATTTTTGGTGATTAATATCAGATTAGATGGGCATATACCTATAAGATACAATTTTAAAATAGTTTTATAGGTTTATTATATAATTATAAATATAGACACTTGTGTTTTCTACCTATAAGGTTGCATTTTATACGACTACCTATAGGTATCATGTTAAAAGACAGGATATTGGACAACCTATCAGGCTGATTATAACTTCACATATACAATAGAATTCCTCTGTGCCGAAACGGACGCTGC
>ENA-OOXA01001167-OOXA01001167.1-human-gut-metagenome-genome-assembly--contig:-NODE-1167-length-15612-cov-2.393263_pt1 | contig 15612 bp, 8 predicted proteins | sample MGYA00241581_ERZ501331 | MGnify/ENA primary metagenome ERZ501331 (study PRJEB25962, sample SAMEA2042982) | human gut metagenome | biome: human gut; feature: human-associated habitat; material: faeces...
AAAGCAGATATGGCATTTATTATGCATAGCCTTTCATGGCTTGCGTCAAACGGAACAGCAGCAATTGTATGCTTCCCCGGTATTATGTATCGCGGCGGCGCGGAGAAGAAGATTCGCCAATATCTGATTGATAACAACTTTATCGACTGCATTATTCAGCTGCCCGGCAACCTGTTCTTTGGCACCAGCATTGCAACCTGTATTATGGTGCTGAAAAAGAGCAAGGCCGAGAACAAGACGCTGTTTATTGATGCCTCGAAAGAATTTGTCAAGGTCACGAACAACAACAAGCTGACCGAGGACAACATTGCAAAAATCGTGGCCTCGTTTGTTGAACGCGAGGATAAGGACTATTTCTGCAGCCTTGTGCCCAATGACGAGATTGCGGAACAGGATTATAACCTGTCGGTATCCACCTATGTGGAGCAGGAGGACACCCGCGAGGTCATCAACATTACGGAATTGAACGCAGAAATCAAGCGCATTGTGGCGCGGGAACAGGTTCTGCGGGACGAGATTGATAAGATTATTGCGGAGATTGAGGGATGAGCTGTTCGGAAATAGTCAATTTATTTGTTTCGATAGTTTCTATATTTATCTCTGTAAAAGCGCTATGTCAAACAAATAAACAGATTTCTTTGAGCAATAAACAACAGTTGTTTGATAGGCGGCTTTCGCGATTTATTGAATTTAACACTATTTACTCTTTATACACTGACAATAAGCTTTACCTTAAAAAAGCCGATACATTTTATGGATGTAATGATTTAATATTCACATGGCTGACAAATTGTTCTGACTTGGAGGAAATGGCACTTGTAATGTCGAAACCTTTACACCAAGAGGAACAAAAAATATTTCTTACAAAATATGAGAAACTTAAAGCTTCAGCGGTTGAAATCTCGATGATTTTTGATGGGGAAACGGCAGAAATAGGAGAAGCGTTCGTTTCGGCATTTGCAGACCTATTAAAAGCAATGTACAAACAGCAGGTATATATATCAACTTTGAAGGAACAAGAGAAAAAAGACGGAATACCGTTGGAACTTGAAAATTACGAAAAGAATTGTACTGAAATGGCTGAAAGTCTTGGACTGTTTGAATTGTGTGTCAAGCTTGAAACGCTTGATAATAAAATTATTGAAAAAAGAATCGTCGAAAATATGAAAAACAGCTTACGCCTAACGAGGTGAAAAGATGACAAAACTTGATGAATTGATTCAAGAGCTTTGCCCACAGGGGGTAGAACGGAAACGCTTAGGCGATATTGGCGTTATTATCCGTGGTAATGGTTTGCAGAAAAAAGATTTTACGGAAAGTGGCGTTGGCTGTATCCATTACGGTCAAATTTACACTTACTATGGTACTTGTGCGTATAAAACAAAGTCCTTTGTGTCCCCCGAATTGGCAGAAAAGCTGCAAAAAGTAAATACGGGTGATTTGGTTATTGCCGTTACAAGTGAAAATGTAGAAGATGTTGGCAAGTGTGTTGTTTGGTTGGGCGATGAACAGATTGTAACAGGTGCGCACGCTGCTATTTTCAAGCATAATCAAGACCCCAAATATGTTGCCTATTGGTTCCAGACAAATGACTTCTTTACGCAGAAAAAGCGTATTGCGAAAGGAACAAAGGTTATTGACCTGACCCCGCAGAAGTTGGAAGGAGTTACGATGCCCGTTCCACCGCTGCCAGTCCAACGCGAGATTGTCAGGATACTTGACAATTTCGCGGAGCTTACAGCGGAGCTTACAGCGGAGCTTACAGCGGAGCTTACAGCACGCAAAAAGCAGTATGAATATTACCGCGATACGCTTTTGACTTTCGGTGTCCACAGGGGGGGGACATTTGAGACAAAGTGGAGAACGCTGGCAGAAATTGCAGATATTGGCACGGGCAGTAGCAATACAAATGAAGCAGTTGAAAATGGGAAGTATCCGTTCTTTGTTCGCTCGCAGGAGCCGTTGAGAAAGAATGACTATGAATATGACGAAACTGCAATTATAACAGCGGGCGATGGTGTTGGCGTAGGCAAGGTTTACCACTATGTCGAGGGGAAATATGCACTGCACCAGAGAGCGTACAGAATCCATATAAATACATCTGATGTATCTCCGCGTTTCTTCTTTTACTATATGAAAGCCAAATTCCTGCCATATATTCAAAAGAATGTATTTCAAGGTTCTGTATCTTCCATTAGACGCCCTATGCTGAATGCGTTCCCTGTGCCAGTTCCTGATATAAAGATACAGGAACGCATTGTCAACGTCCTTGATAACTTCGATGCCATCTGTTCTGACCTGAACATTGGTCTGCCTGCTGAAATTGAAGCCCGTAAAAAACAGTATGAATATTATCGGGATATGCTCTTGACGTTTGCTGCGGCTGACGACATAATCTTGACAGACAGACAGACAGACAGACAGACAGACAGACAGAGCCTAATTAAGCTCTTACAGTATGTGTTTGGATATGTAAAAATTCCTGTTAAAGAAATCGTCAGCATAAATAGAGGAAAGCGCGTTGTACGCAGTCAATTAAAAGCCGAGGATGCCTACCCCGTTTATCAGAACAGTATGACACCGCTTGGTTTTTATGATGTGGCTAATTGCAAAGGTGATACTACCTTTGTAATTGCTGCTGGTGCGGCCGGTGAAATTGGATATAGCAGTACGGACTTTTGGGCTGCGGATGATTGCTACTATTTTGATTGTGATGCAAATTTGGAAAGCAAATATCTTTACTATGCGTTGAAAAACCAGCAGGGGCGACTATTCTCACAAGTCAGAAAAGCAAGCATACCAAGACTTTCAAAAACAGCAATAGAAAATATAGTGCTTGAGATTCCAGAAATATCTAAGCAAAAAGAAATAGTTGCCATCCTTGACCGTTTTGACACCCTTTGCACCGACCTTTCCACCGGCCTCCCTGCTGAAATCGAGGCACGGCAAAAGCAATACGAATACTATCGGGATAAGCTCTTAACATTTAAGGAGTTGGGTGCATGAGCACTTACAATGTAGTTGCTGCCAGCAACGAAAGTACCGTTGTAACAGAATACGAACCGCAAAGCAAACGCTCTGACGCTTACCAGAGCGAGGCTGCGCTGGAGCAGGCATTTATCAGGATGCTGGAGGAGCAGGGCTATGCCTACCTCCCTATCCACGATAACGCTGACCTTGTAACAAACCTGCGCCGTCAGCTGGAGATTCTGAACAATTATACCTTTACGGATAAAGAATGGGACAACTTTTTTAAGGATAAAATCGCCAACGCGAACGATGGCATCAAAGAAAAGACCCGCCGCATCCAAGAGGACAACATTCAGAACCTGACCCGCGAGGACGGCTCTACGGTCAATATTACGCTGTTGGATAAAAAGAACATCCACAACAACCGTTTGCAGGTTATCAACCAATATGTGGAGAACGGCGGCAACTATGATAACCGCTATGATGTCACGATTCTGGTAAACGGTCTGCCGTTGGTTCATGTGGAATTGAAACGGCGCGGTGTGCCCATCAAGGAGGCATTCAACCAAATCAACCGTTACCAGCGGGACAGCTTTTGGGCGGGCAGCGGACTGTATGAGTATGTGCAGATTTTCGTTATCTCCAACGGCACGAACACGAAATACTACTCCAATACGACCCGCGACAGCCACATTAAAGAAAGCGCCGGAACGACCCGAAAGAGCGGCAAAAAGACAAGCAACAGCTTTGAATTTACATCCTTTTGGGCGGATGGGAAAAATCGCGTCATTCCTGACTTGGTGGACTTTACCCGCACGTTCTTTGCCCGCCATACGCTGCTGAACATCCTGACGAAGTATTGCGTCTTTACGTCCGAAGACCTGCTGCTGGTGATGCGTCCGTACCAGATTGCGGCGACCGAGCGTATTTTGTCCCGCATTGAGGTTTCGACCAATTACAAGCAGACGGGAACGCTGGCGGCAGGCGGGTACATCTGGCACACAACAGGCAGCGGCAAAACGCTGACCTCCTTCAAAACGGCGCAGCTGGCGTCCAATCTCCCCTATATTGATAAGGTTCTGTTCGTGGTAGACCGCAAGGATTTGGACTACCAGACCATGAAAGAATATGACCGCTTTGAAAAAGGAGCGGCCAACGGCAACACCTCCACGCAGGTGCTGCAACGCCAGCTGGAAGACCGGGACGCCAAGGGCAACCCGCATACTTATAAAATCATCATCACAACGATTCAAAAGCTGGCGCTGTTTGTCTCCCGCAATAAGGGACATGAGATTTTCCAAAAGCACGTTGTCTTGATTTTTGACGAGTGCCATCGCAGCCAGTTTGGCGATATGCACGAGGACATCACAAAATATTTTAAGAACTATCACCTCTTTGGCTTTACAGGTACGCCGATTTTTGCGGCCAATGCCAGCACGCGCGGCAAGCCCACGCTGAAAACCACCCCGCAGGCGTTTGGCGGTGAACCGGATGCAAACGGCAAAAAAGTCTTGCCGCTGCATACCTATACGATTGTTGACGCTATCAACGATAACAACGTTCTGCCGTTCCGTATCGACTATGTGGATACGGTCAACCGCAAAGCAGGCATCGGCGATAAGCAGGTTAAGGCCATCGACACCGAAAAGGCACTTGCCGACCCGCGCCGCGTAAAGGAAATCGTCAAATACATCTTAGAGCATTTTGACCAGAAAACAAAACGCAACGGTAAGACGTATTCTTTCCGTGCGCTGCGCAACATTGAAGCAGTAGCCACCGATAAAACACGCGGGCAGGTTGCAGAGGTCAAGGACAGCGTGCGCCTGTCGGGCTTTAACTCCATCTTTGCGGTCAGCTCGATTGCAATGGCAAAGGCGTATTATCTGGAATTTAAGCGCCAGATGCAGGACTTGCCCGAAGCAAAGCGTCTGCGCGTGGCAACGATTTTCAGCTACGCCCCCAACGAGGACGTAGAAGATGCAAACGGCATGCTGGGCGAGGAAAATTCCGATGATACCAGCCAGCTTGATGCAAGCTCGCGTGACTTTTTGGAATCTGCAATCAAGGATTATAATGCACTTTTTAAGACGCATTATGACACCTCGGCCGACAGATTCCAGAACTATTATAAAGACCTTTCCCTGCGCATGAAAAACCGCGAGGTTGACATCCTGATTGTCGTAAATATGTTCCTGACGGGCTTTGACGCTACCACGCTAAATACGCTCTGGGTGGATAAAAACCTCGTCATGCACGGCTTGATACAGGCGTTCTCGCGCACGAACCGTATCCTGAACTCCGTAAAGACATACGGCAACATTGTCTGCTTCCGCAATCTGGAAAAGGAAACCAATGACGCTTTAGCGCTATTCGGAGACCGCGAAGCCGGAAGTGTCGTTCTGCTGAAAAACTATAAAGCCTATTATGAGGGCTATGACGAGGACGGCAAACACCACGACGGCTACGAAGACCTGATTGCCAAACTGCAAGATAAATTCCCGCTGGGTCAGCCCATTGTCGGGGAGCAAAATAAAAAAGACTTCATCGCACTGTTTGGCGCAATTCTGCGAATGCGGAATATCCTTACCTCGTTTGACGATTTCGCGGGCAATGAGCTGCTTGCCCCGCGCGATATGCAGGACTACCAAAGCCGCTATCTTGACCTTTATCATGAAATGCGACCTCCAAAATCAGATAAGGAAGTTATCAATGACGATATAGTTTTCGAGATGGAGCTTATCCGTCAGGTGGAAATCAATATTGACTATATCCTTATGCTGGTTGCCAAGTATCACGATAGCAACTGCGAGAATAAAGAAATCCTTGTTGACATCCGCAAGGCGGTGGATTCCAGTATGCAGCTGCGCAGCAAGAAAGACCTGATTGAAAACTTTATCGCAACCGTCAATACGGCCACCAAGGTAGATGACGACTGGATAAAGTTCGTCACCGAGCAAAAGAAAACCGACCTTGATACACTTATCGCGGAGGAAAAGCTCAAGCCGGATGAAACGCGCAAGTTTGTGGACAACTCTTTCCGTGACGGTATATTAAAGACTACCGGCACAGATGTTGACCGCATCCTGCCGCCGGTCTCGCGCTTTGGCGGCGGCAACCGAGCGGCCAAAAAGGATGGAATTATTGCAAAATTGCAAGCGTTCTTTGATAAATATTTTGGGCTAATATAATGCAAAAAAAATAGTGACATTCTGTGCGAATCGAGGCATAATATATATGTAACCTCGAAGAGTATATAAAAACTTACGCGATTACATTAAAAATTGAATATAGGCCAATAAAGAGCCTGTACAAAATTTATTGCATCCCTATTGCGGAATTGCAGTTTATGTTTGTGCAGGCTCTTTTTTTGTACATTGAAAAAAGAATAATACGCATCATCGGCAGCTCTGTGATGGATGATAACTGCAAAATGGTTGCAAAGGTCAAAGCAATAACTTTATGAGCAGTGCCAACTTTTTGGGAAGGTGTCGACCTGCCTGTAGCTTATTTCCAGAACGTAAAAATGCAGCTTACCGTTACGTTGCTGACGTTCTGAACGAAACGTCCCGCCCAAGATTTAGCACACAGCCAATAGGGAACATGACAGCCTGCTTTTTGGGCTGCAAGCAAAATGGCGCTAAAAATGCAGAGGGTAAAGGCAACGCACAACTTTCAAAATAAGAGGGAAGTGCCTGCCCTACATGAAAGCTGTGTTCAGAACGTAAAAAAGCAACCTACCATTGCACTACAGACATTCTGGGTGAAGTGTTTCAGCCTAAATTATAGTGCTCAAAGCGCCCAAAAGTGCATGGCAGTCAACGCTTTTGGCTATAACGAAAGGTGGCGTTAGTAATGTAGGAAAAACCACTAAACATAAGGAAGCTGCTGCCTTTCAAGATGAGATGAAACCATTGCCAGCCAGAAAGTTGTGTTCAGAACGTAAAATGCTATCAATGACTACACGGTCAATAAAATGGACAGATAACCTATTACTAGTAGAGCAAAAAGCTACACGCTGCAATGGAAGCGATTAAGAATTTAGGCATAGCAATAAGGCAAAGGGTTCCATCAAAGATACAGCTTATTTTTCCCCTATGCAGACCGCGAAGCGCGAACTTATAGGAAAAGATAAGAAGAAACTTTTAATGTGAAAGAAATAAATAATGAAAGATGTAGCAGTTAGCTCTTATTTTCTACCTATCATCTCCGCGGAGCGTGAACTTATAGGGAATAATAAGTTGTTTCTTATTTTTTCCTATTTATCCCGCGAAGCGCGAACTTATATAGGAGGAAATAAGGAAAAGCGGATAAACAAATGGAAAATTTATGGGTTAGGATGCAACTTTCCGCAATACTCCTTATTTAATTCAATGATATTTCATGAAATGAATAACATTGAACAATATAAGATGAGAGACTTGGCATTTTTGAAATGGAAAGTGTAGAAATATAACGACATATAATTAAATATTTGGCAAGGAAATATTTTCCAAAAATACACAAAGTATCATGGAATCACCCCTAAAGTATCAAGGAGCAATACAATGAAGAAAATGAGCAAACAGGACGTTGAAACTGTCATTTTTGAGAATGCAAAAACTGGCGAGGCATTAGAGTTTCAGCACGAGCAGCACAAAGCCGAGTACGGGGCAAAGCATTTTTGGAAAGCAGACAAAAAATTCTTTGAACTGCTTTCAACGTTTTCCGCGGCAGAAAGCAAGGTGGTGGCATATATCCTGCAAAAAACGCAGCCCACAAAGAATGAGTTTATCGGAGCCTATAAAACCATTGCTAGAAAACTGGAATGCGATGTTACAACAGTTCGTAACACATTCAAAAAGATGATGGAAAATGATATGCTGGCTAAGACTGATGACGAACGGATTTGGATGCTCAATCCAAGATTGCTGGTAAAGGGCGATATTATTGTTAAGGCACGGTTGATGTCAAAGTATGATTCACTGCTTGGCCGTCCATTGAGTGACTGGATTATAACCGATAGCAATGGCAATGACCCGTTATTCCTGCCGATAGAATATCCAACACCAGAAAGCCTGGATACTGCAAAAAGCGATTTTATTAAAGTGTATCATTTGTTTTTTGAAACTCTTTCCGGGCTGGGAGGCAAAGAATCCGAGGTGTTAAATTTTTTGGTGTGTGCAATGCGAAACAGTGATAATACATATACTGGGCCGATGAAAAAAATTGCAGAAAATGTAAATTGTTCGAAAGCCACTGTACAGAGAGCGATGGACACGCTTACAGATAAAGGATTTGTTGCGATGGAATTTGATTGTGTATGGCGGATTAACCCCTCTATGGTTATCAAGGGAAACCGCAACAAGGAAAAGGTACTTATGGATGATTTTCTTATGATTCAAGCGGAATACAACGAGAAGCGGAAAGCACGTAAGAATGGGAAAAGGCGGAAAGAAACTACAGGAAAAGCAGAAGCTGAGGCATAGGTCATCCGAAAGTGGCTAGAGGAAGGGAAATATTCTAGCTCCAATAACGTAAGTGATATACAGATTCACTAAAAATATGAGACGTATTTTGGTATGATGATGTGGGAGAATGTATTGTATAATCAAAGAAACAGCAAACGGTAGAGAATGGCTAATTGAGGTGAAAGGTCAAAGAATGAATATGCTGTTTTGCTAGATATTGAGCTATTCTGATGGGCGAGGAAACAAAAATAAAAACCAGGGTCTATCTACAATGTGTTGGTTTCAATATTAGAAAGTATGCGATGAAGAAATTAGTATGGAAGAATAACGATACTTAAGCTGCAATAGGTGAAGATTAGGAGATAAATATGAGCAAATACGGCGATGAAAATAAAATGATTATGATAACGCCAGAGAGCCTAATGACTCAGTATGCAGAACGAATGGCATGCTTTTCTTATTGTTGCAAGGAATGTATGGAGGTGGCAAAGAAATTCAGAGAAAATAACAGGGATGAAGTTGATAGTTATATAAAGAATATCTGTGATGGGAAATATCCACTACACTTTATCTTGGGACTTAACAGTGTTCAAAACAAAAATGCCGTTGTGATGATGGCGTGCATACTGTATGACTGTAAGAATGAGCCAATGAACTTCATAAATGAAGTAATGCAACTATATATAAAAAATAGCAAAAGGCAAGGACTACCTTCGATTGACGAAAATGCGTTGATGTTCCTTTACAGACAAATTGAAAATGATGAACGGGACGACAAGCAGAAATGCCTTGTGGCTTACAATGCTTTCACACAAAATCTTATCAATACACCGACAAGAGCTTTCTTTGCGGCTTACGCACCTCGTTATCAGAACTTTGAAAAGTGCTACAAAGACATATATCTAAACGCTTTTTTTGCGCTTAAACTAATTGATGCTAGTTATTCAGTGAATAGTATATCCCATACAGAAAGGTATAATTATTTAACGAAGACGATTGTCAGTAAAAGATTTTCGGGAAAGAACTTAAGCACAACATTTACAGAAGACGCAAGAAAGCTACGATATACAACATTAGCAGAAAAAGCGGATGTGGATGAGTATACAATTCCGCTTACAGGAGCATTAAATTCCAGCGGAATACTTAATTCACAATCAATGGATGAATTCCCATTGACGAAAGATATGCTAACAAGTATTAGCATTATTGCCTATAAAGCTGCTCATGTTGATGATGGAGCTGTTCCGCTTGAGAAAGTATGGAAAGAAATTGACCAGCAAGAAAAGAGTACATATGACGACAAAATTATAGAAGAAGCTGAAAACATCCGGAATAAATATAAAGCGGCGCTGTTTAACGCAACCTACTACACGTTTCTTTCGGAAAAATGTAAGAAAGCAATAAGAGAGACGCTTAGTGAATACTTCTTTAATCCGCAAGGAAAGCGACTAGACAATGAACTTAAAAAATGTCAGACGAGGATAAAACAAGACAAAGAATTGATTGCAAAGCAAGAATCCACTTTGGATGAATATCATAAAAGGTTGGAAGTGGCGGAAAAGAATGCAGAAATTGCTCGTAATCGCTACGCAAGTATCCAATCAAAGGTTGAAACTCAGCAATCAGAAATTGAATGCTTAAAGAAGCAACTAGAAGATTTGAAAGCCCAAAATGAGGAACTGAGCCGCGCCATACCCGAGAGGGAAGAAGCAGAAAAAATCGATTTACCCGAAGAGCCTAAAATCGATTATGTTGGATGCCTTACAAAAGTGTTCGAAAGCAAGAAGGTGGTATTTATTGGCGGACACCAAAATATTATGACAAAATTTGCACAAAAGTTTCCGAAAGCTGTAGTAGTAACGAAAGATAAATCAATAACTGCGGAGAATCAGATTGATAATGCAGATGCAATCTTATTCAAAACAGATAATATGGGTCATAAAGAATATAACCCGATAAAAGATATTGCTGTGCGCCGTAATATACCGTATGGATATATTGGAGATGTTACAGCTCTTGAATTGGTTGAAAAAAGCGTGTTTGAGGAACTGGAACGCCTTGGATGCAGTCTATAACGAGAAAAGATAATCTGCAGACGATGTCATATTTTATCTCGTGTAAGTAAAGTCTTGTGCCAACTCTTCTACATATGCTATTTCACCCATCTTGCCACGGTCTTGGCATCTATGCCGTATAACTGCGCTATATGGTACATGCTGGCTCCTGATTGATACATTGCTTTCAGCTCGGCCTTATAGTCTGGCACGGCATCAGGTGAGTGGAGCAGGTCGTGGAGAGACAGCTCCAGCAGGACAGCAAGTTGCAGAACGTATCGCGGTGCAACGGATTTGCTGCATAGTGTGGCGTGCAGCTGCTTGGCAGATAGGTCGGCTGTGGGAATATAACTGCCATATAGACTTAAAAGTGCAGTTTCAATTTTAGTGGCGTATGTGCGTCCGCCGGTCAGGGAACGCCAGCCGTGGGAACGCAATGCGCGGTCAAGGACGGCATGGTAGACAGAGCCGTCACGATAATCAAAACTGGAATCCAAAGTATCTTGTAGCAACAAATCTAATGCCTGTAGGCAATCCGACACGGGTTCTGCGGGCTGCTTTTTAAGCTGCATAGTAAATGTTGCAGGGAATAGCTCCTGCTGCCGTGCGCTGTTGTATGTGACATCGGTATCGACCAGCCAGCAACGGTGCTTGGTGCAAATCTGCATATCCGGCAGTTGGTGGCTGCGATGCCAATAAGGCTCACCATATAGTTGCAAATCCCCTTGATAACAGACGGGGCAATAGCGCATTACGGAGCAATGATTTCCATTGGCCTGTGAAATGCCCATCCGATGTACAGCTAATGGATTGCCATTGACAACATAGGCATAGGTGGAGCGCTTACGCTGAGTAGGGAAAAATCGCGCGTAATAGGGATAAAATGTGTGCTGCATTACAACATCCTTTGCAGACAAGAACCCTTGCGGAAGCTGTGCCAACAGCGTATTTATAGGCCCGCAGAGCATTAGACTGGGAGCACAGAAATTGTCCCCATATAGCTGCCGCAGGGTGTGCTTGGCGCAGTAGTTGCCGCTGTGAACATGGTAGCGACAAATGACGCTGTACCAAAGTTCATCCGGGTACGGCGTGGGAAAGAAGCTAATCATATTGCCACCTCGCCCTTGATATACTCTGCATAAGCAGATACGGGCAATTCGCCGCTCTTTTTGGCTTTTTTGAGCAACATCCGTATATCATTTCCAACAATCTTGGAGGGGGCTGCGGAACCTACGGATACCTCCGGCGTGGTCTTTGCCTGCCGCTTAACAACGGGTTTGGCGGAAAGCTCGCTGATGTATTCTGACACCATCCCTAAGTTTCTTAAAAATGCACTTTCAAAGATTTCCAAATCCAGCTTTTCACGTCCGTCAAGAATAGCTTGCTTTTGAGCATTGTATAAGAGCTTGGTGAGTATATCCGGGATGCCCTGCGTCTTGCGATACAGCCAATTTTCCAGCTCTGGTGTCAGGTCAGTGGCATACTGCGTGTACTGGTAATGCCACAGCCCATGTAGGAGCAATGCAAATTCTTTATCGTTGGGTAGGCGGTCATAGACAAGCCCAGTGGTACGCCGTGCGGCGCGAAACTCCTGCTGCAATACCTGCAAAACGCGCGGTGTTCCGACCATGCAGACACTTACCCCTGCCCCGTTGATAAGGTGAACGAGAAAATTCAAAAAGCGTATACCGCCATCACTTTTATGATAGGTAATGTTCTGCAACTCGTCTATCACCAGTAACCCTATATGATTGACGCGCACAATTTGGTTAAGCTGGCTGACAAGAACATCAATGCTCAACCTGCGCGATAGGGCATCTTTTTGATAGGTGGTTCCAATCAAACTGTCGATTTGCAGGTAAATATCCAGTATCAGTGCTTTAATGGACGCATCGTGCGGGGTCTGCACAACCAAGTACGGGATTTGGTGGCAGTAGAACTTTTGCCCATGATACTCGGTATGTTCGATGACCTGCGGATATAACGATAACACGCGCTGCAATGCGGTGGACTTGCCAAGTCCTGATACGCCGACAACGGAAAAAGAATTTCCGCCGCCAATAGAAGCGGCAAGGGCATTGCCGTGCATCAGCGAGTAACCGTTCTGAAAAGTGGCGGCTTCGCTCTGGACGGAATACTGCCCGTAACAATGCTGCATGGCGGTGTGGATTTCGCAGTATAAGTCAACTGTCATAGATAGAGGCTGGTAAAACTCGTATAATGAAGACAACAACTGCAAGCGCTCCCCGGTGCTGCGGTCACGGTCACTATCGCTATAGGGTGGGATGACCGCCAGAGCGCGAATCAAGTCTTTGCCGGACAGCATCGGGGGCAAGGCTTCAATAAAAGGATTATTGTCATAGAGCGGATTTGCAATATAATCAGCGTGCATCGAAATCATCCTCCTGTTGCTCGGCCAGTAAATCCATCAGCGATACGCTTTCTTGTTTGCGGGCTGTGCTGCGGTTGCGTTGTATCTGCCTGCTGATATTGCTGCGGTCTGGCATGGTACGTTCGGAGCGGTCTGCAATGGCTTGTATATCGCTCATAAGGTCAAGCTGTGCCTGCAATTCCTGCTTTTTCCAATCGGTGCGTTCTACTTTTTCCTGCTGTTGTGCGTCTGCAATTTCCGCCAGTGATTTGCCCAGATAGGATTTTTGCACCAAGTCAAAAGCCGAGTAAGTACCGTTTTCATACAACCACACGGTATCCATACATTCCGGCGCGTAGGCAACCTGTACGGTCTCCCGTCCACCAAGACCGGCAGAGACAAAACGCTTTTTAAAAGTGCAGTTTGAAAAACGCAGACCGAAGATTTCCAGACCGCGTTGTGTGATTTTTCCCTCGGCACGGGGCAGCAACGTGTAGAGCAATTTCTTGTCTGTAGCTTCCTTTACTGGGCAATCATCCTGTGCCTCACAGAACGACCAGATACTTGCTGCCAGCGGTGGCGTGTTGGCTTCTATCATGGCGGGAGTGCGGGTAAAGCCTATCTGTACAGATTTTGCATTGTAAAAGAGGACGCAGCGCAGAACAACGGCGGTGAACTGCTCCAAATCCAGTGTGCCTTGTCTGCGGTAGTCCGGCGCACCGCGTTCCTGTATGTCAGATTCGATGACACCCTTGCCTTTAAGTAGCGGTTTGTAGGCGCTCTGAACCAAATCAAACAGTTTTTCAACTACACCTTTTAAATCTGGACGATATGCAGGAAGATTTTCAATCTCGATATGATAACTCTCGCACAGGTTTTCCAGTGGGCCGCTGGTGAACTCACTGCCTCGGTCTGTAATAATTTTGGTGGGAAGATGGTGACTCGGCCAGTCGTGCGGGTCAATGTCTATCCCGTGCTGATGGCAAAACTGACCTTATCCGTAAAAGTGTTCTGAAGCAGAAGACGCAGCGCATATTGCCCGCCTTCTAAACCAACATAAACGCCGGTAATCAGGCGGCTGTAGGCATCGACCATTGTGTAAATGACAGGTCGGCCAATAGGTTTGCGGGAAAGGCGGCTGACAATGTAGATGTCGGCAACGGTGGCATCAGTCATGTACACGCCGATGGTGTGTGCATAATCGCAGACCGAGCCAGTAAACGGACGATGATTGCGCTGATAGGCTTTAAGTCCCTGCCTGCTGATGGTCTCGCTGATGGGGTCGCGGTTCTTACGAAAGAAATAGCGGAACTGCCAGAACGTGGGATATTCCGGCTTCAATGTGCCGTGTGCATCGCAGTATTTCGCCCGCAGCATCATTTTGTAGGCGGTCTGCAAGCTCTGCCGCTGCGGGGTGTAGTAATACTTGTTCAGTGCCCAGCGGATGGCTTTTTCATCGGTAGTAAGCTCATGCTGTTCTGGCGCGGGACGCTCTGCGGGTAAAAGTGCATTTTTACTTTGGTATACCCAGTAGCGCCAGAGATATTGCAGCACCGTGCGGCGGGCAATATTATGCTCGGCAGCTATCTGGCGGACAACCTCATTACGGTGGGACTTATCATAGATGCAGGTGTCATCTAACAGCGGCGCAATCAAGTCGAGCTTGCGATTCCGCCCCTCGCGCTGGCGGTTAGTGATGTCCTCATCCAGAACGAAAACAGAGTACGCCTCGGCAGGAACGGGCTGCAATTCTGCAAGTAAATCCGATGCAACAGGGTACGGCATCCGAAAGTGCTGGCAGCTGACAACATAGCTTTGTTCTTCTCCACAGAGCAGGACACGGACGTGCTCGCCGTTTTCAGCGGCAAGGATGTCAAGATTCCTCATGGCGGGTATCCTCCTTGTCAATGATGATACCCCAATCGGATATGCCTTGCTGCTGCCAGTATCGGCGGGATAATTCCAGTTTTTCCGCGACAGACGGACGGCTTAAATAAGACCGAAAGACAGCCTCGCGGACTGCCGTGTGCCCATCGTCATAGTGCAGGACAAAATCTGTGGTGTAGGTTTCGCTGGGTAGATTTAAGTCGTTGGCAGGAATATCATTGCAAAGGATAGGAACATTACATTCAAATTGAAAAATGGCCGGTTCTGCATCCAGCATTTTCGCGGCGGCAAGCTGCACTTTGTTGTACAGACAGCAGACAGCTTTGCATTTGGTGAGCATGATTTTAGTACAGCGCTCTTTTTGGACTTGTTTTCGCATTTCTTTGACGCTCCTTAATGTAAATTTGGGGCGTCCGTTCACCGAAGAAAAAGGAAAATTACTTGTGCCCTTTTGGGGCAAACTTCCGTTCCACATTTTCCGAAAATCGAATTGAAAAGAGCGAAATTTGGAAAAAGTGGAATTTCAGTGTGCCTTTTGGAAAATCTTGAATTTTTGCTTGCCTCATAGATTTATCGCTGTAATGGCATAAAGACGTATTAAGAGGCAAAACAGAATTCCACATTTTCCGATTTTCTATTGACCGTACTATATGTGCGGGTACACGAAAAAATCCAGAAAGGCGCTGAGAAAATCAAGACAGCGCATAGGAGCTCGCTCCACTCCGTTCCGCTCGCAATCCGCCTAATCTCCAAGCCAACTCCAAGAACATTCCAAGTCCACACCAAGCAAAATCAACGCATTATCTCATGTTTTCCCGCATGGGACAGAATGAGAGAGGATTGGAAACAAAAAAGAAAGCAGGCCCCGCCGCCGGATGGCGGA
>ENA-OOXA01001169-OOXA01001169.1-human-gut-metagenome-genome-assembly--contig:-NODE-1169-length-15599-cov-3.996912_pt1 | contig 15599 bp, 10 predicted proteins | sample MGYA00241581_ERZ501331 | MGnify/ENA primary metagenome ERZ501331 (study PRJEB25962, sample SAMEA2042982) | human gut metagenome | biome: human gut; feature: human-associated habitat; material: faeces...
GCCGCGTTTCCGGTGAACACCGTGCAGAACGACGCGAGACCGAAGAACGCTATGTTCATCAGCGCCGCTGCTGCCGCCGAGACCGCCCCCGAAGCATCAGCCGCCCCTGATGAACCGCTGATGAGCGCCGCCAGCCCTTACGCGGACGAGGGCAGTTCCCCCGTGGAGAACAGCACCGACGGTACCTACAAAGCCGAGGACAGTGCCGAATCCAGCATTGCCATCGCCCCGGCGCACGCCGTGATGCTGGAAGGTGTTATCTACTACGACACCTGCACGGTCAGCGGCACCGACGCCAAGACCGCCCCCGACGGCACCATTACCTCCACCGTGGACAGTGACTCTTTTCCCACCGAAGATGGGCAATCCAACTTCGGCACCGGCTACGCCTACCGCTACGGCAGTGAGAACGGCACACTGGAGGTGCAGATCGACGGCGAATGGTGGATCTTTGCCGCCAACCAATAAGCAAACAGCATTTAGCAAAACGCCCAAAACTGCGGAATCGGTTTTGGGCGTTTTGCAGATTCAGCTACTATACCCTGCTTTTTGCTTGCAGTTTTTGGTGGTTATGCTACAATAATTTTAATCATCGCAAATACCCGCCAAAGGAAGTGCCTTATGAAAAAGTACATTATGGCGCTTGACGCCGGAACGACCTCGAACCGCTGCATCCTGTTTGACCACGACGGCAAAATTTGCAGCGTGGCCCAGAAAGAATTCACCCAGTATTTCCCAAAACCGGGCTGGGTCGAGCATGATGCCAACGAGATCTGGACCACCCAACTGGGCGTGGCCCTCTCTGCCATGAACAAGATCGGTGCCACCGCCGAGGATATCGCCGCCATCGGCATTGCCAACCAGCGCGAGACCACCATCGTGTGGGACCGCGACACCGGCGAGCCGATCTACCATGCCATTGTATGGCAGTGCCGCCGCACCAGCGAATACTGCGATAAGCTGAAAGCCGAAGGCTACACCGAGATGATCCGGGAAAAGACCGGTCTGATCATTGATGCTTACTTTTCCGCCACCAAATTAAAGTGGATCCTGGACAACGTAGAGGGTGCGCGGGAAAAGGCCGAGGCCGGGCAGCTGATGTTCGGCACCGTGGAGACCTGGCTGATCTGGAAGCTGACCTGCGGCAAGGTGCATGTGACCGACTACTCCAACGCCAGCCGGACGATGCTGTTCAACATCCACACGCTGGATTGGGACGACGACATCCTGAAGCTGCTGGACATCCCCCGCAGCGTGCTGCCCAAGCCCGTTTCCAACAGCGAATTTTACGAGTATGCCGACCCGATGCACTTCTGCGGCGCCATCGAAATCGCCGGTGCAGCAGGCGACCAGCAGGCCGCGCTGTTCGGCCAGACCTGCTTTAACAAGGGCGAGGCCAAAAACACCTACGGCACCGGCGGCTTTTTGCTGATGAACACCGGCGACCACCCCGTGCGCAGCAAAAACGGCCTGCTGACTACCATCGCCTGGGGGCTGAACGGCCAGGTGAACTATGCGCTGGAAGGTTCCATTTTCGTCGCCGGTGCAGCCATTCAATGGCTTCGGGACGAGCTGAAGATTTTGGAGGACAGCCGCGACTCCGAGTACATGGCCCAGAAGGTCAAGGACACCAACGGCTGCTACGTCGTGCCCGCCTTCACCGGCCTCGGCGCGCCCCACTGGGATCAGTACGCCCGCGGCACCATCGTGGGACTGACCCGTGGCTGCAACAAAAACCACATCATCCGCGCCACGCTGGACAGCCTGTGCTATCAGGTCAACGATGTCCTGCACGCCATGGAGGCCGACTCCGGCATCGCCATGAAGGCTCTCAAAGTGGACGGCGGCGCGTGCGCCAACAACTACCTGATGCAGACCATGGCCGACATCAGTAACCTGCCCGTGGAGCGTCCCTGCTGCGTGGAGACCACGGCTCTTGGCGCGGCCTACCTTGCGGGCCTTGCCGTGGGCTATTGGAGCTCCACGGACGAGGTCGTGAAGAATTGGTCGGTGGATCGCACCTTCCTGCCGCAGATCACCGCCGAGGAGCGGGCCAAGCGGATCAAGGGCTGGAACAAGGCCGTCCGCTGCTCCTACCACTGGGCGCTGGACGAAGAGGAATAATAAAAACTTTGGAGGAACATTATGGAGATTCGAAACGCAGGAACAGAGGATATCGCGGCGCTGACCGCCGTTGAGGCAGAGTGCTTCCCACCGGCGGAAGCTGCCACTGCGCAGGAGTTCGTCGAGCGGGTCCGGTACTACGGGAACCATTTCTGGCTCCTGTACGAGGGGGACAAGCTGATCTCCTTCGTGGACGGTTTTGTGACGGACGAAGCCGACCTGACCGATGAGATGTACGAGAATGCCGCCATGCACAACGAGGACGGCGCGTGGCAGATGATCTTTGGGGTCAACACCCTGCCGGAATACCGCAAGCACGGCTATGCCGGGCAGCTGCTCCGCCGCGCCATCGACGACGCCAGACAGCAGCACCGCAAAGGGCTGGTGCTGACCTGCAAGGAGCGCCTCCTTCCGTACTACGCCCAATTCGGCTTCCGCGACGAGGGCGTGTCCGATAAATCCACCCACGGCAACGTCGTGTGGCACCAGATGCGGCTGACGTTTTGAGAAACCCGCCGCAGTTGCTGGCCCTGCGGCAGATCCTCGCCAGTTCAAAGGACGCCATCACAAAATATTGGAAGTAACACAAACGAACCCCGGCCCTTTCCCGCATTCAGCACGGGAAAGGGCCGGGGTTTTATCGTTTCAGGTTCCGGTGGGTGCGCTTACCCCATCACGACGGTGACCTCCACGGTCTCTCCGGCAGGGGCGAGGGGCAGGACATTGCCCTCAATGGTCTTGCCGTTGACGGTGACGCGCTTCACGCCCTTCTGCACGGCAGCGGGGTTCTCGACCCGGATGTGGTACACGGCACCGCGATACCGGCGGGTGACCGTGAAGCCGGGCAGAGTGTGGGGGATGCAGGGGTCGATCTTCAGGCCGTCCAGCGTGGGCTGCACGCCGAGGATGCACTGGCTCACGTTGCAGAAGGTCCACGCAGCGGTGCCGGTCAGCCAACTGTTCTTCGCCTCGCCGAAGGTGGGGGCGTCCTTGCCCGCGACCATCTGGCTGTAGACGTAGGGTTCGGTGCGGTGAATGTCGGAGATGTCCTCGATGTAGGCGGGGCAGGTCTTCTTGTAGACCTCAAAGGCCCGGTCGCCGTGGCCGAGGACAGTCTCGGCGCAGCTGATCCACGGGTTGTTGTGGCAGAAGATGCCCGCGTTCTCCTTGTATCCCGGAGGATAGCTGGAGATCTCACCAAGGTTGAGGCGGTAGGTAGTGTAGGCGGGCTGCAGCAGCACCACGCCGTACTTGGTATCCAGCCGCTCTTCCACGCTCTTGAGGGCCTGTTCCGCCTGACCGGTCTCCTTGCCGATGCCCGCCATGACGCACATGCCCTGCGGCTCGATGAAGATCTGGCCCTCGTCGCATTCCTTGCTGCCGACGGGCTTGCCGAAGGCGTCGTAGGCGCGGCGGAACCATGCACCGTCCCAGCCGGCGGTCAGCGCGGCCTGCTCCACCTGCGCAATGGCGGCGCGGGCGTCGGCGGCTTCGTCCGGGAGGCCCCGGTGGCCGCACAGGTCGGCGTATTCCTTGCCGTATTTGACGAACATACCGGCGATGAAAACGCTCTCCGCCACAGGGCCTTCGCTGGGGCCGGTGATCTGGAAGCTCTCGCCCGGATGCTCGGAGAAGCAGTTCAGGTTCAGGCAGTCGTTCCAGTCGGCGCGGCCGATGAGGGGCAGACCGTGGGGGCCGAGGTGGGTGCGGGTGAAGTTGAAGCTGCGGCGCAGATGCTCCATCAGCGGCTGAGCCTTGCTCTCATCGTTGTCAAAGGCCACGGACTCGTCGAGGATGCTGTAGTCGCCGGTCTCGCGCAGATAAGCGGCGGTGCCCGCGATCAGCCACAGCGGGTCATCGTTGAAGCCGGTGCCCACGTCCCGGTTGCCCTTTTTGGTCAGGGGCTGGTACTGGTGGTAGGCGCTGCCGTCCTCAAACTGGGTGGCAGCGATATCGAGGATGCGGCTGCGGGCGCGTTCGGGGATCATGTGCACGAAGCCCAGCAGGTCTTGGCAGGAATCGCGGAAGCCCATGCCGCGGCCGATGCCGCTCTCGTAGTAGCTGGCCGAGCGGCTCATGTTGAAGGTGACCATGCACTGATACTGGTGCCACAGGTTTACCATCCGGTCCAGCTTTTCGTCGCCGGAGTCCAGCTGCAGGGCGGACAGCAGGTCGTCCCAGTGGGCGGCCAGCGCCTTGCGGGCCTCGTCCACCTGCGCGTCGGTGGCGTAGCGGGCCATCATGGCCTCGGCGCGGGCCTTGTTGATGACGCCGGGGGCGGTGAACTTTTCGGCCACCGGGTTCTCGATGTAGCCCAGCCCGAAGAGGATGGTCTTCATCTCCCCAGCTTCCAGCGTGAGGTGGAAGTGGTGGGCGCCGACAGGGGCCCAGCCGTGGGCCACGCTGTTGGAGCAGTGCCCTGCCTTGACGGCTTCGGGTTCTGCCGGGCCGCCGTATACGCCGCAGAAAGCGTCGCGGCTGGTGTCGAAGCTGGTGACCGGAGTGTTGGCCCAGAACACAGCGTAGTGGTCGCGGCGCTCGCGGTACTCGGTCTTGTGGTAGATGGCGCTGCCCACCACCTCCACCTCGCCGGTGGAGAAGTTGCGCTGGAAGTTGGAGCTGTCGTCCATGGCATCCCACAGGCAGAACTCCACATAGCTGAACACATCCAGCGTGCGGGGGGCGTCCGTCTTGTTCTCCAGCGTCAGGCGGTCGATTTCGCACGCATCGCCGCGGGGCACGAACAGCTCCTGTTGGGCGCGGATGCCGTTCTTCTCACCGGTCAGGATGGTGTAGCCGAGGCCGTGGCGGCAGCTGTAGGAATCCAGCTCCGTCTTGGTGGGCTGCCAGCCGGGGTTCCAGATCGTGCCGCCGTCGTTGATGTAGATGCGGTGGCCGTCCATATCCAGCGGGGAGTTGTTGTAGCGGTAGCGGGTGATGCGGCGCAGCCGAGCATCCCGATAAAAGCTGTAGCCGCCGCCGGTGTTGGACACGAGGCTGAAGAAGTCCTCGCTGCCCAGATAGTTGATCCACGGCAGGGGCGTGCGCGGGGTGTCGATCACGTATTCCCGGTGTGCATCATCAAAATGTCCGAATTTCATAAGATCTGTTCCTCCTTTGCTGAAAAACAGGAAACGCGCTGCAACCATCAGAAAAGCGAAAACGATTGAGAACGCGCCGCAAAGAGAAAGAGAACGATTACGCTGCTTTAAGCATAGTCGATTTCGCGCCGAAATTCAAGGGGGTTTATGAAATATACAACACACCCGACGAAACACGCTCTTTGGTCGGCTTGTAAGAATTTTGTAATTATTTTGAAGGAAGCAACGAACTTTTTTCTCATAAAGAAGGAGGGGCAGCAAAAATCCGATGGAGAGGGAGCCGAAGCCAAAACCGCCCAAAGCGGCAAATCGGGAAAGAAATTTCCCATATATAAAGTAATTATAGAAATCCAGCCTTTGCTTCGCCCATTGACGAAACGCCAGAACGAAATTCCATTCGAAAAATAGCGAAACTGGCCGAAAATGGAGCAAACTGCATAATTTGGCCCCGGCGCAATCGAGCAAACTGCCAAAATGACTCTGTTTAGCACAAAACTTTTGATTTTGAGCTTGATTTTTGGTACGGAATGCGCTATATTGAAATTGCGAAAACGATTTAGGATTCGTTCAGAGCCAACCGGTTCCTGAGAGGAGGACGACGACATGTCATCCCTGAAAGATCTGGCGCAGGAATGCGGGGTCTCGGTGGCAACGGTGAGCAAGGCGCTCAACGGCCAGCCCGATATCTCCGAAGCCACCCGCGCCCGTGTCCGGGAGGCGGCCCGCCGGATGGGCTATGTACCAAATATGGCGGCCCGCTCCATGAAGACCAACCGTACTTACAACATCGGTGTCCTGTTCGTGGACGAACAGCAGAGCGGCTTGGCACACGAGTATTTCTCCGCTGTGCTGGACAGCTTCAAAGTCCGGGTCGAACAATTGGGCTACGATATCACTTTTATCAACCGCAACCTCGGCGGCAGGACGATGACCTACCTAGAGCATTGCCACTACCGCGGGGTGGATGGAGCCGTGATCGCCTGTGTGGACTTCAACGATCCGCAGGTCATCGAGCTGGTGAACAGCGATGTGCCGGTCGTCACCATCGACCACGTGTTCAACAACCGGATGGCGGTCCTGTCCGATAACGTTATGGGCCTGTCGGCTCTGGTTCGGACGGCATACGCCCAAGGCCACCGCCGCATCGCTTTTATCCACGGCGAGCGCACCGCCGTCACCGAGAACCGCCTCGCGGGCTTCTACAAGAGCTGCGATGAGCTGGGGCTGGAAGTTCCCGATGCGTATGTGCGGGAGGGCATCTACCACGACGCCGCCCGCTGCGCACAGGAGACCAAAGCCCTGCTGGCTCTGCCGCAGCGGCCCACCTGCATCATCTTCCCGGATGACTTCTCCGCCATGGGCGGCTACAGCGCCATCCAGCAGGCAGGGCTGTGCATCCCGCAGGACATCTCCGTGATGGGCTACGACGGCATCTACCTCTCCCGCGTCATGAGCCCCAAGCTGGTGACCTACCAGCAAAACACCATGATGCTGGGACGCACCGCAGCGGATAAGCTGGTGCAGATGGTCGAGCACCCGCGTGTGACGCTGGCCGAACAGCTCCTCGTGACCGGCAAGCTGCTGGATGGCAGCTCGGTAGGTCGGCCGCCCCAAATTTAGTTCCCAAGCTCCGGGCGGACCGGAGTTTAGAAAAAATGGATTTAGGATGAACGAGAAAACCATTGAAGGAGGTTTTTCATTATGAGAAAGATTTCGCGTCGTAATTTCCTGCTGGCTTCTGGTGCAGTCGCAGTGACCGCAGCGCTCTCCGCATGCGGCGGCAGTTCTTCTTCTACCGCAGGCTCCACCGCTTCCTCCACCGCCGCTTCTTCTGCTGCAGCTTCTGAGTCCGCAGCCGCTGAGGGCAAGGTCCTGAACATCTGGTGCTGGAACGATGAATTCCAAGGCCGCTTCAACGACTATTATCCCGAAGTCTCCGAGGTCGCTGCGGATAAGTCCACCACCACCCTGAAGGATGGCACCGTCGTCAAGTGGACCATCAACGCCAACGAGAACAACAACTATCAGAACAAGCTGGACGAGGCCCTGCTGAATCAGGACTCCGCAGCCGATGATGATAAGATCGATATCTTCCTGATCGAGGCCGACTACGCCCTGAAGTACGTCGATTCCGATTACGTTCTGGATGTGAAGAAGGACATCGGCCTGACCGATTCCGATCTGGCTGGCCAGTATCAGTACACCAAGGACATCGTTACCGTCGATGGCAGCCAGCGCGGCACCACTTGGCAGGCAACGCCGGGCCTGTTCGCATACCGCCGCAGCATCGCTAAGGATGTTCTGGGCACCGATGATCCCACCGAAGTGCAGACCTACCTGTCCGACTGGGATAAGTTCAACGATGTCGCCGCACAGGCAGCCGCAAAGGGCTACAAGATGCTGTCCGGCTTCGATGACGCATACCGCACCTTCTCCAACAACGTCGCAGCACCTTGGGTCAGCGGCACCACCGTCACCGTCGATGAGAACATCATGAAGTGGGTCGATCAGACCAAGGAGTACACCGACAAGGGCTACAACAACCAGTCGAGCCTGTGGGACTCTCAGTGGGCATCCGATCAGGGCCCCACCGGTAAGGTCTTCGGCTTCTTCTACTCCACTTGGGGCATCAACTTCACCCTGCTGGGCAACTCTCTGGCAACTCCTACCGCTGAGGGCGGCAAGGAAGAAGTTGGCAACGGCATCTACGGCGACTACGCAGTCTGCGAAGGCCCTCAGCCCTATTACTGGGGCGGCACTTGGATCTGCGGCGCAGCAGGTTCCGATAACATCGAGACCATCAAGGACGTCATGCAGAAACTGACCTGCGATGAAGCCATCATGAAGCAGATCACCCTCGACACGCAGGACTACACCAACAACGAGAAGGCCATGAACGAGATCGCCAACAGCGATTATAAGTCTGACTTCCTCGGCGGCCAGAACCACATCGCTCTGTTTGCAGAAGCTGCAACCAAGATCGATATGTCCAACGCCGGTCCTTACGATCAGGGCCTGAACGAGAGCTTCCAGAACGCCTTCAAGGATTACTTCACCGGCAACGTCGATGAGGACACCGCAAAGGCAAACTTCGAGACTGCCATCAAGGAGAAGTATCCTGAGCTGACCGATGTTGTCTGGCCCGCATAAGAGTTGGGACGACCTCATAAACAACTGAAATAAAGGGGGCGGGCCGGACGCTGTGTCTCGCCCGCCCCTTTTTTTCCTGAAAAACCGTCAGGAGGCAGTCACATGGGAGAAAAAACGAATAAGAAAGGGTCGATCAGCTACGCGAAATGGGGCTACATCTTCATTGCGCCGTTCTTCATCATCTTCGCGGTATTTCAGCTGATCCCTCTGGCATCCACCATTTATTACAGCTTCTTTGAATATTACCGCAGCGGCCTGAAGGTCATCGGACCCGATTTCGTGGGCTTGAAGAATTACGTGACCCTCTTTGCAACAGACCTGCCGAAGTATTTCGGCAACACCCTGCTGCTCTGGATCATCGGGTTCATCCCGCAGATCGCAGTCTCCCTGCTGCTGGCGGCGTGGTTCACCGATCTTCGCCTGAAGCTGAAGGGCCAGACCTTCTTCAAGACGGTCATCTATATGCCGAACCTGATCATGGCCTCGGCCTTCGCCATGCTGTTTTTTGCCCTCTTCTCTGACAACGGCCCCGTCAATGCGGTGCTGGTCGGCATGGGCGTCCTGAAGCAGCCGTTCAGCTTCCTGAACACCGTCTGGGGCAACCGCGGGCTGATCGGCCTGATGAACTTCCTGATGTGGTTCGGCAACACCACCATCATGCTGATGGCCGCCATCATGGGCGTGGATCCCACCCTGTATGAGGCCGCCGAGCTGGACGGCTGCACCCCGAACCAGATGTTCTGGAAGATCACCATCCCCCTCATCCGCCCCATCCTCGTCTACGTCATGATCACCTCGATGATCGGCGGCTTGCAGATGTTCGATGTGCCGCAGATCCTGACCAACGGCAAGGGCGGCCCGGACCGTACCTCCACCACCATGATCATGTACCTGAACAACCATCTGTTCAGTAAGAACTACGGCATGGCCGGTGCCGTTTCCGTGGTGTTGTTCCTCGTCTGCGCGGTGCTGTGCGTCATCGTTTACATGAGCCTGACCAAGGAAGACGACGGCCGCAGCAAAGCGGAGCGCAAGGCTTTGAAGGGAGGAAAGAAGTAATGGCAAACACTGCTAAGACAAAGTCGGAAAAAGCCACACTGGCTGCCCGCCGTACCGGCTGCTATATCGCACTGGTCCTCATCAGCTTTCTGTGCCTGTTCTTCTTCTACGTGCTGATCGTCAATTCCACCCGCACCCACTTCGAGATCCAGAAAGGCTTCTCGCTGCTTCCGGGCAAATCCCTGATGACCAACCTGAAAAACGTGCTGAACGACGCGAACATCCCGGTGCTGACCGGTGTGCGCAACAGCCTCATCGTCTCGGCTTGCTCGGCGGCCCTCAGCGTGTATTTCTCGGCCCTGACGGCTTACGGCATCTACGCCTATAACTTCCGGTTCAAGAAAGCCGCTTTCGCCATCATCCTGCTCATCATGACGATGCCCACGCAGGTCTCCGCACTGGGTTTCCTGCAGCTCATCACCAAGATGGGCCTGAAGAACTCCTTCCTGCCCCTCATCATCCCCAGCATCGCAGCACCGGCGGTCTTCTTCTTCATGAAGCAGTACCTCGACGCAAGCCTGCCGATGGAGATCGTGGAAGCGGCCCGCATCGACGGTGCCGGTGAGTTCTACACCTTCAACAAGATCGTGCTCCCCATCATGAAGCCGGCGCTGGCCGTTCAAGCCATCTTCGCCTTCGTGTCCAGCTGGAACAACTACTTCATCCCCGCTCTGGTTCTGGACTCCGCCGACAAAAAGACCCTGCCCATCCTGATCGCACAGCTGCGCAGCGCGGACTTCCTGAAGTTCGATATGGGCAAAGTTTACATGATGGTCGCCATCGCCATCCTGCCCGTCATCATCGTCTACCTGCTGCTCTCGAAGTTCATCGTCCGCGGCGTGGCGCTGGGTGGCGTGAAAGGCTAAAATTTCGACCGCGGCCAGTGGCCGAAACAGGGAGAAATTTTTGGCGCAGCGGTCTGCAAGACGCGAGGCCCGCTCAAGGGCCGAAGCGGATGCAGGGCACCGCAAGAGGGCGCTGCTTCCGTTTCCCGACTGGGAAACCAAACGAGCATTTTCTACGCAATCACCCATTCTCCTTCCATATATCAAGCAAACAGCCCGGCTGGCCGCCGGGCTGTTTGCTTTTTCTGATTTACAAACCTGAACCGCTGTATTATAATGAAGTAAAAAATCATAGGAGGAATCCGAATTTGGTTCATCTGATCGAAGTGGTCTACCGTTTTCTCTGGGGCGATTGGTTCGTGCTGCCCATCGCGGGCGGCGTGGGGATCTCGCTGATGGTGGTGCTGCTGCTCACGGCGGGGGTGTTCTTCACTCTGCGCACCCGGCTGCTGCCGGTCCGTCTGTTCCGGGATATGATCTCCGCCGTCTGCGAGAAAAACCAGAATAGGGAAAGCCTCTCGTCCTTCCAGACCCTCGTGGTCTCCACGGCCACCCGCGTGGGCATGGGCAATCTGGTGGGCGTCGTGGCGGCGGTTTCGGCGGGCGGTGCCGGAGCGGTCTTCTGGATGTGGGTCACGGCCCTGCTGGGGGCCTCCACCTCCTTTGTAGAGTCCACCTTGGCCCAGAAGTATCGGCAGCCTGACCCGTTGTATGGCGGCCAGCGCGGTGGTCCGGCCTATTATATCCACGTCCTCGCCGAGCGTAAGCGGGGGAAAAAGCTGCGCCGCTCGGTGGTGGCCGTGCTGTTCGCGCTGGCGGGCCTCATCTGCTGGTGCGGCATCAGTCAGGTCATCTCGAATTCGGTCAGCTCCGCCTTCCAAAATGCGTTCCAGATCCCGCCCATCGTTACCACCGTTGCGCTGGTGGCGCTGGCGGCGGTCATCGTCCTGCGCAAGAATGCTACCGTCAAAAGTCTGGACGTCATCGTGCCGATCATGGCGGTCTGCTATTTTGTTATGACCCTCTTCGTCATCGCGGCCAACATCACCCATGTCCCGGCGGTGCTGGGCCGGATCTTCTCCGAAGCCTTCGGTCTGCGGCAAGCGGCTGCGGGCGGATTCGGTGCCGTGCTGATGAACGGCATCAAGCGCGGCCTCTTCTCCAACGAAGCGGGCAGCGGTTCGGCCCCCTGCGCGGCGGCAGCCGCCTCCTGCGATGACCCGGTCAAGATGGGGCTGGTACAGGCGCTGGGCGTCCTTATCGACACCATCGTGATCTGCAGCTGTACGGCCTTCGTCATGCTTCTCGCCCCGGCATCCGTCACGGCGGGCCTGACCGGCATGGATCTGCTCCAAGCGGCGGTGCAGTACCACTTGGGCAGTTTCGGCGTCATCTTCATCGCGGTCACGCTGGCGCTGTTCAGTTTTTCCACCTTCCTCGGTATCCTGTTCTATGCCCGCTCCAATGTGGCCTACCTCTTCGGCGACCGCTGGCTCTGGCAGACGCTGTACAAGCTGCTGGCGCTGGTCATGCTGCTGATCGGCGGCATGGAGGCCTACACGGTGGTATGGGACCTCGGCGATGTCGGGATCGGCCTGATGACCATCTTCAACCTCATCGCGCTCTACCCGCTTTCCGGCGAGGCCATCGCCGCCCTGCACGACTATGAGCGCCGCAAGCACCTTGAACGCTGAGCCTTGAAAAACAAGCTGAAAAAATACGAAAAAACAGTTGACAAATCCGCTCCACTCTGCTAAAATAAACAAGTCGTCCGGCAGCGGACGTGAACAGAATCTGGGCGTGTTCCCGAGTGGCCAATGGGGACAGACTGTAAATCTGCTGCTTTTCAGCTTCGGTGGTTCGAATCCACCCGCGCCCACCAAACAAGAAAAATCCGAACCTATTTCCGATTGGAGAAGGGTTCGGATTTTTCGTTTTCTTCGGGTTTGAGAATGAAGGCTCCCGTGGACGGCGTAAAACTCCGATACCTTGTCATAGACCGTAAGCCAATAACAAGATTTGGAGGGTATGATTATGAAGTACGATGAAAGAACCTGCAAATTCAACATGGACACCGGCTGCGTGGAACTGCTGCTCCGGGATGGGAGAATGATCTCCATTGATTGCACTGGGGTCGAGGATGAATTGGACGTGACCATGGCGCAGAGGACGGAACTGGACTACCTCATCTACAACGATCCGCTGGGCTATGCGGATTTGATTCTGAACGGTGACCCGGAGAAATATTTGAAGAATGTGGCTGGAAGCCATGGGCTAGAAGATTAAGGGCAAAAAAATAAGAGGTGTGCCCAACTGGACACACCTCGGTGAGACACATCTATATAAGGCAGGGCGTTCCCTTTACTGGGAGCGTCCTGCTGTTTTTATGCTGCAACAGGCAAGGCTTGTAGAGTTTCCTGCTCTTTCAGCCATTCCTCGTATTCACGCTGGCCTTCCTCGCTGTTGAAAAACTCAACCATGGAGGGATAAAAGCAACGCGCAAGGGTCTTGATTGCTTCATCCGGGTAGCCGGATTTGTTCGACTTCTTCTTTTTGCTCAAATGGTATCCTCCGAAACTCAAAGTTCCATATCCTGCCCACGCTTGCGGTTTTTCTGCGGCACATTCATGGTGTGCTCCTGCTTGGGGGCAAGAATCTTTTCCAGAAAGCCACGCACCAGTTCGGGCGCACGGTGGAGAGCATCCAGATAGGGTTTCACGTCGTACCACAGGTCGTGGTACTTGTTGCTCCAACGAACGGCCTCTTTCTTGGCGGTGGAAAGTTCTTCTTTCAGGCGGCGGTTCTCCACATCCATCATATAGCCGTGGTCGGCTTGCTTTTTCAGCTTGGAAAACTCTTCTTCGGTCAGCGAATAGTTGCCGAGAAAGGTGCGCTTACCAATATAATCCAGATCGCGCGCATGAATGAGGGCTTCTTTTGTGAGCGTGACCTTTTTCTGCACAGCGGCAAGTTCCTTTTCGGTCTTGGAGAGGGTTTTGTTGGTTTGGGTGAGGTGCTGCTCTTTCTGGTCAATCTGGGCGGTCAGAGTGTCCAGTCGCTCCTGCTCCCGCTGGACTTTGAACTGGGTGACGGTCAGGTGTTCTTCAGTGCTGCCGCGTTCACCGCGCTCTACATCCGTATACCCGGCGTTGCGCATATAGTTGAAGAAATCGTCTTGCAGGACACTGTACGACTTCTTCAGGACTGGCTTGCCGTTCTTTTGCAGCGCAGGCTTTCCGGCATCGTCCAGCAGGGGCTTGGATGCCCACTTCTTGCTCCGGCTGACCTGCATGACGGTCTCCTTGACTTTGCCGACCAGAGCCTTGTCCTTGCAGCGTTTCGACCACAGGATCTGCTTTTCCACCACAGGCACATAGACCACATGAAGATGGTAGTGGTAGACCTCCCGGCCTAATGCTTCGGTCATGGCGCGGTTGATTTCATCGGCGTGCATGACAGCCGAGAGAATATACTGCTCACCGCCCACGATTTGAACGGCTGCTTTGTAGGCATCCTCATAGAACTGCTTGGCGAACTCATAGCCGCCGTGATTGTCAAAGTAGGCAGAGTTGACATCAAAGACAAGTTCACAGTAGTGGATAGCATCCGGCTTCAAGCCGCGCGTGGAGATGGTTCCGGCGGCTTCCAGTTGGGCGAATAGGTCGGTGTAGCTGGCAGTTGGCTTTTTGAAGTGGACGTTCCATGCAGTGCGCTGGGGGATAATGTCGGGGTTCCGATAGCTGTCCTTTTCACGCTCATTGTGCTGCTGGGTGTTGCCAACGGCCTTGTCCGAAACGGCGAGATTCCGGACACTGGTGCGGTCAACGCCATCGTTTCTTGCCAAAGGGCATCCCTCCTTTCAAGGTTCATCGAAAGGTGACGGGGAACGAAGATGCACTTCTTCGGAAGTGTAATAACCCACTATAACACTTTCATCCCTATGGGCTGCAAAGTGTAGTGGGCTCTTCGAGGACTCTCCGAGGGGGAACGTCTCCTGCGGGAGAGTTACAATCAAGTTCGCACAATGCGAACTTGATTGCTCCGTACGCATCTGAAAAAATTGCGTACGGACTTCAAATAACCTGTACGGTTCGTACGACGTACGGAAATGCGAAATATAAACGATAACACGTTTTAAAACGCTTTAATTCGCCGTACAGATGCGTACAAGTACAGACCGTACAGGTTGTACGAACTTCTTCTGTGAAAAATGCACTTTTTACGGGCAGGGGTGGACAAGCGGTTCGATGCCTACAAAACCCCGCACCCTGCGGCCACCGGGCAGGGCGATGTTATGTACTGCACCAGAGTACCCCAAAGTGGGAACTCTGGTGTTTTTTGCTTCCTGCCTGAATATACGGAAAATTTTGCAGGAAAGGCGAAAAAGCGGCAGAACTGCAACGGAAAAAGAAAAAAGCCCTTACTGGTTGCAGATTTGCAACAGCAAGGGCAGAGGGGAAACCGTATATTGAACAAAACGGCAGAGCGTATTATAATGAGGAAAAAGCTCAAAAAGGAGGGCCGACCACATGGCACAGGAATATCTGCCCGCACCGTCCAACGTCCGTCTTGCGGACTTGATGAAAGAGCACAATATCAGCCAACCGGAGCTTGCCAAGGAAATCGGCTGCTCCAAAAGCACCATCAGCCGCTTCATCAGCGGCGCAAAAGGGACGCTGACCCATGAGCAGGTGCTGAAAATCGCAAGGCTGTTTAATGTGTCCACGGATTTCCTGCTGGGAGAAACCAACATCCCCGACCGCAAAAATTACGACATTGCCGAACTGGGCTTGTCCGTAGAAGCTGCAAAGAACCTCTACACAGGGCGTGTCAATACAGAGGTGGTCAACCTGCTGCTGGAAAACGCTCGCTTCGCAGAGCTTACTTACCGCATATCGCAGTATTTTGATGATACCTTTGCGTCCGGTATTGCGGCACAGAACGCCATGCTCACGACATTGAGCACCCTGCTGCGTACAAGGGTCAAGACCCCGGAGGCAGCCAAAGCCGCAAAGGACATCAGCCTTCGGAGAAAGCCGGTGTATCAAGGTGATCTTGATGACATTGAAATGTACTTCATGGCGGCGGTCAAGGAAATCAAAAAGGGTATCGGGAGCCATTACGCCGAACAGGAAGCCATGAGCAAGAAAGTGGCCGAGAAGATGTTCAATGAACTGACCAAGGGGCAGGATGTGCAGCACCCAACGATCACGGCAGAGCAGTTGACAGATGCAATGTTGGACAGCGTTTCGGGTATGGAAGGAGCTACGCCGGAAGCACTGGAACAGCTGCGAAGCGGTCTGCTGGGAATCTTGCAGTC
>ENA-OOXA01001191-OOXA01001191.1-human-gut-metagenome-genome-assembly--contig:-NODE-1191-length-15373-cov-1.882556_pt1 | contig 15373 bp, 13 predicted proteins | sample MGYA00241581_ERZ501331 | MGnify/ENA primary metagenome ERZ501331 (study PRJEB25962, sample SAMEA2042982) | human gut metagenome | biome: human gut; feature: human-associated habitat; material: faeces...
GGCTTTGGGATTGTGCAACGACAACACCTTTTTCCATCTTTTTTTCCAGACTGTCCACACGGTCTATGAGTGATGTATAATCTTTTTCCATTTCTGGTTTGTATCTGCGTCTACGCCGATCTTCCACTCCTGACAGCAGGTAATCGGACACTGGCCGGCAATGCAGCCGAATTCATCATAATAATCCGGACGGATTTTCTTTCGTTCTGTTTTCATATATCCTCATTTCTACATATGCTTGTTCAGTACTCTCCATGCAATTGCATAGACAATAAGAAACAGACAGATCATACACGACATCAGCTTACTGATCATCGGATCATACAGTCCTCCAAAAAGAAAGGCAAAATACATTACAATCAGAAGCACAAACGCTGCCATCCTTAACGCACGCGACCCAATCTCAATATTTCTCTCGTCCGTTACCTGCAGTCTTGCTTCCTTTAATTTCTCTTCGTCTTCCATCAGACGCTTATTGCGGATCAAAAAAACAATTCCAGAACATATAAGCCCCACACCGATCCCACAATATACACCCAGCATATAATCGTCTACTTTCATCTTTCCTGAAAATTCCATATAATAAGCGGCTGCCGCACTGATTATGCCAAGCAGAATCAATCCCAGCAGGCATTTATTTTTTGCCTGCAGCTGCTTGCGGAATTCCTCATTGTTTGTCACTTTACTTCCTGAAAATAAACAAAATCCCTTCATATGTTTTCATCCTCCTGATCAAATATAAATAATTCCTCAATGGTTACGTGAAAAAACTGTGCAAGTTTATGTGCCAGCACTAAAGAAGCTTTGTATCTGCCTCCCTCCAGGGATATGATCGTCTGTCTGGTCACATCCACAGCATCTGCAAGCTCGCTCTGGGTCACTCCCAGCTCCTTGCGCAGATCCTGAATTCTTGTTTTCATGCTTCCCCTCCTCACGGAAATTTTTGTCAAGTTCGCTTTACACCACGAAGTATAGTGCACTTTACATTGTATGTCAAGTGTATTTTACATTTTCATTTCAGAACGAAGCAAAACTTTGAAAGTGTCTATTGAACAGTAACAGGCAATTGGTATAAACTGTGTATATATCGAAAATAAAGGAGAACCTATGAAATTAGAAAATTACGAAGTGCATCTGCCAAGCTATTCCATCGGCGATCACATCTACGATAAAATCGGACCGGTCTGTGAATCCTACGGAAAAACCGTGCTTCTGATCGGTGGCAGACGCGCACTTAAAGCAGCGGAAGGAAAGATCCGCACTTATGTAGCAAAAACAAACTTAGAAATCATCGGTGTCGAACTGTACGGCAGTGACTGTACCTACGAAACCGTGGAAAAACTGCGGCAGCTTCCCGTCTATCACAAAGCCGATATGGTCTTTGGTGTGGGCGGTGGAAAAGCACTAGACACCGTAAAATGTCTGTGTATCACTGACGATAAGCCGGTCTTTACGTTCCCGACCATCGCCTCCAACTGTGCAGCCTGTACTTCGGTATCCATCATGTACAACGAGGACGGCACATTCTTAAAACCGAACTTTTTTGTACGGCCTGCCATGCACGCATTTATCGATACGGAAATCATTGCCAAAGCCCCTGCACAGTATATGTGGGCGGGCATTGGCGATACCTATGCCAAATACTATGAGGCAACCATCTCTTCCCGTGGGGAACAGCTGGAACATTTCACCTCCCTTGGTGTGGCATTAAGTGTCATGTGCCGCAATCCGCTTCTGGAATACGGTGCCAAAGCACTCGAGGATCATAAAAAAGGATTATGTACCTACGATGTGGAGCAGGTTGTCCTTGCCATCGTCGTGACAACCGGAATTGCCTCCATTTTCCTGACAAAAGATTTTACCCCGGATTATAACAGTGGGCTGTATGCGCTGACCAGTTATCCGGTCATTGAAGAAAAACATCTGCACGGAGAAGTCGTGGGATTCGGTGTTCTGTTTGCACTGCTTGTCGACCAGCAGTACGAGGAATTTGAAAAAATTTATACATTAAACCAACAGCTGCAGCTTCCGACCTCTCTGGAACAGATTGAGATTACGGAAGAACAGTGGGAGGAAAGTATGGACCGCATCCCGGAAATGTCCGATATCAGACATTACCCATATAAAGTAACAAAAGAAATGCTGGCCCTTGCAATGAAGCAGCTGAAAGAACAGGAGGGAGGCAGACTGATAAATGAATAAAAAATCTTCTGCCGGCACCGGCACCTATTCCATCATTTTTGGTGTTGCCTTTGTCTGGTTCACCACGCATTTCGGCGGCGGATTTGCTTCCGGCGCCCAGATTTACAGTTACTATGTACGGTTCGGCATCTGGTGTCTGATCATGCCTGCACTTGCCATGCTCTATAACGGTATCTTTTTTGCCTACGGCATGCGCTTTGCCAGGAAACACGAAGTGTACGATTACCGCTCGTACAACAATGCATTTTACGGAAAATTCGCCCCTGTTTTTTCCAACCTGTTTGAAGTGCTCTATATCTGCGTCATGTGTGTCGCTCCTGCGGTTGCCTTTGCAACCGGCGGTGCAACATTAAGTACACTGACAGGACTTCCGTATCTGCTGTGTACACTGATCATCGGCATTTTCATCTTTATCGTTGCCATTTTCGGCACCGATCTGGTGCGCCGGGTAGCCTCCGTGCTTTCCATCTGCATCATTGCCGGGCTTCTGATTGTATACATTCCGAATATCATCCACGGATGGTCTGCCATCCGCGCAACCGCACAGCAGATGACAACATCCACACAACCATTCGGGAAGGCACTTTACTCCGCATTCCTTTACGGAACGTTCCAGCTGGCAAACATTGCGGTATTTGTCCAGCACGCCAAAGTATTCAAAAAACCGGGCGATGCCGTCAAAAGCATGGGGCTCGGCTTTATCATCAACGCGCTGATGATGACGATGGTCTGTCTTGGAATTATGACCGTTTCCACAAGCCCGGATATGGCAGGTACCAGCGTACCAACACTGCTTATGGTGCAAAACGGCATTGGAAAAGGATTTATGACACCGTTAATTTCCATTCTGATTATCCTCGGTGCCGTATCCACCGCCGTAAATATGGTTGCCGCCATGGTGAAACGTGTATCCGACGGACTTAAAAAACGGACCCTGTCCGGCAAAAATGATGTATCCGATGGAACACCAAAAGCAGAAACTCCGGACATAAACACCAGAAAACGCATCTCCTCCCGTGAGATTATCATCGCACTGATCTGCTGTCTGATTGATTTTGGCATCGCACAGTTCGGGCTTCTGACACTGATCCAGAAAGCTTACAGTTTTCTGGCTTACCTTGCCATTCCGGTGATCCTTGTTCCATATATCATTCACATGATTGTGACACGAATGGATTCCAAATAAAGCAAATGTAGGAAAAAGGTCTTATTGACGAAAAACATCTTTAGATGATACGATACCTCCATATCAATAAAAAATATGGAGGTTTTATTTTATGAAAAAGTTAAAGAAACAATTTCTGGCAGCTGTGCTTACCGCAGTTATGGCAGTATGCGCTTTTGCCGGCACTACTCCTGTAGCGGCAGCAACCCTTTCTGCCAAGCAGTACATCAACAAAATGGCGAAAGCCACAGAAAAATTGAAATCCTATGAGATGAAAATGAACATGGATATGGACATGTCGGTTCAGGGAAAAACCACATCCACCAAAACCACGTCAACAACGATTGCTTTTGCCAGTCCGCTGAAAACCAAAACCGTTATGACGATGACAATCCCTTCCAACGGTAAGGACACAAAAATAAAAGTAATCTCCTACACAAAACAAAAAGGCAACAAACTGTTGCAGTACACCTCTACGGATAACAAAACCTATGAAAAATCAACACTGGATTTGTCTGACTACTCCGATATGCTCAGTTCTGTACAGACCACAGATATGTATTCGGATTTAAAAATTGTCAAAAACAGCGTAACCGTCAACGGAAAATCAACCGTACAGATTCAGGCACAGCTGAAGGGCGAAGATATTGCCGGTCTTCTTGCACAACTTGGACTTAACGGAGATAACACACAGGGAACATCTTCTGATTACAGTTCTCTTTCTCCGATTACCATCTCTCTCTGGATTGATAAGAAGACCTATTATCCGGTAAAACAGACGATCGACATGAAAGACTTCATGAACGAGTATCTTAGTTCTCTTGTAGCGGATTCCGATATGTCCTACTCCAAGATTAAGACATCTGTTACATACAAAAACTTCAACAAGGCAACTAAATTTTCACTTCCGAAAGCCTGCAAATAAATGAAAGAAATGAAAAAGTTGGAATAACGACCGATTCGTTATTCCAACTTTTTTACTTTCCCTGTGTACAATTCGCTGCATCAATTGCAATGACAAGCATCAGTGCCGGAATCTCATCTTCGGGATTTAAAATATTAATCGTATAGGTATCTCCCCAGTGGAACAGTTCCTTTGAAATATGCACGACTGAACTGCAGCCCGCATACACATCATAATCCCAGGCGAGGAAATCTCCCTCACAACGCCATCCGTTATAATCAATTTCATAATGCGGTTTGAAAAACGTAAATTCCTTTTGAATATTTCCAAATTCACGTCCACTGATCACAATATCAAACGAAGGAAGAAGCGTAAAAAGACGCTGCTTGATCATACCGATTTCATTTCCGGAAACATCAAATACATGGATCTGGTGCCCCAGCCGAAACAATTCTGCTTTTACAAAATACTTTTTATTTCCCGCCTCATCATAAACATCATAGGTATCCGTCCATGAAAAAACACGCTGTTTCATCAGTAATTTCATATTCTTTTTCCCTCTTTCTTCTTTTTTCCGATCTGTGGCAACGTAATATTTACCCCAAGTACCAGTTTCACAAGCCAGACAAAAAACAACAGAACAAGAATCGGTATTACACAGGAAGTCACAAGCATTACCGCAATCGCTTCTATAAACCGGTTCAGTGTATTTTCCAGATTTACTTTTGCTCCGGTGACGGTATCCTCAACTTTGTCCACCAGTCCCGACCAGAAACTACTCTTCCCACCAGTATCAGAACCACTGCTCTCCTGACTCTGTGTATCTGCCTCGCCTTTGATCTCATCCGTCGCCTGCTTTGCCGATGCAATGGTATTTTCCATGGAAGCTCCATATGTCGCATCCATCAGATCCGCAACCCTGACACTTACCGGAACTACCAGATAAACAGCCAGCCCAAACAAAACCAGCTTACAGGCAATGGTCCTGCCCAGATCTTTTTTGAATCCAAAACAAAGCGACAACAAAATACATCCGATCGGAATCAACAGTTTAAATGCTGCCAGCCCCGTAATGGTAACCAGATATTTTTCAAGATATATTGCACAGACCACAATCAGAAAATACGAACTCAGATCGGCCAGTTTATCCGCAATCGGAGTACCGGCATCTCCCGGAATAAGCGTAATTGCGGCAGAAGCAGCTGTTGCCGCTGCCGTCAGTTCCAATGCAGTTGTCTTTTTGTCATCCAGTGACTGAATCGCGTGTGCATTTATCTTCATAGTTGGAGATGAGGTGTATTTTGCAATCACACAAAATGACAGAAGTGCACACAAAAGGGGAATCAAAATCGATACGATCCACCGGATTCTCTCCCTCTGTTCTGCCTGTTTGTGGTTTCCTGACTCGTCCATTGTTCTTCCTCTCTTTCTGGTCTACGATCCCGAAGGAAGCCGCACGATGCGGGTCTTTCCTTCCTTCTTTGCGCGCATCAGTACCGGCATGTGTTTTTTGCGGAGTGCATGCACCACCGGATAGGCTGCAAACAGATCTGCCGTAACATAAACCGCTTCCGGTTTATACTCGAGTATTTGTTTTACAAAATCTTTGATATACGTTTTCCAATCTTCTTTTTCCATTGCAACTTCCGCATACACGCCCTGTTCTTCCAGATCCGGAAGAAGCGGAAGTGTCATGTGACAGATCTGTGCATCGGTCATATCCGGAATCTGCCTGAGCAATTGCTCTGTTTCTTCTCTCTCGCAATTTTTTGTCTCCTGTGCCTCTCCGGCATCCCACAGACACACAATCACCGGCTTTTGCTCATATTCTTCCAGACTGATCTCACATGCCCTGATGGCATCCGCCTCGTCTCCAACCGTCATAAGAAATCCGCCCTTGTGACAGAATCCTGCGCTGGCAAGCCCGGTAGCCGCTTGCAGTTCTTCATTTTCAAGCCCCAGCCATTGCTTTGGAAAACTGCATTTGTAATTCATGGAATCCGGTTTCTTCTGTGGCTGGATACAATATCCGCCACGATTTGACGGGAAAATAACAAACGCTGTATCCGTCTCCTTCAGCCTCTTCTGACACGGAACAAATTCCGGCAGCACCAGAATACGCGCATCCCCACCCTGTGTCTCCTGCATGGCAAGTACCTGATCGATTTTCTCGTCCGCGCGCGCGTCTGCACGATAACGTGCGAACTTATTTTCGAGGATCAGCCCTGCTATCCGGACAGCATGCAGGAATTCCCCGGTCAGTCCACACTCCTTCTGCCCAGCGGTCAGCTTACTTTTGTCATATATCTTCTGGTTTTGGGCATCCCATACCGGATTAAAATTGCCAATCAATGATGCAAGCTCATTCTTTTCCCCGGTATTATCATTGTTATCCAGCGGCTGCACAAATTCTTCATCAAACCGCTGCGCTAACGTTTCCCCTAAGATTCCGCTTCCGAGTTCTTCCCAGAGCAGACCAAAGGCGGCATATGGTACTCCATTTTCACGCACACGACTGTCTCTCTGGTGATGGTCATACCGCCCTCTGCCAATATCAAATACAATCCCGTCATATCCTTCCGGCACACGGTTTCCCCTTGTGATTGTAATCTGCGGATTCAGATACAACAATAATGCGGATGAAAATACATCATCCGCATGAAATTTTCCACTATGTGTAAATGCTTTTGCATCCTGTTTTTTGATCTGTTCTGATAATTTCATCTTGTCTTTCTACTCTTTTTTATTTTCTGTAATCTCTCTGAAAATCATACGTTTTCTTCAATATATTACACCTGTGTGATGAAGTCAACTCATTTCACAAAAAGGGGGAAAATGTGTACCTGAACAGCATGGTGTTCAGGTGCTGAGTGAACAGTAACAAATTATGAATCGATTCACACTTTTCCTTGCAGAGATTCAAAAGATATGTTATTCTATGTATAGAAAAAGGGAAAGCTAGAGAAGCGGCTTACCCCAATAATTAAAAATCTGTTTTAACAACAGCCGTCATTATTGCGAGTAATGGCGGCTATTTTCGTTTTCCCTTGAAAATCGTGTAGCACAATCCAACAAGGGCGCAAATGAACTAAGAGGATTTGCTTATTTTGAGATATTTTTCTATAAAAGTGTGTCAAAAGGTGTGTCAGTCTTTTATTTCATATCATAGAATTGTTCCGGAACCCCTATAAATAAGCATTCTTCGGATTATTTCTCATCCACAACCTGAAAGATAAAAAATTTAAGATAATAGCTCTCCGGCACATTCGCAGAATTTGCCCACAAAATCGGATGATCCGGTGCCTGCGTACGGAATTCCACCTGACGCAGCCGTTTGTGTGCCGCCTTTGCAGCTTCCTTCACCGTCTTTGCCAGCAGTTCCTGTGTCATAAAATGGGAACAGGAACAGGTTGCCAGGTATCCGCCGTCTTTTACCAGCTTTAACCCTTTCATATTGATCTCCCGATAACCTTTGATGGCATTCTTCGTGGCCTCACGGGATTTCGTAAATGCCGGCGGGTCGAGAATGACTACATCATACTTTTCTCCGGCTTCTGCCAGTTTCGGAAGCTCGTCCAGTACATTTGCACAGCGAAAATGTACCGTATCTTCCAGATGATTACGCACGGCATTGGCATTTGCCTGCTGCACCGCATATTCCGAAATATCAAGTCCCGTCACATCGGAAGCACCTGCGATTCCTGCATTCAGTGCAAACGTTCCCATATGTGTAAAACAGTCCAAAACTCTCTTTCCTTTACAGATCCGCTGCATTGCCAGCCGGTTATACTTCTGGTCAAGGAAAAAGCCCGTCTTCTGACCATTTACCACATCGACCAGATAGTGCACGCCATTTTCCGTAATCTCCACCTCTGTATCAAATGTTTCCCCAATAAATCCTTTCACCTTCGGAAGTCCTTCTTTCCTGCGCTCATTGGCGTCACTTCTCTCATAGACTCCACGGATAGAAATACCGTCCTCTTTCAGTACCCTTTTTAATAATGAAACGATTGTTTCCTTGAACTGCTCCATACCGAGTGCCAGACATTCCACCACAAGCACATCCTCATACTTGTCAACCACCAGTCCCGGCAAAAAATCCGCTTCCCCGAAAATCACACGACAGGAAGATGTATCCACCGTTGTCTTCCGGTATTCCCAGGCATTCTTTACACGCATACGAAGAAAATTCTCGTTAATCTCCTGATCCACATGACGGGTCAGCATGCGGATACGGATCTTCGAATTCTGATTGATAAATCCCTTTCCCATCGGATATCCGTCAAAATCATGTACCGTCACCACATCTCCATTGGTAAATGTCCCCACAATCGTATCAATCTCATTATCAAAAATCCATGCGCCACCCGCCTTGATCGTGCGGCCTTCTCCCTTTTTTAAAGTAACAATTGTATGATTCTCCATCTTCTTTTCCTTCCTGTAAATACTTTCTTCATAGAGATACCACGTGCGATGTCGAACATTTGAGGACATATACACAATATCTTCTTTTCGCTGTCCCAGCTTCGTTTTCGTTTGGGACATATACACAATATTTCTTCTTTTATGTCCCGGCTTCGTTTTCGTTTGGGACATATGCACAATATTTCTTCTTTTATGTCCCACTTTTATTTTCGTTCGGGACATATACATAATATCTGCACTTCTATATCCCATTTTTAACGCTTTCCGGGACATATCAGTGGAAACTTTTTCTATATATCCCACTCTGACTCTTCTTCGGGACTTTTCAACTTAAAAATCTTCCATATATCCCTGCCCTGTCTATCTTAGAATTTTTTCTCTCAAATATCTTCTATATGCCCTCTCCCTGTCTACCTCAGGACTTTTTCCCTTAAAGTGTACCACAGAATAATTACGTTTTCCAGCACTCCCCATTGTTTTTGAAATCCATAAATGTTATAATGTTGTTAATAAATTAACGAAGTTGTTGCATTTCTGTTCACAACTTCACGCTAAGACATACAAGGAGGTCTTATACGAATGGATTTTTCAGAAGAATACAGACAGAAGCTCGTTTCAGCAGACGAAGCCGTAAAAGTAATCAAATCCGGTGACTGGGTAGACTATGGCTGGTGTACCAACACCGTAGATACACTGGACAAAGCACTTGCCAAGCGTACCGATGAACTGAAGGATATCAACCTGCGTGGCGGAATCCTCTTAAAACCGCTTGCCGTATTTGAGCGCGAAGACGCCGGCGAGCATTTTACATGGAATTCCTGGCATATGTCCGGAATCGAACGTCATATGATCGCACGTGGCTGTGCATTCTACAGCCCGATCCGTTATTCCGAGCTCCCTCGTTATTACCGTGAGCTGGATTGTCCGGATGATGTGGCAATGTTCCAGGTTGCTCCAATGGACAAGCATGGATACTTCAACTTCGGGCCAAGTGCTTCCCATCTTGGTGCGATGTGTGAGACAGCCAGACATATCATCGTAGAAGTCAACGAAAATATGCCGCGCTGCCTTGGCGGAACAGAAAACGGTATACATATTTCCAAAGTCAATGCAATCGTAGAAGGCTCCAATCCTCCAATCGGAGAACTCGGTGCCGGCGGTCCTGCTACCGAAGTAGACCAGAAAGTTGCACAGCTGATCGTAGACCAGATTCCAAACGGTGCCTGCTTGCAGCTTGGTATCGGTGGTATGCCAAACGCAGTCGGTTCCCTGATCGCACAGTCCGACTTAAAGGATCTTGGTGTTCACACAGAAATGTATGTAGATGCATTCGTAGACATTGCCAAAGCCGGAAAGATTACCGGTGCCTGCAAAAACATTGACCGCTACCGTCAGGTATATGGTTTCGGTGCCGGAACCAAGAAGATGTATGATTATCTGGATGAAAATCCAGAACTGATGAGCGCACCTGTCAGTTACACCAACGATATCCGCTCCATCGCAGCACTGGACAACTTCATCTCCATCAACAACTGTGTAGATATCGACCTGTTCGGACAGATCAGTGCCGAGTCTTCCGGAACCAAACACATCAGTGGTGCCGGCGGACAGCTTGACTTCGTTCTCGGTGCTTATATGTCCAAAGGTGGAAAGAGCTTTATCTGCTGTTCTTCCACATTCACGGATAAGAAAGGTGTTATGCATTCCCGCATCCGCCCGACCCTGGCAGAAGGTTCTATTGTCACAGACACCCGTGCAAATACCCACTATGTCGTTACCGAATATGGCATGGTCAATGTAAAGGGATTATCTACCTGGCAGAAGGCAGAAGCCCTGATTTCCATTGCACATCCGGACTTCCGTGATGATCTGATCAAAGAGGCAGACCAGATGCACATCTGGAGACGTTCCAACCGATAAGAACACCGTTTGTTCACAATTTATTCATATTGCAAAAAAACCTCGTTTTTAACGGGGTTTTTTTATAAATTTTACCTCTTGTCTTTACTATCCTTTTTTAGTAATCTATAGTTCGAGTAAAGGAGAGGTAACGATGAAGAAATTTTTTAGTATTATCAAAGAAAAACTATTCACCAGAGTTGAAAAACAACATTCCGAAGCTTACCTGCGTCGGATCTCATTTCTGAATAAATATTCCCTGCTGTTCCACATGTTGATATCCTGTGGGATCGTATTTATGGTGGAGGTTCTTTCCCGAAGGAGTTTTCTCTCGGCATGTTCCTTCGTTGGGATGCATACCGGTGCATTTTTTTATAATGCCTTTATTGTATTTGCATCCTTAAGCTTTGTTTATCTGTTCCGCAGACGTGCATTCTGGCGGATCATTATCAGCGGTTTCTGGGTGCTCCTTGGAATCATTAACGGATGCATCCTTTCAAACCGTGTAACACCGTTTGGCTTTACAGACCTTAAATGTATCAATGATCTGTTTGCCATGAACAATACCAACTATTTCACGGCAGAAGAAGCTACCATCGTAGTCATCGGGCTCGGTCTGTTCCTTCTGTTTTGTGTTGCGCTCTTCATTAAAGGACCGCGCTATCAGGGCAAGACCCATAAAATTGTTGTAGTAGGTGCCATTGTATCGGTACTGTTTGTCGGTCTTCCTGTTACAACCTCTGCTGCACAGAATGCCAATGTTGTTGCAAGTTACTTCTCCAACATTGCACAGGGATATGAAAACTACGGTTTTATCTATGGATTCTCTTCGAGTGTGGTAGACCGTGGAATGAGCAAGCCGGATGACTACTCCGAGCAGAAAATTGCTTCGATTGAAAAAAATGTAAATAACACAAAAAAAGAAACAACTGTCACCAAAAAGAATGCACCAAATATTATCTGTATTCTTCTTGAATCATTCTGTGATCCGGATGAGATCAAGTTTCTGAATTATAATCAGGATCCGATTCCTACCTTTCACAATCTCGAGAAGAACTACACGAGTGGTTACCTGACAGTTCCGGTTGTTGGCGCAGGAACCGCAAACACTGAGTTTGAAGTTCTCTCCGGTATGAGTATGCAGTACTTCGGAACCGGCGAGTATCCGTATAAAACAATCCTGAAAAAGACAGACTGCGAGAGCACTGCTGCTGATCTGGCTTCCATCGGATATGGAACCCATGCCGTACATAACAATGGCGGTAACTTTTACAGCCGTGTCAATGCCTTTTCCATGATGGGATTTGATACTTTCACCAGCAAGGAACTGATGAACATTCAGAGTTATACGCCAAACGGAAGCTGGGCTACCGATGATATTCTTGTTCCTGAAACAATCAAAACCTTAGATTCCACTCCGAATCAGCCGGACTTTACCTACACCATTACCGTAGGTACACATGGTGATTATCCAAAGACTCCGGTTATCGCAAATCCGGTATATACCGTCAGCGGTGTGGATGATGAAGAAAAGGAAAACCAGTGGACTTATTACGTCAACCAGTTAAATGAAGTAGATACATTCCTGAATGATCTGATTACAGAGCTCTCCAAGAGAGATGAAGATACCATCGTGGTAGCGTTCGGTGATCATCTTCCAACTATGGGTCTGGAAGACTCCGATATGAAATCCGGTGATATCTACAAGACAAAATATGTCACATGGAATAACATGGGATTAAAGAAGCAGGATGCAGATCTGTATGCATACCAGCTGATGGCAAGCATTACGGATTCCACAGGTATTCATGAGGGAACCATCTTAAATTACCATCAGACCCAGATGAACAACACAGACCACACTGCATATCTGGACGGACTGGATAATCTGCAGTATGACATTCTTTACGGAAACCGTTACTGCTATGATGGCAAAGACAAATACCCTGCAACCGACATTGTAATGGGAATTGACGATGTAACTGTATCGGAGACGTCGGATTCCATCGGCGGATCGGAAGTGTTTGTCTATGGAAACAACTTCACCAAGTGGAGTAAGGTATTTGTAAATGACGAGAAAGTCAATACAACCTTCAGCAATTCCGGTTGTCTGATTATTCCAAAAGACAGTGTCAAAGACGGTGATACCATTAAAGTGTGCCAGATGGGTTCCAACAGTACGATTTTCCGTGAATCCAACACGTACACATACAAAGATCCTGCTGTGGAAGAAACCGTTACGGGAACAGAGTCGGACAGCAATACCGAATCTACAGTTTCAGAAAGCCAGAAATAAGCAAAAAAGACCTGCCAGTGATTTATTCACTGACAGGTCTTTTCTTGTCTTAAATTGTCTTTAACGCATCCACAGCGGCATCCAGATACGGATTTTCCATCTCATAGAATGCACCGGCATCCGCAGCTTTCGCATATGCCGGATCCAATGGCAGTTTGCCAAGAACTCTGGTTCCTTCTTTTGCGGCAACTTCGTCAATGTTGCTTTCTCCAAACAGTGCGATCTTCTTTCCACAATCCGGGCATTTCAGATAACTGAAATTTTCCACCAGTCCAAGTACCGGTATATGCATCATATTTGCCATATGGAAAGCTTTCTTTACGATCATCTGTACCAGTTCCTGTGGAGATGTAACAATAACGATACCGTCCACCGGAAGGGACTGGAACACGGTAAGCGGTACATCACCGGTTCCCGGTGGCATGTCCACAAACAGATAGTCCACATCGCCCCAGACAGCCTCATTCCAGAACTGTTTCACAGCCCCTGCAATCACAGGTCCTCTCCAGACAACCGGTGCCTCTTCATCTTCCATCAGAAGATTGATGGAAACGATTTTGATTCCTTCTTTTGTCTCATACGGATACATTCCTTTTTCGTCACCGACCAGCTGACCGTGTGCTCCAAACATCTTTGGAATGGACGGTCCGGTAATATCGGCATCCAGAATTCCCACTTTATATCCTGCTTTCGCCATCTGTACCGCCAGGGAAGAAGTAACAAATGATTTACCGACACCTCCCTTTCCGCTGACCACTCCAATCACATGTTTGATATTGGAATATGCATTCATCGCTTCGAGCATACTCTGCGGATTCTGAGAATTATGGGAACATCCCTCACAGCTTTCTTTGGAACAGGATGATGCTCCGCTGCAACTTGAATTTTCTGGCATAATGATAGCCTCCTTGTTAATTATTTAATGATTTATTTATATAGACTGCCCAGTCTTTGGAATGGGTAGTATATGAAATAAGCTTTTCCGATAATTTTATCTTTGCTGACATAGGTATGATCCCAATATCTGGCATCATAGGAATCATTCCGGTTGTCTCCAAGCACCAGATAACTGTCTTTGGGAACCTCAAACTCAAACGGTCCGGTTGCCTCTGTCCATGTCTCTTTCAGGTAATCCTCCTTCAAAGGAGTCTCAGAGTCATTGATATAGATTTTCGCATCCTCAATGGTAACCTTTTCTCCGGGCAGACCAATCACACGCTTGACGTATTTTTGCGTTTCGTCATCCGGGAACCGGAAAATCACGATATCTCCTCTCTTCGGTTCTGAAAACTGATACGCCAGCCGCAGCCCGAACAGGTCATCGCCCGGTTCAATGGTATGCTCCATCGATCCGGTCGGGACTGTTGCATTGATGATCACGTAATTCTTCAAAACCATCGCCAGCGCGAAGGCTGCCAGCAGAGTGACTACCCAGCTGAGCACTTCCCGCAGAGGCGAAGAAGCTTTCTCCTTTCCCTCGCCCTTTGGATCATTGTCCATCTTTATTTCTTCTGTTGACATTTCTTTTTTCTCTTCCATAATCACTCTACTCTCTTGGTGCAAACCACCAGTCAATAAAATCTTCCCTGCGGAAAACCAGTCCCACAAGTCCCAGATCCACACGTTCTTTCTGTGTCAGGGTCTGCGCAATAAATTCATTCACAGATACATCAAAATCGCCTTCCAGGCACCAGATACAGCTCACTGTCGGCACATTCTCCTGATTTTTCCAGTCATCTACGAACGAACCGCCGAAATCAACAATCTTATTCCAACGATGCTGCGTATTGATAACCCGCTGCTTGATATTCTCATAGATGACCTCCATCATCCGGTGAACTTTCGGGTGATACATCACAGGCTCAAGAATCCTTAAGAGTCGGTGCTTTGGATTGACACGTAGTTCCAGCGTTCCGTTTGCCGTATTCGTCACCATACAGAAAATCTCGTTATCCGGAAACGTTTCCGGCCGCAGATGATACTGATAACGATATGGTACCACACTTTTTATCATATGGAAATCTGCATCCATTTCTTCATATATAACACCCGGACATTCACTGCTTATCACATAGTGCATGCTACCCTGATAAGGCGCCAGAAGCTGGCAGAACAGATCCCGGTTCTTTTCGAATACAATCAGCTGGTATTCTGCCAGAAAACGCCGGAAATCCATAATATGGTTCTGCCTGTAATATGTAAACAGCCCCTTGCTGATAAATGCAATCCTTATGCTTTTTCCGGTATAACCCTGAATAATTGTTGCAACCGGAAGTTCAATCTCTCTCCCTTTTAAATAAACTTCCACTGTGACAGCTTTGCCAAGCAGCTGCATCTCTTCTTCATACTCTGTCAGAACCGGCTGCTGTCCGCTGGCAATATACTGGTTCAGCCCCAGCGGATTGGATGCAAAATGTTCTACAATCCGTCTGCCGATCAGCCTGCGCAGCTCCGTCAGATGTTCATCATGCGCCACATCATC
>ENA-OOXA01001210-OOXA01001210.1-human-gut-metagenome-genome-assembly--contig:-NODE-1210-length-15261-cov-1.663948_pt1 | contig 15261 bp, 20 predicted proteins | sample MGYA00241581_ERZ501331 | MGnify/ENA primary metagenome ERZ501331 (study PRJEB25962, sample SAMEA2042982) | human gut metagenome | biome: human gut; feature: human-associated habitat; material: faeces...
TAATCTATTAAAATACACACACATGAAAGGCTTATTAAAGAACTTGGGATTGATTTTAATCTTGGTCGGAGTAGTCATCTTGCTGGCTTGTTCCTTTACAGGCAATGTAAACAACAATGCCATATTGGGCAGCTCGGTAGTATTAGTAGTACTGGGACTCATTTCTTATATTGTTATCAATAAGAAGATCGCTGATTAATTTCGTAGAAATCAATAAAAAATCCCGAAAAGAAAGTCCCGATTATTTTAGTAATATGATCCGGAAAACAAATTATATTCATTGCTTCGTCATCTATTTGTCTTTTGCATTGTTTATAGGCTTCCAGGCCTATTTCTGCTCCTGATATAATTGTTACATTGTCAGGAACTGTAATCATTATTCTGTTTTCAACCATTATCAAATCTCCTCAAAATGAAAATGTACTATTCGCATCCCCAGTTTGGAGAACCGTCATAGTTCTCACAGTAATCAAATGCCAAATCCATGGAAAAAGATTCATCATCCGGATTGTAAATAGTTTCCCCAAGGGAAGCGTCATTATCATCGATCCTATTGCAGATTTCTTCCTGGTTCTCTTCCAGCCATTCCTCTGTAATTGAGGTGAATTCTTCTACAATATCATCTGCATAGATGGTCCAGGATCCATTCTTTGTCCCTTCTGCTGCGCATGTAACCATCCAGTCAGCCAGCTCCTGAATTAATTCATTTGTTTCTGTTTCCATAGTTGTCCTCCTCTAAGATATTATTTCCACAATTCTATTTTTCATCTGATACCACTGGATTATAACTGCATGTCCTTCTGCCTGTAAATACAACGGATCCACTTTTGATTTTGTATAATAATAATCTGGATTATTTTTCCCTTTTAATACAAAACCGGTATGATCGGCAAGGAACTCATATCTCTTCTTTCCACATGAGATGGCTATTTTTACAGCTTTCTTTCCCTTAAGATTGCTGCAACACCATTCCCGGATCATATCCAGTGACATTTTCATTGCGGCTTCTCTCTTAGTTAGTGTGACAGTTTGCGTTTCCATGTTGTGTTCTCCTTATTTTTAATTGTTCAAGATAGGATTTTGACCGGTCATAGACTGTAATATCGCCTGAGCACGTACAGGATCATTATTTGCAAAATGTAAAAAATCATCTGCAGTGTATAAATTCGCTTTCAGCCATTCATACTCATCTAATCTTGCAGAACGATAGACCGGAATCTCACTCACAAAAACATCTGGAATGTAGATGATCTGATCATAATCTGCAGAAATGGACGGCCAGGACCCTTTGTAATACACTTCCTCTCCATTCACCGTAAGAGCAAATAAATTTCCAAGGAATTCACCGTGCATCAGTCTTGATAAAACCTGGTTTTTCCCTTTGCTGTGATAGATATGTTTTCTTTTGTTATACATAACAATGTCACTCTCCTTTCGTCAAAATATTTTTTCTACAGGTAGAGTGACAGAGTTTCCAGATAACAATTTTGTTATTTATCATCAAATAATAGTTTGTATAAAAAAACAGGCCTAAGTTTCCTTAAGCCCGTTTCTAACAATTGTGTTATTTTCTTTTTCTTCTACGAATTACTGCTCCGGCAATTCCAGAAGAACCGAAAAGACTTGCCCATAATCCCCATACAGCAGGATCTCCTGTTTTTACAGAATTTGATCCACTTCCTGAATTTGAGGAATTCTGATCATCTTTTTTCTCAGATGTCTGTGCGTCTTTCTGATTTGTATTTTTTTCTGTGACAGTAGAATCTTTCTTTTTATCTGTTAAATTAGAATCATCCTTCTTGACATCGCCTTTAGACGTGTCTTCTTTTGAAAAATCATCCTTCTTAGAGTCATCTTTCGATGTATCGTCTGTTTTGGAATCCTCTTTCTTTCCATCATCCTTAGAAGAATCATCTTTTTTGGTGTCATCTGTCTTAGAATCATCCGGTTTGCTGTCACTCTTTGGAACATCAACGCTAACTGCATTGCCATATTCTGCAGTTTTGCCACTTTCTGTAATAGATACACCGGATTCTTTTCCGTTTAATGTCAGCTTGGCTCCTGTCAAGTCGTAGCCATCTGCAATCCCTTTTTCTGTCAGACGGAATGCAATACTGTATTTGTATGTTTTTCCGGATTCAAATGTGAAATCTGAATCAGCAGAGTCTGAACGAATTGTAGTTGTTCCATCACTCCAAGACTCATATGCAATTTCATATCTTTCTTCTCCCTCCGGGATAGTTGCCGTAAATTTCGGCTTCTCTCCGGCTTTGCATGTAAGAGTTGCATTCGCTGCTTTTACAGTATCAATCTTTTTTACAACAACCGGATCAGATGGTACAGTCACAGTACTGATATCTGTTAATGTAATGGTTCCATCTGTGTTATGTACGATAGTTGCATTCTTACCATTCACTGTAGCCGTAATGCCATCTCCAAAATGATAGCCGTCCTTTGCTGCAAGTGTAACAGAATATGTATAGGTTTTTCCGGCTTCAAATTTCATCTTGTCAGAGGAATCGCTATTATTTACAGATCCATCATCCTTACAAGCCCAACTTTCATGAACAATTTCTGTTCCTTCTGTATCTGTTGAAGCGATGTAAGAAGGATTCTGTCCGTTTACAGCAGATAATACCGCACCGGATACGGAAGCAGTTTTCACTTCTTCGGATTTCGGTGTATCTGGTTTCGATGAACTGCTGTTCTGATATTCATCTGTTGTTACTTCATCGGCAGCAAGGTTCTCCATCACCTCATATGCCTCATTCATCTGATCAACGGATGCATTCGGAAGATCTTCTGAATCATAATATGCCGATACCACAAAACAGAATTTTTCGTTGGCCGGGATATCATTTTCCAGTTCATTACTGAAATCGTAGCTTGTTTCTGCAGTATCCGTAAATGCGAAGATGTTATCTTCTCCATCTGTTGATTTTACAGTGATCTGATAACGGATCTGCACCGGGAATGTTGTTCCGTCAGAAAGTGTTAACTGACTGCTTCCCTTTGATGCGTTCCAGCTTAATGTTTTTCCATCCCATGTAATTCCATTTGGTGTCGTAAGCTTCTGATCAGACTGTACAGCAGGTTTTACTGTTTCTTCTGTCTGTTTCTGCACAGATGTAGTGTTTGAATCGTCTGCTTTGTGAGAAATCGTATTCTCAGTTGCTGCAGAGTTTTCAGATACGGTAATCCCTTCGGTTGTAGTCTTCTGTTCTTTGTCTGATTCCGGAGTCACTTCCTCAGTCTGTGATGTCTGCTGTTTATTTACTTCCTGTGCATTCTGTGTGGTATCTTCTGTAGATGTCTGTGCTGTATTCTGCGTGTTTTCGGTATTGATCACAAGTGGAGTAATATTATCTGACGCTGTTTCAGCATTAATCCCCTCTGATGCGAATACCTGTGTTGTTGGTACGGTTGTGATCAGAGCTGCTGCTGTGATCATGACTGGTGCAAATTTTCTTTTCATGTTTTTGTCTCCTTTTCATCTTTGATTTATATGTATCGTTCATAGAGTGAATGAAGTATAACATAATAAAATTACATCACTGATGAGGCGATACAGAATACCCATATTCCGGTGAATGCCAATACCAGTACAACATTAATTAAAATCCATGTGCAGGCTGCCTTCGCAAAATTTTTCATCGTAATCATGCTCGGATCTTTCGAAGTGGCAAATACGAGAAGAAAAATGATATTTACTATCGGTATTGCACATAAAAAGAGATAAAGCATCCATTTCCGATAGGATACTTTCCGCTCTCGGCGGATGCATTTTATCTAAAAATTTTTGCTTTGTTTCGTCCATTTTATTTCCTCCTGTTTTAAATTTTTATCCCACACCTCTTATATCTACAAAAATCCCTGGCATTATAAGGTACCAGGGATTTTGCCATATGTAAAAATACGATGTGAATGTATCGTAATTTACGAATGTACTGCTATAGGTAGAGTGGTCATAGCAGCGTCCTTAAAGAGATTTTTATGATATTTTTTATAGTTACGTTGTATTGTTTGTTACAATACATTTGCCCTGTCCGGATCCCAATGGTGGTATTGGTGTGGGATTGCCGAAATACTGGTGGGTATTTGGAGCATTGGGACCCAAGGCAGAAAGGCAGGAAAGGGAATTGCACCCTCTCATATTATAGGGATGAAAATACACACTCTGCGTGTCTGCCGATTGTAAGTTTGTATAGTTAAAACTATACGAGGAAAAAGTTATTAAGATGCCCCACATTTAAGCGGGGGAACACATAAACAGGTTTTAAGGCCTGCCTATGCGTGACAAAAAATGATTTTATTTGCTCCGATATTCTAAAAAATCAGGAAACAGCCGTTCTGCTTCCACCATCCTGATATTTGATGACCGGAGCGAATGCACAAGCAGATTTTAAGGTCTGTCTGTGCGGAGATGTTAATGCTACAAAACCCCAATTTTCCCTTCTTGAGGGATTCTTCAAACAAGTTTTGAGGCCTACTTGAAGAAAGCAAAATTATTTTATCTATCTTACTCCATAATCTGGAGCAAACATGTAAACAGGCTGTAACACCTGCCTACACGGAAAAATATGTTTACCTCTCAGGTCCAAGAGGTATCTCCAAGATTAATGTTGGAGAAGAAAATAGATGAATTGCCACGCTATCGCGGCAAATGCATAGATGAATTTTTAAGTACATCTATGCCAAGCACGTTTATAAATAGATGACTCCCACATCAAGGGAGAATATCCAAACAGGTTTTGAGGCCTGTTTAGATAAAGCTGGCACTTACCATCCTTTTTACGGATGAACACATGAATAAGTTTTGAGGCTTATCCATGCGTAATCAAATGTACTAAAGGTACCCCTTTTTTGGGGAACCCGCCAGATAAGTTTTGAGGTCTGTCCAGCGGAAGTTAGATAATAACGTCTGTCACCCAGCTATTAGGGTAAATACACAGGCAGGTTGTGCGATCTGCGTGTGCAAACACAAAAGGAATAATTTGCTCCTTTGTCTGAAAGGAATGTTTTTATTTAACTTCTAAAAATTAGAAGTAATTACATAGACAGATTTTTATGCCTGCCTGTGTTGGGATATATCGAATAAGGATAAAACCTTATACTAATAGTATGTCAGAAAAGATTTTGTAATTGCTTTTCTGGATAAAATTATTCGTTGTCTGCATATACAGATTTTTTACCCATATATGCAGAAGTATGGAAAATTTTCTGTGCATCCAGTCGGACTATTTGGATGCAATGCATGGGTGGGTTTTTAGGCCCGCTCATACAATACAAATGAAGAAAAAAGTCCGTCCTGTTTTATCAGGACAAATACATGGATAAGTTATGAGGCTTACCCATGCACTTACATGTTTCTCAGGATTCGCTCTGTTTTACCAGAGCAATGCATAGGCAAGTTATGAGGCCTGCCTGTGCATAAAACAAATCTTCGGATAGATATATCTCTTCCTATTTTCGTAGGAGGAATATAACGCCAGAATGAATGCTTTTGCATACATCCATCGGCAAATGCACGAACAGGTTTTAAGGCCTGCCCATACATTGAACACCTAACAAAAGACATATTTTTATGGGATACCCCACATGTTTTAATTATTCCTTATTTCAATAAGGAAAATGTGTATGCAGGAGTTGAACCTGCCTGCAGCCTATTCTCTGCTTTCACGGATACACGCAAATCAGAAAAACAACGGTAAAGGAATTTCCCTTACACTAATAGTATGTCAGAAAAGATTTCGCAGTTGTTTTTCTGGACAAAATTTTTAGGACATGGCTCATGGCTCGATATATTCCACTTTTTTGCCCATTTTCTCGGCATATTTGATACAATTTTCTGTTCCACTTTTTTTACCATTCCAAACAGCTAGAACGATATCAGAATGGTCCACCATATATTCGTTCCGTTTCTGCATCACATCTGCTTCATAATGATCTGCTACAACTTTTACTGTTTTCGCTTCCATAAGAATTTCCCGATATCTTACAATATCCACATGATTCCATTTTTTACATTGTTCTGGACATGGAAGTGCACAATGAAGCTGAATGGGATGCCCTTCCTTCTTTAATTCCAGTACAGCGAGGGCAAAAATCGTATCAACACCCAAGGCCATGCCACTGATCGCATTTGTACATTTCATTTCTATTAATTTTTCCTTGAAGATGTTTTTCAGATCCTGCCATCTTGGATCTGTCAAATCATATCCATACAGCTTATCCGGCCTGTGACCGGTTACACATATAATCATCTTAGGGTCTCCTTATTCTACCAGCTCAAAACAGTATTCCTGTGAAATATCCGGATACCGATTGTGATCTACTTTGCTAAGAAACAGACCATAAGTTTTACACCAGATCTGGCCTTCACACTCAAACACTACAAAATACTGTCCTGGTGCTTCCGTGTCCTCTGCTATATGGAGTATTTTTACTTCTTTTCCAGTAAAATGGCGGTAAATCTGTCCAACTTCTACCATCCGGCCTTCTGTTGCCAGATGACAACTGTGAAAATATTTCTCGCAATCAGATAAGCTGCAATTCTCATCCATAAGCGGATGGTCTTCACTGATTTCCCGTACTTTCTCTTGCTGCACGTTCAAATAATGTGTAACAAATGGGTATCCGCATCCATATGCAATCTTAGAACGGATCATATTCGCATCCAGCCTTCCAGTTGGATCAAGCAGATATCCTCCAACTTTAAATAGCTTTGCCGGTTTTGTATCCATATTTGTGCCTCCTTCTAATGAATATAAATATCATCTTTCCATCTATATATAGTATGAATGAATTCATAATTCCTCCGGCTTTCTGGACAAAATTGGAAATTTCGTTATGATGGTACTTCTTCATATTTCTTTTTTACGTTGAATTATAATCGAAAATAGCTGCACCAAAGATTCATCAAACAGTATTCCGGCATGCGACCGGATATAATTCATAGTTTCATCTATAGATTTCCCAGTATGATAAGGTCTGATGGAAGTCATGGCATCATACACATCACAGATACGTATGATTCGTGATCCTAAAGGAATTTCTGTTAACCGGTAATAACCGGATCCGTCTATGTTTTCATGATGGTATTGGATCATCTGACAGATATCATCTGAGCAATACCCCTTCATCAAAACACTCCCAAAATTTGTATGCTGTTTAATGAGATTGTATTCTTCGTCAGTTAAAGGCTCTTTTTTATTTAATATTTCTTCCGGTAATTTTATTTTACCTATATCATGATATATGGCTGCAACAGAAATCTTTGTTTGATTCACCACCGGTTCTCCGCACAAAACAGCAAGTTTTACAGCTAATTCAGAAACACGTCTGCAATGCATCTGCGTATCTTTCGTTAATTGCTGAAATAAAAACATAATGATACCTCCTGAGTAAGTCGTTAATAATAGAGTGAAGGAAACGAAAATAAATAATAAAAAGGCCCTGCTTTCCAGCAAGACCTCCTTTTTTATTATTCTGTTTTACCATTTACATTCTGGTCAAATTCCTGCACCATCTGATTTTTTGCTTCCGCAGTTAATGGTGCGGTATCTCCGGCAACCGTCTGACCTTCGTGGTCAGCACATGTTACCTGATATCCACCGGTCAGCGGCCGTGTTGTGCGTGTTGGCATCTGCCCCGGCTGATATACCGGTGTCTGTGTCTGGACAATTTCCGGATGGCATACTGGAGTCTGTACGGACTTTAATCCGTCCATAAATCCTTCATTATATGCTGTCTTTTCTGCCATATCCAGCATTTTCTGCAGTTCTTCTTCTGCAATTACAATTTCACCATTTTTCTTTCTGGTGTAATTCCAAAGAATTTGAAACTTACTCATTATACTATTCTCTCACTTTCTTCTTGCGTTCTTCATCCTTCCAGATTGCATATGCTCCGGCTGCAAAGAACATTCCGCCTGCTACCATGCAAAGACCGATGACGTTCGAATCACCTGTCTGTACACGTTCTCTTCCTGATTCGATTGGTTCTGTAGAAAAGATCCATTTTACATAAGATGACAGAAGTGTATACTGGTTATCCAGTTCTTTTGGAACATCCAGTTTATATTCCAATGTGCCTGTAGCATTAGCCGGAATCGTTCCAAGAAGAATGTTATCCGTAATCTGGCTGTTTACCATTGGACCATTGTAGATCAGGGATCGTTTACCATCGATAGTTGCATAAATTTTAATTTTAACCTCATCCAAAAGCTCCGATTTGTCAGTGACTTCACTTCGGAAATACAGCTTGATTGGTGTCTTACTGTTATTTACAAGTCCGGCACTTTCTTTATAAGTATCACCTGGCATCATAACAGGGAAATTTTGGAAGAAATCATCCGGATTCGAGAATAATTTCTTGGAACTACCCTGATATTCTACCCGCATGCTCTGATTATCCGCCTTCTTAAATGTTGCAATATCATATCCATCACGGATACAATCCTGAATCTCAACGTCTCCCCAAGGAGATCTGTCATCCCAGTTCGGAGTAAAATTCTTACTCTGGACGGCATCTACATTAATTTTCAGCTTAAATGTTTTGCCTTCTTCTGTCTGTGGAAAATCGGTCGGGATCTTCAACCCTTCAAAGATGTCTATCTTATCACCAGTATTCAGGATATTTTTTAAATAGTAATATCCGTCATCGTGTTTTTCCCAACCAGAAGGGAATCCATAAAGCTCCTTTTCCAGATCAACATCTGTGCCAGAAAATTCCAGTTTCGCTCTTACATAACAGTCATTTCCATCATTTGTGATTCTTGGAATCTTTGAGATATCATCACCCGGCATAATCAGAGGATTTTCCCCTTTCTTTCCGGTATAATCCCTGAATGGCTCTTCCCCTCCATTGGCAGTGAGTTCGTATTCATCAAGATTGATATCGACAACACCGGTGCTGAAATGGTTTGTAACAGATGTTTCAGGTCTTGCATACACATAAGTACCGCTTCCAAGGAGGACGCAGGACATACAAGCACATGCTGCCATCATATATTTCTTTTTCATATAGATTTTTCCTCCTTATTAATTTTTCTGGTTTCTGTGATAATGATCCCATGCTGCCTGATATGAATCAAATCCATAAGACTGATAACTTTCCTGATAGACAATGATATCAAATTTTCTGATTTCATCTTGTGGGATATTTTTACTGATTGTTACAGTTGTAAACAAGCTAGGTGTTGTTTCGCCTTTCTTTAACACTTTTTTGTAGTAATAATATCCGTCATTTTTATTGTAAGTGAAGTCTGTGGTATTGTAATTCACGGTACAATACTTTTCCATATCACTATCAGAAAATAATGACCGTACTCTTACATAACAGTCATCTTTTCCGGTATTGCGAATCTTTACATCTTTTGTGATCACATCTCCAGGCTTGATATCATCTGGTGGCGTAAATTTCTCTGGAATATCCGTTGTAACGCCGCCGATGGTTGTCCGGTTGTTAGCAGTGTCTCCATCTGACAGAAAAGCATATATTCCAATGCCAATGGATGCAATAAGCAGCACGGCTGTCGAAGCGATGAGGAATGGTTTCCATTTCTTCTTTTTCATTCCATTTCTCCTTTCTCTTTTCTTCTACTAATAGTATGTTTGAAAAGAGTTCGTTGTTGCTTTTAAGAAAAGCTTCCCGCACGTTCTATGCAGGAAGCTTATCATGCGTACAAATAATTCCTTTAGTTGCCCTGTTTGATATCGGAATTAGCTTCTTCTTTTACAGATACTGTTGTTGTAGGATTCTGGCGTTCAAGAACCGCCCATACATCTGTTGGCTTAACCTTACCATCGGAGTTGATACCATCCAGTTTTGTCTTGCCATCATTGATGTTCTGTGTCTGGATAGCATATGCATCGATCTTGATATTTTTTGTAGTTCCTTCCAGTCCTTCATCTTCACGGGCATTAACGAATTTAACCCAGTCAAATAAAGTTCCGGTCTTCTGATTTGCTGCTACAGCTGTCATCTGAGTAGCTGTACCATATGCATACAGATGTGTAACTGTTTTATTGTTTGTATCTTTGACAGGTGTTCCAATCTCGATCCATCCAGATTTTACATCATAGCTGAAAAGTTCTGTATCAGCTTTTGCTGCAGCTTTTGTTCCATCACCGGCTACAACAGTAATATTGTCATATGGTACTGTAACTTTCATAAATATGTATGCATCATTGATACCATCATTCTTGATCTGAGGATCCTTTTTAATCTCCTGGTTTGGTGTGATATCCTTCGGTGGATTCCAGTTAGGCTCCTGTAAGTCGATAGATACTTTTCCTACTGTAAAGGTGTTGGTTGCGGTATCACCATCTGTAAAGTATGCGCTGATTCCGCCAATTGCAAGCACGCCGATCATGGCTGTTGCTGCAATCATGGTTTTCATTCTCTTTTTGTTCTGCATAATTTTTCCTCCTATTTATTTGAAAATAATTTTCTTTTGCAGTTGTTCCGGATAGAGATAGGTTGTTGTGTAGACCCTTAGATCAACGGAACAACTGCGGACAGCATCTCCCAGATAGTTACATTCGCGAAAAACATGACTTTTTTTCCGGTACTTAAACGCTCAATTCAAAAGTTACGTCTCATGCTGCCGGATAAGATTGAGGGGAAGGGCAGCTGATTGTATTTTGAAGTCGTTTACTATCTGTCTCTATTATTAGTATGACAGAAAGGTTTCATATGTTTTGCTGCTATGGTTTTGTGGTCAAAAAAGGATCCATATTTCATGGACCCGTTTTGTAAGAATCTTATAAAAGCTGACAAAGGATTAGTTATCTATTTAATGTCAGTGCTGTTTTTTATTAGTTGGTTTATTTGAACTCCAATCCACCATATTTCCATATTTCATGTTCATGAATTTTTTTTACAATATCATCCACGGATCTGCATCCACACATTTTTTGATGATGCCATCGCCCTGATTCTTTTATACCGCCCTTACCATACAGTAAATTACCATGTAAAAGAATTCTTTTGCCAGACTTGATTTCGTAACACCATACCTCATATTTCGTATAGATAAAAAACTGATCAAACTTATATTCCACTCGATATTTGTATTTTCCGCAGATAGAGCACAGTATTTTATATTCTTCTTCCATCTTTTCTTTATATGATATTTTTGTATCTGTATCCATTTTGCTCATAGTTTGTTAACCTCCTACTTTCTTTATACTGTAATAGACGGTTTTGTTTCACGTATCTATCCACATTTTGATATATTTACATACATTTCTTGATATTTATTATAAAATCGTATAGGATATCTACTAGAACAAATAGATTGGAGGGAAATTTATGACAAAAACTGAATTAGTCGCTGCAATGGCAGAAAATGCGGAACTCACTAAAAAAGACTCTGATAAGGTATTAAATGCATTTATCAGTATTGTGACAAATGAGTTAAAAAAGGGAAATAAGGTTGCACTTCCGGGATTTGGAACATTTGAAACAAGCGAACGCTCCGAAAGAGAGGGAAGAAATCCTCAGACCGGTGAGACAATGAAGATTGCTGCATGCAAAGCACCAAAATTCAAAGCTGGGAAAACATTAAAAGATGCTATCAATGCTTAAATCTATACTGATTTATCAGTAAAAGCGATTCGACTATCCATTCTGTATGACTTGGTGATAGCATAAAAGGTTATACAAATACAATACATTCACAAAAGAGAAAGAGATCTCGGCCGTACAATAGGCTTTGGTCTCTTTTTTATACATAAAAATTATCGACCACTTCGTAGCATACAGAAAAGCAGTTCTGTCATACTTCTCTTTCGTGGTCCCTGCCGGCAGGATTCTGCGATCTTGAGTGTCCAGTCTGATATGTTACAATCATGAGTAAGCGGGGTCGGATCTTCTAATTCATCTTTTACATTCCTCCACCTGGGCACAGCCACCATGACTCCATAATAATTAGAAGACTCCGGATTGCATTTTTTAACGTGCCTTGAAAAAATAGAATTTTTCAAATCCGGTAGCAGATTTTTATAACAGTCTATTGTTGTGACAATGTAATTTTTCTCACCGTAAAAATTCAGTCCATTTCCACTATAAACATCTTTTTCGCAACTTTTCACTTCATAACACACGAAAATTCCTTTTTCTATTCCGGAGAGTGAGCACTGGTTTTCCGGTATAAATTCAATGAAATCGACTCTCCGCCCCTTGGTTGTAAAAGGATCAATGCTGACCTCACTGGACCAGTGTTTTCCTGGTCCTGTAAGCCGGTCCTTCTTCAATAATTCATTCAAAAAATTTGTTATTTCTTTACGATTCATTCTATATCTCATACCCAACCTTAGCGAATTCAAATTTCCATTTTCTGTATAACCGAAAATCTTCATTAGCCATCCGGCGCCAGAATATGATGTCTGTAATGATAAAATGAGCTTCTTTGTCCACTAAGAAAACTCCCATTCCAATCCCCATTACATACCAGAAATTTTCATTGAGCAATGTCCCCAGTAAAGCCATAAGCAACACATATAGGATAGAAAATGCCATGCATATTTTATTTATTTTTATGGCGTTTAAACGCTGCCTCTTTTCAGCATTTGATTTCTGTTGAGATTCCACAAGTTCTGGATTATTTTGATATACTTTTAAGAGTGCTTCCTGATAATGTGGATCTTTTTTAATTTTCGGATAATGAGTTTTCAATGATAAATGACCTCCATTTCTTAATTTTCAGGATAAAATGCGAGGATCCTCGGCTATTCAATCACCGAGAGGAATCGCACGTTTTATCATCATCTGATATCCCGAATTATTTTGTAAAAGTCTGCAGAACTTTGCATTGACTGTGACCAGCTCTCCAGATAAGGTCCGGATGTCGAACGATCCACTCTTACGGATCATGACCCGTCCAACAAAACGTCCTTTATATTTGTACTTTGTGTCTTTGGGTACATTTGCTACGACCAAGTCTCCTGTTTGGAAACCAAATGCAGTCTTTGAGCGATTCTTCCATTTACTGATGATCACACCGCACCCATTAAGCTGGCCTCGAAGTCTTGTGCCTCTTCCGGTCGCTTTCGCATACAGGTAATATCCATGCGTCCAGTCAACGAATCCATCTTCTGGAATTTTGCCTACACATAAAGCGTCATAGTGATGTTCTTTCGGATATCCAAGTGCATTCCGATTGTATTTTGTTCTTCCGCCACTGGAACACTCCAGTTCCGGAAAACGAAGATACAAATGACGCTGCGAGTATCTTCTGCTTGAATTGACCCATGCAGCATACCGGAGTCCTTTAAGTGGAGCTTTTCCTTCCATCACCTGCTGTACATATTTCTGACGCATCTGATCCAGTTCTTTCTGTTTCCCTCTTTCTTTCGGAAGCCGGTCTTGAAGGATTGTCTGCCATTCTTCCAACGTATGATTTCCTTTGTCCTGATTGCAGTTATGACAGGCAAGTGTTGCATTTTTGAGCCGATCAGAACCTCCGCGGCTTCTTGGAATCATGTGTTCCCATTCTAAAATGGGATCGCTGCTCTTTCCACCGCAATACTGGCAGGTATGTCCATATTTTTCCAGTAAATATTCTTTTACTTCATAACCATACAGGGTTCCCTGCTGATATTCGACACCTTCAATCTCTGGGTTCTCCATGAGCTGTGTATCGAACCGCACGGATTCGAAACTGCAGTTTGTAATGTTGATCCAGCGGGACAGGCGTCTTACCCAGGAAATGATGTTGTCAGCGGTGCTTTTGACACTTGGCGGCAGCCAGTTCTCATCCCGCCGGCTGTCATAGGATTGACGCTGTTCTTTTGCCGTACACTGATTCCCCCATTTCGGCCTGCGGTATCCGGTCTCCCGGCTTCTGCGGTCCCCTCTTGCGTTACGCCTGGTATCCAGGTTCTTTTTGATCTGTTCTCCCCGGTGTTCGATCTGCATTGCATACATGAATTCATTTGTATCATCCCTTACAATTGCGATACCGGTATATTTTGCTCCGGGATCGATCTTGATCCGATAACTGGAAAGCCCGGAAAGCTTTCTTGCATCGACATCTTTTAAAATAACGATAGTCGGAAAGTAACGATACAGGACTGCACGTTTTCTCTCCAGCAGGATCCGGCATCTCCGTTCGCCCATAAAACCAAGTGGACGTTTGTTCCTGTCTAAAGCAATGACCATGTTTTCTCCTTTCATTTGTGGCAGTTACGCCCTTGTACTGAGACTGCACTCCTGCAGCCTCTTCTCTTCGCGCGTTAGCATGCTTTGTTACTGCTGAAGTACTGGCTTTCTTCTCGGCTTGCCTGTTTAACAACAGCGACACGGGAGTTGTATTAGAGAAGCGTACAATACCGTGGTCACACACTAACCCCTGGCACGGATGCATTATATCCGGTGGCCAGCCGCTACTCAACCATACGAATAGCCTTACACAAGATTCTGCTGCAAAGGACAGCTTCCTCATGCTCGGTTATTCAATATCCGAGTTGGTTGACCAGGATTTATATTTTCTCTGCAGCCCGCATTTTCTACAGCGATATGTTTTCTCACTCCAAGTACTTCCAAAATCATCTTCTACATGAACATCAAACAGCAATTCCCAGTTATGTTCACAAAACATTGGCTGTAAGAAACGGCGAATAAATCTACGCATAAAAATCCCTCCTAACAATTTTTCCCTTTTCACTTATAGTATGTGAGAAAAAATTATTAAGAGGAGTTTTTGGACAAAAATCTTATGTTAAGTATCAACTTTTGTCGTATCATCGATGCAGCATTTAACTTTTCCTTTCAATTTTTCTCCGAGCTGATGAGCATATTCGCCAATATTCTTCATGCTGGTCCGACCATCCTGCCATTCTTCCATGAACACCTTTTTCTTTTCTTCGTCCGTAATGGCATTTAGTGCAGCCTCATATCTCCGCCGGTCTTCAAAAGATCCATACATGAAAGACAATAGTGCATCTGCCACATTCTGTTTTTCTGCTTTTAATCCAGCTTCGGTACTTCGTCCGAATTCTTTTCGATACCATTCCTCTGCCCCACCGAACAGGAATACCGGAATTCGTTTTTCTTCATTATCGTCTTTTGGTGATGCTCCATACAACGTTCCAAGCAGGAATACTGCCAATGCAGCAGATTCTTTGGTCTTGGCGAGGAATGTATAAGGATCGCTTGGGTTGATCAATTTGTATTCTGTCATAGTATTCCATCCTAATTTTAATATCCATATCGCAGCCGCTCATCCTGCATCTCATCGACAGGTGAAACATCTTT
>ENA-OOXA01001242-OOXA01001242.1-human-gut-metagenome-genome-assembly--contig:-NODE-1242-length-15024-cov-7.378048_pt1 | contig 15024 bp, 26 predicted proteins | sample MGYA00241581_ERZ501331 | MGnify/ENA primary metagenome ERZ501331 (study PRJEB25962, sample SAMEA2042982) | human gut metagenome | biome: human gut; feature: human-associated habitat; material: faeces...
AAAATCCCCGGCATCCGGTTTGGCGGTGTCGGGGATTTTTTTCACTTAATCAATCTTTTGTAAATTTCTTCTTTTTTCTACAAGTTGCTCAAGTCTCTTCTGACACTCAGCACACTCAAGTTTCTTACGCTCCAGTTTCTCCCGGAACTTAACCAGCTCCTCATCCGTGTTCTCATCAAAAAACAGATTGTTCTGACGGTTGTACTCTATGTATTCATTCATCCTGCGTTCTGCTTTCGTTATCTGGGCTTTTGCGGATATAAGTTTACTAAGACAGCCGTTAACATCCATAGATTCTCCTGAACGCTTGTCGTAGAAGTACAGGCTTGTAGATACAATCTGTTTGGGGGATTGGCACTGTAATTTCGCCATCCTCCATCTGATTACCCATTGGTACCGGAAATACATCTCACGGGGAAGGTTGTAGTGATAAAGGCTGACTTGTTTATCTGCATATCCGTAGTAAAGGGTGACCTCAATCCATTGCTCAATCTTCAGTTCCCTTTCAGCTTTGGCCAAATCCTTTGCATACTGATAAAAATCGTTCACGCATTCCTGCTTTCCCATATCATTTAAATTTCAATTCAAGTTGTGAGTAAGGTTCTTTATACCCAGGATTTGAAAATAAGAAAGCCTTTCTCAATGCCTCGAAGATTCTTTCACTCATGGCCTTAGAAACATTGTTCTTGTCAGCTTCTCTGTTAATCAGCAAGCATCTTTGAAGGCTACCATTTATCGGCTTCTCGTCGAGGAACAGGCTGTACTCAGTAAATATCCGGTTCTGACGTTTACCTTCCTTTTCTTCTTCATCAGTCTGGTACCGTTCAAATACGGCGTCTTGAAGTGTTCTTAGACACCTTTGTCCTCTCTCACTCCTGCATCCCAGCATTTCGTTCTCGAACATGACCGACAAAGCACGCTTTTTCCTGACACCTCCAATTCTGGCCCATCCATAATAAACTTTCAGCTTTCCCATATCATTCACTTGTTACTGTGTACGTACCTTCTTCGCATGATTCGATTCTAATGTCTATTTCACTCTTCACATCTTCCAAAACATCCATCGCTCCTTCATTGGTGAAGTCTGAAAGAACCTGGTCGATAAAATCCATTATTTGTTCTTTTTCGCTCATATTATTCCTCCCAATTATCTTTTGTTCCTAATAAATGTGCGGTTTGTTCGTTGTATGGTATGCAAAACATATAGTTCATACCACAGCATCTGTACTTATGAACTTCGTCAGTTATATTGCTAAAAAATGATGCTTCCCATTTACATGTTTCTGACTGACGAACTAATACCTTGTCAAATGGCTTGAATTGGATTTTCACAAATGAAGTAATTTCTATGCTTAAATCTTCTCTATTTCTTATATCCTTATCTTCCCAAGATTTATATTTACCATCATTAGTATATAATGCCGATTGTTCATATATACCATTTTCAACAAAACACGCTAATGTATACTTTTTAGACATGGATGTATAATTCCAAGATACAATACGTACATTTGCTCCATCATTTCTTATAATCCTACCTTCTATCTCACCATTCATTATTTTTTTAGCTAATTCCAAATTAAAAGGAATTCTTACTACTTTTTTCCCAATCATAAATCTATTATTTCGGTTTTTAAACTCTTACGTACATCTTCCATCATGTCCAGTGTGTCGTTATTTTCTACGTTGAAACATACACCTAGCCATACTGGATTTTCTTTTGAACGCTGTACTGATAAGTCGCAGGGGCGGTTCCACTTCACCCACACATACATGAACTGACTGATCATGCTGTAATGAATCTTCACCGCCACTCTGCGAGGTTTGAACAGGTCAGGCATTTGTTCCAGCGTGAATGAAGATGCCAAACTTTCCGTCGTCGCGTGTCATGGGGTCGCATCCTCCAAGAAGTATCGCGCGTTCCTGGCAGCGTTCATTCTCGAACACGCAATACTGACACGGATTGTCTAAGCTGGTAATATTGGCTACTTCCTGGAATTTTATCGGGGTTCCGTCTGCTAACAGACGGACTTCCCCTGGTTTCATGTCGTTAATCATAATCACATAGCCGATAAAGACAACGGTAACTTACGTTCTTTTCCTTCTTCATCCTTCAGCGTAACCTGGATAAACTGGCAGGTAGGTACAGGGCGATATGCAGCCTTGATGATGTTGATACCGTCGATGAACTCTGCATCGCGGCTGGTGGCTGCCAGCTTCTCCAGTTCGAGCACCTTGTTGGCTTTCAAGGCTCCCTTGCGGTCTTTGGCCAGAAGTCCCATGACTACCTGCACAAGTTCTGCGCTGTTTTCGTCCTTTGCCAGTGTTTTCAGGTACGCCTTCACCTTTTCGATGCCAGCTTCTACAGTGTCGTCCCATCCCTCGTTTACGCGGTTTCCAAGAGTGATGGACATTGTACCATCGGCTGTGGTGAATGTGTCGCTCTGACGGTCGGATTTCGTCTTGAACAGCTCGTTCTTTGTCTTGATAAGGGTGGCAAACTCTGTGAATACTTCTTCTTTCAGTCGCTCCATTTCGCTGGATAGGTTCTGAAGCTTTGCCACTGCGTTATGTACCGTCTGGTCTACAAGTTGCTTGTAGGCTTCGCGTTCGTTCTGTACACGGTCTTTTTCGGCCTTGTCTTCTGCTTCCAACTGTGCTTTCAGTGCTGCTCTCTGTTCTGCGGTCAATGCTTTTAAATCAATCATAATTACTTGTTTTTAAAGGTTAATAAAATTCTGTATAATAAAGCCGTATAGGCCCTCTGTTCCGATAGATGCGCATGTAGTATGCTCTTACTTCGCTAAGGTTGTCCGTATCGTGGCGGCACCTCACTGCCAGGTGATGACCCAGTACGTTAATCACTACGCGCCAAACTCTGTATTTCTTCTTCATATCGTCGTTTCCGTGCTATAGGTTATCTTTCCTTTCTCCTTTCCGGTCACGAGGCGGTAGTTTTCCTTCGCCTCGCGATTCAGTTCATCGTACCTCTTTACGAGTGTGCTTCTTTCTGCCACCAGGTTGCGGAACTGCTTTCCCGTCATTTCGCGGCTTCCTATCTGCGCATTAATCCGGTCGATGCGTTCCTCTATGCGGGGAAGTTCGTCCAGGATGTAGTTAATTCGGTTTATGCGCTGGTCGTTAACATCGTATTCAGCCATTCTGTTTTCGTTTAATAGATTCAAGTTTCGGTATCAGTGCGGACAGCTCTTCGCTGTCCAGTTCGTAAAGAGGCTTCCCTGCGATGCGAGGGCTGCGAAGGTAGGCGTTTACCGCATCCCAGGAAGAGGTATCTACTCCAATCTGCTGAAGGCGTTTCAGCACCGCACTGCGCTGCCATTTCAGCGATTTCTCGATAAGCCTTTCGGCCACCGGCTTGATGGTGGTGTTTGCTCCGGTGATGTAACCTGCCAGGTACTGCGACTCGGCGTAGGTAAGTTCCTTGGTGGTGTCGGTGCGTCCGTCGGTCAGTTCCAGAATCAGTGCGCGGTACTGTTCCTCCGACAAGCCGTAGCGTGCATACAGCACGTGCAGCTTCTTAATCATCCATTTCGGTATCATTCTCTTCGTTGTTTCCATCAGTTTCTTTTTTAGTTCCATTTTCGAGCCAGAACTGGCGGTATCCTTTGTCCCATATCACGAAGAAGCCTTTCGGACCTCCGTTGCCACGGCCTACGTACGATGCCTTGAAGTGTTCTATGTGGATGCGCTTGAAGGCATCTTTCTTCAGGTCGTAGGCCGTATCTCCGTCCACATCGTTACCTTTCATGTGGGAGATGTAGACAAACACTTTCTTCTTGAACTTGCTGCGAAGCTCGATGAAGTCGGCCGCACGCACGCGGTACAGGTCGATGAAGTATTGAAGGGAGTCAATGATTATCACGTCTGCACTGCGCTGCTTGCTCAGTTCTTCCTTCAGTTCTTCCGGATGGCAGGAGTCGGTGAATGAGATACGGCTGCATCCGCTACGTATGCCTGCGTTGGCCAGTGCCTGCTGGAAGTCGTAGCTGTCGCCCATCTCCAGCGACACGAACAGCACCTTTTTCCCTATTTCGTCAAACTCCTTGGCCAGCTGAAGGCAGAAGGAAGATTTACCCTGACCGGACTTTCCGTAGACTATCCAGTTTCCCGTAGCCTCCGTTTTGCCGAACAGGTCGGCAAAACGTGGGGAAAACGGCACAAAGTCGTACTTCCGGTCTTCTATGTTCTTGATGCTCCAGTTTCTCATAATTCTCCATTTTGCACCTGACGGCGGATTAACTTATCCATGATCATTCCTTCCAGCTCGCGAAGGTCGTCAACAAACCACACGGCTTTCCGTGAGTCTTCCGTAGGATATTTTTCTACCTTGTCAAGCTTTCCCCAGATTTCGTCCTGCTCTTCTGCGTCGGTCACTCCGTTGGCGGCACAGATGGCGCGTACGTCCTTCTTCGTGGCTCCCAGCAGAGTGATGTAGTTACGCACTACGCGTCCGTCTATCTCATCGAATCCGTCCACACGGCCTACGTTGCGCTTGATGTTGCGGCGAAGGGTTTCCGTACCTACCAGCAGGCAGCCCATGCGGTATTTGGTGTCGTCATACAGCGGGATAAGGCAGGTCATGGCACTGTTAGAAAGCTTTCCTGCATCATCGAGCACCAGCACCGGATTACGGTCGGACATACGGTTGATGGCAGAGGTTATATACTGTAGCATGTCATCTGTATCCGTATAGCGGCTGAAGGTGATACCCAGGCATCGGCCCAGCTTCTGGAGGAACTTCTTAGCCGTCCACTTCCAGCACTTCAGGTAAATAATCGAGTTGTCAGGGCAGGTGTTGTATAGGTCGATAAGCGAATGTGTCTTTCCGCTACCGCTTCGGCTGCTGATACAGAACCAGCGGTGGTTTTTCTTGGCGGCTGTCAGGTAAAGCTTCACCTGCTTGTAGGATGACACGGTTTCAACAATTTTCCATGTGTTATCATAGTAGTTGAGTCCCACGGCTATCTTATCTGCCAGCGCGTCTTCCTTTGCCCCGTACTTACCAGCACGGAACTGGGAGAAGGCAGCGCCCGATACGTCGCACTTGCGTGCCAGTTCTGCTGCGGATGATCCACGCTGAATTAATGTCTCGATGTAGTCTCTAAGTTTGTTTGCGTCCATAGTTCAATATCTTTTTAATGGGTTATTAAATCAGTTTTAAATTATCTTGAAAAGCCAGCGTCTGTAGAGCTGAACTCATAATCATCTTCATCGTCCTGATACGCCGTGCGTGAAGGACGTACGTCTTCTTCTTCGTAGTCCACCTCCTCGGCATGAAGGCGAAGGTCGTTGCGGTTGTCCTTGTGCTGTCCGCGGCTGTCGGTAATGCAGAAACGCTCCAGGATGTTGTGAGCAGGAAGTGCATGACTGAACACGCTGTCGCGTATGGTGTCGATGTCTCGTTCTGCCGTTTCCACGATTTCCTTTTTCAGCGATTCGTTGAATTCATTGATGCGTCGGCGCTGTTCGAAGTGTTCCGGCTTCTGGTCTATCAGTGCCATGGGCACGGCTTCTTTTTCAGAGAGCAGGTAGCGCAGCGTACCGATTTCCTTTCCTTCATCCTTGGTGCCTTTCTTTCCGGCATTCGTAATGAGCACGTGGCTTGTGTCGTCGGGGTCGTAACGGACTACCCAGCTTGTGCCCAGATGGTCAAGCAGCGAGCGGTCCAGGCTGTCGTACACGTACTGCATTCCGTTTCGCTCCATGATAATGCCCCTTGACTCCAGTTTGTTGGTGCGTCCGCTGGTCTGGCCCATAAGCAGAAGGTACTGTTCATCGGAGAAACGCATCTTCCGTTCGTCGGGTGTCTGGCTCCAGGCCTTCATGTAGGCTTCTATCTTCTTGGCGCGTTCCATCTGCATCACCTCATGAATGCGTCGTATGGCTTCTTGCTCGGTAGGGATAAACTTTCTGTGTTCATTAAGCCACTCCACGTTTGGCTGTATCTCCTTGCTGGAGGTAATTCCAAATCCTGAGAAAGACGGAAACTTCTGAAAGTATTCCAGAATGAGATACTTGAAGTAAGGTTCCACTATCTTGGCCTGTGCATTCTTGACTTCCGCAGGTGTGAGATACTTCGTCATCTGCTCATAGAAGGGGAAAAGCGATTTCTTGTGGTAGTTGTCGCACTGCATCTGCAACGGTATGTATCGCTCGCCAAAGAGTTCGCGCGTGTGTCGTACGGCGTTGGTAAGCGCTTCCTTAATCAGCGCGTCACATTCGTTTTCGCCGATGGCGTAACCTATGGGGTACTTGCAGCAGGCATCGAGCACTACGACAATGGTCTTTCGGTTGTGGTAGGTGGTGCGGCGTTCTTCGCGCACGGTACCTCCCTTGCGAACCTTCTTCACTTCCTCACGCTGGAAAAGCATTTCCACATCCCATCCATCGAACACCCAGAAAGTCATGGCGGTAAGCGGAGCCGAACGGCGTACCTGCTTTTTCAGGTTGCTGTTCCATTCGCCTATGCCCCGGCGGCGTGTCTTGGTCACTACATCGTACTTCTGACGGTATGCGCCGATGGTGGCGGGCGACTTGATTTCCTCCAGACCGAACTCTGCGGCCAGCTTGTTGTATTCCTGCATCACCTGTACGTTGTTCCAGTTCATGTGTAGACCAAGGAACTGACGGATAAGCGACTCGGCCAGCTCGCTGCGTTCGCTTCCCTGGCGTTCCTTCAGCTTCGATGCGGCATCGTTTCCGTAGTTCTTATGGATCACGCTGAGGAATCCTGCTTCATCGCCTGCCTTACGCGCTTCCTCGTATGCCTCGCACTTGCGCTTCAATGATTTCCACGAAGCCGGAAGCTTGTGAGGAAACAGAGGCTTTCCCTTGGAGTCTTTCACGGTGAGCAGTTCGATGCTCTGTGCGCCCAGTCGTTCCCACACGTTGATGCGTGTGCTTCCGCCGATGGCACTCTGTTTCTGACGGTCACGCAGACGGAGCAGCGCTTCCATCACGTTCACCGACAAGGTATATTCGTTTACTTTTTCCTGTGGAAGTGTGTTGTTATCTCCGTATCGGTACGTCTGGAAGAAAGTGTATGCCCTGTTGTTGTATTCCACTTCCTTCTCCAGCTCGCTCTGCTGGTCGCGGCTTGCCAGTTCTGCATACGGGTCGCCGTATGCTTCTACGTACTTGCGCTTGATGTCCGGTCTCATGGTTTCAAATTCTACAAGGGCAGGGTTTCCGGGTGTGCTGCGACGGGCGATTATCAGCTGTCCTAATCGACGCATCTTATCAAAGCAAGACTTCGATATTAAGCCCGTTTCGCTTCCCACTCTGTATTTTTCGTCATAACGAATCACATCGCAAGCCAGCACGCAAACCTTATCGTCATATATTACTGCCATTTTTCTACATTCCTTTTAGATTGAGCAGCCTCAGGAATCGAACCTGAAGCGAAGCCGCCTGCATCTTTTTGCCTTGTCAATACCTATTGGAAATCACTAACCAATAAAACTAACCATAATGAGCAAATTCCGTGTTATCCTGAAAACGTGCAGGTTCTTCTGGCTGCGTGTGAGTTATCTGTTTTCTTTGTCCATCTTGATTGCTACGGGAATAAGCGATACAGACAAGAGTGCGGTTCCGGCTATATTCAGCCATCCTTCTGCAAATGTGTTTGCCACTGCAAGGGCAAGTATTGCGATAAGTATGTTTCTTGTTTTCATAAGCTTTCTGTTTTTAAAGACCGTCATATCTTCACAGACGGACGGTTTTTGCTACATTTGTAGCGTACTAATCAATCATTTATTGTTATGGAAAATAGTTTTTATGAACTCCTCAGACAGGAGTACGACAAGATTACTTGTCCTGTATGCGGTTCGCATCCTACATTCGTCATTAAAGGAAAATCCTTTGTTCCATACAGTTGCGGTCATAATGAGTGTGAACAGTTGATGGATGAAGCAGAAGAACGTGTGATAATGAAGTGCAAGAATGATGAACCGATGAAAGTAAGGTTATCTGTACGTCGTCCTGATTTTGGAGAGTAAACGCACTTCAGCAAAGTAAGTCACAGAGCCGGGAGGTAAATGGTGAGCTATTTTCAAAAAGAAAAATATCAAGTTCTTCCGGCTCATTTTCTTGCTGTTGTATTTTTGCGTGTATCTCTTCTCTTGCATCTTTATTGTGTATTTCTTCCTGTTCTTCTTCATAATCATAAAATTTAAAAGGTTAATAGTAAATCACTTAACAACAAAATCAATTTTACCCAGCACATTGTCAAGGTTCTGCATATCATCCACAAACCGCTGAGTAGCGGTAAACTCTATGGTAAAACCATCATAGCTGAACGGTTTAGCGTAGGCTACCAAGTAATTGGCCAAACGCTGTAAATACTTATTAGTGCTATACGTTTTCATTTTCTTGTATGTTATTCATTGATAACCCTCGTTACATTACCCTTGCTATCCAAGACCTTGACAGGCTTCTCGATTAAAGCATAAGGGCATTTAATGGCCTCCTCGGCTTCTGCCAAAGTGGCTGCTCCTCTTAAAACCCCTCCGTTCTGCAACGCGGCAACACGTATCTCGTGTGACTTCAATGAAGTGGAATTGTCAAAACGTAATGCCTTTCTCACTGTGGGAGCGGTTGCGCAGCATATCTTTTCCAGTTCCTGACTCAGTCCGTGAGGGATAAGTATTTCAAATCTGTTTTCTTTCATAAATTCTATGCTTTTATGTGAGTAAGTTTGTTTACAAGGGAAATACGAAGTTCTTTGTCTTCTATCCGGGCTACATCTGCCAGTATATCTACCAGACGTTCTTTCGTGAGACGGTTGTGATTCCTCTTTTGTGGTTCCGGCCATAGAGCAAGCTGTTTGCTTTGCTTAACAATGTGCTGTGCTTCTTCCACTTTATTGATGACAAGGTCTTCTGCCCAGTCGCGAAACATTCTTGCACGTTCTGACTTGATAAAGAATCCAAGTCGGACAATTCCACGTTTTGTCCATAACACGGTTTTGAATGGGTAACTACCTGATAAACAATCGGCGTCGGTTTTACCGACGACGTGGTTTGCGCGGTTACATCTATTCATATTATTGTTCCCAACTACAATGAAGTGTTTGCCTTCTATAAACTCTTCCTTATGCTCTGATTTGTGTGTTCTAATGGTATTACTGGACACTCCGTAACCTTTTGCCACTTCGCTCGTAGTCATTAAAAACTCATAATTTTCATCTGGGGTTACCTCTACTGAGAGGTTTTCCGATACTACTTCCTTGATTTTATTCATATTACAACTGTTTTATAAGTTTATTTCTTATCTTTGTGCGCCACTTTCATTTTTGAAACGGTATTGCAAATATAGTAGCTTATTTTCAATTATAAAACAATTTGATAGAATATTTTCAATTAAAATTATGGGAATCCGAGAAAGACTAAAGCAATTCATTGAGTTTAAGGAAATTAGTAAATATAAATTTTACAAGGATTTAGGTTTATCTAATGGGTTTCTGGACAAAGAAGGAAATATAGGAAGTGATAAATGTGAGAAAATAATCTATCAATATCCCGAATTAAACATTTTATGGCTACTTACGGGAGAAGGTGAAATGATTATATCAACACAAAATACAGACATGAAAAACGAAGAACTACCAGTAGCGCATCGCACTGAATCAAATGAAGGGATACCACTTATTCCGATTAATGCCATGGCCGGTGCCTTCACCGGTGATCAGTCAGTCATGGAATATGAATGTGACCGATACATCATTCCTTCATTCAAGGGAGCAGACTTCCTTATAGGAGTGAAGGGAAGCAGTATGTATCCTCGATATAACAGTGGCGACATTGTAGCATGCAAGCGTCTAAACCTTCAGGACTTGTTTTTCCAATGGAATAAAGTTTATGTGCTGGACACTGACCAGGGACCTCTTATCAAGCGAATCAAGCCTGGAACAGACAAAGATCATGTCACAATCGTATCAGATAACAAAGATTACGAACCATTCGAACTTACAATAGACCACATCTATCATGTGGCCCTTGTAGTCGGAGTAATAAGAGTAGAATAATGGACTGGAAAGATATTTATATAAAAATTATGTATGGCAACAAATGGTTAGAACTTAAAAAGATAGATTCTGTTCTTGATTTGTTTTTTAAAAGAAGAACCATGCCAAAAGATATTATGTATTCCCAAAATTCGCCTGAAGGATGGTGTGATGTGGTAGATTTCCTTTTGTCTGAATGCCTTATTGAAGAAAAATTCAATGAGTTGTCAATTACAGAGAAAGGAATATTGAAACATAAGGACGGTGGATATATGGGAGAATGCAGAAAGAAAAAAATAGAATTATTCAGTATCGTTTTAGGGATAATAGTAAGCATATTTACTCTGCTTACTATTTTATAACTTACTCTCTAATTCCTTCAGATAAGACAAAAACTTTTTGAAGTCTTCTTTTTCTTTCTCTCTTTTGAGGTGTTTTTCCTTTATTTTATGAATAAGCTTTGAAAACATTTTTGAGACCATAATCAATTCATTTTGTACAAATATAGCGATTTACCCCCACATAAATCAATTATTTTTCAAATAAATACTTAATTATCAACAAGTTATTTATTTAATTGTACGCGTAAAATGTAGAATAAAGGGTATAACTCAAACGAATAAAGCGTTATTTTAACCATGTTTTAACCAATAAAGGGTTTTACTCGGCTATAAAAATATCGCAAAAAGTATGCGTGTAGTATGCGTGTTAGGAACATTTTGTTTTGCGTTTGGTATGCGTGTAGTATGCGTGTTAGTACGCCTGTTCGTGTTTTTAACGGAAATTTAACAGATAAACCCAACAAAAAAGCCGCTTCTAGGAATCTCCTGAAAGCGGCTTTAATCTTCGTTTAAAAGGGGTTATTTAAGCACTGAGCGGGTAATGATGGCCCTCTTTATCACCGTCCGGCAGTGTTCTGTAGGCAGCACCTTGTACATGTAGCTTTTCTTAATTCCTAAAGTATTCTCATCCAGTTCTTTATACACCTTTTCTATAGACCCGAAGTAATGGTCTTCTTTTTCGAAGATAAGGTGAACGTGTATTACTTTCGTCATGGCTTGTTATATTGGTTTTCTGCTGCAAATATACAAAATACGCATTATATTGGATAATTTGATAAAATAAAATTGAAAATAAAAGGTTTTAGGATGCGCCAAAACGAAGAGAACGTTTTTAAGCCCCATTTTAAGCGTTTTTCCCTCGATTCATACCATTGCAGCCATGAGATACAGAAAAGGCGGAACGCGTCAAAAAAACGCCCATTCCGCCCGTCGTAATGTATGCGCTATTGTTCGCGCCGTGTATGTTTTGTGCACATTTTGTTTTTTGCCGCTCGTGCTGCTCGTGCTTTGTAACTCACTGATTTGCAGTCACGCTTGCTTTACACTCACATTTTGTTCGTTCACATTTTGTTTTATCCCCCGTAGCTTTGAGAAACTGATGTGGGGGTCGGATTATCCGCGTACCATTACGGCCATTACCTACCGCATGTCGTACGACTTTGTGAGTAAGTCCGCAGAGTTGACGGAAAGAGAGAAAGCCCTCTTCTTAGGAGAAAATGCCCGCAGTTTCTATGGCTTCCATAATCTGTCGGAACTTCCTTACATCAAGAATATGTCGGAATAAAAAAACGGGGAAATGATGAAAAATAATAATAGCTATAAACTGCCGCTTGCACTGGTTTTCAGCCTTTTCTTTTTGTGGGCTATCAGTAGTAACCTGCTGCCTACCATGATTCGGCAGCTGATGAAGACTTGCGAACTGAATACCTTTGAAGCGTCCTTTACGGAAACAGCTTACTGGCTGGCGTATTTTATTTTCCCGATTCCGATAGCCATGTTCATGAAGCGGTATAGCTACAAAGCTGGTATTATTTTCGGCTTGGTGTTGGCGGCAGCAGGTGGTCTGTTGTTCTTTCCGGCTGCCATGTTGAAGGAATATTGGGCTTATCTGTGCATCTTCTTTGTTATTGCTACCGGGATGTGTTTTTTAGAGACCGCAGCCAATCCGTACGTAACGGCTTTAGGTGATGCGGCTACAGCTCCTCAACGACTGAATCTGGCGCAGTCATTTAACGGGCTCGGAGCTTTCATTGCAGCCATGTTTTTGAGTAAACTGATATTGAGTGGCACGCACTATACGCGTGAAACGCTTCCGGCAGATTATCCGGGCGGATGGGAAGCCTATATCCAGTTTGAGACGGATGCTATGAAAACTCCTTATCTGGCATTGGCGGTATTGCTGCTGGTTATTGCGGGAATCTTTATTTTCTCTAGGTTGCCTAAGATTGGAGATGAAGGGCAGCGGGGCACTTCTAAGGAAAAACTGATTGATTTCAGTGTATGGAAGCGGTCGCATCTGCGGTGGGCGTCATTGCACAGTTTTTTTATAATGGCGGACAGACGGCTATCAACAGCCTGTTTTTAGTCTATTGCTGTTCGTATGCCGGAATTTCGGAGTCGGAAGCTACCACCTATTTCGGTTTGTATATGCTGGCTTTCCTGCTGGGACGATGGATTGGTACCGGACTGATGATTCGTTTCCGTCCGCAAGATATGTTGCTGGTCTATGCATTGGTGAATATTCTGCTTTGTGCCGTAGTTGCCGTGTGTGGAGGCTGGATTGGTCTGTATGCCATGCTGGGCATTTCGTTCTTCATGTCCATCATGTATCCTACCCAGTTTTCATTGGCACTGAAAGATTTGGGCAGTCAGACGAAAAGTGGCTCTGCTTTTCTGGTGATGTCGATAGTGGGTAATGCTTGCCTGCCCCAGTTTACGGCTTATCTGATGCACGTTAATGAACAGATGTATCATCTGGCGTATGTAGTTCCGATGGTTTGTTTCTTATTTTGCGCCTATTACGGGTGGAGAGGATACAAGGTATTGGATTGAAAATAGTCTATCTGAAAATAAAAATAACAAGAAAATGAAAGCGGTTCAAATTGCAGCTCCCCAGAAAATGGCGGTCGTAGAGATTGAGAAGCCTGAACTGAAGGCTGGGGAAATATTGGTAAAGATTGAATATGTAGGTTTCTGTGGTTCTGACCTGAATACTTATCTGGGGCGGAACCCGATGGTGAAAATGCCGGTCATTCCGGGACATGAAGTTGGTGCGGTAATAGATGTCGTAGGACCGGGCGTACCGGAGAGTTTTAAGAAGGGCATGAATGTGACACTGAATCCCTATACGAATTGTGGAAAATGTGCCTCGTGCCGGAACGGGCGGGTAAATGCCTGCGAACACAATGAGACGTTGGGCGTACAGCGTAACGGCGTGATGTGTGAATATGCGGTGCTTCCCTGGTCGAAAGTGATTCCGGCAGAGGGCATCTCTTCACGTGACTGTGCGTTGATTGAACCGATGAGCGTGGGCTTTCATGCGGTGTCACGCGGTCAGGTGATTGACAATGAGATAGTAATGGTGATAGGCTGTGGTATGGTTGGTATGGGAGCCATTGTACGTGCCGCCTTGCGTGGAGCTACCGTGATTGCCGTCGATTTGGATGACGAGAAATTGGCTCTGGCTCGTGAGGTAGGAGCTACGTATGTCATCAATTCACGCACGGAGAATGTGCATGAACGTGTGCAGGAATATTCAGGCGGCTTGGGAGCCGATGTGGTAATCGAGGCGGTAGGCAGTCCGGCCACTTACGTGATGGCGGTCGATGAGGTCAGCTTTACGGGACGCGTGGTATGTATCGGTTATGCCAAGAGCGGGGTAGAATTTCAGACGAAATACTTTGTACAGAAAGAGTTGGACATCCGTGGCTCCCGAAACGCATTGCCAGCTGATTTCCGTGCTGTAATACATTATATGAAAACAGGAAATTGTCTGGTAGAAAAATTGATTTCAAGCATTGTGTCACCCGAAAATGCATCGGAAGCCATGGAAGGCTGGGCGGTGAATCCGGGTAAGGTATTCCGTATTTTGGTAAAATTCTAAAAAGCCTCAGAAAAGGAAGATTTGAGGTTCATGTGTTTAATAATAGCGTACTTGCGTTTCTCGAAGAAGTGCAAGTACGTTTTTTTATGTCAGATTGTTCCGTTTGTGTGCTGAAAAGTTGTACTTTTGGCATATCTTACAAGTTTATTTTAATCAACCATAAATTAATGCGTAGATGAACACAAAAAGCATCTTTTTAGCTCTGTGTTGTCTGACCGCCTTCTCATCCTATGCACAGCATGTACCAACCTTGGAGGAAGTGGTGAACGGAGGTCTGATTGTCACGAAGGGCGAAAGCCGGGTAAACTGGCTTTCAGAGGGGAACAGTTATTCAAAGAAGGAGAAAAATCCGGCTGGGGGATACGACATCGTTTCGTATACGCCCGGTAAGAACAAGCGTGAGGTACTTATTCCTGCTTCCATGTTCGTAAAGCCGGGTACTTCCGACACGTTGTCTGTCCGTAGTTTTAGTTTTGACACCTCCCATAAGCAGGTTTTGGTATATACCAATACACGGCGTGTCTGGAGGTATGATACGCGCGGAGACTATTGGGTATTGAACATGGAAACGGGCAAGTTGAGGCAATTAGGAGCACAGTTGCCAGAGAGCAGTCTGATGTTTGCCAAATTCTCGCCCGATGGTACACGTGTGGCTTATGTCAGCGGAAACAATATCTATGTGGAGTATGTTTCCGACGGAAAGGTTGTACAGTTGACCCGCGACGGAAGTAATACGATTGTGAACGGTACATTCGACTGGGTGTACGAGGAAGAATTCTCTTGCCGTGACGGCTTCCGCTGGAGTCCCGATGGCAAGTACATAGCCTATTGGCAAAGCGATACAGAAGGTACTGGGTGGTTTGACATTATCAACAATGTCGATTCGCTTTATCCGAAAATCCTTCGTTTCCCTTATCCGAAGGCCGGAACTACGAACTCGGCGGTTAAGGTGGGATACGTAGCAGCTTCCGGTGGAGAGACTACATGGATTGATCTGCCCGGTGACCCTCGTCAGAATTATATCATGCGAATGGATTTTATACCGGAAAGCAATG
>ENA-OOXA01001248-OOXA01001248.1-human-gut-metagenome-genome-assembly--contig:-NODE-1248-length-14959-cov-2.099638_pt1 | contig 14959 bp, 7 predicted proteins | sample MGYA00241581_ERZ501331 | MGnify/ENA primary metagenome ERZ501331 (study PRJEB25962, sample SAMEA2042982) | human gut metagenome | biome: human gut; feature: human-associated habitat; material: faeces...
CTTTTAAAGGAAGCTTATCTTCCTTTGAAGCGGGAAACAGCGCCGCAGAAGGTATCCGGCGCGTCTATCCCGATGCGCAGATTGAAGTCCGTCCGCTCGCAGACGGCGGCGAGGGAACGGTTGAAGCACTGACACTCGGCTGTGCCGGACAGCTTACAACCGTTACCGTCACCGGACCGCTCGGCAAGCCGGTATCCTGCCAGTACGGCATTGTTGACAGCACTAGGACTGCCATTATTGAAATGTCCGGTGCTGCCGGGATTACCCAGGTCAGCGGAGAGGAAAAGAATCCTCTGAACACCACCACTTACGGTGTAGGCGAAGTCATCAAAGATGCAATCCAGAACGGCTGCCGGCATTTTATTGTCGGTATCGGTGGCAGTGCCACCAATGACGGCGGTGCCGGTATGTTACAGGCCCTCGGTTTCGGACTGCTTGACAAAACCGGCAATCCGGTTCCTTTCGGCGCTATGGGTCTTGAAGTCCTTGATAAAATTACCACCGACAATGTCCTGCCGGAATTAAAAGACTGTACGTTCCGTATTGCCTGTGATGTAACCAATACTCTGTGCGGCGAACAGGGTTGCAGTGCTATTTTCGGTCCGCAGAAAGGCGCTACGCCGGCCATGATTCTGCAAATGGATAAATGGCTGGCTTACTATGCCACACTGGCACGGGAAATTTTCCCGCACGCCAGTCCGAAAGCGGCAGGAAGCGGTGCCGCAGGCGGTCTCGGTTTTGCCTTTATGACCTTTTTAAACGGCACGCTTGAATCCGGGATTAAGATTGTTCTTGAAGAAACCCGGTTAAGTGATTATATCAAAGATGCAGATATTGTCGTAACCGGAGAAGGCAGGTTAGACGGTCAGACGGTTATGGGAAAAGCCCCGATTGGTGTCGCAAAGATTGCCAAGCAGTTTGACAAACCGGTACTTGCGTTCTCAGGCTGTGTCACAAAAGATGCCACTGCCTGCAACCGCGAGGGCATTGATGCCTTTTTCCCGGTTTTAAGAAATGTTGTTTCTTTAGAAGATGCCATGAATCCTGCCAACGCCCGTCAGAATATGGCGGACACCGCAGAGCAGGTATTCCGCACAATACGGACATTTTCATCATTGTAGAGAAAAATTGGAGCTTTGATTGGGCTCGTGATTGCAATTATTTTAATTATTAAAAAAGTTCACCTTGCATATAGTCTTATTCTCGGTGCGTTAATCGGCGGATTCATCGGCGGCGGCGGACTGACAAGTACGGTTGTATCTATTCTTGTTTACATTTTATAGTTGTAATAAGCACAACACTATGGGCTTCCGTTCAAGCCCCCGCATAAAGATAGCTGAAATACCAAAAGCCGCAGAAGCATATGCCCCTGCGGCTTTCATCTATACAGAACTGTTTATTCTGTCTATACTTTTGCGCCAGATAATTTACTAAATCTGTATTTTTATTCATTAAAATGTTCTTCCAGCTTCTTAGAAGACTCCTTTAAACTGTCAATTGAACCGGAAAGCTTCATGACATAATCCGTCTGATTGACAATATTATTGCCGATTTCCGCAACCATTGAGGCATTTTCTTCTGAAGTTGCAGCTACGGTATCCAGTTCTTCCTGAATATCGTCAAACTGTCTTTTGACCTCACCGATAACATCGTATTCTTCTTTGACAACTACTGTTGCAGATTCTGCGGAGTTGTTAACCGTATCGAGCTTACCGATTAAATCTTCAATCTGTACGGAACTGTTCTTTGCCGCATCAGCACCTGCTGAAATCTTGTCTACCACACCATTGACGGTTTCTGTCAGTGTCAGAATAATTTCTTTGATACTGTCTGCCGATTTTCTACTGTCTTCTGAAAGAACACGGATCTGGTCTGCAACCACCGCAAATCCTTTTCCATGTTCACCGGCTCTGGCGGCTTCGATTGAAGCATTTAAGGACAGGAGATTTGTCTGTCCGGCAATTGCATTAATATCATTTAAAATGCCTGTAATCGTATTCATCTGTTCTAACAACCCTGCCGTGGCATCACTTGCCTGACCGACCGTTTCAGACATTTCAAGCATAGATTTCTGAACTGTCTTTGCTTCTTTATTACCGTCATTTACTGCCTGTGTCACTTCTGCAAAGCTCTGCTCCAGCTGCTGTGCATAGTCATAATTTTTATCAATCTGTTCTTTGGCTGTATTGAGTTTCTCACTAACTGTCTGAATCGCACGGCTTGATTCATCCACAACCTGCTCCATCTGTTCTGCGGATGTCTTAACAGACTGTGCATGGGAAGTCACTTCTTCTACCTGTGTGCCACATTCAACAATTTCCCTGTTCAGATTAAAAGCAATCCGGTTGGCAACTGCTGTATTTTCCTGCACCTGGCAGAGTGCCGCTTCTGCCTGCCTTGTCTTTTTCTCCCCAAATTTTGTCCCAAGATATAAAAGCACTGCACTTGCTGCAAATAAACAAATTTTTGAAATTGCACCAACAAATGCCTCATCAATAATCTTAACATTAATAAACAGACATACAACACATGTCGCCGTAAACGGAATCGCATAATACTTGATAATTTTCTTATCAAAATACCGCGCTGCCATACTTAATGTGATAAAATTTGCCAGAAATGCAATTCTATTACCATTCACCAAGCCTGAATAAATTAATACTGCATAAGACGGGCATAAAACAATGACCAATGCTTTGGCAAAATCGCTGATTTTCAAAAAATTCGCAACAGCTACAATGACCAGCGTTGCTACCAACACACCACAGCCCTTAATAGACTTTGCCGACATTCCATAAGACATAATCGTTGTTACTGACAATGCTAAAACACATGCCAGAATCACCAGCAGATTCGCCTTGTGTACTCTTTCCATAACCTTCTCCTACCTTTTGTATTTTAATTTTCAATTTTAATCCGGTCACACTATTTAAGTAATTCTGATTATACCACATTACCGTGTAAAAGTAAATAATATCAGCAATTGTTCCTGTTTTTATACCAAAACAACGGACTGCCAGTCCCTTACATTCCGCTTCTGTCTCTTCGTTCTTTTAAAATTCGTGCATTCTCTTCCACCTTAGTCTTTCCAAGCGGATATAAAAACCATAAGGACAGTGCAAGTAAAACAAATCCTGCTGCCGGTACAATACACGTAATCGTATAAATGCCGTTTACAACCTTTTCGTCATATGCCGTTGCCGTATTATAGCCAATCACTGACAGCAAAACACCGACAAGCCCTGATGATGCCGCCTGTCCCAACTTTCTTGCAAAGGAGTACACCGCATAAATTGTTCCGTCCTGGCGCTGTCCGGTACGCACCTGTGTATCGTCAATGACATCTGTAATCATCGCCCAGCACACCAGATTAAACATTGCCAGTCCGATATAGGAAATGCCGTAAAAAATAAGCCACACATACACATTTTTTGTATGCACAAAATATACCGCTATCAATGCCGCCGCACCGATAATCGATCCGGCCGCCGACATTTCCCTTTTCCCGACCCGCTCAGCCAGCCGCACCGTAAAGGCAGACAGCACCAGCGTGACCGCTGTTCCGATCAGTGAAGCCAGCGAAAGTCCTTTGACATCACCGAAATAATTCGGATAAATGTATGCACCCATATTGGATAACGACAACTGGGAAAGCAGTAACAGCAATGCACTTACCACAATTCCGATGAGCGCACGATTCTGAATCAGACTGCCAATCAGTCCCATAAATGAGAATTTCTGCTTTGTTGTTTCTGCTTTTACGCGCTCCGTTACCATAAAATAACACAACAGATAACAGATAACTGAACCTACAGAACACCAGAACGCTGCAATGCTCATACGCGTACCGGAAAGCACGGCATTCCCGTTTTCATCGGTGTAATAAACCACTAACGGCAGTACAACACCAATAACCGTTGCCGCAAGCGTAGCGCCGATTGTCCTCCAGTTCGATAGCGCCGTTCTGTCTTTTGGCTCTGCCGAAATTGCCGATGCCATCGAACCATATGGAATATTAATTGCCGTATAAAACACACTGCCCCAGAGCAGATACGTAAAAAACATCCAGATAATCTTAAATGTCATCGGCATTTCTGCAAACCACGAAGCATACATTAAAAATGAAGATACTGCCACCGGTCCGCACATTCTTAATAGCCACGGTGCAAATTTGCCTTTTTTATTTCCGCGGCTTCTATCCGCAATCTGCCCCATCGTCACATCCGTGAACGCATCAAGCAGCCGCGCTGCCATCATCATCGTACCAACGACTACCGCCGATACGCCCATCACATCCGTATAAAATTTTAACAAAAACATAGACGATAATATAAATGCAAAGTCATTGCCAAAATCGCCAAACATATACCCAAGCTTATCCGCCATACCAAATTTTCTTTTCATAAAGCTCCTCCATTTTAACATCACAATTTCAGTATGGCGGATTCTTAAAAAAATATACAAAAAAGCTGTCAGGCAAAATGTTTGGCACATCTGCTTTTTGCATAAAAACGCCTCACCGTTGTCACTTGACTTCGGCTTATTTTATGCAAAAAGCAGATAATATACATTTCTGTATCTGACAGCTTTCTATTCTATATTTTTGTATTCCTAAATTGTGCGTGTTAAAGCGCCGTTTTTGCCCCATTTACAGCCTTCCGTACAGGTAAAGTCCGCAAATCCACAGCGGGCGCATGGTTTCCCGCTTTCTGTGATGTCTTTTAAACGTTTCTTATTGGCAGTGGACAGATTATCTACATTCTTACCAAATTTCTGTGTGAGCTGTTCTGTAATGCGCATAATTTCAAGCTGCGCCCTGCCGCACATTCTCTCTTTGCTTTTTAATACAAAATCTTCAAACAAGCCCTGTTCCGTAACGGATACAAGTGTTCCCTGCGGATATATTTCCTTAATGCTTCGCATATCCGAAAGCCACTGTTCCTCTAACGGTGTTCCCCGAAGAATTTCCGGTACGTAAAAACCATATTCTTCTGCATCGTCCCCACTGAAATAAATTTTTACGCGCAGGGTTCTGTGGCGCTGTTCCTGTGCTACCTGTGCAAAGGAAGCAAGGAATTTTGCCGTATAGACATCACCAAAATATTCACGGTTGTCGTTATCGTCCTCCCCGTAAGCCTGTACCGGCATAAAGCGGAAGGCTTCATTTTTATTGTCATGGAAATTCTGTTTTCCGCCGACAACTAAAAGTAACTGCTCCTCTAAGGATTCCAGTTCGTCATGCAGTCTTTTATTAAAGCCACCGGATAATTTCTCCAGATTTTTCTTCATCTGCTCTGTTTTTTCAAGCACCTTACCGCGCAGCCGCTCATCCCCGATATATGCTCTGTCCAGTCCAGCACATAGAAAATGTTACGGAACGGCAGGGAATAGACCATTGCAGTCGGACAAAAAACAGAAATCATATATCTTGCATTTTCATAGGCAAGCTTGTCCACTTCCTTTTCATCAAATTTTCCCGGATACACCTCACAAATCCGTTCTAATACCAGTGTATGCCACTTTTCATAGAATTCCCGTTCTTTTTCGGTCTGCGGCTGCATTTTGGTGTATCTTGCACTTTTTTCTGATGTATTGGATACACCGATAGAATTTAACAACATGGCAATGATTTTCGGACATTGGATTTCCATTGTCACCATGCAGTGCTGGAATACCGAATGATGTCCGCGTTCCGCCGTGCCTTCTGCTCTCTTTACCGCACGTTCCACCGGCTGGGTACGAATCGTCTGGTACCCTTCCTTTGCATAGCACGTACCGGCAAACTTGCCGCTTAAAATTGTCAGTTCTGTATTCATCTGCTCAGGAATTACATCATTACATTCCGTCGTTGCAGCAATCGTCTGAATTGTTGTCATATTCTTCTCCTTTTCTTGCGCCCTTTTATCGCAATCCAGCGATGAGCAATTCGCACGGGCGATTTCTCATCTGAATTCATTCAGTTCTGCGATAAAAGCATTTTGTGATGCCCGCAGCACAAAATGCCATGTGAAGCGCCTTAAATTTAAGGGTGCTTCACATTGCTCCATTCTTGAAATTTAAAAAATCTTTCTCTATAATAATACTGAAATCATTCTCATCTGTCATGTATTTTTTATAAATACATACTTATTTTAAAATATTTGGAGGCAGTTATCTATGGAAAATTTTACTTATTATACACCGACAAAGGTTGTTTTCGGCAAAGGCACTGAAAATCAGACCGGTGCGCTGGTTAAAGAACAGCACTGCAAAAAGGTTTTAATTCACTACGGAAGCGGCAGTGTTGTCCGCTCCGGTCTGCTCGACCGCATTAAGACATCCCTTGACGAAGCAGCGGTTTCTTACGTAGAACTGGGCGGCGTTGTTCCAAATCCGCGCCTTTCCCTTGTTTATGAAGGTATTGAACTCTGTAAAAAAGAAAATGTAGATTTTATTCTTGCTGTCGGCGGCGGCAGTGTCATTGACTCTGCGAAAGCCATCGGTTACGGTGTCTACAACGGCGGCGATGTCTGGGATTTTTATGATTTTAAACGTCAGGCAGAAGGCTGTCTTCCAATCGGCGCAGTGCTTACCATTGCTGCTGCCGGAAGTGAAATGAGCGGTTCTTCTGTTATCACCAAAGAAGACGGTCAGATTAAACGCGGCTACAGCAGTAATTTCAGCCGTGCCCGCTTTGCCGTTATGAATCCGGAGCTGACCATGACACTCCCGCCATATCAGACGGCAAGTGGCTGTGTTGACATTTTAATGCACACCATGGAACGCTATTTTAACCAGTGTGACAATATGGAACTGACAGACGGTATCAGTGAATCTTTAATGCGCACCGTTATGAAAAATGCAAAGATTTTAAAAGACGAACCTGATAATTATGATGCGCGTGCAGAAGTCATGTGGGCCGGCAGTCTTTCCCACAACGGACTGACCGGCTGCGGCACGGACGGCGGTGACTGGGCAACCCATAAAATGGAGCATGAAGTCGGCGGTCTGTTTGACGTGGCACACGGTGCCGGACTCGCCGCTTTGTGGGGCAGCTGGGCAAGATTTGTACTGGATGCCCGTCCTGCCCGCTTTGCGCAGTTTGCCACACATGTCTTAGGCGTAACCGCCGGTGCAGATGATACGGAAACCGCTTTAAAAGGCATAAAAGCCATGGAAGACTTTTATCATTCCATTGACATGCCGGTTTCATTATCCGAACTCGGCGTTACCCCGACACCGGAGCAGATTCGCACTATGGCTGAAAAATGTGACATTTCCACCCACCACAATGCCGGAAAAGTAAAACACCTGTCTGTTGAAGACATGGTTGCTATTTATACAACCGCTTTATAATGCTGTCGGGGCAAAGCCCACAGCTATAAGTTTTAACATCATACAGCAAAAGGCAGGAACACAAGCTATGCGGTGTCCCTGCCTTTTAATTATACAATTTTCTGCTCTTTATTTTTCAAGTTTCTTTTTCTTCATAACAAGGCATCCTGCAAAACCTGCTGCAGCTGCCATCAGAATTACATAGAACCACATTGCAAAAGAATCTCCTGTCTTTACGCCTGTATCTGTATGATCTGATACTGCTCCGCCATTCTGGCTGTTATTCTGATTATTGCTGTTCTGGTCTGCGTTATTCTGTCCACCATTATTCTGGTTATCACCGCTCTGGTTTCCGTTATTCTGTCCACCGTTGTTCTGATTGCCACCATTCTGGTTTCCGTTATTCTGTCCACCGTTGTTCTGATTGCCACCGTTCTGGTTTCCGTTATTCTGTCCACCATTATTCTGGTTGTCATCACCAGTGTTTGAATTGTCATTATCCTTGACTACTGTTTCATCCACAATTACATAATTGCTAAAATGAGCCACTGTAAATGTCATTTTACCATCTGCATAAACTGCATTTACATCTTCCATGCTTCCATCCTCTGCAACATAGAATACTTTTGTTTTTGCAGAGTCATAACCATTTGGAACTGAAATCGTAACTGTAACTGTTCCATCCGGCTGAATGACATTTCCTTCTGTATCCAGCAGTCTGATATCCAGCAGTGAGAACTTCTTATTGTCAAAAGATTTCTTTACTGCATCATATGCATTTCCTTCTCCCAATGCTGTTACTTTCAGCTGGCTTCCTGATGGAATTACACCTGCATCTGCCTTTACTGCAACCGCTATATTTGCACCGGAAGCATCTGTTACAGCAGAATCCGACTCATATCTGGCACTCAGTGTTGTGCTGATGCCCTCTACGGTCCAGTTAAAGCCTGCCATCTTATCATATGTTCCCATAGTCTGTGCGGCTTTCCACCATGTATCGCCTGCCTGAATTGTAAATGTATGGTCTTTTGTTAAATCAAGACCTGTTACTGTATAAGTTGTTTCAGCCGTTGTATAATCGCCGTTTACCGGATTGAAGTCCTTACCTTCCGGTACAACCGGTGTTCCGTCAACATATACACGGTATCCGCCGACTGCGGTGTCATCTGTTGCTGCTGTCCATGTAAGAACAACATCGTTATCCTTTACTTCTGCCGTTACTTTTGCATTTTCTGCGAATACCGGCGCTTTGTAATCATAGCTGCCAAGTGTTGTAATCTGTGCCTGTGGGTACTTGTATTCAACCCCTGCATCTGTAAATGCAACGATTTCAACGGTATTTTCTGTACCCGGTGTCAGTCTGCCAATCTGCTTTGATACGGTTTCTGCCGTTGCAAATTTCGGAATCTGATAGTTATAAACTGTATTGACAAGCTTTCCGTTTGCGTAAATCTTATAACCTCTGATTCTTGCATCACTTGAACTGATTGCTGTCCATGTTCCCTGTGCATGTGTATAAACTGCACTTGCAAGTTCTGATGTCACATTTTCCGGTGCTTCAATATCTGCTGTATCTTTTTCACCGTCTACAGTAACAGTTACTTCGCCGAGTAATGTTTTATTCTGTCCTGTAACACTCATGCTGTTTGCATTGTCACCTTTTTCACTTACATATACTTTAAATGTATAAGTTACACCGGATGATAATCTGTCCATAATGGTTTCTGTTCCTGTAATACCATCTGTAATATCAACCTTTTCACCATCTACATAAGTATCTACACCGTAGAATACTTCTTCTGCTCCATTCTCAACCGCATTCCATGAAAGCTTTACCTGACGTCCGTCAGAAGCCTTGGCGGTCTGTGCCTGTACTGCTGTCGGCGCTGCTGTACCGGCTGTCTTTGTAGCAAATGTAATCTTTAAAATATTTGCTGTTGCGCCGTTTGCATAAATGTAATAGGTCTTTCCAGCCTGTACCTGTGCAGTTAATGTTTCATATTTTGCTGCTGTATCCTTTGCATTGGTATTCTGATAGTCTACAACAACTTTACCATCTGAATCCACTACATAAAATCTCTTGGTTGCAAGCGTCTTCTGGTCAATGCTTAATACGCCGTCTTCTGCAGCTTCATATGTAAGGAAGCATCCTGATACCGGAATTGTTCCCTTAGACTGTGTTTTACCGTCTGAATCCATTGCCTTCGTCTTACCGGATACGACATATTCTGTTCCGACCTGCCATACAGCACCTTCACCTGTTGTATCGGCTTCTGCTACTGTTGCAGTCTTCCAGCCGCCGTTTGCATCATTGGCATCTGCATGTGCTGTCAGTCCGTTGGCAGTTGTTGTAGCTGCTGCAATTGCCGCTGCATCCCATTCTGCCTTTACCGTTGTTTCTTCACCTGTAGAACCTGAATCCGGTTCTGTAACAGCCGGAACAACTTCTGCCTTTACGGTTGAATCCTTTACAGTAATACCTGACATCATGTTCTGCATCTTATCGGTACAGTTGTTGACTGAATCCCATGTTGTGCCCTGGAATACAATGTCCTTGCAGTACTGCATGTTATTCCATGTCTTATCCGTCTTTTTATCTACTGCCTCCTTTGCATAAGATACGGTCTTAAAGTTATAGAATACTGAATTTTCACAGCCGATTAATGATTCCCAGCCGTTCTTATTCTTAAAGCCGCCATTTGTTCCGACATTACCAAAGGTAATATCCTGGAAGTATAAGTGGCTGTGTGTATGCCATGGCTTCTGCGGATTGCTGACCGGATCAACATCTGCAAGTACCTGTACGGTATTATACTGTACGCCGTATACGGACACATTGTACGATGCAAAGTTGTAGAATTTTCCGATTTCTGCAAATTCTGTTGTAGATGCACTGTTTGGGTCACTGTAGCTTGTTGTGAGTACCCATGCCTGCTGTGTATCTGCAACTGCGCAGTCACGCATTGTAATGTTGGCAATAAAACCACCGTTCGTCGGTGCAGATTTGAAACGGAATGCCATATCAATGTGGTTCATGACGGTATCTTCAAATAATACGTCCTGAATACCGTTTCCTGTGTGTGAACCTGCTGCCAGACCGCCGTGACCTTCACGAAGGAAGTTATTAAACATCCAGATTTCTGAATTGGTCTGAATATCGCTGTCTCTTGCGCCTTCACCAACAGATGCACCGAAACCTAAGTTATCATCACCTGTATCTGTGAAGTTGTTCCAGCAGATTACATTCTGTGAACAACCAAATCCAAGTCCGTCACCGTTGTTGCCGTCATAAGAGAATACCTTGACATTTTCTGTTGAAATATTTCTGGAATCCAGAATATTAACAGAGTGGTTTGCCGGATTTTCAACGGTAATGTCACCTACATAAACGTTGCTGACATTTCTCATAATTAACAGGCTGGAACGTGTCGCATAAGCATTGGTAATATCTGCCTTTTCAATACCTGCATTATTTCCCGTTTCTACGTCGATAAATTTATCCTTTCCGTTTTTATCAACCTTACCGTTATCTGCCAGATCTTTTTCAATATAGCCTGACAGCGAATTAATCAGTTCATCGGAATACTTTCTTGAACCGTCTTCGTTTGTGAGGTTGGCAAGATATTTCTTTGCAGAATCGGCAGCCTGGATACCATAGTAATAAACCTTTGTATTACTGCCGCCCATGTATCTTGGCAGACCATAGTTTTCTGTATCTGACGGATCACCTGCCTGCGTATTTACACCGGTATTGGAGGTGTAACCGTCTTCATACATTTTATCGCCTGCACCATACTTCCAGCCGTTGCCGTAAAGTGTACCGTTACCGGTAATACGGATATTCTCAAGCGGAGCATTTTCATCGGCACTTGTGGCATTCAGTAAGCCCCAGCCTCTTGTATCGGTGTAGAACGGATACATTAAGAAACCGATTTCAAAATGGTCACTGTTTGGTGATGCCCAGAGTGTACCGTCTAATTCTACTGTAATGTCACTCTTTAACCAAAGTGCACCGGATACGAAGACCTTTCCGTCCTCAGCCTGCGGAATCACAACCTTTCCGCCCGGTGTACAGGCATCAATTGCTGCCTGAATTGCCTTTGTATTTTTTTCTACGAGTGCATTGACTTCATCATTGTAAGAAGTGTAACCTTCTGTTGCCACTGCACCATAATCTAAAATGTTAAACTCCTCCGGCTTAACTGTCGTTTTCTGACTGATTTCCTTTGCCGTTCCGAGTTCTTTTCCGTCCTTATCAACTGCAACAACCTTAAAGGTATACTCTGTGTCAGGTGTAAGACCTGTTGCACGATAAGAATGAATATCCACATTTACCATATCTACGTCACTATTGGTTTCATAGTATTCATAGAAGGATTTCATATATGTATCTGCCCATTTGGCATTTTCTTCATAATTCTTTCTTGCTGTTCCATCAAGTGTGCCGTTGACGTAAACGTTATAATCTGCTACATTATCATATTTTTCCGGCTTATCCCATACAAGTGCAATGCTTGTATCGTCATATGCCAGTGTTGGAACCTGTAAATTACTGATGTCACTGCTTCCCGTTGTCTTGTCAAATAAAGGGTTCTCCAATTCCTTTGTACCAAAACTATCATCAGAAATCACATTAAAGACTTCACTGTTGACATATTTGTTATGTCCGTCGGTTGTCGGCAGTCCCGCTGCATTTGCTGACAGCCCCTGAAAACTGATAGAACCGACTGTCATCGCAGCCGTAAGTCCGACAGCCATCATTTTCTTCAAGCTTCTTCTCATAGCACTCCTTTCTTATCTGCGCCCAGCCACAGATAATCCCAATACATTCTATATTCCACTTAAAAAAATGCTTATGCAAAATCTACATTACAATATTTTCAGGAGTTTTTTGAAATACTTTTACATAAACATTTTATCTAAGTTCTTTATTAAAGTAACATTTTTCAGGCATTTAGTCAATGATACTTTGGTATCGTCTTTTATTTTTGTGTATTTTTGATAAGTTTATGTTCATTTTGTTAAGTTTTCGACATTTTTTTGTGCATTTCGTATGCCAAAACCCGACAAATAAAAAAAAGCAGACAGATTCTTTTCAAATCTGCCTGCGGACTTTTGGTTCTAAATTCCTATTTTTGTGCCAGCAATATAAGAAGCTGCGTGATTTTTTCCATAGATTCTACACAACAGTATTCATACCGTCCGTGAAAATTGTGACCACCTGCGCACAGATTCGGACACGGAATGCCCATAAAGGAAAGTCTTGCGCCGTCTGTTCCGCCCCGTATCGGCTGGATATGTGGTTCAATGTCCAGCTTTTTCATACATGTCTTTACATTTTCTATTAAAAACAGATACGGTTCAATTTTTTCTTTCATATTGTAATACTGGTCCGTGATTTCTGCCGCAAAAAACACTCCACCATGTCTTTCATTCAGTTTACTGCAAATGCTTTCCACCAGCTGCTTTTTCTTTTCAAACTTTTCACGGTCATGGTCACGGATAATATACGATAACTGTGCCGCTTCCACACTGCCGTGCATGTCGGTCAGATGGAAAAAGCCCTCATATCCGCTTGTACGTTCAGGACATGCCTGCTTTGGCAGTTCACTGTGAAATTCCATTGCCATAACTGCGGCATTTTTCATCTTATCCTTGGCATCTCCCGGATGAACGCTTCTTCCGGTTACATGAATAACTGCCTTCGCCGCATTGAAGTTCTCATATTCCAGCTCGCCGAGTGCCCCGCCGTCAACAGTATAGGCATAGTCTGCACCGAACCGTCCCACATCAAAATGGTCCATGCCGCCGCCCACTTCTTCATCGGGGGTAAATGCAATGGCAATATCCCCGTGTACAATCTCCGGATGGCTGCACAGCTGTTCTGCCATCGTCATAATCTCTGCCACACCGGCTTTATCGTCTGCGCCAAGCAGTGTTGTACCGTCTGTCGTAATCAGCGTTTGTCCGGTATACTGCACAAGCTCCGGAAATTCTTCCACCGATAAGACAATATTTTTGTCTTTATTTAACACGATGTCTTTGCCGTCATACTGACGGATAATCTGCGGTTTTACATCCGCTCCCGATACTTCGGGAGAAGTATCCATATGTGCAATAAATCCAAGCACCGGCACTTTTTCTCCATCTGGCCTGTTGGATAAAATCTTTGCATAGACATAACCGTACTGTTCGTCAATTTCTACCTGCGGCACGCCCATCCGGCGTAATTCCTCCACTAGCATTTTTGCAAGTACCTTCTGCTTTTCTGTACTCGGAAACGTGTCTGAAGCCTCATCGGACTGCGTATCTACTGCCACATATTTTAAAAAACGCTGCGTAACCCGCTCTTTCATTGCTGTATCTGCCCCTTTCTGTCTTTTATATTATTCGTTATACTGCACCTCTCCTGTTTCGGGATTGACTGAAATCCCATTGACTTCCAGATGCTCGTCAATCTGAATGACCAGGTACTGCTTTCCTTCGATTTCCATGGTTTCAACCAGGTCGGTTCTTTCAGGATTGACCTTTACCACAACATCGGGTGTCTTTACCTCAAACTTGCGTGTTTCCGCAATGTTTGCTGCCATCAGCCGTGTATTTTCTCCTATCGCCTGCTCAAAATGTTCCTCAAAATCCTGTAAACGTTCTTCTTTTACACCGCTTTTTTCCAGCAAATCCCGCATCTCGGTCTTATCAATTGTCACCGGTTCAGGATTTCCTTTCTGTTCCTGAATCATCTCATTAAGATTCTCATGAATATTTTTAATTGTTTCATAATTACATTCTTCGCCCAGTGTTTCTTCTACCAGCACCTGAAAATTCTCCTTCTGGCTGCCTGCAGAAAGCGGCACTTCACAGTTTAAAACCTGTGCCAGAAACAGCTGTTCAAACGCATTGGCATCCTTTGAATAATATAACACGCCTTCCCCGTCTTCACTCCTGTTATTAAATGCTGGAAATAAAAATCCGATATCCGGCAAATCCACCATGTGATTTTGCTGCTGGTCATGAAAGGCATGGTCTTCTTCAAAATATCCCAGTCCCGGTTTTGAAAGCGATACATGACAGATACTGCACAGCAAATAGCTGTACACCTCATCTGATGCATCTTCCATGTCAATGCCGTCACTGGTCCGTCCCGGCACGTCATACACCTGATTAATCAGCAGAATCAGATAATTCCCCGGATGACTGTATGATTCAATGACTTTATCATAAAATTTTTCAAGCAGGGCATCATCTTTTAATTCGCTGTCGCGCAGCTGATATAAAAAGGTTCTCGCGCCGCCGTCTGCATAGGAATCCATGGTAAAACGCATATCCAAAAGATTCTTGCCCGGTGTTCCCGACAATGTCTTTCTAAAAATATCGAAGTATTTATGCTTTTCTTCCTCCGGCAGATTTAAAAACGTCTGGTTAAACCGTGCCACTTTTTCCTTGTCACCGTTGACATAACAGCCACACAGTCTTAAAATACCACACTCTTCCAATGTATATTGTGATTTAATTTCATTAATCTCTTTTTTAATCATTTTGTACTCCATTCCGATGTATTCTTTTTTACATTTTTTTTAATAATCTCCATTCCACAGGCATTTTAATGCCTGCGGAATCGCGAGCCAAATCTTATTTGGCTCTGCGA
>ENA-OOXA01001256-OOXA01001256.1-human-gut-metagenome-genome-assembly--contig:-NODE-1256-length-14886-cov-2.791383_pt1 | contig 14886 bp, 13 predicted proteins | sample MGYA00241581_ERZ501331 | MGnify/ENA primary metagenome ERZ501331 (study PRJEB25962, sample SAMEA2042982) | human gut metagenome | biome: human gut; feature: human-associated habitat; material: faeces...
CGGGTACTATGACAATGTGGTGGAGTATGTGAAAGCCAAGGCTGACGCCAATGAGCGTCTGCACCCGACGAAAGTTACCGACAATGCCCGGGTGATCCTGGCCCTGACGGCCATCGGCAAGGATGTCACCAATGTGGGCGGCCACAACCTGCTGAAGGGTCTGGATAGCATGGATTATGTGCAGGCCCAGGACATCAACGGCCCCATTTTCACCCTCATTGCCCTGGATAGCCACAACTACCCCACTATGGGCGATGTGACCCGGGAGAAGCTGATTCAGGTCATCCTGGATGCCCAGCTCAACGACGGCGGCTGGAACCTGAGCGCTGAGAACGCCGACCCGGATATGACTGCTATGGCCATCCAGGCCCTGGCACCTTACTACAAGACCAACGAGACCGTGAAGGCCGCTGTGGATAAGGCTCTGGAGGCCCTTTCCGCCCTGCAGCGCAGCGACGGCGGCTTTGACAGCTGGGACACCGTGAACAGCGAGTCCTGCGCCCAGGTCATCGTAGCTCTCACCGCTTTGGGTATCGATCCCACTGCGGATAGCCGCTTTGTGAAGAACGGCCACACCGTACTGGACGCTCTGGCCGGGTTCTATGTCACCGGCGGCGGCTTCCGGCACACCGCTGGCGGCGAGCGGAACGACATGGCCACCGAGCAGGGCTACTACGCTTTGGCTGCCTACTATCGCTTCATCAACGGTCAGACCCGGCTCTATGATATGAGCGATGTGACGATCAAGGCAAACGACCAGCCTGTCCAGCCCACCGACCCGACGACCCCCGGGACGCCTGCGACCGGGGATAATCAGCCGGTCATGCTGTGGTTTGGTTCTGTGCTGATTTCCGGTGCTGCGATCCTTCTGCTGGCTCAGAAGAAAAAGAAAGTCCGGTAATCACAATTAGGGCCTTTGCGCCGGGGCGCACTCATGCGTCCCGGCGCAATTTCAAACAACGTGCTGGATTTTAGGAAATGCCTATGCAAATGAAGAACGTGAACTATCCCTAAGACCCATCATAGAAATCCATATTGGAATGTAGCGCAAACTGGCCGAATGGTGCGGTTTCTGCACTTACGCTTTGAACCGGCTCTGCTATGCCTTTGGCATGGCAGAGCCGGTTTTTGCTTTTGCGGAAGAAACTCTGAGGTGGTTCCCCAACCGGTTTAGAACGGGCGAGCGCACTCACACCTTCCGGCGCAAGGAATTCCTTCCGTCTGTGTCGTTCCATACAGACCACGGCAAATGCAGAAAATTCTCAAATTTTTCTGTATTTTGTCCCATAGCAGCCGAAAACTGTGCGGCAAATAGGTGCCGTGGCCCTCCTCCCTCAATATGAAACCCAAAATTCATATTGAAACGGAGGAAAAGACGATGGATGGAAACCATCCGAAAAACAAAGGCACGCATCCACGCCGTGCAAAAGCGAAAGACAACCCCTACACGATTTACACAACCGGCTCCGATAACGACCATCCGAAGTACATTCTGGAGTTTACGGACGGCCAGAAGCGGCCGCTGCGGCTTGAAATAGATCAGGCGCTCTACGAGCTGTTTGACCAATTTGAACTGGAGGACAAGCGCTTTCTGAACGAGGTAGACCGGCACTATGAGCACATTGACCTGACCGAAGCCGAGATAGAGCATCGGGCAGCCTTCCCGAAGGAATCTCTGGAGGAAGAAATCGGCCGGGTGCTCCTCTACGAGGAATTACATAAGGGAATTGCACAGCTGACACAAACGCAGCAGCGGAGATTGGCGCTCTACTATTTCCACGGGCTTACCTATGAGCAGATTGCAGCAGCGGAAGGATGCCGGTATCAGGCCGTCCGGGATTCGGTACGGTCCGCAATCCAGAAATTGAAAAACTTCATGAGTGAGTAACCTAACTGTGGGGCGGCAGAAATCTTCCGCCGCCCCATCCCTGCATAACGAAAACCAAGAAGGGGCTATCTCACTTAGAGACAGCCCCTTTTCGTATACCTAAATTTGATTGCTATTTAGCCACCGGCAGCATAACCGCCGCCAATATCTTCGCCCAAACCTACGCAGGTATACATCCAGCAAATCTCATCCCCCTGCTGCAGCGCATAGCGGGAGCAGCCGTAGTTGGGGAACCAGCCATTGACCTTGTACATCCAGCCGGACTGGCTGCCAACATCGAACTCATACAGATTCGCAATTCCTTCGACATAGGCACTGTTGTAAATCGGCGTCCAGCTTGATTCCATGTGTATGCCCCGCTCCCGGCAGGTGCGCTGCAGTACGTCGAAGACGCTTTCGCCCTCGGAGAATGTTACCGTGGTCGTGTCAAGAATGATGCCATCGGAAGGAACGATTCCCTTTTTAGATTCTTTCACCTTGTCCATGTTGTCAAGGATCGTTTTGCAGGTAATGGAGATCGTGCAGGTATATTTCGTCGATGTATCGACTTCGGCATCTTCCGGCTCCGCAGGTGCGGGCTTTCCATCCGGTACCGGGTCGGTTTGGTATTTATCCTTTCCCGTTGAGGGGTCAATCTCCTGTTTACCGCTTGTAGAAGGCGTTTCCTGCGCACTGTCAGACGGCGTCGTATCCTCCGGTTTCTCCGTATCCGTGGATTCATCTGATGGAGTATCCGTATCAGAGGGTGTCTGCACTTCCTCCCGCTGCGGAGGATCAGGGACATTATCAGCAGGCTTACCGCTCTGACCAAACGAAAAGGCCACCACAGACGTGACCAGCACCGCAACGATCAGTGCAGCACCGATTCCAACGGACAGCAGTTTTTTCTTCTTTGGCTTTTCCGGCTCCGGCTGCGGTTCCAGATGCGGTTCTTCAAACAAGCTCATATTGTGTCTCCCTTCGGCAGGTAGATTTTCTGCTACACAGACGCTTTTAGATTGGACAGCAGTTAGGTATAATAATCAACTACTATTATACATATTCTAATAATAAAATCAATGTTAATGCTGTGGTTTGCAAAGGATTCCTGCCTGTATTGCATGGCAGATAAAAATTTTTCAAATCGTGCCTTGTAAAATGGGCTTTGAGTGAGGAAGAAGGTAGAGAGACAGAAACTCTCTACCTTCTCTCTGCTTGTGCGGCGAGTGGTCAAGTGTACCTTGACAACCCCATACCCATTCATCAAGTACATTCCCATAGGCGATGCGATGAGCAGAAGCTACCTTAGCAGCTGCGCCATGACCTGCCGGATGAAGCAGCCAGACTGCACCTAATGTTGATTTTCTGTCTGCGTTTTGTTTCTGCCGACAGTGAGCGAGAAACAGCCGCTATCATCACACGGCGGCTCCGTGTGTGGCCATGACCGTCTGTGGGGGCGATACTCCTGTCCGGCCATAAAGTCGAGCGTTGAAGCGGTTTCTGCCGTAGTCCGTCGTAACAAGTGGGGGCAGCTCGGAGAGATCCTCGGAGGGGTGCAATTCCCGTGGAGCCGACAGCCATCGGCCGCTTGATGATTTCCTGTGCAGGTGGGGCGTCGAGGACAAATGACCTGCAGCAATGATGTATAACCGGCTGGGAGAAATGCTACTTTCTCCCAGCCTTTACTTAGCCGAAGCGAATACGGCATCATTTGTGAAAGCGGAGGTGAACCAGCTTGACCAACGAAGAACTGAACACGGCCCTATATGAAAAGATGTTTTCCGAACAGGAGACTTACCGGGCGTGGCTGCTTGCCCAACCACCGGAAGAAATTCTGAATCACACCTATGAATATACCGTGCGGGAAGATATTCTGATGTCTCTGGAATACAACAGCCTGCCGAACACACAGGTGCAGGCGTTGCTGAAATCCCCCAGTCCCCTTGCAGATGTGTTTGCGGCATGGGAGGACCGGGAGACAAGCTATATGGAGGAAATCTGGCAGACTGTCACAGGCCGAGCCAAAGAGGAGACACAGAAGTTCCGGAACGCACAAAAAGAGCGATAACAGTAAAGACCGGTTGGGAAAGCCAAGCGGTCTCTTTACATAGCCGCAGCAAACGGCAATGAAGGAGGTTTTACATGAGCCGCAAATATTTACGGGGCGAGATCTACTACGCCGACCTCGACCCCGTTGTCGGATCAGAACAAATGGGGACACGTCCCGTGCTTATCCTTCAAAACAATGTTGGAAACCATTTTGCGAGGACGGTCATCGTTGCACCGATCACCAGCCGCATCCATACAAAATCAAAGATACCCACACACAGCAACATCGGCATGATCGGCAGAATGAAATATCCCTCGGTGGTCATGCTGGAGCAGCTGCGCACCCTGGATAAGCGCCGCATCGGTTACTATATCGGCAAACTTCCCGAAGAAAAAATGCAGGATGTGACCAGAGCGCTGTGCGTCAGCCTTGCCATCCGCCAGAATACAGCGAAAGGAATGTGAACCGCAATGGAAAAATTGTTTACCCGGAAGGAAGCAGCAGAGCTTTTAGGCATCAGTATTACGACCTTGGATGCCGCAAGAAACAATGGACTGATCTCCTATGTGCAGTATGTACCAAACGGCTGCGTTTTCTTTACCAGTGCCGGCTTACAGGAGTATGTCGCCAAGTGTACACACAGGGCAAAGCCCATGGAAAAGAAAAGCGCCTACCGAAATGTGCGGAAGGATAGTTCGCATAGTTGAACATAGGTTTATAGTATAGCGTTTTGGTAGTGTGTAATTTTACTGGTTGGTGGAATAATATTTGTATAATGAAATTTAGTGTCCCTTTCCCCATGTAATGGTGCGAAACCATGCCCCTTTTTAGGGTCAATTCCATGGGCAGTGTGGTTGATAAGAATATTTTAATTTTTTGTGCATATATATTGCATAAAAAATTTTTGTGTGTTATCATTACGATGAGGTGATGAAAATGCTCCTAAAATTCACAATTGAAAACTTCGAGGTCTTTCAGAAGCCAGTTGAACTGAGTATGGAGGCAAACCTGCACACTCGGAAGTTTCTTTCAAATGTTGTACAGAGCGACCAAGGAAATGCACTAAAATCCATAGCAATATACGGACCCAATAATACAGGGAAAACCTGTACCATAGAAGCAATTTCTGCTTATCGTAATGTGCTGCTCAATCGCCCGTTCCGATATAGTGCCAATGTATTCTCAGAATCCACAGTTGTTAATCTTGGCGCAGAATTTCTCTCTGACGGAAGTAGATTTGCCTATTCCTTTGCTTATGACACAGAGGCAGAAGAATACCAAAAAGAGCATTTTGGCCGTATTGAGATAGACGAACATGGAAACAGAAAGGAAATCGTATATTTCGAGCGTGACACAAAGAGTAAAACATCGTATAGCAGCGACGAAAGGCTCGCAGATATTATTGGACTATCTTCAAAAGACAGTATTTTGATTTACTCATTTGACACAAGCGACTTTCCTCTGCTTGAGGAGGCAAAATATGTCCTTAGAAAATTTGCAGATAGCATAGTGTTTCTGAGTATGAACCGCATTAGTCCGTTTAAGACGATTGAAGTTCTGAAAAATCCAAATACAAAAGAAGCAAAAAAGGTTGTCAGCTTAATTAGGGCAGCGGACTTAGATATTGATGATTTCAAGTATGCGGAATCTATGGAGATCGAAATTAGGCCCGATGAAGATAAAGATAAAGATGAGCGACTGGAAAAAGCTCTCAAAAACGCAGATAGACTCATGGATCAGCTGCGACTGATTTCAATTCATCGGGGCAGACCGCTTCCAAGCATTAAATTTGATTCAAGCGGAACAAAGAAAATTGTGGCGCTGGCAAGCTATATTGTTGAAGCTCTTGAAAAAGGGAAAATCCTAATTATTGACGAGCTGGACAGTGGATTACAGTTTAAGATTTCCAGAGAGATCATTTCGTTGTTTAACAATTATATCAATACCTCTGCTCAATTAATTTGTACGACCCACGATGTTAGCTTACTGGATATTAAAACACTGTTTAGAAAAGACCAAATATGGTTCACTGACAAGGACACCGACCAAGCATATTTGTACTCCCTCGCCTTGTTTACCGCTGAAAAAGCAGGTATTCGCGCCGAAAGTGACATCATCGATAAATATAGCAAAGGTGCCTTTGGGGCTTTACCCGATCCTTCTTTAGTGGAAGCATTAATAAGCGTCAGTGAGGAGGATTAAGCATGGGAGTTCTTCCTCCGTTTTTACAAGATGGCAAGCTGCATAACATTTGTCTCGTACTGGAAGGGTATGAAGAATACTATTATTTCAATCGCATTTTAGATTTCCCCTGTTTTAAGGGCACATACCATGTGGAACTTCGCAACGCAAAGGCCGCAAGCAATATACCAAGTATCTTTCAAGCGGCGTATGCCAAAAATTTTTATGAAATTATTTTTGTTGTATGTGATAAGGACAGAAAGCCGGAGCAGTATCAAGGCGTCATTTCAAAATTGGATGGGATTTTGGGGCCAGGTAAAGCTAAAGAAATTGTTATATTTACAAGTCCATGTACCTTGCAGGTCATCCTGTCCCATTTTGGTGATGTCCAATTGACAACACAAGCCAAAAAAGCCGCACGAGCCGATGTAGAACGACTCACCCATGTGTCTGATTATGATGCCCACCAAGATCAGTTGGAAGCAATTTGCAGCAAAATACATTATCGTTCTTATGCAGAAATGAAAGCACGAGTTTCAAACTTGAGCACTTGCCCGGATGATATTCCATCAACAAATATTTTGACCTTATTCAAGTATTTAGAATCTCAAGACCCTCAATGGATCACTGACATTAACCAGCGTCTTTCTGATGAAGGTTGAACCATCATGTGCAGGAAATAGAATTGCCATTAAGAAAATATTTGCTTATAGGCAAACAGAGCACCCCGGAGAAGTCCCAGGTGCTCTGTTTTTATTTTTCGATCAACATTCTCAAATGGCAAATTAAGAGAAATTAGGAGAGGATGTGCATCAGCAAAATTCGCACATTTGAAGAATTGCCGCCCATCTGATAAAACAGAAGCAACGCAGCAATGCGTAATACTTGGAGGTGAGATAATGGCAGGAAAACGAAGCAGGATCCCGAAGTACGGCACGGTCGAGATCAAAGGACACGCCTACTATCGGACAACCATAACGGATAGTGAGGGGAAACAACGCGCCCTCTATGCCAAAACACGCGAGGAGCTTTATGACAAAGAGCTGGACACGCTGTCACAGATGGACGATGACCGGCAGCGCAGGAAATCGCCTACGGTGGCAGACTATTGCGAAAAGTGGCTGGTGATGCAATCCGCCCATGTACGCACAACGACGCTGACAGACTATACCTCTAAAGTACGCCGAAACATCATTCCGTACCTCGGAGAGAAGAAGATCGCGGATGTGACCTTAGATGATATTCAGCTCGCCCTTGTGCCGGTTTCCAAAAAATCCGCATCAGTGTATAAGTCGGTCATCGTGATCTATAAGTGCATTTTCCGTGCAGCAGAGGAAAGCCGGATCATCAGCAAAAATCCCACAGTGTATTTGTCGCCCCAAGGCGGCGGTGTCCCGCAGGGAGAGAAGCAGCCGTTGACGGATGAGCAGGTGCAGCGGCTATTGGATGCGGTTCGTGAATTGCCGCCCTATGTTTTTATCATGCTGGGACTATACGCCGGTTTACGGCGGGAAGAAATTCTCGGCCTGCAATGGGATTCAGTTTACTTGGACACCGAGGCACCGTATTTGACCGTGCGCAGAGCATGGCACACGGAACACAACCGACCCGTCATATCAACAGAGCTGAAAACCGCTGCCGCAGAGAGAAATATTCCGCTGCCGGATCATCTGGCGGCTTGTCTGAGAGAAGCCAAGAAAAAATCAACCTCGGATTTTGTTGTAGCGAATCGGGACGGCGATCCACTCAGCTACACGCAGTTTAAGCGGCTCTGGCAATATGTTGTGACCCGGACGGCAAAGCCGAGGATCGCCCGCAAGCAAGTGGACGGGAAATATGTGAAGTATATGCTTTACCCGGAGCTGGGAGAAAAGGCACGGAATAACGGCCATGTGGTGTATAGTCTGGACTTTGAGGTGACGCCGCATTTGCTGCGGCATACCTATATCGCCAACCTGATCCATGCCTCCGTCGATCCCAAGACGGTACAGTATTTGGCAGGTCATGAAAACAGCAGGATCACCATGGACATCTACGCCAAGGTGAAATACAATCGACCTGACGATGTGGTAAAGGCTATGACCAGCGCCTTCGCTGAATGGGACGCTTCATAAATTAAGTTGTACGCACACAGGGCGGGGAAGAAATTCCTCGCTCTGTTTTCATGCCGGTTTGCACCTTTGCGCCCAACGCTGATTTCTGGTAAAACGGATATGCCAATACATAAGGCTAAGAAAGGAAGGTACTTATGGCGAAGAAGAAACAGAACATACCGGCATACGGCACCGCCGAGATCAACGGTGTCACCTATTTCCGTACCAGGATCACTGACGCCGATGGAAAACGGGTTCCCATTTACGCTTCCACCTGTGAGGAGCTATACAAAAAGGAACAGGACGCACGGCAGCAGGTACAGGACATCCTTTTTCGGAAGCAAAACCCTACCGTAGAAGATTATTGTGAAAGATGGCTGCTCATGCGTTCAGCCACGGTAACACAAGATACGCTGCGGAATTATCGCAGGGAGATGTATAAGTATATTGTCGAGCCGCTTGGGAACCTGTATCTTTCCGATGTGACGGCCGACGACATCAAGCTGGCGCTTGTTCCTGTGTCCAAAAGAGCAAAGCACACTTTTGATACCGTCAATATGCTTATTAAAAGCGTCTTTTACTCGGCAGAGCGCAGCGAGGTCATCGACTACAATCCTGCTGCTAAGATCAGCGCCAAGGGCGGTGTGCCAGGTAAACCGATGGACGCACTGACGGATGAGCAGGTAAAAAAGCTGGTAGATGCAGTCAAGGGCCTTCCCCCGTATGTGTTTGTCATGCTCGGCCTGTACGCAGGTCTACGGCGTGAGGAGAGTCTTGCTTTGCAATGGGACTGTGTGTTCCTGGACACGCCGACCCCATATATTTCTGTCCGGCGTGCATGGCGGGGAAGCCACCGGAAAGAGCCGGAGATCTCTACCGTATTAAAAACTCCGGCATCCCGAAGGGATATTCCCATTCCAAAGTGTTTGGTGGAGTGCCTGCGAGAGGCAAAACGATCTTCCAAATCTGCCTTTGTGATTTCAAATCGTAAGGGTGGCCCCCTTTCTGAGGGCGAATTTGTGGGAGTTTGGTACCATGTTAAGAACCACACCGCAGGAGAGAAAATCAACTACAAGTATGTGAATGGGGAACACATCCGTTATACGACCTGCCCCATTCTCGGAAGCCATCGGAAAGGCTCCCCGAACCATGTGTATAGTCTGGACTTCCATGTGACCCCGCACCAGCTTCGCCACACATACATTACGAACCTCTTATATATGGGGGTAGACCCCAAGACCGTGCAATATCTCGCCGGGCATAAAAACAGTAAAACAACTATGGACATTTATGCAAAAATCAAGTATAATAAGCCCCAAGAACTTCTCCCTGTCGTAAACGCTGCGTTACGGCCTGTCGCAATGTCTTGAAAATGCCCGTTTTTAACGATGTTTTCTGTTAATATACGGGCTAAGTCCAGTTGCGACATCCTTAAAAGTGTTGGAATATCAAGGGGAATCGGGATTTTTTCAGCCCAGTACGGCCTCAAAGCCGCTCGTCGCGCACCTCAGTTCAGCAAGCGCTGAGCTTACGAAGAGACTGCTTCCAAAGCCTTGGAGCGCCAAGGCTGCATAGGACAGGCAGCAAGTCTGCCTCCCATTGGAACAAAAAACGGCGTGACCGCATGGTCACGCCGTTTTTCTGTGTTCTGCTTTACGCCGCCGGGACGGCCTTGGTCACGCTGTAAGCCTGCAGGATGCTGCCCTCGCCCTCGGCATACTTCACCGTTACCGTGTCGCCCACGTTGAGGATCACGGCCTCCGGAGCCTCGGCGGCGGAGATGGTGTAGTACACCGTGCCGTCGGAGAGCTGGAGGTAGTACCAGGTGTTGCCGTCCATAACGGCGCTGCGGAGGTCAGCGATGACGCCGGTGACCTCCCCCTGATCCGAAGCGGAGGGCTCCGTATCCGCCGGGTCAATGAGGTTATACCGGGCCAGCATCTGGCGATAGTTGCTCTCGCATTCCGCCACGCTGCCGCCGGTGGCCACGATCTGGTACTGGCTGACGTTGACCATGGCGTACATCTTCACCAGACCGGCGGCGTCCTTCAGCGCCATGAAGTAGCTGGGCTGATCTGCGATGTTCAGCAGCAGAGGGAAGGTGGCGGTGTAGTTCATCTGCTGCACCTGCCCCCGTGCCGAATCCATGGCGGAGTACTCCTCGGCGCCGGCCACGGAGTAAAAACGTGTCTCCTTGGTGCGCTGGTTGGAGAGGATGAAGCCGATGTTGGACTGATCCGACACCACCGACGTGATGCCGGTGTACATATACACGTCGTCTCCGATGGCGATGTAGTTATAGCCATCGGTGGTAACGGTGACATCCCGCTGGCCGAACAGGGAATTGATGAAGCCGTGGATATAGGTGCCGTGGTAGTCGTACTGCTGGACGATGAGATCCGCCGTGTAGACGTGATCCACCCAGTCCGGCACATCCTTGGCGTCATAGTACTGATGCTCCCCGGTGACGGCGTTCACCAGCACAGCCCCGTCGATGTCCGTGCCGCCAAAGAGCCCGATGGTTTTTCGGATCCGGGGGCAGACCCAATAGGGATCGCCGTCCTCGTCGATCTCGAAGGCCGGCTTGTCAAAGATATAGGTGGGGTAGTGGAACTGCAGATAGCGATAGAGGTTGCGGCCGAAGTGCTCGGCGGTGGTGTAGCGGATGCCCTGCTCCAGACGCACCACCTCCACATTCTGGGTCACCATGTCGATGATGAGATAGGCGGGCAGACCCTGGGAGCGGTTGTTGAACCACTTGATGATGTCACCGTAGCGCAGCGGCGTGACGCGCACGGGGCGGCCATGGTAGTTGATCTGCGTGTAGTTTTCCGCGACCTCGAACTGCGAGACCATGTCGGCCAGCTCGCCGAGCTTGCGGTCGCCGAGCTTTTCGGCGCTGTCGCGGTCGAGCATCGGGATGCGGTCATACGAGACCTCTTCAATTTCGCTTGCAAAGCTGCCGCTGTCGATCGGCAGCAGCGCTTGATAGTCCTTGGCCCGCAGCACGACCCACGATGTCAGCGCGCCGACGAGCGCCGTGACGATCATCAGCGCCATGACGATAAAGGGCACGGTGCACTGCTTTTTGACGAACGTGAAGTAGCCCTTGGCCCCTGTGCCCTGAAAGCCGGAGGTGAAGAGCGCGCAGATGCAGTACGTGACGCAGAGCAGCAGCACAAAACCGTAGAACTCTTCGGCATGCAGGTTGATGGCGGGCATCTGCACGTAGAAGAAGACTGCGCCGACAAGCAGCGTGACGAGCGTGTTGACCGCGATGCGGCCGCCCTTGCTGCCGATCGACTTGCGGGGCTTGCGCTCGCGTTTGGGCTTGGGCGCGGCGTTCGGGTCGAACTGAAAGCCGCCGGCGTCCGAGCCGGAAAATTTGATATCCATAGAATATTTCCTTTCTGATGAAATGGGAACGGTGCTTATTTTTATAGTATACCGTGATTGACTCGTAAAAACAAGGGCAGGGGAGAAATCATACATTGCCTGGGTGAAAAGTGGAAATTGCAGGAACGCAAAAGCGATTGTGCATGTCGTACGGGGAAAGGAGTCGATATGTTGTATACAGTGGCTAAAAATGCAGTTTGTTTAAACTTTAACTTGCTATTTTCACTTTGCCTCGTTATCATGGCGGTAGAGCGGCATGCGCGTGCCGCCCAATATCGAACGAAGGAGAATTTGTATGAAAAGATTGTCTCTGAAAGCAACGTCCCTGATCCTGGCACTTGTTCTCGCGCTCAGTCTCTCCGTCACCGCCTTCGCAGATGATAACGCCGCTTCGATGACCCGCGCCGAAGTGACGCAGGAGGTCATCAAGAACATGGGCCTCGCCGCACAGGCGGAAGCGAGCGCCAAGGATGCGAGCGCATTCAAGGATGTTGCCGAGGGCAGCAAGTTTGAAGGCGCGATCAACCTCGCCTGCTCCAAGGGCATTGTCAACGGCGTCAGCAAGGACGCATTTGCGCCCGACGCAGCCGTTACGCAGTTGGAAGCGGCCGCGATGATCCTGCGCAGCACCGGTCTGGACAAGGCGCTGCTGAAGGATTGGCCCGCGGACTATGACGATATGGCCGTCTGGTCCGGCCTGATGGACGGCCTGACCTACGAGGCGTCCAAGCCCGTGACGACGGCGATGCTCGAGCAGATGCTCAAGAATGCCGCGGCGATCGCGGACAAGCCGGTCATCGGCATCAGCTGGTCCTATAACGGCCAGAATTACGACTCCCACAAGACGATCTTCAAGACCGTCGGCGCTATCCCCGTCGAGCTCGATCAGGTGACGAGCACGGCCGTGAAGTACGATGCCGAGGGCAAGATCGAGTCCGCGTATCTCGAAGAGAGCGGCATGCTCAAGCAGGAATACGCTGACAAGGTGAAGGAAAAGGATCTCACGGCCAGCAACGTCGGCGCTGTGATGCAGGCCATCGACGGCGTCTTCTTCACCGGCGGCGAGGATGTGAGCCCGTCACTGTTCAAGGTCCCCGAGAAGGAAAAGAACGAGGGCGAAGAGATCAACGCCACGCGCGATATCTCCGACTACATGCTCATGGCCTACTGCCTTGAAAAAGACGTGCCGACGTTCGCGGTCTGCCGCGGCGAGCAGGTGATGTCCATCGTCTCCGGATGCACGTTCATCCAGGATATCCCCAACTACTATAAGGAGCAGGGCGCGACCTACAACGACTCGCACAGAATGCCCGTCGGCGCGCCTGACCGCACCTATGCCCGCCACGATGTGGTCATCAATAAGGACGCCTCCAAGTGGCTCTATAAGATCGTCGGCTCCACGGAGCTGAAGAACGTTTCCTCCTGGCACCACCAGGCGGTCGGCGGCGTTGAGGGCACGAACCTCACCGTCGTCAGCACGGCGACGATCGACGGTGTGGAGATCATCGAGGCGGTCGAGCGTCAGGATAAGACGTTCTGCCTCGGCGTGCAGTTCCACCCCGAGAATGACTGCAAGTTCGTGCTCTACACCAAGACCCCCGAAAAGGCCCTGTGCGACTATGAGACCTGCCTGAACTTCTTCGAGATGCTGGTCGAGTACGCGGGCAAGTAAGGACACGTACCGTACAACAGAATGCATAGAAAAAAGGTCCCGTCTTCGGACGGGACCTTTTTGATGTATTGTAATTGTTTACGACGCCTTCTGCACTTTCAGGATCTTCACCGCCTCACGGGCGGAGGCACCGGCGTCCTCGCCGTAGAAATCTGCGCCGATCTCGTCGCAGAAGCTCTGGCTGATGGGCGCGCCGCCGATGATGACCTTGATCTGGTCCTGCAGGCCGCGCTCGTGGACGGCGTGGGCGAGGCGCGCGCGCAGAACCAGCCGGGGACGTCCACGCAGTACCCAAACTGGCGTATTCCGCTCGCCGACGAGCATCTCAAGGTGGTGCCCACGCAGGAGGTGTTCAAGTCGCCGCGCGTGCAGGCGCTGGCGAAGATCATGAACCGCATTAATCAGTAGGCGCGCATACACACTGCATATCACACTGCGTATGTTGCATATGCGAAAGGCCCATGGGTTCCGCGCCCATGGGCCTTTCTCGTGCCGTTTTTGCAATCTCAGTCTCGGCATGGCTTGCCAGCAACGCCGTTCCATGCCATGGTGAGGGCAGACTTGCAGTCTCGACACAGCAATCGCCCCCTCCCTAACCATGATGAGAACAGACTTGCAAATACGACACGAGAATGCGCGCTCCGGCTGCCCATCTGAAGATGGGTTCGCAAGACCAGCACGGTAATTTATGCTGCCGATGCCGATCTAAGAGCTGATTCGCAAAAGCGGCACGCGAATCCAACATTGCATCATCAATCTGAGAGCAGATTTGCAGATGCAGCATGCGAATCGGCAGCGCATTCCGCTAGGAAACGGATACGAGTCGGCAGGCCCGCGCACGACACGTCGAACACGGGACTGCCGGCGACATGCGCGCGCCTATTGCCGCGTGTACCGGCGCAGTGCGTATTCGAGAATCGGCACGTGCAATGCGAGCATGCAACCGTAACCGAGCACGACGAGCAGGAAGAGCCCCTGCGGCATGTAGAACCATGCGGCGACGAGCAGACCCACGAACACGACGTCGATCGCCACGCAGGCGAGCGTCGCGGGGAAGTAGACGACGCCGAACACGTAGGCGTTGCGCAGGGTCTGGCCAAGGGGGTTCTCGAAACGCGCCTGCAAATAGAATGCCCATTCGAAGCCGATGGCCCAGATGATCGTCAGCGCGAATTTCGGAATGAGCAGTGGGGTGATCTGCAGCACGATCCACGAATAGGCGATTGCGGCGCCGCAGATGCCGAAGATGAGCCATAGCAGCGTCGCCTTGGCGAGATTCTCGCGGAAGGCGGCGAAATAGTTGCGCGTGACCGTGCCCTGGCCGCGCTGCGATTTGCGTAGCGCGGTGGAACCGGCACACAGCGCGGCGCCGGCGGTGACCACGGGCAGCGATGTGACCAGCATGAGCATGTTGATCCAGATAGCGTCGGTGAGATCGTTCCACCCCTGCATGAATCTGGAGTCTGGAGACAGGAATTTCATCTGCGTCGCTTTCGTCGGTGCCGGGCACAATCTGGCCGGCGTATAGCATGCACCAGCTTACTCCAGTGCAGTTCGGGAAATCTGGTTGATGTGAATCAGGCCGGCATGCCGGCATATGCGACTGGGGGCAGCCCGAAAGCCGCCC
>ENA-OOXA01001265-OOXA01001265.1-human-gut-metagenome-genome-assembly--contig:-NODE-1265-length-14833-cov-2.639735_pt1 | contig 14833 bp, 13 predicted proteins | sample MGYA00241581_ERZ501331 | MGnify/ENA primary metagenome ERZ501331 (study PRJEB25962, sample SAMEA2042982) | human gut metagenome | biome: human gut; feature: human-associated habitat; material: faeces...
AATCGAGCCTTTGAAAAAGAACTGTCCAGAGCATTGGCGGCAGAGCCTGCCATAATTCTTGCGGATGAACCCACCGGAAACTTAGACGGACGTACAAGTCAGGACGTATTGGGTCTTCTGAAGGTGACAAGCCAGAAGTTCTCGCAGACGATTGTGATGATTACCCACAACGAGGAAATCGCCCAGCTTGCGGATCGCATAATAAGAATTGAGGATGGACATATTCAGGAGAGAGCAGTATGAGAGTAAAGAACAGAAAATGTATCCGCAGACTTAGCTTCAAGTCTCTGTGGGCATCCAGAAAAAGAAATATTATTGCAATTTGTGCTATAGCACTCACAACTTTGATGTTTACATCATTATTTACCATTATGCTGTCTGTAAACTCAAGCTATGAGACCTACAATTTCAGACAGGCAGGTGGCTATAGCGATGGCAGCTTTAAGGATTTATCAAGAGAACAGGCTGATAAAATAGCCGCCCACAAGGGAATCAAGGCATCTGGTGAGCGTATCGTGTGCGGCTTCAGCTCCTCTGACGTATTCGGCAAGGTAGCGGCGGAAGTAAGCTACATGGATAAAAACTGTACCAAGTGGAGCTATGCCACCCCAACCACGGGAAAGGAGCCTCAAAAAGAAAATGAAATAGCCATGGACACTACAGCCTTAAGACTCCTTGGCGTAGAACCGAAGCTGGGAACAAATGTGACGATTACTTATCAGGCTGGTAATGGAACAGACACCGGGATACCACAGACCGACAGCTTTATCCTCGTCGGCTATTGGGAGTATGACGATTTGATGCCTGTTCACTATATCAACGTATCAAAAGCCTATGTAGATAAAATCAACGAAAAGTGTATAGCCGCTGGTGATGAAGCTCTTGACATAGACTTAAATGTCATGCTTCCTTCCAAGCTTAATATCAGGGAGCAGATGGAAAAAATAGATACAGACTTAGGCTATGACTGGAATACAAGAGACCAGGAGAACAGCGCCAGAATCGGTGTGAACTGGGGACTTACTGCCTCATCTGTAAGCTCTGACATAGATTTCTCACTGGTAGCTGCAATCCTTGCTTTTTCCCTGCTTATTATATTTACAGGCTATCTGATTATATACAATATATTCCAGATTTCAGTGACTGGGGACATCAGGTTTTATGGCCTGCTAAAGACAATCGGTACCACCCCAAGACAATTAAGGCACATAATCACACAGGAAGCTCTGTTTTTGTGTATTATCGGTATTCCTGTAGGATTGCTTCTGGGCTATGGCATTGGTGCGGTTTTAACTCCTATTGCATTAGAAACCACAAGTATTATAGGCACAAAGGCTGCTATCAGCAGCTCGCCGCTTATTTTTATCGGTTCTGCTGTATTTGCCATTATCACTGTCTTTTTATCCTGCAGGAAGCCCGGCAAAATGGCTGCAAAGGTATCGCCTGTTGAGGCAGCAAAATATACAGAAGGTATTACCGGCAAAAAGAAAAAGCGCCACAGCCGTGGGGCTAAGGTATATCAGATGGCTTTTGCCAATCTTGGCAGAAATAAGAAGAAAACGATCCTGGTTGTAGTCTCGCTGACACTTTCCGTAACTCTTTTAAATGTGCTTTTTTCACTTGTCAACGGCTTTGACATGGATAAATATGTGGACAGGTCAACCTGTGCAGACTTTATCGTGAGCAGTACAGATTATTTCCGCTATAATACGGCAGATGAATATATAGGAGCAGATACCATTGATGAGATAAAGGAAAACACAGATGAGACTGTCTCTGGAAGCGGCTATGACCTGGCAGACATATCCCCTATGATGTGGATGGAGACAGACCAGTATAGTAAACTGGCAGAAAACTATCTAAGCGGCAAAGAGCTGCAGGAGGAAATCTCCCACTACGAGCAGAAAGGTGACAGCATACTTGTCGACGTCAGTATAGAGGGCTTTGACGATGGACTTTTTGATAAGCTTACTGTAGTAAAAGGCTCCCTGGAGCCACTATCTGACCCGGATAGCCACGCAATCGCTGTAGCTGTATCCACAGACGATTACGGCAATATAGTAAATTTGGACAACTACCCTGAGCTGGGAGACACTTATACCGTAAACTACCAGATTGGATATGACATAGACAGCCGAACCGGCGAGCGGGCAGACCAACAGACCACGCCTGAGGAGTATTTGGAATACCATGAGGAAGAGGCAAAGGAGGTGGAGTACAGTGTATGTGCTCTTGTGACGGTTCCTGATTCCATCAGCTTCCGTTATACAAGTCTGGGTTATAGTATGGTTTTGCCGGTAGAGAAACTTAAGGAGGACAGCGGTACAGATGTCATTCCAAAATTTTATATGTTTGACACACCGGATTCTCAGGCAGAAGCAAGTGCTGAGCAGTATCTGCAAAAGCTCACAGCAGGAGATACATCTACTCTCATGTATGAGAGCAAGGCATCTATCAGACGTGAATTTACCCGGTTTAAAAATATGTTTTTAATCTGTGGTGGTGCCCTCTGTGCTATCATCGGACTTGTGGGCATACTTAATTTTTTCAATGCAATTATGACAGGAATTTTGTCCAGAAAAAGAGAATTTGCCGTATTACAGTCTGTGGGCATGACCAAGAGACAGCTAAAGCTCATGCTTATTTATGAGGGCTTATTTTATGCGGTGGGCTCCATCATAGCATCCCTCATACTTTCAGTGGTGCTCAGCCCTATGCTTGGCAATATGATGAGTGCTATGTTCTGGTTTGTAACATACCATTTTACCATTATGCCTGTAATCCTGATTATACCAGTATTTCTCTTGCTGGGCTGGCTGATTCCTGCTGTGCTTTACCATGCCGGCAAGAGGCAAAGCATTGTCGAAAATCTAAGGGAATTGTAATTGGTGTTTTAATAAAATTTTGTAACTGAAAACCAGCTGAAATGAAAAATCAGAAATTAAGAGTAGATAACCTGAAACATGGTTATCTATTTTTGATTGTCTTGATTTTCTTTACCATTGAATTTTTTACGGAAAGATATGATATACTTGGTTTAATCAGATGAACGAAAGAGAGGATATTGTGATGGATATATTAGAAATGATGAAAGAAAGACACGGCGTAAGACAGTATAAAAATCAGGCGATCGAACCATCGAAAAGAGAAGAAATCAGCTCCTTGATAATGATGTCAATGCGGAGAGTAGATTATCCATTCAGACTTTTTCGACGAACCGAAACAGAATATTAATAAAATGATTGCAGAAGTAAAGAAATATACAGAACAATTTCAGATAGAACATCTGTTAAAGAAAAACCCTTATGAATTATCCGGTGGTGAAAAGCAGAGAGTTGCTATATGTCGTGCGTTAATCAATAATCCTGATCTGATGGATAAATTATCACCGGATGGTCAGAAGGCAATTGCCGAAGCAATGGATAAATCGGTTATGACACCTTTGGCCAGCGGATTTATTGATTTTGAGTTGCGAGAAGGATTCCGCGGAAATACTGACGGATTAACATCGGATGATATTTCAAAACTCCGGGAACATGATCCTGGATTTGGTAAGATTATAGGAATTGATACGACAAAATTCTATACATCAGGTCCGGAAAAAAATGTGACAATCATCAAATTGGACTATGAAGACATCAAACCAGCATTAAGTATTGACCAGAAAGGATTTGAAAAAGAAAATATCGTTCCGGGGTCTATCCGTGCTTATAAAGAATTTGGTCAGAGCATGAAGGTGGACGGCATGCGGTTTGGAGTGACCAATCTTGTCACTTTTGAAGCAAAATTAAAGGGAGAAGATCTGCCATACAGAACAACTTGTGTTATGGATGATTCCGGCCGCGTAAGAGGTTTTTTGGAAGTGCAGGAGCCAGATCGCCGTATTCCGATGGATCTACAGGCAAAACTGGATGCAGCACCGGGAACAGAAACACATTTTGCAAGTCTGGACCGTACAGATCCGGAAAACAGGGCATGTATTCCTGGGCTTCGAAATGCAACGCCAGAAATAAGAGAAGCTTTCTTTGATAAAGTGGAAGCGAAGATGCCTGAGTTTATGGAAAAATTCTGCGATAACATGAAAGAGGACTTCCTGGAGCGTAAGGATGCATTGATTGCAAAGCTGGATGAAGCAAAACAGGAAAGAGCTATTGTACATATTGACCTGAATAAAGTAGAGCTTGTACGTGAAAATGTTCTGTCAGAACTTGCAGATGCACGGACCGGTATGCAGGATATTGCAGAAGACATGAACGATGTCATGCTTGGATATTACCCAGTTAATAATAAGATCAATGATGTCGATGTAAAATTGAATAGAGAAGATATTTCAAAAGAAGAAAAAGAGAGTCTGGAAAAAGAGCGTGCCGACTATGTAAAAGAACGGGAAGAAATCGGTCAGAAGCTTGATGATATGAAACCGGGTTTTGTGGAAAGATATAATGATTATCTTAAAATCAGTGAACGTTCTGAATTGCCGGCACTGGACCGGTTGTCCGAAACGCTGAGTGAGTCTTTCCTGAATGCAAACGGGCGTGTAGAAGCATTAAGCATGTATCTGGAGCGTATATATGGTGCCGATGTTGACGATGGGGAAGGTAATTTATCAAAAACACGAATCATGGACGGATTGGAGTATGGTACTGAGTTCCATGGAGAACCACGTTTCCAAATGGTTTGCGCATGGGAAGGTCAGAAAGAAACGCTGCCTTATCAGGGTACGTTTAAAGAGTATTTGAAAGAGAATCCGGATCTGTTCACAGAAATAGACAGCCGGTTGGAAAAGATCATAGATGCGTATAATGAGACTGCACCAGATACGGATAAAATCACAATTGGAGAAGACGGCCAGCCATATACAAAAGATGGAATTTTAGTTGAAGCTGTAACAACCGGTAAGCATGAAGATTTTCCTAAAAATGAATTGGAGAAGGTCTATAACCGGGATATGGATACATCAAATAGCATTCCGCCTACTGTAGATGAAAAGGGAAAGGAATATGTTGATACCCAGAAAATAAAAAATCATATGGAGAGTCCAGTAGAGAAAGATACAAGAACAAAAGCTGAAATTGCTGATACTTTTGTTGAAAAAGGAATCACAAGAGGACTTGATAAAGACGAGCTTCGCATTACGGATCAGGCAGCCACAGGGACGATTAAAGAAATTATTGGTGTCGCAATGGAAGTGCCACAAAATCGCATGAATTTCGACAAAGAATTATATTCACTTTGTAAAGCAGTAGACAATCATGGATCTTACGAGAAACTTCCAGATATGGAAAAGCTGAAAGCAGATGCAGATAGTATTTTCAAAAAAATGACGGAAGAAGAAGAAGGACCATTCCCGGATTTAGACCGGATTGAAAAAAATGATACAGAAAAAAACGATAATGGGGTCCAGTCAGATGTTTCAAAAAAAGATTCAACTTCGGATAAAGTAGAAAATATCTTCCGATCAAAAATGGCGGGCGGATTCGGTAAGATAGATATTACAAAAGATATTGAATTGTCGGATGATAAAAAGAAAGAAATTCGTGTGGAAGCAGAAAAAGAGGCAAAGCATTCGGATGAACCGCTTGAAAAAATCATTGAACGAAAAGAAAATGAAGTGAAAGATGAAATCCGGGCGGTAGCAAAAGATATCGTACATTACAAGGATGTTATGACAAAATTATCTGCTCTTGGTATTCCAGATCGATATCTTTCCAGATATACGCCGCTTATGCGTATGAAACTTGAGTATGATTCTGCTATTCGGAAAGCGGAAAGTATGGGATGTAAGGTCGGGGAAGATTGTTTCATTAAGAAAAGCGTCAGTATTCTGGAAGTTCGTCTGGAACAATTAGAGTATTACAGAAGTGATATGCCAACAAGTCGTGTCATGGAAGCAATTCTTGGCATTAAAACGACCAAAGATGATCTGTATAAAGAAACGGTAGAGAAAGATGGCAAAACGGAAACAATTGAACATACATCTTATTCAAAATATGTGGCCGCATTGGAGCTGTTCTATGCAATTGGCGGTGGACTTGGTACGCTGCTTGGCTTTTTACCAATTTATCCGAAAGAAAAGAATGATGTTGAGAAAAGTGAAACCCAGGATATTTCTGGAAAAGATATGGAAAAAGAAGACATGCCGGGGAATGAAGACAAAATAGAGAAACCAGATGGAGAAGATAAAACGGATGTACCGGATGCTCATCCGAAAGAAGATCAGATTTCACAGGAAAAAGAAGATATTGAACAACCGCAGGAACAAATAGAAATTCCTGAAAATGATTTGACTGCTTCGGAATCAACTGGAATTACCAATGATGTTCAGAATGATACAGTGGACTCCAAAGATACTGAACCAGAACATGCAGACATTGAAAAAGAGAAAGGCAAGGAAGATATGCCGGAAAAGGATGAATTGGAAAAGGATCTGGATAAAAAAGAACAGCCGGATGTAGAACGTTATGAAAACGATACGGAAATAGAACCGGATGAGAAAGAAGACAAACCTGAGTCAGCCGTAGATGAACCGGAGGATAAAAAAGAGGAACAGGAATTAGCAGTAGAGAAACCGGAAGATACAGAAAATAACATTGATCAAAAGGAACCGAATGAAGAACAAACAGAGATAGAAAAGCCGGAAGACAAAGAAAAAATTGAGCAAGATACAACAGATGAAAATGATCATACAGAAAAAGAAAAGCCTGATCAAGTTGAAACCGATAATCAGGAAATAGAAAGAGAAGAGAATGATCAGCCAGATCAGAAAGAAGATACAACAGAATTTTCAGAAAAAGAATTCCCGGAAGATGATTCTGCAGATTCACAAACGGATAAAGCGGAACAGACAGAGATTGAAAAAGACCCAGAAGAACCAGAGGATGAGGATGGCCGGGAAGAGGAAGCGCACGGAGTTACAATATCGGAAAAGGAAAATGAAGAGGATCGCGTAAAAGAAGATGCGGTAGCGTCTTCGAAAATGGAACAAAAGGCACCACAAAAAGAAGATTCTGGAATAGATAATCAGGACAAAAACACTGAAAAACCGATGGATTCTACTGATTTTAAAGAAGACATAAGACCAGATGAGCAACCAGACAGTAATGAGATAGAAGGACTGGAATGGAAACATGTATTCATCATTGATTGTGTGGAAGGGGTATGCCCTTCTCCAAAAGCTGAGACAGCGGAAGAACTGGAAGAGGAGCGCAGATTGTTTTATGTCGCAATGACACGTGCAAAAGAGCATCTTTATCTGTGTTATTATAAAGCAGAAGAAGGAAAAACAGTTGTTGCTTCTCCGTACATCATGTAAGAAGAAAACCTGTCGGAATTAATCCGGCAGGCTTTCTTTTCTCTTTTTTTCACAGGCTTCCATATATTTCTGTAAGGTTTCACTATCTATATGATCTAATGCTTCCTGGGACAAGACTTGCATTAAGATCAGTGTGGTGAAATATAAAGATGTATTTCCTGTATCTTTTGAGTTTTTTTCAACTTCCTCCATAAACTTTGCAACCATACGCTTTGCAGCGGCCGTTTCTTTTCGGTCAAGAGGAATTTCAATTCCATTCACTCGGTATTTCATCGATAAATAAACGAGAGTACTCCATAAAAATAAAAGGAGATTCTTCGTTCCCGCATAAGGAAAGCGGGCCTCCTTTCTCAAATTTTGCATTATTTATTTTGCTTTCCGTTTTTTCCCTTAGTTCTCTTCTTTTTGGCATGGATTGGTTCTTTATTTTCTGCTTCGTGTTCGGAAGAGACCTCATTCCTTTTTTTTATAATATCTTTTTGTTCTTTTAACAACATTTTGAAACGTTCATAGCGGTAACATAATTCATTTTTTTGATTATCTGGCAATGCTGCATGCAAAAAATCGATAGGATACTCGAATATTGAATGGCATGGAGCATTCAAACGCACGTTTCTTAGAAATCGTGTTACTTTTGGCCTGTTACAAAAAAATGCATATAAATCTTCAATATTATGTGAGGGCATCTCCTGATTAATGGCATATAATAGACAAATACAGGCATTTACTTCGCCATCTGCTTCTAAGAAGAATTTTTTAGGATATTTTATCAGTTTATCACTTAATACTTTTTGATAAACATTTAAAACAAGCTCATGTCTGGAAATATGAATTTGTTCCGGATAAACCATCCAGGCAACACTGAATAGATCCTGGTCAATATTAATCTCTGGCGGATATTCCAATTTCCTTAATGGTCTCATCAAATGTAGCTTTTGAATGATATCCATCGTAAGATAATCTCTGGCCATTTCCGGTGTCCATTCCAATAGATTTTCAAAAACATATTGAAACAACTCTTTAATATCTTTTTGTGAAGCATTCTGCCCTATATAGGTTGCAGAAAAGTCCTTTCTCTTTTTAAGGAGTATATCTTCATACTCCATAAGAAGTCCCATATTTTGCATCGGTTTTCTCCTTTCCTTTTAGCATCCTAAAGATAGTATGTCAGAAAATTTTCCAATCTTTTTTTTCTGGACAAAAAATATTTCCTTTATTATCTGTCACTCTAACATTGAATAAAAATGGAAAGGAGTGGTTGCTATGAAAAAAATGGTAGTCATGAGTTTATTGACGCTATCGATGGTTGCTGGAAGTTTCAGTTACGTTTGCGCTGCATCATTGAATCATACATCTGAAATAGCTGTACAGTCTGCTGCAGACAATACAGATACACCTCAAATAGAAAATCAGACCACGAATGCAGATGAAAAGGCAAATGAAATGATGAAATCAATAGAGAATACCTTATCCTCAAGTTTGGATGATATCAGCAGTGATTCAACTACAGATAACGGTTTAGATTCTATATTTGGCAGTTTGTTTGGAGATAGTACAGATCAGATGTTTTCGGAAATGAACCAGAAATTGCAAAATGGAGAACAAATTTCATTTTCTGAATTGTTTAAAAATTACAGCCCGTTGCAGCTGGATTCAAGCAGTTTATTTGATATGTCGGATATGGGTTCTCTTTTTGACAGCAGTAACAATGATATGAGCATCACGAATTTAAAATATGCAGTGGCGGCTTCCGATATGGAAGCAACCTATGCAGACTCCGATTTAAGTGGACAGTCAGGAAACTGTATGGATCTGTTTAACAGTACATATGGTGATATTGCAAGCCAGATGCAGCTGAAAACACCAGAAATCCCGGAAAGTTTTAATGTAAACTCGATGTTATCCAGTGAGGCAGATTCCATTCAGAAGGCATACTCCAGTGCCACAAATTCAGCTGCATTCAGCAGTGTAAAAAATAATATTAGTATCAGTGATATTTTTTCAAAAGCACGGAGCGGAGTAAGTAGTAAAAGTCTTGCTTCAACCTCTACATTAAAAAGCATGCTGTCACAGACATCCGGTTCCAACAAATCATCTGTCTTAAGTGAATACAATAAGCGGAAAGACTGGCTAAGTGATAAGAACAGTTCAATTAAACAAAATACCAGAAAATATCAGTTACAGCAGAAATTAGCAGTCAGTGATGCAGATCAGAGCATTATTGAAGCTAAAAAGAAAACAGGACGAAAGCAGACAGAAAATGAAGTCAGGGAAGAAGAACGGAAGAAAGGTATTGTGAATTTCAAAAACTAATTTCGTTTATTAGCTGTTCTTGTAATATGATGTAAGAACATGATAAAATATAAATGTAAGAGATTATTTCATTTTATATCATCCACTCTATTATTGAACAATATCAATGAAGAATGGAGGAAAATGAAAATGAATGTTAAAAATTCTTCTCAAAACACTGTTAAAAAATATGAAGAATTAACTTTTACCAAATGTCGCTGTAAAGCCCCTTGCTTTAGCAATGGGGATATAAGGCGACTAAATCAGAAAAACGTGTAGGTATCAAATATGCAGCTATCAGAAACAATAAAACTTTATATGACAAAAGAACAGAAATCTCTTATTGTTACAACTATGAACCAGTATATCAATACGGTTAATAGTCTTGTTTCTATTGCAACAAATGGCACATCCATCAGTAAATACACAACAGCTGATGTGAATGCCAGCCTTCCGTCTGCTCTGACAAATCAATGTATTCGTGATGCCAAGTCTATTGTTAATAAGTACAATAAGGACTGCCGAAAGGTTTCTGCCAAGAACAAAAAACTGGCTGAACAGAAATCTAGCATCACGATAAAAGAACCTACAGTCCCTGTTCTCAAAAGACCGTGTTGTTATGTTAATAATCAGAATTTCAAAATTAAAGATAATTGCATTGAATTTCCAGTTCTGATTAATGGTAAATCGAGGCGTATAGCTATCCGCACTTCTATAACGGATCATCAAAAACTGATATTTGCGAATGCCAAACTTGGAACTATGCGTATTGTCTACAAAGGCAATAAGATAGTTGCTCAAATCGTATATGAGGTTGCTGAACCTGAATATACCGACGATGGCAATGTTATGGGTATTGACCTTGGTATTAAGTGTCCTGCTGTATCGTATATATCTGATGGCAGTGTTAAGTTCTATGGCAATGGCCGTAAAAATAAATATATGCGCAGGCATTATAAATATCTTCGCAAGAAACTAGGTAAAGCTAAAAAGCCTGATGCCATAAAACGTATTAACAATAAAGAACAACGTATCATGAAGGACATTGACCATAAGATAAGCCACGATATTGTTAAAACTGCTGTTTCTCATGATGTTAAAGTTATAAAATTAGAGCGTTTGGCAAACATTCGCTCTACGACAAGAACAAGTCGAAAAAACAATCATAGTCTGCATATATGGTCTTTCTATAGGCTTGCACAGTTTATAGAATATAAGGCAAAACTTGCAGGCATAAAAGTTGAGTATGTAAATCCGGCATATACAAGCCAAAAGTGTCCTGTCTGTGGCAATGTTCATCATGCCAATGACAGAAACTATACTTGTTCTTGTGGGTTCCACATCCATCGAGACTTGCTTGGTGCAATGAATATTTGTAACTCAACTGAGTATGTTGGCGATAGCAATATCAGATATACTGCCTAGAGAACTATATGTTCTGCTCCAGGATGGGTAATGGCATACCCATAACTTGCACTACGACCTACCAGAAATGGACTGGCCAGCCAATACACTTGGCAGGTAGCAAGAATCCCCTGCCTTTAGGCATGGGGAGTGTCAAGGATGATTTTATGTTCTGTAAGGTAATGCAGAATAACCCGGATCTTTGTAAGCATCTAATTGAGCTTATCATTGGCAAAAAGATTACATTAATCCAACAGAAGATATGATTGCTCTGATGAGTTATCTTAGAGGTGAGATGATTAAGCGAAACTCATTTATTGAGGACCTGGATGCAGCGGTTAAACGCGCCAGGGAAAAAGAAGATTGGAAGGTGGAATATATGGCACTTTCGTTAAAATTTCAGGATGCTATGGAAGAAGGACGTGCGGAAGGACGTGCAGAAGGACGTGCAGAAATGCAACAGAACATTGTAATTAAATTACTTTCTGCAAATCAGTTTTCGGACAAAGCAATTTGTTCGATTGTTGATATTTCCGAAGAAAAATTGGAAGAATACAAAAAAATGTATATGGAACAAAATGAAAAGAAATAGCATTCATGACGTAGCCCGGAGATTTCTCCGGGCTTTTGTGATATTTCTATAAAATATCTTATTTTTTGCTCTGTCTTTCACTCTATGAACAAAGAATCAAATGATGAAATGGAGGGAAAGACATGAAAAGATGGAAAGTTGGTCTGGATGTAGATGATATTATATTGTCCTGTAATGAGTATGCTGTCGAGCTTACAAATAATGAATTGCATATGATACCACCAATTCAGATGGATGAAATTACTGCATGGGGACCTCTTGGTACAAGAGCAGACCTACGGCTAAAATATTTTAACTCAAAAAAATTTTTTGAGACACAGCCGGTATTGCCGGGAGCCGTAGAATTTGTACATGATCTGCAGGAATACGGAGATGTATTTTTTGTAACAGATGTGCAGCAGGAGTACCATGGAATCCGTAAAAACAGACTGTTGGAATTATTCCCAGAAATATCGGAGGAACACATTATTATTACATCAAGAAAAGAAGAAGCCAACGTAGATGTGCTTTTAGATGATGGAATTCATAACCTGAGAAGAACAACAGCGGAATATCCAGTGCTTATGCAACGGCCATGGAATGCAGCTGAAAAGAATTATGTAACAGTATCTGGATTTGAGGAATTTCTGGCATTCATGGGATCAATTTCAATCTAACAATTTATTTTCAATGTAAAGGTAGTCTTTTGAGGCTGCCTTTTTTGTATGTGAATAATCAGGAAACTGTATTCGAACATACTAATTTCAGGAGGACATCTGTAAAAGGAGACTTGGATGAATGGGTAAGGCAAAAAGAAAGATGCGTCCGCAGCCACCATTTTGGTGGATTTTGGATAATGACAACTGCTGGTTCTGCAAGAATAGAAATAATTGCGGAAGATGCAGGATACTAAAGAGGCAGAGGGCAGAAGAGAGAAAGAAACAGAATTGTATTTTGTCCAGAGCGGCGGCGAAAAAAGAAATTCTGACATACTATACTCAGGAAGGAAGTGATAATTTTGAAAGAGATTAAATGTACCTATGAAGTGTATGAAAAGTATTGTAAAGCATTTCAGGAAATGAAAGATAAAGCTGGAAGCTATACACCAACGGAAAACGAAATTTACCAAAGAATCTATCCGGAATTGGAAAAATACATATTATTTCTTTTATGGATAGAAATGACGGGATATGATACAGAAGAAAATAAGAAGAACCGTCAAATTATTTGCACCATCTTAAAAGAAGAATTAAAACTTGTTGAGAAGGAGGAACTGGAAGAGGAATGATAACAATTTTCGCAGAAAAACCGGATGTTGGAACGAAAATAGCTGCTGCCCTGGATGCAATTGTATTATCTTCCGGTGATAGGGTAGATTTTGATCATATACAGAAATATGAAAAACAGATCAAAGCACAGAGGGCAAAACAAGGATATTTCAAAATCCGCCATAATGGTGAAGAAACCTATGTCACTTGGGGAATCGGACATTTATGTGAATTGAAGCAGGCCCAGGATTATAATAAAGAATATAAACAATGGAAAAATATTCCACTTCCTTTTATCCCGGAATCCTATGAACTGAAATGTTCAAAGGGGATGGAAAAACAATTACGGTTAATAAAAAATATTTTTGATCATTCCGATCTGATCATTTGTGCGACTGATGATGACAGGGAGGGAGATCTTATCTTTGATTATATCTATCGTTATTTGAACTGCAGCGTTCCTTTCAAGCGTGCTTTATTTAATCAGCAGTCCAAAGAAGAATGGCAGAAAGCATTCAGAAAAGAAAATCTTGTAGATGGAATCAAAAGGAAGCCTGTTATAGAAGCGGGAAGAGGACGCAGTGCCGGAGATTTTGTGGTAGGAGCCAACCTTACGACTGCTATGACGTTGAAATTTCCAGGAAACAATGTATTAAGTGTAGGAAGAGTCCAGACAGCTGTATTATCCATGCTTGTTGCAAGAGAATTAGAAATACAGAATTTCAAGCCGAAAGATTATTGGGTGGTAAAAGGGAAATTTAATTCGGAGCATGGAAGTTATGAAGGAACGCATGTTGTAAAGAAATTTGATAAGGAGTCTGATGCAGATGAGATTTTGAGAAAATTATCGGCAGATACAGGTCCAGCTACAGTGAAGTCTATAAAAGAAAAATCATTCTGGAGAGAAAAGCCTTATCTATACAGTTTGCAGGGATTACAGATGGATGCGAATAAAGTCTATGGATTTTCTCTGCAGCATACGTTAGATCTGGCTCAATCGCTTTATGAAAAAGGATTTACTACATACCCGCGTACTGACAGTAGCCATTTAACCGATGATATGGGTCCGGAAATGAAGAAAGTAATCCAAATGCTTTTTTCATCAGATATCTATTCTAAATTTAAGAGTCATGCAACAGAGCCGGTTGACAGCAGTAATAAATATTATTTTGACAGCAGCAAGGTGGAAAGCCATTATGCAATTGTTCCAACTTCCAAAAAATTATCTTTGGGACAGATGAGTGATGATGAGAAAAAGCTTTATGACATGATTGCAAGATCTGTAATTTGTATCTGCTATCCAAAAGCGCAACTTAGTAAAACAAATATTATAACAGAAAAATCAGGAGAGGAATTTACAACCTGTGGTATTTCAATTTTGAAACCGGGATATTTTGAAGTATTGGGAAGACCAAGAGAAAATCTACTGCCTAAATTACAGGAAAGGGAGTCTGTACAGGGAAAATATATAAAAGAGGCAAAAAAAACTGAACCGCCAAAGAGATATACGGATCAGACATTATTGACAGCGATGATTACATGTGGAAAGCATATTGATGATGCTGAATTGAGAAAAGTCATGTCTTCCGGTGCAGATGGAAAACCGCGTGGATTGGGCCGGCCATCAACACAGGCATCAATCGTAACCACTCTGGAAACAAGAAGATATCTGGAACGAAAAGGAAAATCTCTTATACCAACTGAGCGCGGAATACACTTGATCTCTATTTTCCCTATCGAAGATTTGAAAGCTCCGGTAATGACTGCTCAATGGGAAAAAAGACTGGATGATATTGAAAAAGGTACAGATGATTACACAAGCTTTATAACTGATCTGGAGAATTCTGTGCGAAAATGGACAAAAATGATAATGGAATTAAAATCAGATGATGCAGAATTTCAATCCAACAGTTCAAATTATAAATGTCCGATTTGTGGCAGGGCACTTCTGAATTTTCCATGGGGGTATGGTTGTTCCGGTTATCA
>ENA-OOXA01001274-OOXA01001274.1-human-gut-metagenome-genome-assembly--contig:-NODE-1274-length-14747-cov-2.758440_pt1 | contig 14747 bp, 7 predicted proteins | sample MGYA00241581_ERZ501331 | MGnify/ENA primary metagenome ERZ501331 (study PRJEB25962, sample SAMEA2042982) | human gut metagenome | biome: human gut; feature: human-associated habitat; material: faeces...
TCCGTAGTGAATCCACAGGTATACGAGCCGGATTTGGCGAGGGCTCAAAATAATTTAGGTCTTTTGTACAGCGATACCCAACGTTATGGGGAGAGCGAAGAGATGTATCTCTCCGCCATGGAGATTTTTCGAGAGCTTACGGTGGCTAATCCACAGGCCTACGAGCCGGATTTGGCGAGGACTCGAAATAACTTAGGTAATTTGTATAGAGATACTCAACGTTATGGGGAGAGCGAAGAGATGTATCTCTCCGCCGTGGAGATTTATCAACGGTTATCCGTAGCGAATCCACAGGTTTACGAGCCGGACTTGGCAAGGACACGAAATAATTTAGGCTGTTTGTATGACAATACCCAGCGCTACAAGGAAAGCGAGGAGATGTACCTCTCTGTTTTGACGGTTTATCAGCGGCTCACGATAGCGAATCTACAGGTTTACGAGCCGGATTTGGCGAGGGCTCAAAATAATTTAGGCAATTTGTACAGAGATACCCAACGCTACAAGGAGAGCGAGGAGATGTACCTCTCCGCCGTGGAGATTTATCAACGGTTATCCGTAGCGAATCCACAGGTTTACGAACCGGATTTGGCAATGGTTCAAAATAATTTAGGTCTTTTGTACAGCGATATCCAACGTTATGAGGATAGCGAGAAGATGCACCTCTCCGCCGTGGAGATTTATAGACGACTCGCAGCGGCGAATCCACAAGTCTACGAGCCGGATTTGGCGGAGACTCAAAATGATTTAGGTATTTTGTACAGCGATACCCGGCGTTATGAGGAAAGCGAGGAGATGTATCTCTCTGCCATGGAGATTCGACGACGACTTGCTGTGGCTAATCCACAGGTTTACGAGCCGGGCTTGGCAAGGACACAATATAACTTAGGCTGTTTGTACAGCGATACCCGACGTTATGAGGAGAGCGAGAAGATGTATCTTTCCGCCATGGAAATCCGACGACGACTTGCAGTGGCGAATCCACAGGTCTACGAGCCGGATTTGGCAGATACTCAGTATAACTTAGGTTGTTTGTATTACAATATCCAACGTTATGAGGAGAGTGGGGAGATGTATCTCTCTGCCTTGAAGGTTTATCAACGGCTCACGGTAGCGGATCCACAAGTGTACGAGCCGTATTTAGTACGAGCATGCAATAACCTTTCATTCTTATTTCTCGCTCAGGGTAATTTTGAAGAAGCTGAACGGTATGCCCGTGAGGGAGCAAAATATGATTCTACTCATCATACCATTTATACAAATCTTGCGGCATCCCTTCTTTTTCAAGGTCGATATGCCGAGGCGGAAGAGATATACCTGCGATACAAGGAAGAGCTAAAAGAGGACTTTCTCTCGGATTTCGAAGATTTCTATCAACGGGGAATTATTCCCCCGGAACGGGAAGACGATGTGGAACGGATAAAAAAGCTGTTGTCGAAATAGGCAGAGACATACATTCGGTCGGGATCGCTGCGGGTGCGGATTAGGGAGTATAACGCATCATTGGATAAACGAGCCGAGTCGCTTGTATACTATACAGAAAAATAGAATTCGGATATGGAAACAAAGAAAAACACACGTTTGTTGTCATTGGATACCCTTCGGGGATTCGATATGCTTTTTATTATGGGTTTCGCCCCGTTGGTAGTCGCCTTGAATGCCTTGCACCCGACGGCGGTGGGCGATGTCATAGCGGGGCACATGCGGCACGTCCCGTGGGACGGGTTTACCCAACACGATATGATATTCCCTCTGTTCTTGTTTATCGCAGGTATATCTTTCCCGTTTTCATTGGCCAAGCAAAGGGGGAGCGGATCGAGCGACAAACACATTTACCTGAGGGTTCTCCGCCGGGGTGTCACCCTCGTTTTGCTGGGATTCTTGTATAACGGATTCTTACAGTTGAATTTCCCCGATGTGCGTTTGGCAAGCGTTTTGGGGCGTATCGGGCTGGCGTGGATGTTCGGGGCTTTCATTTACATGAGTTTGAAAAAGTCGGTACAATATGGTTTGATTGTCTTTATCTTGGTGGGTTATTGGTTGCTGTTGGCTTTTGTGCCGGCTCCCGATGCTGCGGGGGCTTCCCCTCTTTCTATCGAAGGGAATCTGGTCGGATATATCGATCGGCATTGTTTGCCGGGGAAATTGATATACGGTAATTTCGACCCGGAGGGTTTACTGAGCACGCTTCCGGCGATAGTCACGGCATTATTGGGAATTTATGCGGGGGAAATCGTCCGTTCCACCCGCTTGGGAAGCGGAGAGAGAAAGAGTTTGCTGTTGTCGGGAATCGGGGTTGTGTTGGTCGCCATAGGGCTGGTTTGGAATACCGTATTCCCGATTAACAAAATGCTTTGGAGCAGTTCGTTTACCTGTTTCGTGGGAGGACTTTCGTTCTTGTTGTTCGCTTTGTTCTATTATATCGTCGATGTGAAAGGGTGGAAATCGTGGACTCTCTTTTTCCGAGTGATAGGACTAAATTCGATAACGATTTATCTGGCGCAGCAGGTGGTAGGATTTTCTCACATGAATAAGTTTTTGTTCGGAGGTATATCCCAATGGGTGGGAGAATGTGCCGGTGAGCCTGCCGGTGCGGTCGTCCTTCGTGCAGGATATGTCGCTTGTTGCTGGTTCTTCCTTTATTTTCTGTATCGGAAAAATATTTTCCTGAAAGTATAGTTTGTCGGTGGTGAACTCGTTCCATCTCATCTACGATGAGCAGGGGGGGGAGAAGTCTTGTCTCTGTTGCTTTTACTGCTGGTATTTCTTTAACTCCTCCGTCCTACGCTATATTTTGTGTTGCAAAACACCCCGTAATGCTACGGGACACGGCAAGGGGAGGAGTATAGGAATCTTTCGATGGCATCGCTCTACTGTTTTTTCAGTCCTTCTGTCCTGTGAGTATTCGTCCCATCTCATCTACGATGAGCGGGGGAGAGGAGCCTTGCCTCTGTTGCTCTTATTGCTGGTATTTCTTTAACCCCCTCCGTCCCTACGTGCCACCTCCCCTATATTTTGCGTTGTAAAACACCCCGTAATGCTATGGGACACGGCAAGGGGAGGAGCGAAATGTTTCGAATGTTACAAGGTCTGGCGGGAGGGCTGTTTCAATAGAGAAGCATAAATCTTACTCGTCGTTTTAAGAGCTGACTTTTTGTTTTTCGAAACGCAGGGGAGAGGAGGAAACGGGGAGTGGCAGCGATGAAGAGGGGAATAGAAAAAAAATAAAAACGGTTTCTTACATTTTTTTAATTTCACAATTCCGGTCGAAAATGTTATCTTTGTTTCTCTTAAACAGGATTATTCATACGAATATAAAAGAAATATATCGTGGCCAAGGAAATTGTCGAAACTCCGCTGATGAAACAGTATATCGAGATGAAAGCCAAGCATCCCGATGCGATATTGCTTTTCAGGGTGGGAGACTTTTATGAAACGTTTTCGGACGATGCTTTGGTGGCATCGGAAATATTGGGGATTACATTGACTCGCCGGGCAAATGGAGCCGCCCAGTATGTGGAGTTGGCCGGTTTTCCCCATCATGCTCTCGATACTTACCTTCCCAAATTGGTGCGTGCCGGAAAACGGGTGGCTATTTGCGAACAGCTGGAAGACCCGAAACTGACAAAAAAATTGGTCAAGCGCGGCATTACGGAATTGGTAACACCGGGTGTGTCGATTAACGACAATATTCTCGATCACCGAGAGAATAATTTCTTGGCGGGTGTTCATTTCGGGAAAGGTAACAAAGTGGGTGTGGCTTTTCTCGATATATCGACGGGTGAGTTCTTGACCGCCGAGGGAGATTTCGACTATGTGGACAAGTTGTTGGGCAATTTCTCTCCGAAAGAGGTGCTGTTCGAACGCACGAAACGGAAATTGTTCGAGGAGCATTTCGGTTCCCGTTTTTTTACTTTCGAGTTGGACGATTGGGTTTATACCGAGGATGCCGCTTCGGATCGCTTATTACGTCACTTCGAGACGAAAAATCTCAAAGGTTTCGGAATTCACAATATGCCCAACGCCATTATCGCCGCGGGGTCTCTGCTTCATTATTTGGATATTACGCAGCATACGCAGATTTCGCACATTACATCGCTGTCTCGTATCGAGGAGGAGCGGTATGTGCGATTGGATAAATTCACGGTGCGGAGTCTCGAATTGCTTTCTCCGATGAACGAAGGGGGAAAGAGCCTGCTCGACGTGATAGACCGGACTGTCACCCCGATGGGGGCACGTATGCTCAAACGGTGGGTTGTCTTTCCGTTGAAAGATGTGAAGCCTATCGAGGATCGGTTGAACGGAGTGGAGTTCTTTTTCCGTCACCCCGAAGTTAGGGAGGTTATCGATCCGCAACTCGATACGATAGGCGATATGGAACGCCTCATTTCGAAAGTAGCGGTGGGGCGTATTTCGCCTCGCGAGGTGGTTCAGTTGAAGGTGGCATTGTCGGCGATAGAGCCTATCAAGGCTGTTTGCGAGCAGAGCGATGAACCTGTATTGCAACGTATCGGGGAGCAACTGAATTGCTGTACGATCATCAGGGACCGAATCGAGCATGAAATTAATCCCGATGCGCCCAATTTGGTGAATCGGGGAGGAATTATCCGCAAGGGGGTGAACGACGAACTCGACGAGTTGCGAGAAATTTCCTATTCGGGGAAAGACTATTTGTTGCACGTGCAGCAGCGCGAGAGTGAGAAAACGGGTATTCCCAGCTTGAAAATCGGGTATAACAACGTATTCGGGTATTACATCGAAGTGCGCAATACTCACAAGGACAAGGTTCCTTCCGATTGGATCAGAAAGCAGACGTTGGTGAGCGCAGAGCGTTATATCACCCAAGAGTTGAAAGAATACGAGGAGAAGATTTTGGGGGCAGAAGAGAAGATTCTTTCATTGGAAACGCAGTTGTTCAATGATTTGATTCTTGCATTGACGGAGTATATTCCTGCCATACAACTCGATTCCAATCTCATTGCGCGGCTCGACTGCTTGTTGTCGTTCGTGAAGTCGGCCGTGGAAAACCGGTATATTCGTCCCGAAGTAAACGATTCGCTGGTTATCGACATCAAGGAAGGACGTCACCCGGTTATCGAGAAACAGTTGCCACCGGGCGAACCCTACATCAGCAACAGTGTCGAGCTCGACAACGACAAGCAGCAAATCATGATGATAACGGGACCCAACATGGCCGGTAAATCGGCGTTGTTGCGCCAGACCGCTTTGATTGTTCTGATGGCTCAGATAGGAAGTTTCGTTCCGGCCGAGGCCGCTAAGATAGGGATTGTGGACAAGATTTTCACTCGTGTAGGGGCATCGGACAATATCTCGCTCGGCGAATCTACCTTTATGGTCGAGATGACCGAGGCAGCCGATATTCTCAACAATCTGTCGGAGCGGAGTTTGGTTCTGTTCGACGAGTTGGGACGGGGAACGAGTACTTACGACGGTATATCTATCGCGTGGGCTATTGTCGAGCACATACACGAACACCCCAAAGCTCGTGCCAAAACATTGTTCGCTACCCATTATCACGAGCTGAACGAAATGGAACGTACTTATAAACGCATTGTCAATTATAACGTTTCGGTAAAAGAGGTCGACAACAAGGTGATATTCTTGCGGAAATTGGTACGCGGCGGGAGTGAGCACAGTTTCGGTATCCATGTGGCGAAGCTGGCCGGTATGCCCCAGAGCATCGTCAAGCGGGCCAACCAGATTTTGAAACAGTTGGAGTCGGAGAACCGCCAGAACGGTATCGCCAAGCCTACCGCCGAAATCGCTTCGTCGAGAGGCGGCATGCAGTTGAGTTTTTTCCAACTGGACGATCCTGTGCTTTCACAGGTTCGGGACGAAATTTTACAGGTCGATATCAATAACCTTACACCGGTAGAAGCATTGAATAAACTGAACGAAATACGAAAAATAATCACCGGGAAATAGAACGGTTTGTTTATGATGAAGAGAAGCGATTTTGAAATTATGGCGCCGGTGGGTTCGTACGATTCTTTGACGGCGGCTATACAGGGAGGGGCCGATTCGGTGTACTTCGGTATCGAGGGGCTGAATATGCGAGCCCGTTCGTCGAATAATTTTACGATAGACGATTTACACGAGATCGTGCGTATTTGTAACGAGCATCACATAAAGAGTTATCTGACGGTCAATACCGTTATCTACGACGAAGATATACCTCTGTTACATCGTATTATCGATGCGGCGAAGGAGGCCGGGCTCTCGGCTATTATCGCCAGCGATGTGGCGGCTATGACCTATGCCCGCGAGATAGGGGTAGAGGTGCATTTGTCGACCCAGCTGAATATTTCCAATACCGAGGCGTTGCGATTCTATGCCCGTTTTGCCGATGTGGTGGTGCTGGCCCGGGAGTTGAATATGGAACAGGTAACCCGTATTCACGAAGCTATTTTGCGGGATCGTATCGTGGGGCCGGGCGGAGAACCGGTACGTATAGAGATGTTCTGTCACGGGGCATTGTGCATGGCTGTGTCCGGCAAATGTTATTTGAGCCTTCACGAAATGAATGCTTCGGCGAATCGGGGGGCTTGTATGCAGATTTGCCGCCGTTCATACGAAGTGAAAGACAAGGAGACCGGTAACGAGTTGGAAGTGGACAACGCTTACATCATGTCGCCGAAGGACTTGAAAACGATACATTTCCTGAACAAACTGATCGATTCGGGGGTGCGGGTATTTAAAATCGAGGGTCGCGCAAGGGGACCGGAATATGTGCGTACGGTCGTTTCGTGTTACAACGAGGCCATCGAGTCTTATTTGAACGACGACTTTACCGACGAGAAGATTGCACTGTGGGACGAACGACTCGCTACCGTCTTTAATCGAGGGTTCTGGAACGGATATTATTTAGGTCAGCGCTTGGGCGAATGGACTCATAATTATGGCTCGGGAGCCACGAAACGAAAGATATATATAGGCAAGGGTGTGAAGTATTTTTCCAACCTCGGTGTGGCCGAATTTCTCATGGAGAGCGGTTCGTTGAGCGTGGGAGACGAGATACTCGTCACCGGCCCGACGACCGGTGCGCTTATCCGCAAGGTGGAAGAGATACGAGTCGATTTGAAACCGGTACAAAAGACGGTAAAAGGAGAGCGGTTCTCGATGCGTATCGATGAGAAGATACGACCGTCGGATAAATTATTTAAATGGGTGGATAGTTCGGAACTTAATACAAAATAAAGATGTTCATGAAACGGGCGATAGTTATACTTTGTGGAATCGTATGCACCGGACAGCTTTTGGCCGCCAAGCCGGGAATCCCGGCTTATAACGATGACAGGGCTTTGATAGATAGGGGAATCTTTCTCTTTCAAGAGAAGAACTACGCGGGTTGTGCCGATGTGATGAAAGAGGCTTGTGAAGGCGATTTGTCGCCTGAGCAGCGGGAAACGGCCGACTGGTATATCGCTCTTTCGGAAGCCCGCAATTATTCGCCGCAGGCTGTACGGCGGTTAACGGATTTTTTGCGAAATTATCCGGATTCTAAACATACTTTGCAGGCTCGGTTGGCATTGGCCGATTATTATTACGACAGCCAAGATTATGCAAAAGCCTTGAAAACCTATCAGACGGTAAATGTGAGTCTGTTGACCGGCGACGAGGAGGACCGGTGGGGATATCGCACGGCATGTTCTTTGTTGAAGACCGGTAATCCCGATGCGGCGAAACCGCTGTTTCAGCTTCTAATCGGGAAAGAGAGATTTCGGACAGGAGCCACGTTCTACCTTTCGTATATACAGATGAACGAGGGAGACGATAGAGCCGCTTTAAGCGGATTTTCGAAAGTGGCGGACGACAGGAGTTTCGGATATGCCGCACGGCTGCACATGTTGCAGATTTATTTCGGGCAAAAACGTTTCGCACAGGTATTGTCCGAGGGTAAAGCGTTGTTGTCCCGTCCGTCTTCTGATGCCGACTTATACACCGAGCTTCTTCGGTTGCTCGGCGAAAGCGCTTATCAAGAAGGAGACGATAAAGCGGCGACGGAATATTTGGAAAGGTATTTGCAACGATGTCGCAAACCCGAACGCTCTTCTCTTTATGTCATGGGTGTCATGGCCTATCGCCGGGGAGAAGATAGCGAGGCGATCGATTATTTGGGGCGTGTGACCGGCGTGGACGATGCTCTTTCTCAAAATGCTTATCTTTATATCGGGCAAGCCTATTTGCGAGCGGGAGATAAAAATAATGCCCGCATGGCGTTCGAGATGGCTTCACAAGGGAATTACGACCGTCAGGTTCGGGAAACGGCGCTTTACAACTATGCGCTCTGCCTGTATGATCGCACGGCTTCGCCTTTCGATAACTCGGTGGGTGTGTTCGAACGTTTCTTGAACGAGTTTCCCGGTTCTCGCTATGCCGACAAGATTAACGACTATTTGGTAGAAGTTTACATGACGACCCGTAATTATCGGTCGGCACTGGCGTCTATCGATAAAATACGGAAGCCCGACGGGAAAATACTCGCCGCCAAGCAGCGCATTCTTTTCCAGTTGGGGACGGAGGCTTTCACCAATGCCCGTATCGCCGATGCCGAAAGTTTGTTTAGCCGGGCGATCGCTGTGGGAAACTATGATACCGATATACGGGGTAAGGCTGCGTTTTGGCTCGCCGAGTGCCAATATCGTCGGGAACAATACGACATCGCTGCCCGGAATTATTCGGCATATCTTTCTTCCAGCAAGGACAAGCGGAGCGAAATGTATTCGCTGGCTTGGTACGATTGGGCCTACTGTCAATTCAAACAGCATAACTTCTCGCAAGCCCTCGACGGTTTTTCCCGGTATGTCTCTGTACAGACCGGAGGAAATCGAAGCATGCTTGCCGATGCCTATTCCCGGATAGGCGATTGCTATTATTACGCCCGTCGGTTCGCCGATGCCGAGCAGTATTATGCCCGGGCCCAAGAGACCGATGTCGCGAACGGAGATTATGCCCTTTTTCAAAAAGCTTTCATGGCGGGATTGCAGAGGAATCACGAACGCAAAATAGAGTTGTTGGACAAATTGATTGTAGATTATCCCCGTTCGGGGTATCTGGCGAACGCATGGTTCGAAAAGGGACAGGCTTATACGATATTGAATAGGAATAACGATGCTATCGTATGTTACAAACAGTTAATCGCCGATTATCCCCAGAGCGCGATTGCCCGCAAGGGAGGTTTGCAGTTGGGTATGGTCTATTTCAATAACGGGCAGACAGACAAATCGGTGGCTGCTTACCAGCAAGTGATAGAGCGTTATCCGACCAGCGAGGAGGCTCGCATAGCGGTCGCCGACCTCAAATCGGTATATGTAGAGAAAGATGCAGTCGATGCCTACGCTAACTATCTGAATAGCGTGGGACGGTCGGAGCAGGCCCCTGTGAGCGAATTGGATTCTTTGTCGTATATGGCAGCCGAGCGCACTTATATGACGGGGAAAGGTATCGCTTCGTTGGAGAAGTATGTACGAAATTATCCGTCGGGCGCGTTTTTGATTCCGGCTAATTACTATATCGGGAAAGTATCGTTTGCAGCGAAAGACTACGACAAAGCTCTTCCAGCGTTCGACTATGTGGTGACGAACAGTCCCGACGGCGAGTTTGCCGAAGAAGCATTGGCCCGCAAATGCGAGATACTTTATTTGAAAGCTCGTTATGACGAGGCTTTTGCCGGATTCAAGGAGTTGGAGAAGAAAGCGACTGTCGGCGAGAACAAACAGGCCGCCCGGTTGGGTATGCTTCGTATTGCCCGGAATAAGCGGCAATATGGCGAGGTGGTAACGGTTGCCGACAAGTTGTTGAGCGAAAGCAAACTTTCTCCCGATTTGCGGCAAGAGATTTTGTTTGCTCGTGCCGATGCCTATTTCCATACGGGAAAGGGAGAAAATGCGGCCGATGACTGGCGGGAGCTTTCGAAAGATACCCGTTCGATTTACGGGGCGCAAAGTGCCTATTTATTGGCCCAATATCAATTCGACAACAAAGCGATCGATACGGCCGAAAAGACGCTGAATACTTTTATCGACAAAGGTACTCCCCACAATTATTGGTTGGCTCGGGCATTCTTGCTCATGGCCAACATTTATGAAAAACGGGGCGAGACTTTCCAAGCCCGTCAATATTTGCAAAGTTTGCGGAATAACTATCCGGCCAGCGACGACGATATTATTTCCCGGATAGACAAGAAATTGAGCGAACTGGGACAAACAGAGTAGTTGAACGATACAATATGTATGGCTTATGAAACGGTTTTCTTTTTTAATCATATCGGTTTTCCCATTCTTCCTGTCGGCACAGGTACGTTCCGATTCGTTGCGGCGGGAAGTAACCATAGAAAAAGATTTTACACCTATCGTGCGCGATGCGTCTAAAATTAATACATTGCCCGAAGTGGAAGCACCGACGGTAACCAAACAATCTATACGGTATAGCGACTGGACGGTTCCGGCCCCCCTCGAACCTCGCGCTGTCTTGTTGGCTCCCGGCGGTTTCGGAGAAAAACCCGAAGAAAACCAATCGAGGGGATACGTGGATTTCGGGATAGGCAATTACCTGAATATGGTCGGGAATGCCGGTTATCGTATTTTGCAGAATGACAAAGACAAGTTGGGTGTGTGGTTGCAACATCGCTCTACTTGCGGAACGGTGGACTACAATCAATCGTTAACGGAGGACTACTATCCCGACTCGAAGAAGATGCACCGGCTCGAAGAGCGAGTGGTCGCCGATTATCTTCACTCCTTCGGGAAGCTGGATTTGGGAATAAGCGGCGGTTATCGTTACGACTCCTTCAACTATTACGGATTGCGATACCCCGGTTTGACGGGAATATCTTCGCCTAACCAAGAGATAAACCGGTTCTTCTTGAAAAGCCATATAGCCTCGGCTGCCGGAGAGTCGGAACTACTTTATAAAGTTTCATTGGCATATTACCGGTACGGGTATCACCGGGGATATTTACAAGGTGAAAAAGGGGCTGCCGAGAATTTAGTGAATGCAGACTTTACATTGTCTGCGCCGATCGACAGACGTAGCTCTATTTCTTTGGACGGTTCTTTCGATTATGTGGGTTACAGCCGGTTACAGTCGGCAGCGAATTACGGTATGATTTCATTGAATCCCCGGTATGACTGGCGGAATGAACACGTGGCTTTTGCCGTGGGTGTCAAGGCCGATGTTTCTTTCAACAACGGAACTATCTTGCGATTCTCTCCCGATGTGCGATTCGATTGGACGATAGTTCCCGATGTACAGTTTTATACGGCTTTTACGGGCGGGAAGAAACTGAATACGTGGCGAAGTGTTTCGGCCTATACGCTCTACTTCAATCCGTCGGCACAGGTAGATAATACGTATGTGCCGTTGGATGCCTCATTGGGAATACGCATTAACGCATTACCCGGATTTTCCATAGGGCTTTCGGGCGGTTATGAAATTTGTAAAAAGGCGTTGTTCCTTTTACCCGAAGATTTGGACGGAAAGTTTACAGGTGTGTCGCGTTTTTGGGGTATCGATGCCAATGCTTTGAAAGCAGAGCTCGATGTATCTTATCGTTACGGTACGAAATTGGAGGCTTCGGCGAAGGTCGGGTATCACCGATGGAAGACCGCCGATGGGGGGGAGACGATTTCGTATAACCGTCCGCAGTGGGAAGGAGGAGTGAATATCCGTTATATGCCTGTTCGCCCGTTCACGCTCGAAGCCGGATATGAGTTTGCTGCGGGTCGGGAGTATTCAAATCTCGGAAAGCTCTCCGATATACATCTCGTTCACTTGAAAGCCTCGTATGCTTTCACTTCTTGGTTTTCGCTTTACGGACTTACCGACAATGTGCTGAACCGGAAATACGATATTCTTTACGGTATGCCGGCACAAGGCATCAATTTCATGTTCGGGGTCGATTTGAAATTTTGAGGGTAAGAGGTCTGTTCTCGACATTTTTAACCCTTCCATCACTATGTGTGCCACCTCCCCTATATGACTAACGCCACACCCCGCAATACTACGGGACGCGGCAGGGGAGAAGAAGGATTTAACCTCTCCCACCGTGTCGGGAGTACTCATGGGACGAGTGGGTAGTTTAAAAACAGGATTTATCTCGTCAGCTTTTTCGGAGGGAATAGTATAGGAGAAAGGCGTTGGGGAGGATATGCGACAAAAACTCTACATGGTAGGAACGATTCAAAATGTGTGCGATATACATTATTTAATAAAAAAGTAGAAAAAAGCTCTGTATTACAATCTGTTTTTCTAATTTTGCGCAAAATTTGAACGAACATTGCGCATATGGCAAAAAATTTGGTAATCGTAGAGTCTCCGGCAAAGGCTAAAACCATTGAGAAGTTTTTAGGAAAGGATTTCGAAGTCCTTTCGAGCTACGGACATATCCGTGATCTCAAAAAAAAGGATTTCAGTGTGGATATCGAGCATAACTATAAACCTATTTATGAAATCCCCGCCGACAAAAAAAAGTTGGTGGAAACGCTGAAACAGGAGGCAGACAAAGCGGATATGGCTGGCTTCCGATGAGGACCGCGAGGGAGAGGCTATCGCATGGCACTTGTTCGAAGTGTTGAAATTGAAACCGGAGAAAACGAAACGGATTGTATTCCATGAGATTACCAAAGATGCCATACTCCATGCCATTGAGAATCCCCGGGATATAGATTTGAATCGGGTAGATGCCCAGCAGGCTCGCAGGGTACTCGACCGTATCGTGGGATTCGAACTTTCGCCTGTTCTGTGGAAAAAGGTGAAGCCCGCTTTGTCGGCCGGTCGTGTACAATCGGTCGCAGTGCGCTTGATTGTAGAACGGGAGCGAGAAATCTCGGCGTTCAAGCCCGAAGCAGCCTATCGGGTGATCGGGGAATTTTTGTTACCCGGAGGGGAATTGTTGAAGGCCGAATTGAGCCAACGATTGAAAACCGAAGACGAGGCGAAGGCTTTGCTCGAAGCCTGCAAGACCGCACGGTTCTCTATCGGGGACGTGACGGTGAAACCTGCAAAGAAATCGCCTGCGGCTCCGTTCACCACTTCCACATTGCAACAGGAAGCCGCCCGGAAATTGGGCTTCTCCGTGGCTCAAACCATGATGGTGGCTCAACGGCTTTATGAGGCGGGACATATCACCTATATGCGTACCGACTCGGTGAATTTGTCATCGCTGGCTATAAATACGACCAAAGACGAGATTGTAAAAACTTTGGGCGAGAGATATCTGCATATTCGAAATTACCATACGCATACCAAAGGAGCACAGGAAGCGCACGAGGCAATACGTCCCACGTACATCAGCCATCACGAAATCAATGCTTCCTCTCAGGAAAAACGATTATATGAATTGATTTGGAAACGTACGATCGCTTCGCAAATGAGCGATGCCGAGTTGGAAAAGACGACTGCGACCATCGCTGTTTCGGGAAGGAAAGAACACTTCGTCGCCGTGGGCGAGGTCTTGAAATTCGACGGTTTCCTGAAAGTGTATATGGAGTCTACCGATGACGAAGGCGATGCAGAAGGAAACGACAAGATGTTACCTGCATTGGCGAAAGGCGATGTGCTGACATTGTCGTCGGTCACGGCAACGGAACGTTTCTCGCAAGCTCCCGCCCGCTATACCGAGGCCAGTCTGGTTCGTAAATTGGAAGAGCTGGGTATCGGTCGGCCTTCTACCTATGCACCAACCATTTCGACCATACAGCAACGCGAATATGTCGAGAAGGGCGATCGGAAAGGAACGGAGCGGAAATATCGTATGTTGACGCTGCACGATGGGAAAATCGAATCGGGAGAGAAAACCGAGCTCACAGGAGCCGATAAAGGCAAACTGCTCCCCACCGATATAGGAGTTGTCGTCAACGATTTCTTGACGGAGTATTTCCCCGATATTCTCAATTATAACTTTACGGCGAATGTCGAGCAGCAATTCGACGATATTGCCGAGGGAAAAACCGTGTGGAACGATGAGATAGATCATTTTTACAAACTCTTTCACCCGGTGGTAGAGAGCGCTCTCGCTTTGCGGTTGGAGCATAAAGTGGGCGAACGGGTATTGGGTACGGACCCGAAAAGCGGTCGTCCCGTATCGGTGAAGATAGGCCGTTTCGGTCCGTTGGTACAAATCGGTACTCCCGAAGATACGGAGAAGCCGTTGTTTGCCTCGTTGCTCAAAGGACAATCGATGAGCACGATTACACTGGAAGAGGCTTTGAAACTGTTCGATTTGCCCCGAACCTTAGGCGATTTCGAAGGCAAAACCGTTGTCGTGGGTATCGGCCGTTTCGGTCCGTATATTCGTCACGACGGCAAATATGTATCGTTGCCCAAAGAGTTCACCCCACAGGGTGTTTCGTTAGAGGATGCGATAATATTGATTCAGCAAAAGCGCGAGCAGGAAAGTCAACGCCTTATCAAGAAGTTCGATGAAGATGATGAACTCGAACTGCTTAACGGTCGTTTCGGTCCGTATATCGCTTATAAAAAGAAGAATTATAAATTACCCAAAGGTTCCGAACCGGCATCGCTCACGTTCGCCGATTGCATGAAGATTGTCGAGGATGCCGACAAGGCTCCTGCCAAAAAGAAACCGGCCCGGAAAAAGACGACGAAATAAAAGAGATCCAATGGAATATTGCGGGGTATGCTCGAAAGTTAAATACTTTTGGGCATACTTTTTTTAGAAGCTGTTTTAAATTTATTGAGAAATAATATTATCATTGCAAGCAGGTATG
>ENA-OOXA01001277-OOXA01001277.1-human-gut-metagenome-genome-assembly--contig:-NODE-1277-length-14727-cov-1.963536_pt1 | contig 14727 bp, 10 predicted proteins | sample MGYA00241581_ERZ501331 | MGnify/ENA primary metagenome ERZ501331 (study PRJEB25962, sample SAMEA2042982) | human gut metagenome | biome: human gut; feature: human-associated habitat; material: faeces...
TTATGAATATTTGGCAAAATGTGTGCAAGGAATAGCTGATTTTGACCCAAAAGGATTTTGTAGTAGACGAAAATTACAAGTAAGTATGGATGTGAAGGAGCATTGGCGCAAAGTGAAATTAGATGAACTGATTAGTAATTATGGTAAAAATTTTGTGTAAGTAATGAATACAAAGATTTTATCAACGAAAAAGGAAAATAAATATGAGCAAAAATATTAATATCATATCAGAAGATGTTTGTACAGGTTGTGGTGCATGCAATAATTGCTGTCCTGTTGATGCAATAGAGATGTTGGAAGATCAAGAGGGGTTTAAATACCCTAATATTGATATGGATAAATGTATTTCATGTGGAAAATGTATAAATGTTTGTCCGGAGGCCAATGTTGAACGGATTAACCAAAATTTACATGAAGAACCGGAATGTTATGCGGCGATGGCAGATACAACTATTAGAATAAAAAGTTCTTCTGGTGGTGTTTTCGCTATATTAGCAGAGTCAATATACCAGAGAAATGGACTTGTTTGTGGAGCTGTTTATGCTGACGATTATAAATCAGTATATCATATTGTAAGTGATGACAGACAGGATTTAGATAAAATAAGAGGATCCAAATATGTGCAAAGTGATATAGGTAAATGCTTTTGTAAAATAAAACATGCGTTAGAAGAGGATAAGTTTGTATTATTTTCAGGATGTCCGTGTCAGGTATCTGGATTATATATGTATCTAGGAAAACAGTATGAAAAATTGATTACAATTGATGTAGTATGTCATGGAGTTAATTCTTTAAAAGCTTATAATTCATATATAGCTGAATTAGCAAAAGGAAGAATTGTTGAAAAAGTAAATTTTAGAGATAAAACGATTCATGGTTGGAGCTCTATTGTGAACGTAAAATTTACAGATGGATCCCAGTATGATGCAGCTTGGAATAAAAATCAGTGGTATGATCTTTTTTTGGGTGGTGTTATTAATAGAAAATGTTGTGCAACTTGTCATTATGCAAAGATAAACCGAATTGGCGATATTACTTTAGGTGATTTCTGGCAGGTGCATAGATGGGATGAATCATGTAACGATTGGAAAGGAACATCATTAGTACTTTTAAATTCTGAAAAGGGTAAAAAAGTTTATAAAGAATTGGAAAGGAACTTGATATTAAGTAAAGAAGCTCCATTAGAACATGCAATAAAATATAATGGTGCATTGAGACAACCAACGAGCATGGCACCGGGCAGAAAATATTTTTTCAATCATTTAAAGGATGGGTATCATAAAGCATATTGGTATGGGCGTGAATGGAGATATGATGTTGGTTTAATAGGCTGGTGGTTCTCAGCAAATTACGGAAGTGTGTTAACGTATTTTGCAATGGGAAAAGTTTTACAGGATATGAATTTGTTACCAATTCTTATTCGTATTCCAAAATTGGATGGAAGTTCTTGGGAAGAGATAACAGAAGAAAATATTAAGTTTATGGAGAAATATTTTCATGTTTCTAATCCCAGAAGTTATTCACAATTAAAAGAAGTGAATAAGTTTTGCGATTCATTTATGTTAGGATCTGATCAGTTGTGGGTTTCTGCATACAATAAAATTTTAGGATATACATTTTATCTTGATTTTGCGGACTCAGATAAGAAGAAAATTGCATATGCAACTTCTATGGGGTATGACAGATATGATGGAAGTGATGAGGACAAGAAGATAGTCAAGACGCTTTTAAAACGATTTGATGGAATTTCAGTAAGAGAAACAGAGTCAGTGTCGTTGTGTAAAAAAGAATTTGACCTTGACATTGTAAGGAATCTAGATCCGGTATTTCTCTGTAAACAAGAACATTATGATATGTTAGCGAAAGAGTCACAAATACAAGTGGATGAAAAATATAATTTGGCATATATACTTGATCCTACGGATGAAAAGAAAATGGCTATACAGAGTTTGAAAGAATTGACCGGTGTGGAAACAAAAATTATTCTGGATATGAAAAATTTTGACAAATCATATGCTAAATGGTCTGATATGGACATAATAGACAAAGTATCTGTGCCAGATTTTGTGAAACTAATCAGAAATTGTAATTTCCTATTAACAGACTCTCATCATGGTGTTTGTTTCGGAATGATTTATCATAAAAAATTTTTGGCTATTAGGAATCCAAGAAGAGGAGCAGTGCGATTTGATTCTTTATTTAAGCTTTTCGAAATGGAAAATTGTTTGACAGAAGAGGGGAATATATTGGAATCTCTAAAAAAGGCCCCTTCCCCCGACTATGAGAGAATAGATCTAAAAATGAAGAGCGAAAAGGCTCGGTCATTAGAGTGGATGCAATCAATGTTAATAGACAATAAACATGAACAAGAAGAATTGGTGGAAGATATTTTTGCAAAATATTTTCATGAATTACAATGCATGAAGGCCGAACAAAAATGAAAATATTTTAAATAATTGAATCAATTGTTTATGAAAACCATGGACCACAAGTTTATTTTAGAAAGATCAGAAAACAATAAAATATAATATACACGTTGAGATTTAAAGTGCGCACATAAGAAGGAGGAGTTTAAAATGCAGGTACAAAAAATTTTTATTATCACACCATTGGGAAACAAAAATTCAGAAGCGCGAAAACATGCAGACAGAATGTGGAATGAGGTTTTTGTTCCTGTATCCGAAAAGATATCTACAAATGATTTAAAGGTTGAGTTTGAACGAAGTGACTTGATGGATGAGGGAAGTAATTCAAGAGTAAAGAAGATAATGGAATTAATAAGAGAGTCAAGTGGTTGTATAGTGGATTTGTATACGATAGGGAATTTGAATGTTATGTATGAAGTAGGTTTAGCACATTCTCAAGGTAAGCGAGTGTTTTTCTTGAGATCTGATAAAATTCAAGAAAATGAAATACCTTCAGATATACGGTATTATGCAGAATATTACTATACCTACAATCTTGATATTTTTAGAGGAAAAGCCGCATCTGATGAAATCGCAAATATTCAGAAGGAGATTGTGGATGTGTCTAAAGCTATGGTTTCTTCTAACACAAAGTATACATTATATAGACCATGTTTTTACGAACCGACCAATCTATATGTAGAGAATTTGTTGGAGGGAATAAACTGTAGAATTACAAATATTGAATCGTTAGTAAAGGATTTTGGATCATCTAGCGAAGATAAGAGAACGTTAGCTCAATATATAATTGGTGAAAACGATGCATTTGATGCCTTAACAGAGGCTGTGAAGAAATCAAATATTTCAGTTAAAACAACCAGATTTTCACCATATTCAGTTGTTGGAAGGCAGAATGTATTTTTTAGTACTATTAATAATTTGATGACAAATGAGGTTACACCGGATAAGGTGGAACGTATTATAACTGCTAATAATAATGAAAAATTTGACGAAATTGCGAAATTGATGGTCAATAATGCGGGAAAAGATTTTGATATTTACATTTCAAGAATAGAATACAGTTTTGAAATGGTGGTCATTGATGACGAAATTGTTTTTATACATTTTAGAAAATATAATCAGCAAGAAAAGGAAAAGAGGAGCGCTTCTCCTATGCTTATTTCAGCCACATTGCGTATTGAAAAGAGAATTATTGCAAATGAATTTTCGACAATTTTTGATAGTATTAAAAACAGTAAGAAAGATATGCTTGCAGTGATTCGATGTAAGGAAATTACTACTGAAAATTTGAGTGAAAAAATAAAAAAATACAAGCGTTTATTTGAAGAAGCAGTAAAAGAATACCAGATGTCTCAAGGTGTATTTGAAGATAATATTAATTCTCAGATAAAAAGCTGATAATAAAAATGTGCCTCTATTGATTGGGAAAAATAGATTTAAGGTAAGTTATTTGACTCCGAGGAAATAGATGTGATTGTTAGAAGCAAATTAGAACAGGAAATTTTCAGAACAAAAGAATGGTTAAAAAAGTATTTGCAAAAGAAACTATTCCAAGTGAAGAAACGGTTTATAGTTTACTAAGAAGAATTGAGAAATTTGAAGAACAGGTTAGCAAGTTACAAGGATAATTTTACTAATGGGGTGTAAAGATGGAACATATTTTTGATAGGGGAGGATGTAAAAGGATATCAGGATAATAATGTGAATATGTGATTGAAAACAAAAGTATTTTATGAGAGAAAAAGGAATGTTATGTTAGAATTTGTTATATCGACAATATTATCTGGGATTATTTGGGATGTTATAAAGGGAAGTCAAAAACTGTTATATCATTATTCCTTAAAAAAAATGAATATTGCTGAGGCGGAGTTGACAAATTTGATAGAAAATATTCCGCAAGAAGAAAAAAACAATAAAAAATTGGTAATTGAATATCTGAAAGAGGATAGCGAGTATCAAATTTTGTTAAAGCAAGCCGTAAGAAACGTCAGGAGCGCTAACTTAAAAAAACGCATGACGGTTATTGTGTTAGTTGTGATTATTGTATTGGGAGCAGGTCATTATTATTTAGGTGTAATGGATGGACAATTCCGTTCTTTTTCAAATGACTATGTACAGGTTGTATATAATGGGTTACAAAAAAAGGAAGTTACACCTATCAGCCCAGAAGGAGATACATATTTTTACAATAATTGGTGGGATTTGAAGCGAAAGAAGTATATTCGTGTAGTAAAATTTTACGGAGATACAGGGATTGATGATAGTATAAAGATGATGGAAGGTGATGAAGCCGAGAGAGATATGTTTGTAGATATATGTACATCACAACAAATTTATCATACTCTTCAATATGCTGAATCTGAATTAGGAATAACTGAGACACAGGGGTTAAATGGTGACTTTAAGAATGAAGCAATTACAGGGGATAAAGGACTTACTATCAGAGGAGATTCACAAACAGAAACAATAGAGAATATACCTGATATGATTTTGGTGCAATATAAGAACTCTGGGTATAAATATTTTGTTGTTGGGAAGACGTTATACGTGGATAATAGTGGATATATGATGGCAATGTTGTCATATAGTGGAATGTCATATGATGATTTTATGGATTCATATGACAAAAAAATTGTAAAATTAAGAAATTGTTTTAATAATATAAAACAGCTTGCATATTGAAGGAAGATGGAAATAATACACCCGTTGCAATTTGATTTGTGTAGAGAAATGTGAGGTGATTAATATAAAAGATTTGTTGCATACATATAATGTAACAGTGCCACTACGGTATTATACATATGATTTACACAGCAAGGAGAAAGATTCGGAATATGTGATGGGATTAAAGCAGGATGTTAACTGGGATGTAGAGCGTGCGGTGGAAGAACCGATTCCTGATACCAATCAAGTATTCAAAAAAGATGAGTTTGTTCATATCCATTTGTTTTGTGGAAAAGATTTGGAACATGAAGAGATACCTGCGGATTTTTTTAATGTAGAAATTACAAATATTGTTGTACATGATCAAGATGAAGCTCGTGATTTTGTGAAGCCATATCTATATAGAATATGTCGAACCTTAAGTTTTTTCCTAAGTCAACATAATTGTAATAAGCACAGTTATCAGCCACGAGTGGAAACGGATGTGGAGCATGCAATATGGGAAAATTCGGTTTATGAGCCATTTGAACAAGTACTTCATAAACAAGAAGATACTGTTGAAACAACGTGGGTGAACGGAAAAAAGTATCAGATAATTACCATTGAGTCGGCGCCAATTGTCATCTCAACAAGTGTATATAGCAAAATTTATGGAAAAATGCCGATGGATGACTTTTTGCTATATGTTGATTGTTCAGATACGGATTTGAATTACATGCTTGATGAATTTTATCTGGCATTGGGACAGGAAAACAGATATAGCAAGTTTTTCCATTTATTTTCGATAATTGAGTTTATTGAAAAGAGATATGAGGACAATAACGGTGCCAGTAAGTTATTCGACTCCGAGGAAATAGATGTGATTGTGAAAGCAGCACTTGATAGTCCGGTATTGGTGGACAAGGAAAAAAGAGATCGCGTTCGCGGAGCATTGAAGCAGATACTTGGAAATCTGACTGATATTGGAAGAAAAGAAAAACTGGTTCATATTTTGCATGAGATGGGAATTTATAAAATTGAAAATTGTGGAACAGAGTTTGAAATTGATAGTAAAACAATAGGACAGATAATCAATTTGCGAAATAAATGTTATCATGCAGACCGAAAAAATAAGGGAGAGACAAAAATAGATGTTGATTTGGCAGTTACACAATTGATGTATATATGTGAACGGGTAATTGCGGCACAAGTAAAACCAATTCATCAGTAATGAAAATATTAAAAATATCGAGATGGGGGAATAAAAATGTACGATTATTTAGTAGTAGGCTCCGGTCTGTTTGGCTCTGTATTTGCCAGACAGGCAGCTGATGCCGGAAAGAAAGTGCTTGTAATAGACAAGCGCCCAAACATTGCCGGAAATGTTTACACAGAAAAAGTAGAGGGTATCAATTTCCACAAATACGGTGCCCATATTTTCCATACAAACAACACAGAGGTATGGAATTATGTAAACCGTTTTGCAACGTTCAACCGGTTTACGAATTCACCGGTTGCAAACTACAAAGGGGAATTGTATTCCATGCCTTTCAATATGTACACCTTCAACAAGATGTGGGGCGTTGTCACACCGGAGGAAGCGGCTGCCAAAATTGAGGAGCAGAAGAAGGAGATCACCGAAGAACCGCAGAACCTGGAAGAACAGGCAATTTCTCTTGTTGGTCGTGACATCTATGAAAAACTGGTAAAGGGTTATACCGAAAAACAGTGGGGACGTGACTGTAAAGAGCTTCCGGCATTCATTATCAAGCGTCTTCCTGTCAGGCTTACGTTTGATAATAATTATTTCAATGCATTGTATCAGGGAATTCCGATCGGTGGTTACACAAAACTGGTAGAGAATTTGCTGGAAGGCATTGAAGTCCGGTTAAACGAGAACTATCTGAAAGATAAGGCAAAATGGAATGCGATGGCGAAAAAAGTTGTTTATACCGGAGCCATTGATGCCTATTTTGACTATACGTTGGGAAATCTGGAATACCGTTCGGTACGTTTTGAAAATGAGATTCTTGATATGCCGAACTTTCAGGGGAATGCGGCGGTAAATTATACAGATCGTGAGACTCCGTGGACAAGGATCATTGAACACAAATGGTTTGAGTTCGGAAAAGATGAAAATGGAAATGACTTGCCAAAGACCATTATCAGTAAGGAATATTCTTCGGAGTGGAAGCCGGGGGATGAGCCATATTACCCGGTTAATGATAAGAAGAACGGGGAACTTTACCAAAAGTATAAAGCGCTGGCAGAGAAAGAGGAAAATATCATTTTTGGAGGCCGCTTAGGGGAATACAAATATTATGATATGGATGCGGTGATTGCAAGTGCTCTGGAATGTGCCAGAAATCAATTGTATTGATTAAAAGTGCAGGAATCTGCAAAAATAATCAATAGAAACATTGAAAAAGTTTAAGAGGCAGTGATCATGAAAAACGAAGTGAAAATTGCATTGAATATCTGCACATTCCAGCGTGAAGAATTTATTCACAGAAATCTGTCACTTTTGCAGGCATCGGATTTTTTCAATCCGGACAACCCGCAGTATTACGGAAGGCTTCATATTTTTGTGGTGGACAATGGCAGCAGTTTGCAATTGCCGGAGAGTCTGTATGTGCATTGTATTTATAACAGGAATACCGGAGGTTCCGGTGGATTTCAGAGAGGAATTGAGGAGATCCGTAAACGAAATGAGGGATTTACCCATGTGATTTTTATGGATGATGATGTTGCCTTTGACATCAGCAGCTTTTATCTGCTGTTTGATTTTTTATCCGGGGTCGGGGAGGCGGACAGGGACCGCCCGGTAGCGGGACGCATGTTTTGCATGGATGATCCATATATCCAGTACACGGCGGCGGAGAAGTGGAACCGGGGAATGGTTTCGCATGTGGAGTTCATGCGCGATGTCCGGAAAACGGCATACACACAGGGCAGAGTGATCTACGACGCGGATGCGGATTACGGTGGCTGGTGGTTTTGCTGTTTTCCATATGTATTTGTACAGGAAAATGATGTACTTCCGTTTTTCATTCACTGCGATGATGTGGAATATGGTCTGCGATGCGGGAAAAAGCCAATCATTATTGAAGGAGTGCAGGTGTGGCATGAAACATACGACAAGCGGATGACACCTCTCATGCAGTATTATGACACGCGAAACCCGCTGTTTGTGAATCAGCTCTATGGTTTTTTGCCGGAGCCTTTGCAGCTTTTGCGGCAGTGGAAGGATAAGATGACGGCGTTTCATGTAAAAGGTGACTGGCTTTCGGAGTATTATGTCATCCTTGCAATGAATGATTTCCTGAAAGGCATGGGGTGGTTGAAGCGGATTGATGCGGGGAAGTATCACAAAAAACTGCAGAAGGCAAAAAGCTGCAAGGTAAAGAATGCGATATGCTGGCGGCTTGTGGAGCACCGGGCGAAAAAGAAATTCATGGTACACAAAAACAACTGCTCCGGTTAATCGGAGCAGTTGTGTGAAATGCTGTATTATTTACAGATCTCCGTATCTGCGTTTATATTCAGCAAGTTTGGCATCCTGATCAGCAAGTCGGGCATCCCGGTCAGCAATCTCGGAATCCTTTTTGGAACAGGCTCTTTTCAGCGCATCGCGTTCATGGATAACCTCGAATAATTCATCGGTTGGAAGTTTCAGTACAGGTTCTGTCATATTATACACCTCCTGACATAAATTTCTGTTACGGTAAGAAATGCGGAGCATGGACTTTTGCAAAAGCATTAAAATAAGTTTTTTGTCAGTTTCCGTTAAAAATCCCTCTGCAATTTCCTGATCTAAGATAAGTATAGTTTCCTGCAGAAAAGAAGTCAATTCTTCTTTGGATTTCTGTACTTTTTTCTCAAGATCATGTCGTTTATCAGGGGATTTTGCCGACTGCATCTTGCGGTCAGAAGGGATGTGACGGCGGAACCGGATTGGAAGAAACGGGATGAGCATACACAAATGTTTCTTTTTGATTTCTTCAAGGGTAAAGGACTGCACCTTTACGGTTGGAACGCGGTATTCATGAGTACTGCCATCCTGAAACCGGATCAGACAGCTCAGGTAATCAGGGATCTTTTTCGTCCCCTGCAGGAAAAGAACGGCAGAGTTCGGAAATTTGAGCAGAAGCTGTGGATTTTTGGTGTCGGACCGGTAATTCAGGGACGCATGAACATCATACTCAAACATACGGATTGTGATAAGCCCATTGTATGTAATTTCACATTCAAAGTGGTAAATATCTGATTCGTTTACACAGAATGTGAGGTCAGCCTTAATGGTCGAAATTTCTTTTGTATCCGAGCGTTCTACAGAATACTCTGTGGAAAGTGGAACAACAGAGGAATCTTCGGGATATTTTTTCCCATAGATCTCATAGATGAGCGGAAACAGGAGTTTGGGAGAACTGTAAGTTGCTTTTTTTATAATTAAATCCCAAAGTTGCGTTTCCGTGGAAATTTCTTCAGGCAGCCCGTTGTTACGAATAATTTCTTCAATCTCTTTCGAGTGAAGATGGTAAGTATGGCGTGTATTGGCCATGTAATATCCTCCTATACTGTTGTGGGTATAATATTTGGAAAAATAAAAAGATTGTTGTTTTTATAATACTGAAAAAAGAAAAACAGAATAACAAATAGGTATATGTATCATAACATACGAGTAACGTAGATACAATAATTTGTTTTATAAAATTAAAGATATAGAAGCAGGTAAGTTACAACATCATTTGAAAAGGTTTTTAAGATATGAGAAGTGAAGTATACAGTTTTCTGGTAAACAGGCATCCGGGAATTTCATACCGGTATCATAAGATACATGATGATGCAACCGGTATGCGCAGAATGTTTTCCTGGGCATATTTGTTGTGGATAAATTTCGCATATTATGTATTGTTCTGTAGATTTCTCGGAAGAATTCCAGAGATGGAAATATATGAAAAACGTAAATTGATGATAAAAACCAGTGAATCCGAAGGACACCAGAAAGATGCAGGGATTCTTTCTGTAGAGGATTTTGTCAGAAAAATCAAAGATTACGATGTGATCTCATTTGATATTTTTGATACATTGATTTTTCGCCCGTTTTCTTCTCCGACAGATGTGTTTTATCTGATTGGAGAAAAATTTGATTTCCTCGATTTTAAGAATTTACGTGTGTGGGCAGAATGGGATGCCCGGATGAAATGCAGACAAAAAAACGGACATACGGAAGTGTCGTTACAGGATATATGGGAAAATCTGGAGGAAGATACCGGCCTGAATGCAGAAGAAGGAATGCGGCTGGAGTGTGAGACCGAGGAAAAACTCTGTTATGCAAATCCGTATATGCTGCAGGTATGGAAACGTCTGCAGAAACTGGGAAAGCGCATGATCATTGTTTCGGACATGTATCTTCCACGCTCCTGTATTGAGAGAATACTGCAGAAAACCGGATATACGGGAGCCGAGCGTATTTACATCTCCAATGAGTATGGAGAGAATAAAGCCGGTGGAGATCTGTTCCACCGTGTGATCCGCGATTTTTCCGGTGCGCGTATTGTACATATCGGTGACAATCCACACAGTGATCAGAAAATGGCAAAGGCGAGCGGGCTGGATATTCTGCCCTATCAGAATGTAAATAAAAATGTGTTACTGTACCGTCCGATGGATATGTCATCGATGATCGGCGGGGCATACCGGGGGCTGGTATCCAATCATTTGTACAATGGATCAGAAAAATTCAGTATAGATTACGAATATGGATATGTGTATGGTGGATTGTTTGTTGTGGGGTATTGCCATTTTATTCATGAATATTATGAGCAGCATTATCTCGATCAGTTACTGTTTCTGGCGCGGGATGGAGATATTCTCCGCAGAGTTTACCAGAAATTATATCCCGATGACCGGACGGTATATGTCTACTGGTCACGGAAAGCGGCCACAAAACTGATGGCAGATGAGGATAAGCACGATTTTTTCCGGAGATTCATTTATCACAAGGTCAATCAAAAGATTACGATAGGGGAGGCTCTGCGTTCCATGGAATTGGAACAATTGCTTCCGGAACTTTCAGACTGGCAGGAAATATGGGATGTATGGGAACGAAAATCGGGTGCCGGCAGAAAGCAGAAATTTATTGATTTGCGGGCAGAGGATGAGCTGACAGACAAAAATGCATATCTGCTCCGACGGTTTATTGAGGCAAAATGGGAGCGGGTGATGACACATTATGAGGAACAGCAGGTTGCAGCAGAAAAGTATTACCGGGAGATTCTGCATGGATGTGAAAACGTAGCAGCGGTTGATATTGGCTGGGCGGGAAGCGGTGCGCTCGCGCTTTCCCATCTGGTGGAAAAGGTATGGGGGATGGATTGCCGGATCACAGGGATTGTTGCGGGGACAAATACCATTCATAATGCCCAGCCTGATGCGTCCGATCCATTCCTGCAGGATGGCAGGCTGGTGGCCTATCTGTATTCCAGACAGATGAACCGTGATCTGTTGAAAAAGCATGATCCAAATAAGGATTATAATGTGTTCTGGGAACTGTTGCTTTCTTCCCTGACACCTTCGTTTCAGGGATTTCATGATGGAAGATATCAGACAGAAAAGGAAAGCATTTATCTGGAAACGGTGGATATTACACTGGAATTTGGCAAATATGATTTTAATCCAGAGGGAATCGGGGAAATCCAACGGGGAATTTTGGATTTTGCAGAGCAGTATCTGGAGCATTTTGGAGCATTTCCCTATATGTTTCGGATTAGTGGAAGGGATGCATATGCACCAATGCTTGTGGCTGCAAGTTATGACGAACGCTATCTTAAGATGATAGAAAAAAGATTTCAATTGGAAATTGCGGTGAACTGATGAAGTGTATTAAAAACGCATAAATATTGAGATTAAAATGAAACTTTTTTGCACATTTTCTTGAAAAAGGTTTTACTTATTGTTAAAATATGTTATAGTTAAGTAACAAAGTTGTAACAAATTGGAGGAAGTGCATTGAAGTTTAAGTTTACATGGGGCAGAAAGCTGATCGCAGGTATTTTGCTGGCGGCAGTTGTAGTAGGGGGCACTGCAGCACCGGCAGAAGCAGCATCGAAGAATCATACCGCGGTTATGGCACAGGATAATTACCGGAAAACATTGTGTAAGGGATTTCTGGGAAAGAGTTATGGCAGTGTGGTTGATGGAATCCGCTGTGACTGCAGTGGATACACACGGGCAGCCCTGAATCGTCTGGAGAGTAAGGGACGGAAAGGGACTGCACTGAAAAATGTCAGTGTTGGAGCACATTGTACCAGGGATTGGGTAAGCGGATCGAGTATTTCGTATACAACAGGGGTTGCAACAAAGGGTGCGATCCAGTGGAATTCCGGCACAAAGAAGTCTATTGGAAGAAAAAGCAGTGGGAAAAGCCTTTCCCAGCTGGAACTTGGAGATGTTGTTGTTTATGGAAAGGGTGGTTCTTCCTCCCATATAGCCATATATTTCGGAGAATTTTCTTCGATGGAAGCGGTAAAGGATTATCTGGAAGATATTGGTGTCTATGCGAAAGGAACGATTAAGAGATCTGCAGGAGATAAGTACAGTTACAGTGGCCGCACGATTGTGCATAAGTATGGAAACAGTAGGTACTGGCGGATTCATTCTACATGCAGCGGAATTATGATTGACAATGATATTGCAGGAACCAGCAGATACACATCTTCCTTTGGTCAGTGGAAATGGACCTTTGATACGGGAATTGAAGTAGAATAAAAGAACAGACAAAAAGCCCTGCGTTTTCGGAATTTCCGAAAGCGCAGGGCTTTTTTATATGGCAGATATTTAATCCACCAGTTTGTCCAGTTCTTTGATGTATTCGGTTTCGCTTGAGAACTGATGGTTTGCTTTCTTGGCATACAGACCGACCGCTGTCTGGGATTTCTTGATTGCCTGCATGGTTCCGGCTCCGGCATGCCTTCGAGCAGATAGCCCGGATATTTGCCTAATGTGGCAAGTTTTAAAAGCTGGCGGCATTCCTTTAATCCTTCGGCATTTGCCACCTTGATCTCCTGTTCCGGATGATCCCGTTTGATGACATCTACGACAGCCTGTGCAACGCCACCGGCAACGGCAAAGTTTCTTCCATCGGTGGAAGCGTCACTTACACCATCCGGATCTTCTTCCATGTTTTCCAGATCCACATGTTTTGCATCAAAAATACCCGCCATTTCTTCAAAGGTGAGTACGAAATCTACTTCACTGCGGACGCTGCGGCGCATTGCTTCGAGTTTTTTAGCTGCACATGGTCCAATAAAGACAACCTTCGCATTTGGGTTATGCTTTTTGATAAGACGTGCAGTTAATGTCATCGGAGTCAGTGCCATGGAAATACAGTTGGCGTGATCCGGGAATAATTTCTTTGCCATGACAGACCATGCCGGACAGCAGGAAGTTGCCATGAATGGAAGTTCATCCGGCACTTCTTTTAAGAAATCTTCTGCTTCCTGTTTTGCACACAGATCCGCACCGATTGCTACCTCAAAAACATCTGCAAACCCGAGTTCTTTCATGGCAGCACGCAGCTTGCCAGGGGTAACCTTTGGTCCGAACTGACCGACAAATGCAGGAGCGACAGCTGCATAAACCTTTTCACCGGACTGGATGGCACGGATTGTCTGGAAAATCTGGGATTTGTCAGCAATGGCACCGAACGGGCAGTTTACCAGACACTGACCGCAGGAAACACACTTGTCATAATCGATATTGGCTTTGCCGTTTTCATCTGAAGTAATGGCATCCATACCGCATGCTTTGGCACATGGTCGTTCCTGAATGATAATGGCGTTATAGGAGCAGACACTTGCACAGCGGCCGCACTTGATACATTTCTCCTGGTCAATGATAGATCTGCCGGTGGTACGGTCTAGGGAAACCGCTTCTTTTGGGCATACTTCCATACAGGGATGTGCCAGACATCCCTGACAGCCGTCTGTTACGTGCACACGTTTTGTGGGACAGGCATTGCAGGCAAATTTAATGACATTAATGAGAGGCGGAGTATAGTAAGTTTCTGCCTGGTCAGCAGCTTCAATGCCATCGGATACCGGGGCATGCTCTGCTGCACTGCGGTTTGGCAGGCCCATTGCCAGACGCAGGCGTTCGCCTACAATTGCACGCTCCAAAAATACATCGTTTCTGAAATTTCCGGTTTCTCCCGGAATAATCTTATATGGAAGTTCTTCCATACGTTCCTTTACAGGCCATTCGGTATGATAAGCCATACGGGCCACTTCTGTAAAAATTTTGTGACGGATTTCCTGAATTCGGGTTTCGACGCCTCTCATGATAATTCCTCCTTGTGTTTGTAATGGATCATTGTAAAATAAAATTTTCTGCATTTCTATAAGATAATACCAAGAAACTCACAGAAAAACCTGTTTTGTCATATTCCGGGGATATTGTAGCAAATAATACACATACTCTCAATAAGTATGCTGTTCTTTTTGTAGAACAAATTGTATTTTTGTGCTTACTACATGATAGTTTATACGATAATGAAACGATAGAAAGGACAGGGCATGGTTCAGACAGAGGCAATCCGGCGATTTCTCTTGCATTTTAGAGGCTGTTGGAATTTTTTCGATTTTCAGCAAGCCTCGTA